>Ga0247831_1001384_pt1 | contig 45820 bp, 41 predicted proteins | sample LaCruzMarch2015__9_FD_192406 | JGI IMG/M metagenome (GOLD analysis project Ga0247831, IMG submission 192406) | Freshwater microbial communities from meromictic Lake La Cruz, Castile-La Mancha, Spain - LaCruzMarch2015_1m | ecosystem: Environmental > Aquatic > Freshwater > Lake | place: Spain...
ACATGGCGACGCATCGGCCAACTGCTCGACCGCTTCAGCCCCTCAGAATGCGCCAACTACCTCAAACATGCCGGATATGCGCCCAACTAAACCCAAGACGCTCTAGAAACGCTTGGTCAGCGAGGCACCGTAGGTGGTCGGCTCGCCGATGAGGGCCGTCGCGTTAAGAGCAGACTAAACAGAATCGATCATCTGTTTAAAGAATAGAAATCTGGGATAAGAATGGTAATGCGTTATGGTCGAGCGCGTGACAAGAACGCGACGCTTCTGAATCACGGGCTGCGACCGACCGCCGACCGGTGTGTTGGCCCGGCCCCCATGGAGAGATTTCCATGAATGAAACGACCCATCTGTCGGGCAAGCGAATCATCGTCACGGGTGCCGCGCGCGGCATCGGTGCCAGCGCGGCCCGGGCCCTGGCCGCGGCGGGCGCCACGGTCACCGGCCTCGACATCATCGAACCGTCGTCCGGTTCCCCGGAGGTTCCGGGCGGCGGACGACTGACCCACGATCTGTGCGACGTCTCGTCCCGCGCTTCGGTAACCCAAGCGTTCGGTCGCGCCGCCCAGATCATGGGCGGGCTGGATGTACTAATCCACGTCGCCGGCGTTCAACGCTACACCCCAGCAGAGGCCATCACCGTTGAAGAGTGGGACCTTGTGGTCGGGATCAACGCGCGTGGCACGATGATCACCAACCAGGCGGCGTTCGTTCATCTGAAGGACAGGGGTGGGCGGATCATCAACTTCGCGTCGGCCGCTGGAGCGTTGGGATTGCGGGGCTGCGCCCATTATGCGGCGTCGAAAGGCGCCGTCCTGGCCTGGACCCGGACGATCGCCCAAGAGTGGGGCCATTACGGAATTTCCGCCAATGCCATCGCGCCGGGAATATGGACGCCCATGTACAACGCCACGCGCGCGGGCATGACGCCTGAACAAATCGCCGCGCACGACAAGGGCATGGCGGCGATGATTCCTCTGGGCGGCAAGCTTGGCGACCCCGACACCGACATGGCCCCTGTGCTAGTCTTCATGGCCAGCGACGCCTCGCGCTTCATCACCGGCCAGACCCTGGCGGTCGACGGTGGCCTGATGATGGTTCGCTAGACCAGCCGCACATCCAGGTCAGAGCGAATGCGCGGCGCGTCGGCGATCGGGTTCGTCAGAATGCCGACACCTTCGATCTCGACCTGTATGACATCGCCGGGTACGAGCCATTTCGGGTTCGGGCGGCCAGCCGCGACCCCCGACGGCGTACCGGTCGCAATCAGATCGCCGGGGTACAAGGTGAAGATGGTCGACATCAGATGCACCAGATGGGCCACGTCCCAGTGCATCTCTGCAATGTCCGCGCTCTGGCGCAGTTCGCCATTGACGTGTGTCGTAAGCCGCAGCCCCTTGCATCCGGGCGGCAACTCGTCGGCGGTGACGATCTCGGGTCCAAACCCGCCAGTATTAAGGAAATTCTTGCCCGCAGTGACCGCTGAAGGAATGTAGTTGTAGGCCCGCACGCTGCCGTCGTTGTGGCAGGCATAGCCCGCGACATGCGACAGCGCCTCATCCCGCGATATCATCCGCCCTCCCCTGCCGATCACGACCATCAGTTCGCCTTCGTAATCGAGCGTTTCTGAGGCTTCCGGTCGCCAGATCGGCTGATTGTGGGCCACCATCGAGTCGGGGACGCGAAGGAACATGCCGGGGAAGGATTGCACGTCCGCCTTCATCTCATCGACGTGCTTCATGTAGTTCTTGCCAAGACCGATGATCTTGTCCGGGCGGGCGATCGGCGTCAGGTGGCGCAAGCCCTCCAGAGGATGGCGCGCGTCCGCGCCTGCGGCCGACGCGGCCTTTTCGGCGGCGCGCAAGGCGTCCGAACCGGCCGCCAGTAGCGAGCGGATGTCACGCGGCAGGTCAGGGGCCGCGACACTCAGATCGACGACCTCGTGCCCCAGGCGAACGCCCGTGGTTGCCGTGCCATTGCGTTCAAACGACAGCAGTCGCATCGATGTCTCCCCTCAATGTCATCGAGATCGCGTGGGCGATCGGCCGTTGCAGGAACGGCAGTCGCTTGATGCCACCATCGCAACCCGGGTCATCGGCCTGGCTTGATGTCCGTGGTTTCGATGTCCCAGGTGCTGGATGTCGCACCCTCGTCCCGCAGCTGGAATTTCAGGACGCGCCCCTGAGGATTGACGGGCAGTTCCGCCCGAAACTCGATGTAGCGGGGCACGGCGTAATAGGGCACGCGCTCCATCAGCCAGCGGCAGAGCTCCTCTTCGGTCAAGGCCACGCCGGGCTTCAGCTTGGCGGTGACCTTGAGGTCGTCTTCCTGCATATTCGACGGCACGGCGTGGACGGCGACCTGCTCGATCGCCGGGTGTGTCAGGATCGAGGTCTCCATCTCGAAGCTGGAGATGTTCTCGCCGCGCCGGCGCAGATAGTCCTTCTTGCGATCGACGAAATAGAAGAAGCCGTTCTCGTCGAACTTGCCGATGTCGCCGGTGTGGAACCACAGATTGCCCCAGACCTTGAGCGTGTCCTCGGGCCGGCGCCAATAGCCCTTGAAGATGATGTCGGGCAGCAGGGGTCGGCACACGACCTCGCCAGACGTGCCGACAGGAACCTCGTTGTCGTTGTCGTCGAAGATGCGGACATCCAGCTCCGGCGCGGCCTTGCCTGAAGACCCCTCCGCATACGATCCGTCATCCGGCATCGAGGTCAGCAGGCCTTCGGTCAAACCATAGACGTTGGAGCCGATCTTCATGGTGCCGAACCGCTCGCGCCAGATCGCCTTGATTTCTTCGGGGAACGGGTTGCCCTTCACGGTGTGGACCTGGCCGAAACAGCGGGCCATGGCCTCGTGCTCGTCGGCGCGGGCCAGCATGGTGCCCAGCGAACCCAGAATCGACACCACCGTCGCCCCGGATTTCTCGATGGCCGGCCAGAAACCAGAGACCGAGAATTTGGGCGCGAACGAGATCGTCGCTCCGACCAGCATCACCGACACCACTCCGGTCGCCAGGGCGTTCATGTGGAAGAGCGGCAGCGGCGTCCAGTAGATGTCGTCCGGACCGAACGGCGCCGAACGCGTCAGCATCCGCGCGAAATGGCTCATCTGGTTTCCGGTGATCATGCAGCCCTTCGACGGGCCCGTGGTCCCGGATGTGTAGATCAGGGCATTCAGCGCTCCGGGGTCTGGCAGATGTTCGAAAGCGCTATCATCGTGTCCCCGATAGTCGTCCAGCGGCAGCAGTGTCAGGGCTGAACCGGACACGAGCTCGAAGTCACCCCGCACCAGAACGGTCCTCAACGCAGTCAGCTGATCCTCGATATCGATGACCCGCTGGAGATACTTCGCCTCGCAGACCAGAAGACTCGCACCGGCATCCTCGATCTGATGGCGCAGGAATTGCCCGATCAGGGCGGTGTTCAGCGGCACGCTGATGACCGAAATCTTGTTGGCGGCGATCCAGGTGGTGATGGCGTCGACATTGTTGTCCAGCATCGACACGATCGGCGTGCCGGCAATCAGGCCCAAATCCTGGAGGACGTGGGCGAACCGGTTGCTGGTTCGGTCGAACGCACCGTAGGTGTAGGTCTCGCCGCTGAAATCCAGGAAGATCTTGTCCGGATGGGCCTCGACGGCGCGGCGCAGGGCGGCGATCGGCGTGTCGCGGGGCCCAGTGCGCCATCCGGCCTGCGTGGTGTTGTTCATCGCGTTCCTTCGTCCACCCTTGGCGGAGACGGGTCAATCGGTCATCTGGGGCGAGGCCCATGACGCCGGCGACACGCCTCGCCCGTTTCGTCCCCGCGGCCCTGCCGTCTCGCCCTCAGTTGACCTGAACGCCGCACAGAAACCGCATCCCGCGTCGCGGGATCGTCCGTCCAAAACCTAACCGTGCCGATCCGAAGGGTCCAGCAGTATTCTGATATTAGTTATTCGTTCTGTTTTCAGAACTAATGACCTCAACCACGATCTTGCCGCTCACTCCGCGTGACACCAGCCGTGCGATTGCCGCTCCACCCTGCTCCAGCGAGTAACGTTCCGAGACCAGTGGCCTGATACGCCCTTCAGCATACAGCGCCATCAAGGCCCGCATGTCCTGCGCCCCCGCCGTCGGGTCGCGCGCCATCCAGGTGCCCCAGAAGACGCCGGTGATCTGGGCGTTCTTGAGCAGGACGAGGTTCAGGGGGATCGAAGGAATGCCCGCGGCGAAGCCCACCACAAGGTGGCGCCCTTTCCAGGCGATCGAGCGGAACGCCGGCTCGGCATAGGCACCGCCGACGGGATCGAGAATGATATCGGCCCCCTCCTGGCCGCACGCGGCTTTCAACGCCTGGGTGAAGGCCTTGGCCCGGGCCGGGTTCGACAGGTCGCGATCGTAGACCACCCCCACGTCGGCCCCCCTCGCCAGGGCGGAATCGAGCTTTTCCTGCGAGGAGGCTGCCGCAATGACGCGCGCACCGAGCGCCTTGCCCAGCTCGACCGCCGCCAGGCCGATCCCGCCTCCAGCCCCTAGCACCACCAGGGCCTCGCCTGCGTGGATGGAGGCGCGGCCGACCAGTGCATAGTATACGGTGCCGTAGGTCACCTGGAACGCCGCCGCCTCTTCGAACGGCATGTTGTCCGGGATCAAGGTGCAGCGATCGGCCGCCACGACCACGACCTCGGCCATCGCGCCGAAAGGCAGGGAGGCGGACACCCGCTGGCCGACGCTCGGCGTCATGACCCCTTCGCCCACGTGGCGTACGACACCCGACAACTCGCTGCCGGGCGAGAAGGGCCGGGTTGGCCGCAGCTGATATCGATCCTGGATCACCAGCGCGTCGGGGAAATTCACACCGCAGGCGTGGACGGTAATCGCGATCTGGCCTGCAGCCGGAACGGGTTCATCGACCTCGCGGATCCAGAGAGTTTCAGGTCCACCCGGCGTCAAACTCTGAAGGGCACGCACGGCAACCTCTTCCATCGCGTCCCGGCCATTGCGGGGCAAGCGTTCGACCTATCGGTGGCCGCCCCGGCAAACAAGCAATTATATTCTCATATTAGAACGTCGTTTCGCTTGCCGAATTAAGGCGGTCGTTCTAGCCTTGACGAAATAGACGCCGCTCCAAGCGCGCCCGGAGGATAGCAGTGCCCGTCATTTTCCGCATCACGGCGACGTCGGCTCCTTGCTGCAAGGCGGTTTCTTAGTCATGCCGACAACCTCGACCTCGCCTCTCGCCAAGAGCGCCTGGTACACCCTCTTCATCCTGACGCTGGTCTACATATCGAACTCCATCGACCGGACCGCGATGTCGATCCTGATCGAGCCGGTCAAGGCCGAGTTCGACCTTTCCGACAGTCAACTCGGCCTGCTGACCGGCCTTGCGTTCGGTGTGACCTACGCTCTGGCGGGTATTCCGATGGGGTGGCTGATTGACCGGGTCAATCGCACCAAGCTGCTAGCGGCGGTCGTGGGGACCTGGAGCCTGTGCACCGCCATCTGCGGCTTCGCTCAGAGCTATCCGGCGCTGGTCGTGGCGCGGCTGGCCGTGGGCGCGGCAGAGTCGGCAGCCGCGCCCACGGCCATGTCGATGATCGCGGACCTGTTTCCCAAGAACCGCAGGTCCACCGCCATGGGCATCTTCTGGACCAGCACGGCCTTCGGCACTGCCATCAGCCTGGTGCTCGGCGGCGTGATCGCGGCGAACTACGGCTGGCGAGCCGCCTTCTTCGTCGCAGGCGTTCCGGGACTCATCCTGGCCGTAGTCATTCTGCTGACGATCCGTGAGCCTACCCGGGAGCGCGGTATCGGTGACAAGGCCGGTGAGCCCGCGCCGTCAATGTTCCAGACCTTGAAGTTCGTCTGCGCCAATCCGACGGTGTTCCATCCCTTTGCAGGCATCGGCCTGGCCTCCCTGGCCATGTCCGGCGTTCCCGTCTGGGCGGCGTCCTTCCTGGTTCGGACCCAGGACTTCACACTGCCACAGGCGGGTCTCATGGCCGGGCTAGGAGTCGGCATTTTCGGCGCCATGGGATCACTACTCGGCGGCCCGCTGGGCGATGCCGTGTCGAAGCGATGGGGCGTCCAGACCCTGCCCGCCGTCCCCATGACGGCCTGTGCCATGGCCTGTATGTCCGGTCTCGTGTTCGCGCTCGGATCATCACTGATCGTCGTGTCCATAGGTTTCATCGTCTTCGAGATCGTGTCGCGGGCCTTCACCGCCCCTGCCTATGCGATCCTGGTCACCGGCGTGGAGCCGCGAATGCGCGGTGTCGTGGTGTCCACGGTCCAGGCCGTGACCAACCTGATCGGATACGGCGTCGGCCCCTTGGTGGTCGGGGTCATCAGCGACCGGGTGGGCGGCGCGAATTCGCTGAAGTTCGGCATCGCTGCGGTCATGATCTTCAGCCTGTGGTCCAGCCTGCACTTCCTGGCGGCCTGGTTTGCGGCGCGACGCTCCGAACGGTTCACCGAAGGCGCGGTCGCGTGAGCGCCGTCGGTCTTCATCCTCACTATCCGGTCGGCTTGCGCAGCGCGGCCCACCTAAGCGACGGAGCCTGACCATGGCGGATGGAGCCATCGAACGCGTGGTCCAGATCGAGCGCATCAACTGCGTGGGCTGGGTCGTTCTGAACCGCCCCGGCCAGATCAATGCCATCAACCCCGCGCTCCGGGCGGAGGCGACGCAGGCGCTCGAGCTGCTGGACAGCGATCCGGACGTCGGCGTGATCGTGATCCGCGGTGCCGGCGAGCGTGGGTTCTGCGCCGGCGCCGATATCAAGTCCCAGAGTGATGCGACGTCCCTGCCCGCGCTTCGCGACGGAATGACGCCCGGCTGGATCGAGGTGCTCGACCGGGTCAGGAAGCCTGTCGTTGCCGCCATCCACGGCTTCTGTCTGGGCGGGGGTGTCGAGATCGCCATGGCTTGCGACATCCGTATCGCGGCGCCCAGTGCGGTGTTCGGCCTGCCCGAGACGGGCCTCGGCCTGATCCCCGGGGGCGGCGGGACCCAGCGGCTGCCGCGCATTGTCGGTCTGGGCCGGGCGCTGGATCTGTTGCTGACCGGCGACCGCATCGACGCGACCGAGGCCCACCGGATCGGCCTGGTCTCGCGCCTCTCCGCGTCCCCCGAGACCCTGATCGACGAGGTGCAGGCGATCGCCGAACGCATCGCCTCCAAGCCCGCGACCGCCTCGGCCTACGTAAAGGAGGCGGCGCGGGACGGTCTGGAACTCGACCTGCGCGCGGGCCTGAAGCTCGAAAAGGATCTGTTCGTTCTGCTGATGTCCACCGAAGACCGTAAGGAAGCCGCCGCCGCCTTCAAGGAAAAGCGCCCACCGGCGTTCACGGGGCGCTAGATGGACCGTCGTCGTCGCAGTCGAGGGGCCGTCGCATGAGAAAGCTTCCGTTGCTCAGCGCGGAGACGCGACAATTCTGGACTGGCGGCGAGTTCGGTGAACTGCGGATGCACCGTTGCGAAGACTGCAGCCGGTTCTTCCACCCCCCCGCCCCGATCTGTCGCTATTGCAGCAGCCTGAACGTCACACCGACGCCAGTGTCGGGGCGTGGACGGGTTGTGACCTTCACGATCAATCATCAGGCCTGGACGCCCGAGGTCAGCGATCCCTACGTCGTCGCCATCGTCGAACTGGAGGAACAAGCGGGACTACGCTTCCTGTCCAATGTCGTGAACTGCCCGCCCGACGCCGTCGAGATCGGCATGCCCGTGACCGTCGTGTTCGAGAACGTCGAAGACGTCTGGGTTCCTCTGTTCGAGAGGGCCGCCTGATGGACAGCCGGTTCCTAGAAAAGAACGTCGCCATCACCGGCATCGGCCAGTCCGAGGTCGGCCGCCCCTCGTCTCGCTCGGCCATGCAACTGACCGTGGACGCCGCGCTCGAGGCCATCGCCGACGCCGGCCTGAACCCCAAGGATATCGACGGCGTCTGTTCCTGGCCCGGCGACAACTCCAACGGCTCGAGCTTCTCGCCGGTCGGCCCCCTGTCGGTCATGACCATGCTGGGTTTGACCTGCAACTGGTTCAGCGGGGGCTATGAGGCGGCCGGGCCGCTGGCCGGGGTCATGAACGGCGTCATGGCCATCGCCTCGGGCATGGCGAACCATGTGCTGGTGTTCCGTACCATCACCGAGTCCAGCAACCGCACCAGCGGCTCCAAGGACCAGGGCCTGGCGGCCAAGTCCGGGCCGCGCGACGGCAATTTCATGTGGCAGTGGTGTACGCCGTTCAACGTGCTGTCGGTCGTCAATATCACGGCCATGTACGCGGCTCTCCACATGGAGACCTATGGCACCACGCCGGAACAGCTGGCCCAGATCGCCCTGACCACGCGGCGAAACGCCCAGCTCAATCCCAAGGCTGTCATACGCAAACCCATGACGATGGACGACTATTTCGCGTCGAAGATGATCTCCACCCCCTTGCGGATGTTTGACTGCGACGTCCATTGCGACGCCTCCACCGCCATCGTCCTGTCGCGCCGCGATATGGCGAAGGACCTGCGCCATCCGCCGATCCGCATCGAGGCCATCGGGGCGGCGATGAACCAGCCCTATCTGTGGGACCAGGTCGATCTGACCGCCAACGCCATGCCAGACGCAGCCAACGCCATGTGGGCCCGTACCGACCTCAAACCCGCCGACGTGGATACGGCCCAGCTCTATGACGGCTTCAGCATCCTGACGATGATGTGGCTGGAGGGGCTCGGCCTGTGTCCGAAGGGCGGCAGCGGTGCCTTCGTCGAAGGGGGCCACCGGATCGCCCTGGACGGTCTGCTACCGCTGAACACCAACGGCGGCCAACTGTCGGGCGGACGCACCCACGGCATGGGCTACGTCCATGAGGCCTGCACCCAGCTGTGGGGACGCGGCGGCGAACGCCAGATCCGCGACCCGCACGTCGCCGTCTGTGCGGCCGGCGGCGGACCGCTCGCCGGCAGCCTGCTGCTGGTCAAGGACTGAGATTTATCCGGTGCGCGCCCATGCGCCGCCGACGAGAAGGAGAACAACATGAGCCTCTACGACCTGCTGCTCAGCGGCGACCTGATGGTCCACGACGCCGACCATACGGCCGAACAGATCGTCTCCAAGCTGGAGATCCACGGTCACGCCAACTGGCGTCAGGCCTTCCCCGGGCATCCCTATGTCGCCCACTTCCTGCGGGTGCATAAGTCGTTGGCCGTCTCCCCGACGCGGGTCGAGCCGCAGGGCCATCTGGACTTCCCCAACCACGGCGACCCGATGTTCCCGGGCTTTCTCAAGAGCCTGGAGGACTTCCAGGGGCCGTTCCGTCCGATCAAGACCCACGCCACCGTCCTCGTCTCCGACAACATCGGTGGCGTGGTCGAGCATCTGCTGAGCAAGAACCAGCCGTTCCGCCTCGCGCAACTGACGCCTGAGATGCCGTTCGACCGCTTATGGGTCGGCTGCACGCCGGAGAACCCGATCTATGAGCCGTCGGTCGACGGCGGTCTGTGCATTGAGGTCATCCCGCTGGCGGCGATCCAGATGCCGGCCGACGCCTTCAGCAATCCCCCGCCCCGCCCGCGTGATCCGAAACCGGGTGACATGGTCCGCGTCGTCGGCCGGGGTTTCCTTGTTCGCGATCTGGACGACGTCCTGCGCCGGCTCGACACCAACCTCGATCTCCAGCCTGCCGGCGCGATCGAGCAATTGGACGGCGAGGGCTACAAGGTCGCGCGCATCGGCTTCAACCTGGGAACCAGCGCTACGCTCGACGTCATCCAGCCTACCAAATGGGACAGCCCGTCGGGCCGCTATCTCCACAACTGGGGGCCGGGGCCGCACTATATCCGCATCTCGGTCAACGGCCTGGACGCCAAGGCCGACCGGCTGACCGCTCTGGGCGTGAAGTTCGATCGGATCGGGGACTGCGAAGCCGTCGGCGGCGCCCTGCTGCGCGTCGATCCGGCCGAGCTCGGCGGTGCCATCTTCGAATTCTGCGAAGACCGGGGCTGACCCATGGCCCGCGTCGCCCCCCTCCCCCTCGACAGCCTGTCGGATCCCCTGCGCGCCTCGATCGCCCAGGGCACGGCGACGCGGATGCTGTCCAACACCCTGCCGGTCCAGATCTGGGCCCGACGTCCGGCCGCCGCAAACGCCTGGCTCGGGACGATGGCGGAAATTCACGAGCGCGGTGTCCTGCCCGAACGACTGCGAGAACTGGTCCGACTCAAGATTGCCTCGATCACCACCTGCCCGGTCTGCCAGATCGCACGCAAATCCGACGACGTATCCGAGGCCGATATCGTCGCGTGCAGCAACTGGTCCGACCCGCGATTCAGCCCCCCCGAACAGGCCGCGCTTCGGTTCGCCGAGCTGTTCGCGGGTGACTATTTCTCCATGGGCGACGAGGTCTACGACCACCTGCGCGAACAGTTCAGCGAGGAACAGATCGTCGAACTGCATCTGTTCAGCGGCCTGATGCTGGCCGGCGGCCGGATGACCTATGTGCTCAAGGGATACGAGGACACGCCGGGGTGAAGGCCTATTTCGCGCGCCTGTCGCCCAATACCCAAGGCACGATCTGGGTGCTGCTGTCGGGCGTGACCTTCGTCACCATGACGACCCTGGTGAAGCACCTCAGCGGCGACTACCCGTCCCATGTCCAGAATTTCTACCGCCAGACGGGCTCGCTGATCGTCGCCATCCCCTTCATGCTGCGCAGCCCGCGACAGGTGCTCTTCGTGCCCCGCTCGACCATGCCGGCGCTGTTCCTGCGGTCGCTGCTGGCCACGGTCGGCATGATCCTGCTGCTCTATACCTACGAGGCCATGCCCATGGCCGAGGCGAACGCCCTGTCGTTCACTCGCCCGCTCTGGGTGGTGCTTCTGGCGGCGATCTTCCTGCGCGAAGTCATCGGCCCGAGCCGCATCGCTGCGGTCCTGATGGGCTTTGTCGGCGTGATGATCATCATGCGGCCCTGGGCGTCAGGCGTCGATATTGGCTGGCCGCACCTTGCCGCCCTGGTCTCGGCGCTCTGCCTCGCCGGTACGATCACGGGGGTGAAGTCCCTGACCCGGAACCTGTCCGCGAGTTCGATCCTGGTCTGGTCCAGTATCATCGGAGAACTGCTGGCCCTGCCGTTTGCCCTGGCGGACTGGCGCTGGCCCAGCCCGGGCGATCTGATCCCGCTGTTCCTGATCGGCCTGCTCAGTGCCGCCAACCAGGTGTTGTTCATCAAGGGCATGGCAGTCGGCGAGGCCGCCGTCCTGGCACCCATCGACTATGCGCGGCTGGTCCTGTCGGTCGTCGCGGGCCTGCTGGTATTCGGCGAATGGCCCGATGTGTTCACCTGGCTCGGCGCCGGGGTCATCGTAGTCTCGACCCTCTACATCACCATCCGCGAGATCCAGTCCAAGCGCGCGAAGACCCTGGCCATTGACGCCGGTCAGCCGGACGCCTCAACCCCGCTGGGTCTGGACACCAAGGCCGATCGGACACCCTGAACGATCCTTCTCAGGACGCCGCGAGCGCGATCCCGGCACCGTTCACCGCGACGGAGACGTCCGACAGCAGAAAGGCGATCACCTCGGCGGCGTCGGCCGGACGAATCCACCCTGCCGGATCCGCGTCCGGCATGTCGCGGCGATTGGTGGGCGTGTCGAGGATCGTGGGCAGGACCGCATTGATCCGGACGCCCTTGCCGCGAACCTCGTCCGCAAGGCTTCGGGTCAGGGCCATGACCCCGGCCTTGGACGCGGCATAGGGTGCCATGCCCGTTGCCGGGTCCACGGCACCCGCTGCGCCGACATTGACGATCGACCCGCCCTGCTTCAGCAAATGCGGCAAGGCGGCCCGGCTGGCCAGGGCGGCGGTCAGCAGGTTGGTCCGGAACATCCTATCCCAGGTCTGCGCCTCACCACCCACGACGGGCTCCCAGACAAAGCTACCGGCGATATTGGCCAGTCCGGTAATCGGCCCGAGGGCCGTGGCAACCGTCTCGAACGCCGTGGCGACCGACGCCGCATCCGCCAGGTCCACGCCCGGCAGGACCAGATTCGCTTCGATCTCGACGGAGGGCGACGCATCCACAGCCGCCACGACGACGCCGTCGGTCTTCAGGCGGGCCACGACCGCACGGCCGAGCGCGCCGAAGGCGCCGGTGACGATTACGATCTTCGACATGGATGGCCTCTCGAGAGTCAGGAAGGAAACGGCGGTGTCTTCTCGCGCGCCATGGCCCGCTGGACGCCGGGCCGCTCGGCCATACGCTGAGCAAAGGCCGAATAGTTGGTCATCGCGCCCATCGCATAGTCGCCGGCCAAGCCCCAGGCGTAGAAGACCAGCGCATAGGCGTCCGCGACCGACAGCCGGTCCCCAACCAGCCAGTCGCGACCCACGAGCATGGCGTCGACCTTGCGCAGGTTGGCCTCGAACCGGATGCGGCCTTCGGTCCTGAGGGGTTCATGGGCGGCTTCATCCAGTGTGAACCGGAACGGTGCTCGCGCCATCCGGCCGGTGATGTGAACCGTACTGGCGAACCACGCTGTCAGCGACAGGGCGCGCGCCATGTCGAACGCAGCGTCGGGCAGCAGGCCGGCCTCCGGCACCAACCGCGCCACAAAGTCGAGGATGGCGACATTCTCGGTCAGCAGCCGCCCGTCGGACATAAGGGCCGGCACCCCGCCTGACGGATTGGTCCGGCGCCAGACCGCGACCGCGTCCGGATCATGCAGGCGGATGCGGCTGGCCTCGAACGCCAGACCCGACTCTTCCAGCACGATGTGCGACGCCAGCGAACAGGTCGTCGGCGTATAGAAATAGATCAGTTTCGGCATGGTCACGCCTCTGCCCTCAGGTCGTCGGCTTCGGCATCAGGTTCTCATACACAGTCGCCGTGGCGAGACCGCCGGCGCAGCAGATGGCCTGAAGCCCGTACTTCTGCCCCGTCCGGCCCAGTTCGTGGATCAGGCTGGTCGCCAGCCGCGCCCCCGTGGCACCCAGCGGGTGACCCAAGGCGATCGCGCCGCCGTTGACGTTCAGCCGGTTCGACCCGACGCCCGTCTGCTGCATCCACATCAAGGGTACGCTGGCAAAGGCCTCGTTGACCTCGAACAGGGCGATGTCGTCGAACGACAGCCCGGCCGACCCAGCCGCCTTCTGGCTGGCCGCGATCGGGCCTTCCAGCATCATCACCGGATCGGCGCCGACGACGGCGACCGACCGGATCAGCGCCAGAGGGGTCAGGCCGTATTTCTTCAAGGCCGCCTCGGACGCCAGCAGCACGACCGCCGCTCCGTCGGAAATCTGCGACGCGTTCCCCGCCGTGACGCGGCCGTTTCCGCGGAAGCTGGTCTTCAGCGTGGACAGCTTCTCGCGGCTGGTATCGCGGCGGATGGTCTGGTCGGCGTCCAGCGTGTCGCGCGGCCCCTCCCAGTCCTTCTCGGCCAGATCGCCGACCGGTACCGAGACCGTCTCTGCCCGGAAATACCCTGCGTCCGTCGCAGCCGCCGCGCGCCGATGGCTCTCGGCCGCGAAGTCGTCCAGCGCATCGCGGTCGAAGCCGTATTTGTCGGAGATCCGCTCGGCTGCCTCGCCCTGCGACGTCAGCTCGTAACGGTCCGAAACCATCCAGCCGTACGCCTCGCCGTGGATGGCGCGGTTGGAGCCCATCGGCACCCGCGACATGGCTTCAGCCCCACCCGCGACGACCAGATCACTGAGCCCGGCCGCGATCTGGGCCACCCCGATATGGATCGCCGCTTCCGACGACCCGCATTTGCGATCCACCGTCATGGCCGGGATCGTCACCGGCCAGCCCGCGCCCAGCAGCGATGTCCGCGCGATATTGGCCGACTGTTCCCCTATCTGGGTCACATTGCCGAAGATGACGTCGTCGATCTGACCGGCCTCGACGCCCGCGCGTACGATCAGCTCGTTCAGGGCATGAGCGCCCAGATGGTCGGCGCGAACCCCGGCCAGTGCCCCACGAAATTTCCCGATCGGGGTACGAACCGCCGCGACTATATAGACGGGGTTCACAGGTTGGTCCCTTTCAGTCCTGAACCCGGCACCTTGACGCCATTTTCGTACTTGTAGACGCCCCAGCCCGTCTTGCGGCCATGACGCCCGGCCTTGACCATCTTGATGATCAGTGGACACGGCCGGAACTTGTCGCCAAGCGTCGCGTGCAGATAGTGCAGGACCGACAGCCGGGTGTCCCAGCCAGTGAGGTCCCCTAGCTCCAGCGGCCCCATCGGGTGGTTGAAGCCGAGCCTCAGCGCGGTGTCGATATCTTCGGCGGTCGCGGCACCCTCCTGCAGCATCCACATCGCCTCGTTGCCGGCCATGGCCGACATCCGGCTGGTGGTCAGGCCCGGCGTCTCGTTGACCACGATCGCCGTCTTGCCGAGCTGGTCGACATAGTCGCGGCACAGGGCCACGGCCTCGTCGGTGGTGGCCAGGCCGCGCACCAGCTCGACCAGTTTCATCTTCTGGACCGGATTGAAGAAATGCATTCCGATGACGCGTGTCGGGTCTACGCAGGCCGCCGCGATCTCGGTCACGCTCAGCGCCGAGGTGTTCGTCGCCAATAGGCCGGTCGGGGCCATGACGGCCTCGGCCTTCTTCACCACGTCAATCTTGATGGCGAGGTTTTCTGACACAGTCTCAACCAGCAGATCGGCACCCGCCGCCCCAGCGGTGACGCTCTCGGAGGTCGTCAGGCGCGCCAGGGCCGCATCCACCGCTGGTTGCGAAACCTTGCCCAGTCGGACCCCGTCGGCGAGAATCCCTGCGATCGTTGTCTGCGCCTTGTCCAGCTGTTCGCCGGAAACATCGATCAGGCACACGCTATGCCCTGACGATGCGAACGCGTGCGCGATCCCGACGCCCATCAAGCCGGCTCCCACAACTGCAACCTTGGCCAATGCACTATCCTCATTCTGGGCGGATGGGCGCGTCTGCGCGAGCGGCTGAACGTCAGCGGTGCCAGCCGTGCCGGGCCGCCTCGGACGCTTGAGCCTCCCCAGTGCGCGACGGACCGGCCGTCGTTATCGATAGTCCGACCCTAACGGCAAACAGGATGTCGCAGCAAACAGTATTCTCTGGTCAGAACAATATTCTGGAATGTATAAGTCAGACGCTCCGCAAGAGAGCCGTTTCAAACGTCCGGGAAGCCTTCGTGAACCTGCTCGATCAGTTCGGCCCGCCTGTCCTGCCGCTGGGCCTCGAACCGCTGAGGGCGGATGTTCGCACCTTCCTCGCCGATTGGGGCCCGAGCTATCCGGCCGAGAAGCGCGCCCTCTCCTGGATGGGCTTCGACGCCGACTTCAGCCGGTCACTGGGCGCGAAAGGCTGGCTCGGCCTGAGCATTCCCAAGCAATACGGCGGAAACGACGCCTCTCCCTTTGAGCGGTTCGTTGTCAGCGAGGAACTTCTGGCTGCGGGCGCGCCGGTCACCGCCCACTGGATCGCCGATCGCCAGAGCGCGCCCCTGATCCTGCGCCACGGCACGGACGCGCAGAAAGAACGCTACCTGCCCGCCATCTGCGCCGGGGAACTGTATTTCTGCATCGGCATGAGCGAGCCGGCGTCAGGCTCCGATCTCGCCTCGGTGCGCACCAAGGCCGACCGCCAGCCGGACGGCTCCTGGGTCCTGAACGGCCGCAAGGTCTGGACCACTAACGCCGACCGCTGCCACTTCATGATCGCCCTGGTCCGCACCGATCCGGCCAGTGAGCGCCATGCCGGTCTGTCCCAGATTATCGTCGACCTGACCCTGCCCGGCGTCATGATCCGTCCGATCAAGGACCTTTCGGGACACGAGCATTTCAACGAGGTCACCTTCGACGACGTCCGCCTCGACGCCGACGCCCTGATCGGGGTCGAGGGCGACGGCTGGGCCCAGGCGACGTCCGAACTGGCCTTCGAGCGCAGCGGTCCCGAGCGGTTCCTCAGCGCCATGACCCTGTTCCGCTGCCTGGTCGGTGCCGTCGGCCCGACGCCTGACGCGCGTCAGGCGATGGAGATCGGACGCCTCGCAGCCTGGCTCATCGCGCTTCGGTCCATGTCGATCTCGGTCACCGCCCAACTGGCGGGCGGCGAAGACCCCGTCTGGGCCGCCTCCTGCGTCAAGGACCTCGGCACCGGCTATGAACAGGACACGGTCGAGGTCTCCATGCGGCTGATCGATTCCCTGCCGTCCGGACCACGGGCCGAGACCACGCGGCGTGTGCTGGCCATCGTTCAAAGCATGGCGCCGTCCTTCTCCCTGCGCGGCGGCACGCGGGAAATCCTGCGCGGCATCCTCGCCCGCGGCCTTGGAGTGCGCTGATGCGACCCCTGCTTCAGGAGACAGTCGAGCGGCTGCTGGCCGACGCGGTTACCCAAGATTTGCTGCGCGCCGCCGAGACTGGCGTCTGGCCCGCCGACCTCTGGGCCGAGATCGAGGCCCTGGGCCTGCCGCTGGCCGCCGTGTCTGAAGACCTGGGGGGGACAGGCGCGTCCTGGACCGACATCTTCGTGGTCATCCGCGCCTGCGGCGCCGCAGCCGCGCCCGTGCCCCTGCCCGAGGCGATACTGGCCAACAGCCTCTTGGCCTCGGCCGGTCTGGAGCCGCCCGAGAGCGGTGTAATCGTCTTCGCAGCCGGCTCGGCGGACGCCCCGATCGCCGAGGTGCCTTGGGGTCGTCACGCCCAATGGCTGGCGCTTCACGACGCCGTCGCGGGACGCATCGCCCTGCATTCTCTCGACGGTGCCCACATCACCACCGACACCAATGTCGCCGGTGAACCGCGCGACACCATCACCCTCGCGACCGGCTCCCTGATCAAGGAGACCGCGACCTCGGCCGCTACCGATACCGTTCTTCTCGCGGGGGCCATGCTTCGATCCGCCCAGATGGCCGGGGCACTGGGCCGCCTGACCGAGATCAACGCCGATTACGCCAACGAACGGATCCAGTTCGGCCGTCCGATCGGAAAATTCCAGGCCGTCCAGCAACAGCTTGCGGTTCTGGCCACCCAGGCCGCTGCGGCCGTCGCTGCCGCCGAAGCCGCCTTCCTGTTGGCAACGCCGTCCGCCGAGTTCGTGACGACCTCGTCGGCCAAAGCCGTTGCCGGCGAGGCGGCCGGCAAGGGCGCAGCCATCGCCCATGCCGTCTTCGGAGCCATCGGCTTCACCCACGACCACAGCCTGCATTTCCTGACCCGTCGTCTGTGGGCCTGGCGCGCTGAATACGGTTCGGACGCCTTCTGGGCCGAGCGACTAGGCCAGGCCATCGCGACAGCCGGTGACGACGGCCTGTGGCTCCTGGTCACCGGCGCCTTCGCGGAGACATCGAACCCATGACGGATTTCCTGCTCAAGTCCCGCGACGGCCCGGTCGCCGTCTGGACCCTGAACCGGCCCGAGGCTCGCAATGCCTTCTCCAAGCCCGAGGATATGTTCGAGATCGAGGAAGCCTGCGAAGAGGTCCGCGCCGACCCCTCGATCCACGTAGTCGTCCTGACCGGAGCGGGCGCGTCCTTCTGCGCCGGTGGCGACATCAAGGCGATGCAGAACCGCTCCGGCATCTTCGAGGGCTCACCCTACCGCCTGCGCAACCGCTACCGCGACGGAATCCAGCGTATTCCGATGGCGCTGTACGAACTGGAGGCCCCGGTCATCGCGGCGGTCAATGGCCACGCCATTGGGGCCGGTCTCGACTTCGCCTGCATGGCCGATATCCGCATCGCCGCGACCACCGCGACCTTCGCCGAGAGCTTCGTCAAGCTGGGCATCGTCCCGGGCGACGGCGGGGCCTGGCTACTGCCCCGGATCGTGGGGATGCCGCGCGCCAGCCACATGGCCCTGACGGGTGACATGCTGAACGCCCAGACCGCCATGGACTGGAACCTGGTCACCCAGTTGACCGCGCCCGAGGACCTGATGACCACGGCCATGGCCCTGGCGCATCGCGTCGCCTCCAGCCCCGGCCATGCGCTCCGTCTGACCAAGCGGCTGCTGCGCGAAGGCCAACATATGCGGCTGGCCCCGCTGCTGGAGCTGTCGGCCGCCTATCAGGCCTTGGCCCACCACACCAACGATCACGCAGAGGCCGTCAACGCGATGATCGAGAAACGCCCTCCCAACTACACGGACAGCTGAGGCCGCCATGACCACCCGCAAGGTCTTCCGCGACGACCACGAGATGTTCCGCAACCAGGTTCGGCGTTTCGTCGAGATCGAGATTGTCCCTCACCACACCGCGTGGGAACGCGACGGCATCGTGCCCAAATCCCTGTGGCTGCGCGCGGGCGAAGAGGGCCTGCTGTGCGTCACGGTGCCCGAGGCGTACGGCGGCTCCGGCGGCGACTTCGGCCACAGCGCCGTGCTGATCGAGGAACTGGCCCGGGTGAACGCAACCGCCGTGGGCTTCACCACCCACTCCGACGTCGCGGTCCCCTATCTGGTCAACTACGGCACCGACGACCAGAAGGCGCGGTGGCTGCCCCGGCTGATCTCGGGCGAGCTTATCGCCGTCATCGCCATGTCGGAGCCCCAGATCGGCAGCGACCTGCGCGGGATGAAGACCAAGGCCGTTCGCGATGGTGATCACTATGTACTGTCCGGCCAGAAGACCTTCATCACCAACGGCATCAACTCGGGTCTCGCCATCGTCGCGGCCAAGGTGGAGGGTCAGGCCAACCCCAAGGATATCACCCTGTTCTGCGTCGAAGAGGGCACGCCCGGCTTCGAGAAGGGCAAGAAGCTAGAGAAGATCGGCCTGCGCGGCCAAGACACCTCCGAACTGTTCTTCTCGGACGTCAGAGTGCCGGTGGAGAATATGTTGGGCGAGGAAAGCGGGGGCTTCACCTGCCTGATGACCGAACTGGCCAAGGAGCGGCTAGTCATCGGCATTCGCGCCGCCGCTTCGCTGGAGTCAATGCTCGACAAGACCGTGGCCTACACCAAAGACCGAGTCGTCTTCGGCAAGCCCCTGTTCGAGTTCCAGAACACCCGGTTCAAGCTGGCCGACGTCAAGGCCCGGACCCAGATGCTGCGGGTGTTCATCGACGACTGCCTACAAAAACTGCTGGACGGTGAACTGACGCCAGAGACCGCTGCCATGGCCAAGCTGACCAGCGCCGAACTGCACGGCCAGCTTCTGGATGAACTGCTCCAGCTTCACGGCGGATACGGCTATATGAGCGAATACGATGTCGGGCGCGCCTGGGTCGATGCGCGGGTCGCCCGCATCTATGCCGGCACGTCGGAGATCATGAAGGAAATCATCGCCCGCACCCTTTAGGGGGCGATCTGGGACCGGTTTATGGATTTCGGCATCACCGGCAAGCGCGCCCTGATCTGCGCCTCCTCGTCGGGGCTGGGAAAGGCGTGCGCAATCTCGCTGGCCACGGAGGGCGTCGAGGTCTGGATCAACGGCCGGGACGCGGACCGGCTCGAGGCTGCCGCGGCCGAGATTGAAGCTCTTACAGGACACCGCCCTCAAACCGTCCTCGCGGACATCGACACCGCCGAAGGTCGCGCGGCGGTCCTGATCCCCTGTCCCGCACCCGATATTCTGGTCTGCAACAGCGGCGGGCCCAAGCCGGGCCGTCTGGAGGATTGGACCGAGACCGCCTGGTCAGAGGTTGTAGCCGCCAAGATGATCTCGCCCATCCTGTTGATCCAGTCGGTCATCGGCGGGATGCGAGGACGCGGCTTCGGCCGGGTGGTCGCCATCACCTCGGCCATGGTCAAGACGCCCAAATTCCCTATGGCCCTGTCCACCGGACCCCGTGCCGGCCTGACCGCCTTCTGCAAGGCCCTGGCCGGAGAGGTCGCCGCCGACGGTGTTACCATCAACTGCATCCTGCCCGAGAAGGTCGAGACTGACCGGCTGGCGCAAATAACGCGGTCTCTGGCTCGCGTCCGTGAGATCGATCCAGCAGAGGCCCGCGCCGAACTGGTCGCCTCGATCCCCGCCGGTCGCTTCGGTCGCCCGTCCGAAGTGGGCGACGCCTGCGCCTTTCTGTGCTCCGACCGGGCCGGCTATATCACCGGCCAGAACCTGCAACTGGACGGCGGAGCCTATTCGGGTCTGATCTAGACTTGCCAGACGATCCGGTTCCGCAGGACGCCGATCCCCGACACCTCCAATTCGACCTCATCACCGGGCTTGAGGAACCTCTGCGCCTCCAGGCCGCAGCCGTTGCCGATGGTGCCCGAGCCCAGGAACTCGCCGGGATGCAAGGTTTCCGACCGCGAGATGAAGGCGATCAAATCCTCGAACTTCCAGTGCATGGTGCTGGAATTCCCCCGGCCCCATTCCTCGCCATTGACCCGCGCGATCATGGTCAGGTCGTAAGGATCGGGCATCTCGTCGGCCGTGACGATGCAAGGGCCCATGGCGTTGCCAGTGTCGAAATCCTTGCCCTTGGCCGGGCCAAGCTGGCCGATCATTTCGACCGCCTGGGCGTCACGGGCGCTGAAATCGTTGTAGATCGTATAGCCGAAGATGTAGTCGCGGGCCTGCTCGACCGGCACATTCTTGGCCGCCTTCTTGATGTAGACGCCGTACTCCAACTCGAAATCCATCATCCTGGAATAGGATGGCCAGACGACGGTCTCCTCGCTCCCGATCACCGAGAAACGGTTGGCCTTGTAGTAGATCGGCTGTTTGGCAAACAGATCCAGAATCCGCTGCTCGGCCTCCGACGGCCCGGTATCGGCGACCACCTCGATCCCTTTGGCCCTGGCCCGCATCTCGCGCGCGGCTGCATAGCACTGCCGCAGATGCAACTCGAAACAGCTGCAATCCCGCATCTGTGGTGGCGGCTGGATGGGGGCCTTCAGAGTGACCTCACTCCTCGCCAGCACCGCAGTTTCCGGAGCGGATTTCACCGCCTCCATCGCCATATCGAGCGCATCGTCGCCGCCCTCGATCAGGGCCAGCATGTCGGCCAGCGCCGGTGCATGAATGCCGTGCCTTTGCTGGTGGGCCGCGGCCAGATCGACGACCCGGGTATCGCCGTCGATGAAGGCCCCGACCCGGCGACGCCCCTCATGCTCGAACGTGACCAGACGCAACGGCTTACCCCTTACAGATCGGAGGTTCCGACCGGATCAAATGACGCGGCGCACGATACGCCGGTCTTGATGATGGTCATTCTGCTCCTCCCCCGCCCTCGTCCCCGCGTCTGTGGCGGAGTCCGTTGGAGCCAATAGAAGATCCGCCTGAAAGCCCGACCACGCGACGATGTTAACAGACCCGACACAGGGAGCAAACGAAAACATCTGATATCGAAATTACATTCTATAATCCGAACCCTTTGCACTGACGTCGCCGAGCAAGACGACGACCTATTCGGCTGGAGACACCATGCCGACCAGGGTCGCGACCAGATCGTCCAGGGTCTCGGCCGGTCGCCAGAAAGGATGGTCCGGATTTGCGGCCAGCGCCGCCTCGCGGGCCGTCATCACCGCGCGCAGCCCAAGGCTCAGAAAAACGAGGCGCCGCTCCAGCACCTCGGGCCGGACCGGTGACAGGCGGCGGATATGATCGAGGCACCGCTGATAGCCCCGGTTCCAGCCGTCCCCCACAATGGCGTCGAAGGCCGCACGATTCTGCAGGCTGAAGGTAGAGATGAAACGCAGATAGTCACCCTCCCCTCCCTCGCGCCCAAGATCCGTGGACGGCAGGATCAGCACCTCCATCACCTCGTGCAGGGTATGCGGTCCGCCTGCCGCTTCCAGCGCATCCAGCCGCGCGTTGCGCCGTTCGTCGATCAGCCTTGCGCCGTCGATGACCAACTGGACGACCAGATCGTCCTTGGAGCCGAAGTAGTAGTGCAGCGACGCCCCGTTCTTCTGGCCCGCCGCCGTCAGGATGTCGCGCACCGACACGGCATCGATCCCGCGCGCGGCGAACAGGCTCTGGGCGGCCCGCTTTATCGCATCTCTGGCGATATCGGCTTTCATGGATTGACGGGTTAGCGCGGCCATGCAAAATAAAACAACTGTTTCATTCTTTCGCTTTAGGCATCCTCTGGACCTCGACTTCACCGATCGGAATGTCCTCGTCGTCGGCGGATCAAGCGGGATCGGCCTGGCCTGCGCCCAGGCCTTCGCCACGCGCGGCGCTTCGGTCGCCGTGACCGGTACCCGTGCGAACAAGGCGGCCTATGGCGAGGGCGCCGGGGCGCTGGCCCCGTTCGCCTTCTCGACCCTGAACGTCGCCACGCCGGGCGCGGTCGAGGCCTGGGTCCCGACGTTCGACGCGCTCGACGTGGTGATCCTGTCCCAGGGCGCGGTCCAGTACCGCCGCCAGGAGTTTGAGCCAGACGCGTTCCGTCAGGTGGTCGAGGTCAACCTCAACAGCCTCATGGCCTGTGCCCACAAGCTTGCCCCGTCGCTTGAGGCCCGCAGCGGCGCCCTGATCGTCATCAGTTCGGTCGGCGGCCTGCGCGCCGCGCGCGGCAATCCCGCCTATTCGGCGTCGAAGGCCGGCGCCATCCACCTGACCCGCACCCTCGGCGACGCCTGGGCGGGCCGGGGCATCCGGGTCAACGGCATCGCGCCGGGCCTGATCGCCACGAAGATGACCGAGGTCACGACCTCGGACCCCGCGCGTCTGAACGAACGCCTCAAGGGTATCCCCCTCAAACGTCTGGGCCGCCCGGAAGAGATCGCCGGGGTGGCGCTGTTCCTCGCCTCGCGCTTGGCCGCCTACATCGTCGGCGAGACCATTGTCGTCGATGGCGGCCGAACCCTGTCCTGAAAAACAAGACCGAACGGAAACGCCGATGGCCTGGGAATTCGAGACCGATCCCGATTTCGCCGAACAGCTTGCCTGGGTCGACGCCTTCGTGCGCGATGAGATCGAGCCGCTGGACATGATCCTGCAAAGCCCGTTCGACGTCGATCATCCTCTGAACAAGCAGGTGGTCCGGCCCCTGCAACAGCAGGTCAAGATTCGCGGCCTGTGGGCCTGTCACCTAGGCCCCGAACTGGGTGGTCCCGGCTATGGCCAGGTCAAGCTGGCCCTGATGAATGAAATCCTGGGCCGGTCCGTCTTCGCCCCGACCGTGTTCGGCTGCCAGGCCCCCGATTCCGGCAATGCAGAGATTCTGGCCGTCTACGGCACCGAGGCCCAGAAGGCGCAGTACCTCCAGCCCTTGCTGGCCAACGAGATCGTCTCCTGCTTCTCCATGACGGAACCCCAGGGCGGAGCCGACCCCACCACCTTCACCGCGCGCGCCGTACTGAAGGGCGACCGATGGGTGCTGAACGGCGAGAAATGGTTCGCCACCAACGCCCGCTATGCCAGCTTCTTTCTGGTCATGGCCGTGACCGACCCGGACGCGCCGCCGCATCGCCGCCTGTCGGTCTTCATCATCCCCAAGGACACGCCGGGCCTCGAGATCGTGCGCAATGTCGGTTACGGCGACCGCGATCCGAGCCACGCCTACCTTCGTTTCACCGACGTCGTCGTGCCGATGGATCATATGCTGGGTGGCCAGGGTGACGGCTTCGTCGTGGCCCAGGTTCGGCTCGGCGGCGGGCGCATCCACCACGCCATGCGGACCATCGGCAAGGCGCGCCAGGCCTTCGACATGCTGTGCGATCGCGCCCTGTCGCGCGTTACGCGCAACGAGCCCCTGGCCAACAAACAGATGGTCCAGGAAAAGATCGCCGACAGTTGGATCGAGCTGGAACAGTTCCGCCTCTTGGTCCTGCGCACCGCCTGGAAGATCGACCGCGAGAAGGACTACAACAAGGTCCGTGTCGACATCTCGGCCGTGAAGGCGGCCATGCCCAAGGTGCTGCACGACATCGCGGCCCGCGCCGTTTACGTCCACGGGAGCCTGGGCCTGTCGAACGAGACGCCACTCGCCGCTATGGTGCTGGACTCGTTCCAGGTGGGTCTCGCCGACGGCCCAACTGACATCCACAAGGTGACCCTGGCCAAACAGCTGTTGCGTGGTCGCAAACATTCCCAGGGTCTGTTCCCTGACTACCACCTGCCCGCCCGCCGCGAGGCGGCCCTGGCCAAATATGGTCTCTCGGGCAATGAACCTGGCCTGAAAGCGACGGTCACGTGACCCTAGATCGACCGCATGGCCTCGAGCTTGTCGATCTCGGCACCCTGGCCATCTGGATGGACGCTCAGGGTCTCGGATCCGGCCCCATCGTCGATGTCGTCCAGCTGACCGGCGGCTCCCAGAACGTGCTGTTGCGCTTCAAGCGAGCGGGCCGCGAATACGTCCTTCGCCGCCCGCCACTTAACCCCCGCCACGACGGCAGCGACACCATGCGGCGCGAGGCGCGTGTACTGAAGGCGCTGGCCGGATCGAACGTGCCCCACGCCGGCCTGATCGCCCCCTGCGCCGACGCCTCCGTGCTCGGCGCGGCCTTCTATCTGATGAAGCCGCTGGACGGGTTCAATGCAGCGGTCGAGATGCCGCCTTTGCACGCCGGATCGCCAGAGGTTCGTCACGCCATGGGCTTGTCGGTCATCGAGGGCCTCTCGCGCATCGCCCTGATCGACTACCAAGCCGTGGGCCTGGGCGACTTCGGCAAGCCGGAGGGCTTTCTGGAACGCCAGACGCGGCGCTGGATGAAGCAACTCGAAGGTTACGGCGAGTTCGCCGGCTGGCCCGGCCCGGATGGTCTGCCCGACGTTCACAGGATCGGCGACTGGTTGGACCTGCACCGACCCCAGACCTTCCGCCCCGGCCTGATGCACGGCGATTTCCATTTGAAGAACGTGCTGTTCCGCCAGGAGGCGCCGGCGCTCGAGGCCGTCATCGACTGGGAGCTGTCGACCATCGGAGATCCCTTGGTCGACCTCGGCTGGCTGCTGGCGACCTGGCCCGGCCCCGGCGGCGACATGAGCCAGACGACCATCGTCGTCCAGCCCTGGGATGGCTTCCCCGAGGCCGAGGAACTGGTCGAGGTCTATGGCCGGCTGACCGGTGCGGACCTGTCGAACCTGAACTGGTACCGGGTCTTCGCCTGCTACAAGCTGGCCCTGATCCTGGAGGGGTCGTACGCCCGCGCCTGTGCCGGAAAGGCCCCGATGGAGATCGGCGAACGTCTGCACGGCAATGCGGTTCGTCTGCTTGGACGTGCCGGTCGTTGGATAGAAGGCCGGCAGATCTAGCAGCACACATGAAGACGCCCGCCGGGTTCCGACCCGGCGGGCGTTTTCGTCGTCATCGATGGAGTTTAGCGACGCCCCGAGACCGTCGATTCCGCTGAGGCGTTCTCGAACATCCGGTTGATGTCGCCCGAGGTCACCGGCTTGCCGGCCTCGCGCTTCGGCGCCGCACCGCCAAGGTTCAGTAGCGGATCGGTGTGCACCGGAACGGCCGCAGCCGCCGCCTTTAGAGCGCCGACGGTGCAGTCTTCCTTCTTGAGCACCGAGAAGGGATCATAAGAGAACTCGCGCATGGCATTGATGTGGGTGATCTTGTCGATCGTCTCCCGCGACAGATGCTGGACGTCGCCCCACAGCTTCTCGGCCGAGTGTGGCCAGACAGAGTCCGAGTGCGGATAGTCGCATTCGTACATGACCATGTCCTCGCCGATATAGTCGAGGTTGGCGAGGCCAAATTTATCTTCAATGAAGCAACTGATGATGTGCTTCTTGTAGATGTCGCTCGGCATCTTACCGGGACCGAAGTTCGATTTGGTCCAGGCGTTGTGGTGGCCGTGGGTGAAGTCGGCGCGTTCGAGCAGGTATGGAATCCAGCCGATGCCACCCTCCGACAAAGCCATCTTGAGGGTTGGGAACTTCTTCCACATCGGGCCCCAGATCCAGTCGGCCGCCGAGTTAGCAATCGAGATAGGCATGGAGGTGATCCAGGCGTCGATTGGTGACAAGTCCGAGGCGTGCTGGGCCGCAGAACCGGTGCCGATATGGCAGCAGATCACGACCTTATTGTCGGCACAGACCTTCCATAAAGGATCCCAGTACGGGTCATGGAGTGAAGGCCAGCCAGACAGCGCCGGATTGTCCGAGAACGAAAGCGAGTGGACACCCAGCCTGACCATCCGTTCGACCTCGGCCACGGCCGCCTGCATGTCCCAGAACGGCGTAAGCATCAGCGGGATGAACCGGCCCGGCGCGGCACCGGCCCAGTCATGGACGTGCCAGTCGTTGTAGGCGCGGATCGCCGCTAGGGCGACATCGGGGTCCTGCTTCGAGGCGGTCTGGAAGCGGGCACCGGCGAAGCCCGGGAAGGTCGGGAAACAGATCGATCCCAGGATACCGTTGGCGTCCATGTCCTCGACGCGCGCCTTAATGTCCCAGGTACCGCGACGCATCTGCTCATAGTTGAGCGGCTCCATCCCGTACTCTTCCTTGGGCCGTCCGACGACGGAATTCAGGCCCATGTAGCCGGCGGCCTTTTCCTCGAACATCCAGACATCGCGTCCGTCGCGCTGCTCGATATGGGGCTGGCGACCCTTGAGGCGCTCGGGCCAGTGGCGGTCGAACGCATTGGGCGGCTCGATGACGTGGTCGTCCACGCTCACGAGGATCAGGTCATCGACGGTCATGCAGCTCTTCCTCATTTCCAAGGGCGGATTGTCACCGCCTCTAATCCGGGCGCAGCCTCGCAGGTCTGCGTCATTCAGAATTACATTCTATAACAAAAATGCCAAATCTGTCTAGAAAATATGGTGCGTCATCTGGACGCCGGATGCCGAAAGGAAGGCCCCAAATGATCCGCCGCATGGACCATTTCACGATCGTCACAGATCGCCTGGCAGCCACGCTGGACTTCTATGGGATCCTGGGGCTGGATGAGGGGCCTCGCCCGGATTTCGGCTTTCCCGGCGCCTGGCTTTATGTCGCTGACAGCCCGGTTCTTCACATCGTCGAGACGGATCGGATGCCGGATCCACGTCGCGGCGCCCTGGATCACATGGCCTTCTTCGCCGAAGATCTGGTCGGAACGGCGCAGCGGATCACGGCGGCGTCAGTGGACTATCGGATCATCCGTGCGCCGCGACCCTTCAGTCGATGGCAGATGTTTCTGTTCGATCCCAACGGCGTGGAGGTCGAACTGGATTTTATCTCCGAAGAGACGCCGCCCGCCGACTGGAGATCCCGCGCGGGCGGCTGACGCCGGAACCGATCAGGTCAGGGCGCTGGTCAGGCGGCGACCGGCATCCCGCAACGCCTCGCCGATCTCGTCAAGCTGGCTGTCCTCATACTGACCCAACAGCATGACGCCGACGATGCTGAAAGCCACATCGCCCGCTCGGTCGAACACCGGCGCCGCGATCGTCTGGACGCCCTTGGTGAAGTAGCCCTGGTCGCTGGCCCAGCCACGCGCCTCGGCCGCCTCAACCTGCTCCCAATAATCCTCGAAGGTGATGGGGGTCTGCCAGCGCAGAGCCTTGAACGCCGCCTTCAGGTCCTTGCGCGACCAGCCCAGATGCGGCGCCATGATCCGGCCCGTCGACGCCATCAGGACCGGCAGGCGTTGGCCTTCGGCCATCTCGATGCGCACATTGGCCGGGCTCGCGACACTTTTGGTCAGGACGATCTTGTCGGGCCCCAACCGCTTCCACAGGGTCATGGTGATGTTATAGCGGTCGGCCAGATCACGCATCTGCGGGGTCGCCGCCGCTACGCGCTGACCCTCCGTCAGCAGGTTTCCGATCAGCGTCGTCAGTCCCACGCCCACAGAATAGGTCTTGGCAACCGGATCAAACTCGACAACCTCCTCCAGCACGAGGGTGCGCAGGATATTGAAGCAGGTGCTAGCGTTCAGGCCGAGGCTGCGGGAGATGGTCACAGACCGCGTCGGTCCGCCCGCCTCGACCAGAAATTTCAGAATCCGGATCGCATTGGCCGCAGGTTTGACGATCACCATCTTCTCGGCGGAATCGTTCTCCGTCGCAGACTCCGCGCCCTCGGACGCGCTGGCCTCTGCGCGGACGGCCCTTTCTGCTACTGATCTCGCCATGCGTACTCCGTCAATTCGTGCGGCATGGCCGCAATATGCAGCTTTGACTAGCAGGCATTGACGCGCAAACGAAACTGGAAACGGCGTCGGACAGGGCCGCAAACCCAAGCGACGCGGCATCCGGGGCAAGACGAACGCCCTGCCCCCGCCTTGCGCAGGCGGTTCTGTTGCGAGAAACGACATCTCCATAGAGTTGCCACTCGCGGCGGCGTTGGAGGGAAAATCCGATGAAGGATAACATTGCCCTGTGCCGGGGTTGCCGCGTCGGCACCAGGGCCTGCCGGTTCGGCGCCAACGACTTTGTTGCGATCGGCAACAACGAGGGCCGGGTCAGACTGACCTGCCCGTCCGACTTCCAGGGCGGACCCAATGTCGCGCATGGCGGATGGATATCCGGCGTTTTCGACGACGCTCTGGGTCGGTTCCTGACCCATGGCGGTCTGTTGACGGTGACCGCGAGCTTGACGATCGACTTCCTGATGCCGGTTCCCGTCGAACGACCGCTGATCCTGGCCGTGCGTATCGAGGAGGTGGACGGCCGCCGCCGCATCATGTCGGGTTCCCTTCGTCTGGAGGGAGATGATCGCGACCGAGCGACGGCGCGCGGCGTATGGGTCGAACGCCGCCCTGACCATTTCGACCGCCATCGGGCCCAGATCACTGAGCTAAAGGCGTCGGCCCCGTAGAGGGATAACCTGAGCCTCGTCAGCCGCTGTCGATGCTGGGGTCCGTTAAATACCGACCAAGCCGATCCGACGTCTGATGAGATGTCGAACCTCTGCGCCCAACTTTCCGGACACGCCGCTGACGCCTATTCTCATAGTGGACTTCCTGCTGGATCTTCTCGCCGAACAAAGGCGTCAGACCTCCCTTATGGGAAAGGACACATCCTCCAGGCGTCCAGGATCGATCTCGCGGCGCGAGGCCAGCCACTGGCGGCCCATCATGAACTCCGGCGGAGCGTTGACCGCTTCCACAGCCTGGATGCGAGCGCCCGAAAGATGGAACACGGCGAACTTCCCGCTCGCAGGATCACCGCGCATCACGGTTTGATCGACGTCGAAAATCATTCCGGCGATCTGGAGTTTGTGGTCGTATTGGTCGGACCAAAACCACGGTGTCTCCGGCTTTGGCTCCGCCGTGCCGCAGATGGCCGCCGCGGCCTGACGCCCCTGTTCGAGGGCGTTGGGCACGCTTTCCAGACGGACGGATCGCCCATACAGCGGCATGGGCCGGCGTGTCATGTCACCGACGGCAAAGATGTTCGGGTCTGACGTCCGTGAATGGCCATCGACCACGACCCCGTCGTCACAGACAAGCAGGGCGTCGCGAGCGAGATCATCGTTCGGAATAGCCCCGATCCCCACCAGAACAGCGTCACATGGGACGAGCTCGTCCCCGGCCAGCCGGACCCCAGACACCTGGCCGTCCAAGCCGTCGAACCCTTCGACCTTGACACCGAAGCGGAACTCGACCCCATGGTCTTCATGGACCTGGCGGAAGAAGCTCGACAGCATCGGTCCCGCGACCCTGGCCAACAGCCTTTCCTCGCGCTCGATCACGCGGACCTCCGCTCCCAATAATCTGGCGGACGCCGCCACTTCCAGCCCGACATAGCCGCCGCCGATGATGGCCAGCCGAAACCCCGGTTTGAACCAGGCCTTGAGCGCCTCGGCATCCTCGATCGTCCTGAGTTCGAGAAAGCCTTTCAGATCGCTACCAGGCAGCACCAGCTTGCGTGCCCTCGCACCCGTGGCGAGCACCAGCTTATCGTAGGACAGAGACGCGCCGGTCGACAGAACCACAGTCCGGCTGGCGGGCTCGATGCGGACCACTCTGGTCGACGTTTTCAGCGCGATCCCATTCTCATCGTACCAGTCCCGCGGCCTGAGCAACAGGCCATCGCCCGCCACCTGACCCTTCAACCACCCTTTGGACAATGGCGGCCGCTGATACGGTGCGTGGGGCTCCTCGCCGATAAGGGTGATCCCGTCTTCGAAACCGTTCTGACGCAGCAAGGCCGCGACGGTCCCGCCAGCATGACCGGCTCCGATGATGATGATGTTCATGCCGCACTCGCTTCCCGTTCCGTTGTCTCACGTCGCAGCCTGTCGCCCACACCCTGGCCCTGACGTGCCGCTTGTCCGCCGCTATCTGGGTTGGTGATAATCGCCAACACCGCGTCGGCGGCGACCTGAGCGCCGACGACGGCGCCAAGTTCTGTGACCATGCCGTCGAAGGGCGCGACGAGGGCGTGCTCCATCTTCATGGCCTCCAGCACCACGACCGGCTGCCCCTTGGTCACAACGTCCCCCGTCTTCGCCGGCATTGCGACGATCTTGCCCGGCATGGGAGCGCGCAGCGATCCGTCGGAGGCCGCACCTCCGCCCGCCCCTCGATCCGCCACACCCCCGCGCCAAACGACACGATAGGCCTCGCCGTCGGAGAACAGGATGTCGCCCTCGCCATTGCCGTAAGCCCAATGGAAGGTCCGCCCCGCGACGTCCACCGTGTCGTGCAGCACGCTCGCCGGCAAAGGCTCGGCTCCCACGTGCCACAGGAAGGCGTCTTCGCCGTCCGCCATCACCGGCGCGACGACCTTTCGACCGCCCACGCGCGCGGCATAGTGGGCCCGCGCCGGTCCATTCAGGCGGAACCCGAAGGTCCGGCCGGGCAGCCCCTGGAACGGGGAAGGCCCGTCCGCCGATCGATAGTCGGTCCGCCCGTGCCACTCGCTCTCGGCCACCATGGCAAGCGCCGCCGCATCGATCGCCCTATCCTGCAGGGGCCGGGACAGCGCCTCACCCTCCGCCGCGATCAGGCCGGTGTCGACATCGCCCGCAGCGAAGCGCGGATGCTTCAGGCACCGCACGAGGAAGCCGGCGTTGGTCCGCACCGGCCAGACCTGCACCGACCCGCAGGCCTTGGCCAGCGCCTTCGCCGCCGCCTCGCGCGTGTCCTCGTGCACGATCAGCTTGGCGATCATGGGGTCGTAGAACTGGCTGACCTCGCCGCCCATCTCGACGCCCGTATCGATGCGGATGTCGTCGGGCAGGGCGAAGTGATCGAGCCGACCGATACTGGGCAGGAAGCCGTTCGCCGGATCCTCGGCATACAGCCGCGCCTCCATGGCCCAGCCTGTCATCGGGATCGCGTCCTGCGCCAGCGGCACCGGCTCACCCGCCGCCGCGCGGAACTGCCATTCGACCAGATCGACGCCTGTGATGGCCTCCGTCACCGGGTGCTCGACCTGCAGCCGGGTGTTCATTTCCATGAACCAGATGCGGTCGGCGCGCAGACCCTCGGTCCCGTCGGCGATGAACTCGATGGTCCCTGCCCCGACATAGTTCACGGCTTTCGCCGCTTTCACCGCCGCCGAGGTCACGGCCGCCCGGGTCATCGCGTCCATGCCGGGGGCCGGGGCCTCCTCGATGACCTTCTGGTGGCGGCGCTGCAGCGAGCAGTCGCGCTCATACAGGTGGACGACGGTCCCGTGGCTGTCGCCGAACACCTGAACCTCGATGTGGCGGGGCGACAGGATGTACTTCTCGATCAGCACCCGGTCGTCGCCGAAGCTGGACGCCGCCTCGCGCCGGCACGAGGCCAGCGCGTCCAGGAACGCCTCGCCCGCATCGACCCGGCGCATCCCCTTGCCGCCGCCGCCCGCCACCGCCTTGATCAGCACCGGATAGCCGATCGCGTCAGCCTCGGCCTTCAGCCGCTCGGGCGACTGGTCTTCGCCCATATAGCCGGGGGTCACGGGCACCCCCGCCTCGACCATCAGCTTTTTGGCCGCGTCCTTCAGCCCCATGGCCCGGATCGAGGCCGGCGGCGCGCCTATCCAGACGATGCCCGCAGCCATCACCGCCTCGGCGAACTCCGCGTTCTCGGACAGGAAGCCATACCCCGGGTGGATGGCCTCCGCCCCCGTCGCCTTGGCCGCCGCCAGCACCTTCGCCTGATCCAGATAGCTCTCGCGCGCCGCCGCCGGGCCGATCAGCACCGCCTCGTCGGCCTCGCGCACATGCAGGGCCTTGGCGTCGGCCTCGGAATAGACGGCGATGGTACGGATACCCATCCGCTTGGCGGTGCGAAAGACTCGACAGGCGATCTCGCCGCGATTGGCGACCAGGACGGATTTGATCATGCGAGTCACATCCTGAACACGCCAAAGGTCGTGTCGGCTATCGGTGCGTTCAAACTGGCCGAGATGGCCAGACCGAGAACGTCGCGCGTCTGGGCCGGGTCGATGACCCCGTCGTCCCACAGGCGGGCGGTGGCGTAGTAGGGATTGCCCTCGTCCTCATATTTTTGGCGCACCGGGGCCTTGAAGGCCTCGGCCTGTTCCGGGGTCCAGCTGTCGGCGTCGCGGTGGACGGTGGCCAGGACGGCGGCCGCCTGTTCGCCGCCCATCACACTGATCCGGCTGTTGGGCCAGGTGAACAGGAAGCGGGGGCTGAAGGCCCGGCCGCACATGCCGTAGTTGCCGGCCCCGAAGCTGCCGCCGATCAAGACGGTGAACTTGGGTACATTGGCGCTGGCGACGGCGGTGACCAGCTTGGCCCCGTCCTTGGCGATGCCTCCGGCCTCGTACTTGCCGCCCACCATGAAGCCACTGATGTTCTGCAGGAAGACCAGCGGGATCTTCCGCTTGCAGGCCAGTTCGATGAAGTGGGCCCCCTTCAGCGCGCTCTCCGAGAACAGCACCCCGTTGTTGGCCAGGATGGCGACCGGATAGCCCCAGATGCGGGCGAAACCGCAGACCAGGGTCTGGCCGTAAAGGGGCTTGAACTCCTCGAACTCCGAGCCGTCGACGACACGGGCGATGACCTCGCGCACGTCATAGGGGGCCCGCACGTCGTCGGGGATCAGGCCGTACAGATCCTCGGCGGGATGCGCGGGCACCTTCGGTTCGCGCACGTCCAGCTCGACCCGCTTGACGCTGTTCAGGTGCCCGACGATGTCGCGGACGATCTCCAGCGCGTGCTCGTCGTTCTCGGCGACATAGTCGACGACACCGGACTTCCTGCCATGCGTCTCGGCCCCGCCAAGGTCCTCCGCCGAGATCACCTCGCCCGTCGCGGCCTTCACCAGCGGCGGTCCGGCCAGGAAGATGGTGCCCTGGTTCCTGACGATCACCGTCTCGTCCGACATCGCCGGGACGTAGGCCCCGCCGGCGGTGCACGATCCCATGACGCAGGCGATCTGGGGTATGTTCTGCGCGCTCATCCGCGCCTGGTTGAAGAAGATGCGGCCGAAGTGGTCGCGGTCGGGAAACACCTCGGCCTGGTGCGGCAGGTTGGCACCGCCTGAGTCGACCAGATAGACGCACGGCAGATTGTTCTGCCCGGCGATCTCCTGCGCCCGCAGATGCTTCTTCACCGTCATGGGGAAGTAGGCGCCGCCCTTCACCGTCGGGTCGTTGGCCACGATCATGACCTCGCGACCCGAGACCCGGCCGATGCCGCAGATCATTCCGGCACCGGGGGCCTCGTCGCCGTACATGCCGTCGGCGGCGAGCTGGCCGATCTCAAGGAAGGGCGAGCCGGGGTCCAGCAGACGCTCGACCCGATCCCGCGGCAGCAGCTTGCCGCGCGAGACATGGCGGTCGCGGCTGGCGTCCGACCCGCCGCGCCCCGCCTTGGCCACCCGCTCGCGCAGCTCGGCGTTCAAAGCGCTATTGTGGGCGTGCAGCGTCTTGAAGGAACCACTGTTGGGATCGATGGCGGAGGTCAGGCGAGGCATCAGCTTCCCAGCAACTCCCGTCCGATCAGGAACCGGCGGATCTCGTTGGTGCCGGCGCCGATGTCGTAGAGTTTGGCGTCGCGGACGAGGCGTTCGACCGGCCATTCCTTGGTATAGCCTGCGCCGCCGAGGGCCTGGACCGCCTCCAGCGAGACCTTCACCGCGTTTTCCGAGGCCAGCAGGATCGCGCCGGCGGCGTCGTAGCGGGTGGTCTTGCCGGCGTCGCAGGCGCGGGCGACGGTGTAGACATAGCTGCGGGCCGAGTTCAGGGCGACGTACATGTCAGCGACCTTGGCCTGCATCAGCTGGAAGGAGCCGATGGCCTTGCCGAACTGTTTGCGCTCGCGGACGTAGGGCAGGACGACGTCCAGCGCCGCCTGCATGATGCCCAGCGGACCCGCTGCCAGCACCGCCCGCTCATAGTCCAGACCGCTCATCAGGATGCCGGCGCCGCCGCCGATCGGGCCCATGACGTTCTCTTCCGGGACCTCGCAGTCCTCGAACACCAGTTCGGCGGTGTCGGAGCCGCGCATGCCCATCTTGTCCAGCTTCTTCGAAACGCTGAACCCCTTCATGCCCTTTTCGATCAGGAAGGTGGTGACCCCGCCGTTGCCCTCGCCCGTGCGGGCGTAGACGACCAGGGTGTCGGCGGTCGGGGAGTTGGTGATCCAGAACTTGGTCCCGTTCAGGACGTAGCGGTCACCCTTTTTCTCGGCGCGGGTCCGCATCGACATGACGTCGGAGCCGGAGCCGGCCTCGGACATGGCCAGAGAGCCCAGGTGTTCGCCGGAGATCAGCCCGGGCAGGTATTTCGCCTTCTGCTCCGCATTGCCCCAGCGGCGAATCTGGTTGACGCAAAGATTGGAATGGGCGCCGTAGCTGAGGCCGATCGAGGCGGAGGCGCGGGAGACCTCTTCCATCGCCACGACGTGTTCGAGGTAACCCATGCCGAGGCCGCCGTCCTCTTCCGGGACGGTGATGCCGTGCAGGCCCAGTTCGCCCATCTCGGGCCACAGGTCGCGGGCGAAGGTGTTGGTCTCGTCGATTTCGGCGGCGCGCGGTGCCAGGCGGTCGGCGGCCCAGCGGGCGGTGGTCTCGCGGATCATGTCGGCGTTCTCGCCGAGGCCGAACTCCATCGATTGGGATGCATTCGGAATGCTCATGGATTTGGATCCCCCGTCAGATGTGAATAGCGGTACCGAGCGCCTTCAAGGCGCTCTCGTGAATAGCTTCGCCCAAGGTCGGATGGACGTGGATCGTTCCGGCGACATCTTCGAGAACCGCCCCCATCTCCATCAGCGTGGCGAACTCGCCAGCGAACTCTGACACATGCCGACCTACCGCCTGCATGCCGAGGATCCGGTGATCACTCTTGCGCGCCAGGACCCGGACAAAGCCTCCGTCCTCCCCCGCCTGCATCGACAACGCCCGGCCATTGGCCTGGAACGGGAACTGCCCGACGACGGTCTCGATGCCCTTGGGTGCCTGATCGGGTGTCAGGCCGACGCTGACGATCTCCGGCTCGGTGAAACAGACAGCGGCGATGGCGACGGGATCAAACCGGCGGCGGTGTCCCGCGATGATCTCGGCGACCATCTCCCCCTGGGCCGAGGCCTTGTGCGCCAGCATGGGCTCGCCGACCAGATCACCGATGGCCCAGACATTGGTCGTCGAGGTGGCGCAGCGATCGTCGATCCTCACGAAACTCCCGTCCATGGCCACCGCCGTCTGGTCCAGACCCCAGCCCTCCGTCAGCGGCTTTCGGCCCACGGTGACAAGGATGCGCTCGGCGGGGATCGTCAGCCGGCTCTGGCCGCCCGCCGTCTCGATCAGCAGGCCTTCCTCATCCTGACCCAGGGCCCTGGCCCCCAAGTGAACGGTGACGCCATGCATCTCCAGCCAGCGCGAAACGGGTGCCGTCAGGGCGGCGTCATGGAGCGGCAGGATGCGATCCTGAGCCTCGACGACCGTCACCTTGGATCCCAGCTTGGCGAAAGCGATGCCAAGCTCCAGCCCGATATAGCCGCCCCCGACCACGGCGAGCGTCGCTGGAACCTCGGCCAGCGATAGGGCCTCGGCCGACGAGATCACCCGGCCACCGAACGGCAGGAGGGGCAGCTCGACTGCCGCCGATCCGGTCGCCAGGATCACGTGCTCCGCCTGGATCGTGATGACGCCCCCGGCGGTGTCGATGGTGCAGGTCTTGGCGTCGGAGAACGTCGCCCAGCCGTTCACGGTCCGCACCTTGGCCTTGCGAAGCAGACCGCCGACCCCGCCGCTCAACCGATCGATGATGCCGTCCTTCCAGCCGACGGTCTCGTCGAAGCGAAGCTCGGGCACCTGCTTCAGATGGATGCCGAAACGACCGGCCTCCCCCGCCGCCTGCACCGCCTCCTCATAAAGCCCGGCCGCATGGATCAGGGCTTTTGACGGGATACAGCCGCGCGTCAGGCAGGTGCCGCCCAGCCGTCCGCTCTCGACCAGAACCGTGTCCAGCCCAAGCTGCCCGGCGCGAATAGCAGCGACATAACCGCCCGGTCCGCCGCCGACGACGAGGACCTTGGGTCTCAGGGTCTCGGTCATCGCATCAGTCCATGAAGATCAGAGCGGGGTGTTCAAGCAGTCGCTTGACCCGCTGCACGAACAGCGCCGCGTCATAGCCGTCGACGATGCGGTGATCGAAGGCCGAGGACAGGTTCATCATCTTGCGCACCGTGATGAACGACCCGTCGATCACGGGCCGGCTGACCAGCTTGTTGGGATTGAGGATCGCCACCTCCGGGTGGTTGATCACCGGCGTCGAGACGATCCCTCCCAGCGTCCCCATACTGGTCAGGGTAATGGTCGAGCCGGACAGTTCCTCCCGCGCCGCCGTGCCGTCACGCACGGCCTTGGCCAGACGCGCGACCTCGCGCGCGCAATCCCAGACATCCAGCGCCTCCACATGACGCACCACGGGCACGATCAGGCCGTTGGGGGTCTGGGTCGCGATGCCGATGTGGACGCCTTCGTGGGCATGCAGAACGCCGTTGTCGTCGTCGTAAAGGGCATTGACCTGTGGGAAGTCAGGCAGGGCTTTCGCCATCGCCCGCATGATGAACGGCAGCAGGGTCAACTTGGGTTGGTCGGCCGTGCGATGCTCATTGAGGTCGAGCCGCAGCGCCTCCAACTCAGTCAGATCGCATTCCTCGACATAGTTGATATGCGGAATGCGGCGCTTGGCCTCCTGCATCTTCTCGGCGATCTTGCGACGCAAGCCGATGATGCGGGTATCGTTGACCCCGGTACGCGCGACACGCGATGCGCCTCCGGTCTTGGGTTTTCCATCCCGCTCAAGAAAGACGTCGAGGTCTTCTGGCGTGATCCGTCCGGCAGGGCCCGTGCCCGGAACCTGAATCAGAGACACACCGAGATCGAGCGCGCGCCGTCGGGTCGACGGGGCGGCCAGCGGTGCCCCTCCGTCTGCACGCGCTGGCGAGGCAAGCGGGCGGGGCGCGGTCGCAGGCGTGGCGGCATTGGCCGGGGCGGAAGCGGAGGGATGAACGGCGTGTGCGGGCTTGGCCACCGCCTCGACCGGAGGCAGCTTGACGGGGGCTGTGGCAGCAGGCGCACCGGCCGCGTCGCTGCCCCCCTCTCTCTCGAACTCGACCAGCACGGCGCCGACGGCCAGCATGCCGCCGACCTCGCCGTGGATGGCCGTAACCGTGCCCGCAACCGGTGAACTGATCTCGACCGTGGCCTTGTCGGTCATGACCTCGGCGAGGTTCTGGTCTTCCTCGACGATGTCGCCGACCTTGACCAGCCAGGCGACGATCTCGGCCTCAGCGACGCCTTCGCCAACGTCGGGGAGACGGAACAGATAGAGCCCCATGACCTAGTCCTCCATCGCGCGCTTGAGCGCCGCCGCCAGCCGCGTCGGGCCGGGGAAATAGTCCCATTCGAAGGCGTGCGGATAAGGCGTGTCCCAACCCGCGACCCGCTGAACCGCGCTCTTGAGATGATAGAAACAGCGCTCCTGAACCAGGGCGGACAGCTCACCGCCGAAGCCGCCGAACCGCGACGCCTCGTGCAGGATCACGCATCGCCCGGTCTTCTTGACGGACGCGATGATCGCATCGACATCCAGAGGCACGATGGAGCGCAGGTCGATCAGTTCGGCATCAACGCCGCTATCCTCGATCCCCGCCAGCGCGACGTGGACCATGGTGCCATAGGCCAGCACGGTCGCTTCGGTGCCTTCCCGCACGGTCGCTGCCTTGCCGAGCGGCACGGTGTAGTGACCCGCCGGAACCTCGGCGCTCGCCTCGTCGGCCCAGGTTTTCAGCGCTTGCTCGTGCCGCCCGTCGAACGGCCCGTTGTAGAGCCGCTTGGGCTCCAGGAAGATGACCGGATCGTCGTCCTCAATCGACGCGATCAGCAGGCCCTTGGCGTCATAGGGATTGGACGGGATCACGGTCTTCAGGCCGGTGATGTGGGCGAAGATCGCCTCGGGGCTCTGGCTGTGCGTCTGCCCCCCGAAGATGCCGCCGCCATAGGGGGATCGCACAGTGATCGGCGCCCAGAACTCACCGTTCGACCGATAGCGCAGCCTTGCAGCCTCCGACACCAGTTGATCGAACGCGGGCAGGATATAGTCGGCGAACTGGATCTCAGGGATCGGCCGCAGGCCGAAAGCTCCCATGCCGATGGCGGTGGCGATGATGCCGCCTTCCGAGATGGGGGCGTCGAAACAGCGCGTAAGCCCGTGCTTCTTCTGCAGCCCGTCCGTTACCCGGAACACGCCGCCGAAATATCCGACGTCCTGGCCGAAGATCAGGGTGTCGGGATCCTCGGTCAGGACGACATCAAGCGCCGAGTTCAGCGCCTGGATCATGTTCATGATAGGCATGGCGTCAGATCCCCAGCTCGCGGCGCTGTTCGGTGACGCGCCAGTCGGGGTCCTTGAAGACGCCCTCGAACATTTCCTTCACGCTCGGCTTGGACTTGCCGAGCGTGCCGACGGCCTCGGCCGCCTTGACCGCTGCGCGGACCTCGGCGTCCAGTTCCGCGATCAGGGCCGCATGGCGCTGTTCGTCCCAGGCCCCCAAGCCGATCAGATGGGTCTTAAGCCGCTCGACCGGATCGCCCAGAGGCCAGGCATCGGCCTCGTCCGCGGGCCGGTATTTGGTCGGATCGTCTGAGGTCGAGTGGCCTGAAGCCCGATAGGTGTAGAGTTCGATCAGCGTCGCGCCGAGGTTGTTCCGGGCTCGCTCGGCCGCCCATTCCGTCGCCGCCCAGATGGCGAGGAAGTCGTTTCCGTCGACCCGCAGGCCTGGCAGGCCGTAGGCCAGCGCCTTGGCCGCGAAGGTCGTCTCATTGGCACCAGCGATACCCGAGAAGCTCGAGATGGCCCACTGGTTGTTGGTCACGCACAGGATGACCGGCGCCTTATAGACGCTGGCGAACGTGAGCGCCTCGTGGAAATCACCCTCGGCCGTCGTCCCTTCGCCGATGTAGGCGAGCGCAATGGAATTTCCGCCCTTGAAAGCCGACGCCATCGCCCAGCCGACCGCATGGCCGAACCGGCTGCCGACGTTCCCAGACAGCGAGTAGAATCCGTACTTCCGCGCTGAATACAGGATCGGCAACTGGCGACCCTTCAGCGGGTCGTTCGCGTTGGAGAAAATCTGGTTGCACAGATCGATCAGCGGATAGTTCCGCGCCGTCAGCCAACTGAGCACCCGGTAGGTCGGGAAACACATGTCGTCACGCTCGAGGAACAGCGACTGGGCCGCGCCGATCGCCTCTTCGCCCGTCGACTTCATGTAGAAGCTGGTCTTGCCTTGCCGATGGGCCCGGAAGAGCCTTTCGTCGAAGGCGCGGGTCAGCAGCATGGCTCGTTGACCGGCTAGCAGAGTTTCGATGGTCAGGTTGGGGTTCCAGGGCCCGACCGCCTCACCCGCGTCGTTCAGGACTCGGATCAATCCGTACGGCAGATCACGGACATCGGCTTCCGCGACACACGTCTCGGGGCGACGTGTGGCTCCGGGCTTGGGAATCAGGCCGCGATCGAAGGCCGGTGAATCCCCCGGCCGGGCTTCCGGTTCGGGAATGTGCAGGCGCAGTGCCGGACGGTTCTTCATCAAGGGCCCCAATGACTAGTCCCTAGAGTGCATTCCCACGTCAGAAATTGTCCCGTCTATTTGGAATGCGATCGGCGACAAAACGCATTGGCCAATGCGTTCTTGACTGGTATCGAAGAAATATAAACCGCAAACAGGCCGCATCCGAGATCTTTCTAGTCATGTCCCGATTTGCTAACTTAGACGATATCGACCTTAAGATTCTCGATGTCGTGCAACGGAACCCTCCGATGACGACGGCCGAGTTGGCCGAGCGTGTGGGCATGTCCCAATCCCCCTGTTGGCGGCGACTGACGCGTCTGAAGGAAGACGGTTACGTTGTCGATCAGGTCACGCGGCTTTCACCTGAAAAGCTGGGGCTACGGACCAACGTGTTCGCCAACGTCAAGCTGTCCGCCCATGGCCGGACAAACTTGAACGAGTTCATTGAAGCCGTCTCACGCATTCCAGAGGTGCTCGAGGTCCACCCGACTATGGGACCTTTCGACTTCCTTCTGAGAATCATTACCCGCGACGTGGAAGACTACCGAGAGTTGGCCTTCGGACGACTGTTGACCCTGCCCACTGTCCAGGAGATCAACTCGACGATGTCACTTGGTCCGGTCAAGATGACGACAGCGCTACCGATACGGTAAGTGAACGTCGTCATGGGCTCTGTCAGTCCAACATGATTGCCGCCCAACCCGCTGCTCACTAGCGTGGCCGTATAGCCAACAGCACCGACGCGTTCCGCCACTTCGGCAGCGCCCCGGAGGTGATCCGGCCGGTAGTGATAGTGTAGGTGAATTACTCGCTATCTCTGCGGCACGTGGAAAACCTACTGTCCGAGCGGGGCATGCCATCGAGTGCGAGACGGTGAGGCTTTGGTGGAGCCGGTTCGGCCCCATGTTCGCGCCGGAGATCGCCCTTACCCAGAAAACAGAGCTCAAGCGCGATTCTCTGACGCGTTAGTGGACCGCAGACCGCCCGCCATCGGCCCTCCGCCGCTCTTTGAGATTTCGAGTCTTAATGAAACCTTACAGCCGCAGCAGTGGCACGCCCGGCCTCTAGCCGAACTCGACCAGCACGTCGTCGGCCGCCACGGGATCACCGGCCTTGGCACCGACGGCCTTCACCACCCCGTCGCGTTCGGCCTTGAGGATATTCTGCATCTTCATGGCCTCGATGACGGCGACGGTCTCGCCGGCCTTGACCTCCTGGCCGACGGTCACGGCGATGGAGACGACCAGTCCCGGCATAGGCGACTGGATCAGTTTGGAGGTATCGGCGGCCTGTTTCTCGGGCAGGCGGGCGAACAGTTCGGCCATGCGGGGCGTCAGGACGCGGACGCGGGCGGTGGTCGGGCCGGTGCGGATGGTGAAGCCGTCGGCGATGCGGGCGACCTCGGCGGTGAAGGGCTCGTGGTCGAGCACGGCGCGGAACTGGGCCAGACCGGGCCGCCAGTCGATGTCGGAAAGGTGCAGGGTGCGGTCCTCGCCGGCGAGGTCGAGCGTCAACGCCTCCTCGTCGTCGTAGCCGAGGGAGACGCCGTGGGCGTCGCGGTCGATCAGCACGATCCAGTCGGTGCGGTCCGACGGATCGCCGGACTGTTCGGTGATGATCTCGTTCATCGCGGCGGCCGTGGCGATCAGGATGTCGGTGCGCCGCCGGTCGGGGGCCGCGCCCTTGAAGCCCTCGGGGAACTCGTCCTTGATGTAGCTGGTGGACAGGGCACCGGAGCGGAACCGCTCCTGATCCATCACAGCGGCGAGGAAGGGGACGTTGTGGCCGACACCCTGGAGGTGGGTGTCCTCCAGCGCGCGCTTCATGCCGTCGATGGCGGCGATGCGGGTGGGGGCCCAGGTGTTCAGCTTTGCGATCATCGGATCGTAGAACATGGAGATCTCGTCGCCCTCGCGGACGCCGGAATCGTTACGCACCGTGTAGCCGTCCTGTTCGCCTTCCTCGGGCTGGTCGTAGCGGACGAGGCGGCCGATGGAGGGCAGGAAGCCGCGATAGGGGTCCTCGGCGTAGATGCGGCTCTCGATGGCCCAGCCGTTGATCTTCAGATCGTCCTGACCGAAGGCCATCCGTTCTCCGGCCGCCGAGCGGATCATCTGTTCGACCAGGTCGACGCCGGTGATCAGTTCGGTGACCGGGTGTTCGACCTGGAGCCGGGTGTTCATCTCCAGGAAGAAGAAGCTGCGGTCCTGTCCCGCGACGAACTCCACCGTGCCGGCCGAGTCGTAGTTCACGGCGCGGGCCAGGGCGACGGCCTGTTGCGACATCGCCTCCCGGGTCGCGTCGTCCAGAAGAGGGGAGGGCGCTTCCTCGATGACCTTCTGATTGCGCCGCTGGATCGAGCATTCGCGGTCGAACAGGCTGACGATATTGCCGTGCTTGTCGCCCAGCACCTGAATCTCGATGTGGCGCGGGTCGATGATGAACTTTTCCAGGAAGACCCGGTCGTCGCCGAACGCGGTCAGCGCCTCGGCCTTCACGGCGGAGAAGCCCTCGGCCATGTCGGCGTCGGAGTGGGCGACGCGGATGCCCTTGCCGCCGCCGCCGGCCGAGGCCTTGATCATGACCGGATAGCCGATCTCGTTGGCGATCTGGATGGCGTGTTCGTCGGATTCGATCAGCCCCATGTAGCCGGGCACGGTCGAAACGCCGGCCTGGGCGGCGAACTTCTTGGACGTGATCTTGTCGCCCATGGCCTCGATGGCGTGAGGGTTCGGCCCGATGAAGGCGATGCCCTCGGCCTCCAGCCGCCGGGCGAAGACGGGGTTCTCCGACAGGAAGCCGAAGCCGGGGTGGACGGCCTCGGCGCCCGAGCGGCGAACGGCGTCGACGATCTTGTCCTGGACCAGATAGCTCTCGGCGGCGGGCGAGGGGCCGATGTGGATGGCTTCGTCGGCCATCTCGACGGCCATGGATCCGGCGTCGGCGTCGGAGTGGACGACGACCGTCGCGATGCCCATGCGACGGGCCGTCTTGATGATCCGGACGGCGATCTCGCCCCGGTTGGCGATCAGGATCTTGGAGAACATGGGATCGCCTTAGAGGGGAATGTTGTCGTGCTTCTTCCAGGGATTTTCCTGGGTCTTGTTCTTCAGCGTTCGTAGCGCCCGGATCAGCCGGCGCCGCGTCCCGTGCGGCATGATCACGTCGTCGATATAGCCCAGGCCAGCCGCCACGAACGGATTGGCGAACCGTTCCTTGTACTCGGCCTCGCGCGCGGCCAGGGCCGCCGGATCGCCGGCCTCCTTGCGGAAGATGATCTCGACCGCGCCCTTGGCGCCCATCACCGCAATCTCGGCCGAGGGCCAGGCGTAGTTGACGTCGCCGCGCAGGTGTTTGGAGCTCATCACGTCATAGGCGCCGCCGTAAGCCTTCCTCGTGATCACGGTCAGCTTGGGCACGGTCGCCTCGGCATAGGCGAACAGCAGCTTGGCGCCGTGCTTGATCAGGGCGCCGTATTCCTGGCGGGTGCCGGGCATGAAGCCGGGGACGTCGACGAAGGTCACGATGGGCAGGCCGAAGGCGTCGCAGAAGCGGACGAAGCGGGCGGCCTTGCGGCTGCTGTCGATGTCCAGCACGCCGGCCAGCACCTGGGGCTGGTTGGCGACGATGCCGATCGGCTGGCCGTCCAGGCGGCCGAAACCGCAGACGATGTTCTTCGCGAAATCGGCGCCGATCTCGAAGAACTCGGCCTCGTCGACCGTCTTCAGGATCAGCTCCTTGATGTCATAGGGCTGGTGCGGATTGGCCGGGACCAGGGTGTCGAGGCTGGCCTCGTCGCGGTCGGGGTCGTCGTAGCTGTCGCGGACCGGGGGCTTCTCGCGGTTCGACAGGGGCAGGAAGCCGATCAGGCGGCGGACCTCGCTGAGGGCCTCCAGATCGTTCTCGCAGGCGCCGTCGGCGACGCCGGACTTGCCCGCATGGACGCGCGCACCGCCGAGGTCCTCGTGGCTGACGACCTCGTTGGTGACGGTCTTCACCACGTCGGGGCCGGTGACGTACATGTAGGAGGTGTCCTTCACCATGAAGATGAAGTCGGTGATGGCGGGCGAATAGACGTCGCCGCCTGCGCACGGCCCCATGATCACGCTGATCTGGGGGATGACGCCACTAGCCAGAGTGTTCTGCAGGAAGATGTCGGCGTAGCCGGCGAGGGATTCCACGCCCTCCTGGATGCGGGCGCCGCCGGCGTCGAACAGGCCGATGATCGGGGCGCCGTTGGTCAGGGCCATGGTCTGGAGCTTGACGATCTTGGCCGCGTGCGCGCCCGACAGCGACCCGCCGAAGACCGTGAAATCCTTGGAGAAGACATAGACCAGACGACCGCCGATCGTGCCCCGCCCGGTGACCACGCCGTCGCCGGGGACGCGCTGGTGCTCCATGCCGAACTGGTGCGAGCGGTGCTCGACGAACATGTCGGTCTCTTCGAACGAACCCTCGTCCAGCAGGACCTCGATCCGCTCGCGGGCCGTGAGCTTGCCCTTGGCGTGCTGGGCCGCGATGCGGGCCGGGCCCCCGCCCTGACGCGCGGCCTCGCGGCGGGCTTCCAGCTGTTCCAGAATGGGATTCATCGCAGCATTCTACTTTTGAGTAGGTAATTAGGCAAATGACCGACAGGCCGTCAACAGGGCGGGGTCAACGCGGGCGGACGCCCTCGGCAAAACTGTCCCAAAGACGCTCCGCGATTTCGTTGGGCGTCAACGCGCCGGCCGGGCTGTACCACTGGGCGATGGAGTTCATGGCGCCGGACAGAGCGAAGGTCGTCATGCGCACGTCCGCGCTGCGCAAGGATCCGTCACGCACTCCCTGGCGCAGAAGATCACGGATCCTGGCATCGACCTTGCGTTTCACCGCTCGTAGACGATCGCGCACGTCAGGCGTCAACTCCACATCCGGGACACGGTGCAGACAGCGCCCATAGACGGTTGCCGTGATCTGGACATAAGTCTCGACGACGCGATGCAGCCTCTCGCGACCGTTGGTCCCGGCCGCAGCACCCTCCTCCACGGCTTCGGAATAGGCATCAAGTGCTGCGGTGAAACAGGCCCCAAGCAACGCCTGTTTGCCGCCCGCGTAGTAGTAGATCGTCGGCTTGGATACGCCGAGCCGGGCGGCGATGTCGTCGATCGAGGTCGCGCCGTAGCCGCTTTCAACAAAGCAGGCAGCAGCAGCCGCGAGCACGGCCTCGCGCTTGGCTTCTGGGTCTCGGGCTCGCCCAACACGCCAGGGATCATCCATCATCGTCGCTCAGAAACCCTACCGCTGGGTCGGACACTAGCATTGACTGGATGCGCCGTCATCTCTCCACGTCTGTCCGACCATGTCCCCCGGAACTTAGCCGAACGTGAGTCGCGCCCTCTAGGCCTGTCGTGGAAATACTGGAGTAATCGCCACCACTGTCCTCGCCACGCTCCTCGTGATGTTCAGGCTCCCCCACTGGCAACGACTCTCATGGCTCGCCATAGGCTTGGGACTCGTCAGATTAGCTTTTTTCTGCGTGGCTGGGGCGGACAGGGACAACTCTTCAGTCCAGCAGCCTTACCTATCGCACTCCGGCCGTCCGTCGGCGAGGACGTCATCGCGGCGCAGCGCATGATCCTTTACCTCTACGTTCTCGTTCGGTTGAGCGCACGCCACGATAACTAGCGAAACGTCGTCTTGGCGAATTAGGGAGGTGGCACGCAGCCGGGTCGAGGCATGACCGGAGCTCAAACCGGAGCAGGCCGGACGGCGAACAACGCGTGGCCCAGAGCGCCGATCAACTGTAGCCTTATCATAAAGACCGGTTTGGAGGCACCCACGCAAAGCCGAGCGTCTTAGATTGAGGACGAGGCCAGCCCGATCTTCCGTCCGCGACCGGGGTTTAGATTGCCTCCTGTCTCGGGCGCGTCGCACTGACGTGACCCCCGTTTCTCATCCAGCCATAACGAGAGTCCTTGGGTGATCTGAGCTGGGGTTGGCGGGGTTGGCAAGAGGCCGGTCTGCGCAGCTTTCAACTCGCGCAGCAGGCCGGCCGATCTG
>Ga0247831_1001389_pt1 | contig 45730 bp, 37 predicted proteins | sample LaCruzMarch2015__9_FD_192406 | JGI IMG/M metagenome (GOLD analysis project Ga0247831, IMG submission 192406) | Freshwater microbial communities from meromictic Lake La Cruz, Castile-La Mancha, Spain - LaCruzMarch2015_1m | ecosystem: Environmental > Aquatic > Freshwater > Lake | place: Spain...
TATTCATAACGTCATCATATTCCAGAAGGCGTTTACGAATACCAAAGTTGTTTTCTTCTACTTTTTTCTGAGCTCTTTCAATAGATTTAGTAACCATAGAATGTTGAATAACCTCTCCGTCTTTATGCCCCATTTTGTCCATAAGAGAAGCGATTCTATCGGACTGGAAAAGTCGCATCAGGTTATCTTCCAGGGAAACATAAAATTGGGATGAACCTGGGTCACCCTGACGGCCGGAACGTCCACGAAGCTGTCTGTCAACTCGCCTCGACTCGTGTCTTTCCGTACCTATAATAGCTAATCCTCCTGCTTTTTTAACCTCATCATTTATCTTGATATCTGTTCCACGACCGGCCATATTGGTTGCAATGGTAATTTTACCCGGACGACCCGCTTCGGCAACAATTTCGGCTTCTCTTTGATGTTGTTTTGCGTTAAGTACGTTATGGTCGAGACCTTTAAGCTGGAGCATCCGGCTTAACTTTTCAGATATATCAACGGAAGTCGTACCTACGAGAATTGGCTGACCGGCTTTGCTTAATAAACTAATCTGGTCTATGAGCGCATTATATTTTTCTCTATTTGTTTTGAACACAAAATCTTCATGATCAATTCTTTGAATAGGTCTATTGGTAGGAATAACAACGACATCGAGTTTATAAATTTGCCAAAACTCATTGGCTTCGGTTTCGGCTGTACCCGTCATACCTGCTAATTTGTGGTACATACGGAAATAGTTTTGAAGAGTAACGGTGGCGTAAGTTTGTGTGATTTCTCCAATCTTCACATTTTCCTTAGCTTCCAGCGCCTGGTGAAGACCGTCAGAATATCTTCTACCTTCCATCATACGTCCGGTTTGTTCATCGACAATTTTAACCTGACCTTCCATTACCACATATTCCTCGTCTTTTTCAAAAAGAGTAAAAGCCTTTAAAAGCTGATTTATAGTATGTACTCTGCGCGCTTTAACAGCATAATCCTGAGCTAGTTTAGTTTTTGCGTTTTCACTATCTTCTTTAGAAAAGTCCTTTCGATTTTCAATTTCCACCATTTCAGAAACGATGTCTGGAAGCATGAAGAAACTGGGATCATTGGAATTTGTGGACAAATATTCTACACCCTTTTCGGTAAGTTCGGTTTGTCTATTTTTTTCATCTATATTAAAAAGGAGTGGCGCATCGACCAAATGCATATTTTTGGATTGCTCCTGCATGTAATGATTCTCCGTTTTTTGCAATAAAACGCGAACCCCTTCCTCGCTTAGGAACTTAATTAAAGGTCTTGCTCTTGGGAGGGAACGATAAGCCCGAAGTAGAGCCATACCTGCAGTTCCTTCCTCTACTCCAATAGCTCCGGCGGCGAATAATTTTTTTGCCTCAATCAGATATTCGTTGGCTAGTTTTTTCTGTTCATTTATCAGTTTTTCAACACTTGGACGAAGCTCAAAATATTCCTGATCTTCGGCGGCTGGGCCAACTGGACCTGAAATAATAAGAGGCGTTCGCGCATCATCGATAAGAACGGAATCGACCTCATCAACCATACTAAAATGGTGTTTACCCTGAACTTTTTCTTCAGTGGTACGGACCATGTTATCGCGAAGGTAATCGAAACCAAATTCGTTATTTGTTCCGTAGGTTATATCGCAGCTGTAAGCTTGAATACGCTGTTCGGAGTGAGGGGTATATTTATCTATACAATCGATGGTTAAAAGGAGAAATTCCATGATTGGACCGATCCATTCAGCATCACGACGGGCTAAATAGTCATTTACGGTAATAACATGTACCCCTAGGCCACTTAATCCATTCAGATAAGCCGGTAAAGTCGCTACAAGGGTTTTACCTTCACCCGTTCCCATTTCAGCAATTTTGCCCTCATGAAGAACCATACCACCAATGAGCTGAACATCGTAATGCACCATATCCCAAGTGATGGCAGCACCTGCGGCTGTCCACTGGTTTTTCCAGGTCGCTTGATTTCCTGTAATGGAAACATACGATTTTCCTGACTGTACGGTCAGATTTTTATCATGTTCGGTGGCAGTAACAGAAAGGGTTGGATTATTCTTAAAACGAATAGCTGTTTCCTTAACAACAGCAAAGGCCTCGGGAAGAATCTCATTTAAAATAACTTCCAGTTCCTGATCCCGCTGTTTTTTTAAAGTATCAATTTCAAGGAAAAGATTTTCTTTATCGGAAAGCTCTTCAGAATCAATGGTTTGTTGACGTAAGTTTTCGATAGCGTCGTCTATATCGGAAAGATAATCGCTAATTCTTTCCCGAAATTCTGTGGTCTTTTGCCTCAACTCGTCATGAGAAAGATTTTTTAAGCTGTCCCCAAATTGATGAATTTGTTCAATGATAGGGTTGAACTTAAGAATATCTTTTTCCTGTTTGCTACCGAATAATTTTTGCAAAGACTTGCCTATATTTTCAAACATTTTATTTCCTATTTAGGTTAATTTTGTGAGTAGGCAAATATACGACCTTTTATAGGTATTACAAGACATAAAAAGTCATTTGTCATTGTAAATCTGAACAAATAATATGAGATAAATGAATAAAAAAAGTTGGGAGCACCCTTTTAATGCATGGTTTTATATAGGTGCTCCTGCATATATTTTGTGGTGTTTTACCCTGTCTGCCTGTGTTTTAGAAAATAATCAAAGAGATATCAGGGGTTATTATTTCCCAATGGAAAAATTGGCAAATGGAGAAGTCTATGTTTATGAATCGGCGGGAAATATGGGGACAGACAGTGTTTACTGGTATCACAGGAGTTTTTTAAAAGGGGAACAAAAAATATTTTCGAGTACTTTTTATGAAAACTATATGGTCCCTTTACAACAGGTACAAGAAGAGGTAGTTCACAATGGATTACTTCTAAAAGACCTTTATATTTATGATTTGCCCGATGCTACGAAAGGGTACAAACAGCAAAGAACCGAGGTAGAAATTGTGGCTGGAAATAGTTTTCCCTTTGTGGTGAAAGATAGGTTTGGTATTTTTCTTTATCATATAAAATGGAAATCAAATGACAGTGATTCAACGACCTATAACGTTATAAAAAACAGGATATTTATGGGAGACACCACGTTTTCTTTAAATAAACAGGAAATTCCTGCCATTATTTTTAGGGTAAAAGAAAAAATTGAAGTGGAAAACGAGGGGGTTACAGGACAGTTATTTGATGGTATGGAAATATATGCCAAAGGCATTGGCTTGGTTTATTATGAAAAAAAGGTGTCAAAAGAGGCTATAATGGCTTATCGGTTTGTAAGGGGAACGAATATGGAAGAATTAGAAAAAAAGTGGGAAAAGGAAAAAATAATTAACTAGGCTCTATATTTATTAAATAATCAAATTAGTATTGTCTAATAATAAAAAAACACGTATATTTGCGCTTCATATAAAATATGTGAAAATAGGGTCGGGTGGCCGAGTGGCTAGGCAGAGGTCTGCAAAACCTCGTACGACGGTTCGAATCCGCCTCCGACCTCACAAAGCCTCTGAAGTAAATCAGGGGCTTTTTTTTTAAAATATTAAGCTGAAATTATGATTATCTGGACGGGCTTTATTTTACTTATCCTTGTTTTATTAGGGATAGATCTTGGGGTTTTAAATAAGAATCCACATAATGTAACTACAAAGGAGGCTTTACGATGGACTGGCTTATGGGTGAGTTTGTCTTTATTATTCAGCGTATTTATTTACTTTGCCTATACAAATAACTGGCTACCTCAAGGAAGTCAAGTGTTAACGGGAAAAGAGGCGGTCATAACTTATTTAACAGGTTATCTTGTCGAACAATCTCTGAGTATTGATAATATTTTTGTCATAGCTATAATCTTTTCTTATTTTAACATACCGCAGGCGAACCAACACCGGGTTTTATTCTGGGGTATTTTAGGTGCTATCATTTTTAGAGGGTTAATGATAGGCGTTGGGGCAGTGCTGATGGAAAGTTTCACATGGATTGTTTATATTTTCGGTATCATTTTATTGTATGCCGCTTATAAAATGCTAAAATCAGGAACCCATGAAAGCATTCACCCGGAAAACAATCCGACCATTAAATTGGTGAAGCGCTTTTTTCCGGTGACGACGAAATTTCACGGAGATCATTTTTTTATTAAAGAGGGAAAACTTTGGGTGGCAACACCCCTATTTATCGCCTTAATGGTGGTGGAGACTACAGACATAATGTTTGCATTCGATAGTATTCCAGCTATTTTTGCCATCACAACAGATCCATTTATTGTTTTCACTTCAAATATTTTCGCCATTTTAGGATTGCGTTCCTTGTACTTCGTTCTGGCCGCTTTTATAGACAAATTTGAGTATTTAAAGTATAGCCTGGTAGCGATACTGGCATTTGTGGGAATAAAAATGTTGGTTTCTCATCAACTTCATTTACCAGATTGGTTGTCTTTAGCCTTTATTGTGTTCGCTTTAACAGTGGGCGTAGTTTTATCTATGTTGAAGGAAAATAAGACAAAAATGGAATAAAATGATTATCTTGATGGTATGAAATGGGTTCCATGAAAACAATCTTATGCCTTACAGACTATACCCCTTCCAGCAAGATTGCTTTAGGTATAGCGCTGCGCTTTGCTGAAAGATTGAACTATAAAATAGTACTGGCACATGTAGAACCCATAGACCGTATTGAATTTCAAGAAGATAGTAGGTCAAAACTATCTAAATTTTCAGAAGAGAATATAAAAAATCAATCAGGTAAGAGCGATAATTTAATTCAACATGAGCTCGTTTATGGGAATATTGTTGAACAGTGTGAGCTATTGGCAGAAAAATACACCCCCTCTTTATTAATTATTGGAAAGAGGCGGAAGAAAATATTAGAAGGAATTTTTTGGGGAGAATCCACCCAAAAAATAATAGATCGCGTCGATTTTCCTGTAATCATTATACCAGAAGAAGCCAATGAGGCGCCACTCACCTCTATTTATTACGCCACTGATTTTTCATCGGGAAGTATATCAACCTTAGACGTTCTCCTGCCATGGTGTTCGATATTAGGTATAAAATTACATCTTTTACATGTTTCAGAAACAGACGAAGATGAATACAAAGCCATAGCAAAGATGAAACAAATATTACATTCTTTTGCTGAAGACCATGAGGAGGTTGGTATGGATTTCAAAATTTTGAAAGGGGAACCCTTTCCCTCAATCCTTAATTTCCTAAGCGAATACCCAGAGGTAATGCTAGCCGTTACATTTCACGAAAGATCTTTTTGGGAAAGATTAATGGAGCATTCCTTTGTTCGGGAAATATCGGGGGCTATAAAAAATCCTATGTTAGTTTTTAAGCATTAATCATTATTAGATTCCTTTTTTTGAAGGGAGGCTTCGGCAGTTTTAGAGGAAAATTTCAATTTATCTTCCAGTTTCGTCATTTCGGCAGGCGTGAAATATCTCCATGTATTAGATTTAATCCCATCAATGGTAATGTCCATGATCCGAATTCTTTTTAAGGAATAAACCTCGTAATCCAGGAAAGCACACATTCTGCGAATTTGTCTGTTTAATCCTTGAGTTAAAATAATTTTAAAGGAAAATGTATCTATTTGGACTACTTCACAAGGCTTAGTTACCGTCCCTAAAATGGGAATACCCGTTCTCATTTTTTGTAAAAAAATATCAGTAATTGGTTTGTTTAGCGATACGATGTATTCTTTTTCATGATTATTTCCAGCACGAAGCACCTTATTGACAATGTCACCGTCATTGGTAAGAAAAATCAGACCATGGGAAGCTTTATCTAACCTTCCGATAGGAAAAAGACGTTGATTATGTTTGATTTGGCTAATTATATTTTTGGGTTCTTTTAGGTCGGTAGTGCATACAATACCTACTGGCTTATGATAAGCAATATAAAGTAAGGGTGGGTTTTCTTTTATGGGTTTTCCGTCTATATGCACCAGATCTCCAGGAAAAACCCTGTTTCCCAGTTGGGTCGGAAGATTATTTATGGTGACTCTACCTGCTGAAATCCAGGTATCTGCTTCTCTGCGGGAACAAATACCGGTGGAAGAAATAAATTTATTTAAGCTAATTGAACCGTCATTATTTGTTTCCAAGGGAATTAATTTTTTGTAAAAAAGAATATAAAAGTAAGAATTGCTTAGCAAGCAATTTTTAAAACACAAAAAAAGATAAATCCATATAAAATTTTGATTATTTTGTGGTAGGATAGTAAAACATCCAGTTATTCAGAATGTAAATTTAAATTGGATTGATGAACAAAAATAGTGTACCATGTTAAGAAAACAACTTAGAAACATTTTTTTATTACCGGCCTTATTATTTTGTTTTGCCTTAAATGCGCAAACGATAGTAAGCGGTAAAATTACCGATTCAAAAGGTGAGCCATTGGTTGGAGCCAGTGTTGTGGTTGTAGGAACCTCAATAGGTGTCTCAGCCGATTTAGATGGAATGTACCGGTTAGAAACAAGTTCAAAACCACCTTTTAAAGTAGAATTTAGTTTTATTGGATACAATGCGAAAGTCCTTGATGTGACGTCAGGCAACGAAAAACTAGATGTTGTACTTGATGAAAACATCAGTACATTGGATGAAATCATAGTTTCTGCCTCGAGGAGAGCGGAGAAGGTACAGGAAGCACCTGCTTCAGTTTCTGTTATCTCTGCAAAAACAATGCAGGCAGCATCTTCTGCGGTAGATCCTATTAGAGAATTGATAAACGTTCCTGGTGTTCAAATCCAGCAGCAGTCAGCAGCGCGTATGAACATTGAAATGAGAGGTTCTGCGGGTTTGTTTGGTACTGGTGTATTTCCAATTCTTGATTATAGAAGTTTGGTTGGCGCGGGTACTGGAACTTTTCAGTCTGATGCATCTGGCTTAAACTCTATCGATTTACAGAGAATTGAGGTAGTTCGTGGAGCGGGAGGTGCGCTTTACGGTCCTGGTGTAACCGCAGGTGTAGTTCACTTTATCTCTAAAAGTCCCATAGACTTTCCTGGAACAACGGTTGAATTAATGGGTGGAGAAATGTCAACCTGGGGTATTTCTACCAGAGTGGCCGCCGCTTCAAAAAACAAAAAAATTGGTTTCAAAATCAATGCACACAATAAAAGAGGTGGAGAGTTTGTATTAGATGGTTCTGAAGGAACTACTTCTGCGGGTATCTTCACCAGGCAAACCAGCAGATTCAGAACGTCTATTATTGATCCTACGGTTGCTAATGGTGTTGTCTCTGCTGACCAGTCGAAGGCAAAGGTGCTTTTATCAAAAGCGGATCTTGATCCGGACGGAGATGGAAACATGATGCAGGATTTTTGGTCTAACAGCGCCATCAATGGTACCTTAGAAATGAGACCATCTGGAGATACGAAGGTAGTTCTTGCTGGTGGTATGAATGCCAATAGTTCCGTTTTTTACAATTCCCAAGGGGAAGGTCTTTCTCAGTCTATAGCTTACTGGGGTCAGGCAAGAGTACAAAAGGGTGGTTTATTTGCTCAGGTATTTTATAATTACAACGATGGAGGTAGTCCTGAAAGACCAACATTCCTTTATCAGACAGGAAATAGGACGGCTATTGAAAGAAGTCAGGTAGAAGGCCAGATTCAATATAATTTCAATTTGGAAAAGTTTCTAAATGCCGATATTACTGTGGGTGCTGACTACCGTCAAGCGGGAAGTAATACCTATAATCAGGTATATGGCCGTAATGAGGAAAATGACGATTATAATATTCTAGGAGCTTATGCACAAGCAAGCTTTGAATTAAGTGAGCGTTTCGAATTTGTTGCAGCAGGTCGTTTTGACCGTTTTAACTTTTTAGACGCACAGGCGGTTTCTCCAAGATTGGCTTTAGTGTATAAGGCATCTAAAAATCATACGTTCAGAGCTTCTTACAACCAAACAGCTGCGCCACCAGATGCCTTGGTAATGTATATTGACTTTCCAGTAGCAACACCTGCTCCTGGTCTCTTCGATGTTTGGTTAAAAGGTATGAAAGAAATTGCACAGTTCCCAGCTAACCCGCTGATTGATTTTACCGCACCAGGTTTTCCTAGTTTGCCTTATGGTACTCCAGGTTTACCTTTAGCTATTCCTTATGGTGCAGTAACACCATCTATATTAACAGCCTTACAAGCAGGGCTTCCTGCTACTATTTTCCCCATAGTTCAAGCTATCTTAACGAACCCAGCTAATACGCCAACAGGAGTAAGTGGTAAATTTACAGGATATAACCTATTTACAGGTTTACCATTAGCACCAATAAATACCACCGCACCACAGATTAGAACGGAAAAAACATTGGAGCTTGGTTATAAAGGTGTATTTAATAAAAAACTAATGGTTTCTGCTGACGTTTACAGAATTGCATCTTCAGGATTCATTAATTTTACGGCCATAAGCCCAACCATCAGTTACACAGGGCAAAATATTGCAGCTGATTTAAGTTCAAAAGTTGGCGCTACAGTAAGAACTCAATTAGAAGCTGCATTGATTGGTGCAGGTCTTCCAGCAGCTACAGCGGCGGCAACAGCGGCGCAGATAAGCGCAGCAGTAGCAGGCGCTTATGCTCAAGGTGGTGCTGCTTTTGCTGCACAAATTGCCCCTCTTTCTCCTATCTTTGGCGCTGTTGAAACAACAGGCGTTCCTCAAGACGGTATGGTTCATAGTGCAGCTGGCTACAGAACTTTCGGTTCATTAGCTTACGTGGGTATCGATTTAGGTTTTGGCTATGCGATAAACAATGATTTGAGTGTTTTTGCTAACTTTTCTGCAGTAAATCAAACTGATTTTACTGAGGAAGACTTAGGTGAGGCATCAGGTTCAGGTTTAATTTTCAACTTGGGAATACCTAAGAATAAATATCGTTTAGGGGCTGTTTACGCACCAGAAACAGGTTGGAGGGGAAATATTGCTTTCCAACATGACGATTCATTCTACTCAAATGCAGGTCAGTTTACAGGATTTTCCGATCCTAAAAATCTTGTTGATATAGGCGTTGGTTATAAATTGAAGAATGGTTTATCTATTGATGCTACTTGTCAAAATTTATTTAATCAGCAATACAGAGCTTTGCCAAATATGCCAATAATTGGCAGAAGGGCCGTAGCTAAAGTTACTTATAGCTTCTAATTAATTGTTGGGTAAACTTTGTTCTTGTTTTTCTTTTTGCTTAAAAAGTAGAAGGAAAAACAAGGACAAAGCTATCCCAGCCACCGTAGGAAAAATCCAAATATTAGTCCAGTTATAATCTCCCGAGGCAGCTACATTTCTCTCGACCATCCATCCGGCAAAATAAGTACCGAATAAAGTTCCCATTCCTTGCATTGCAAAAGTGATAATGCTTTGTGCTGTATTTCTTAAATGTCTCGGTGCTTTCTCATCAATGTATAATTGTCCGGCCAATCCTGTAAATACGTAGGCGAAGCCGTGAACCAATATAGCGGGAAGCCAAACGAGCTGCATGCCTGGATTTTCAGCAGCGTAGGCAAAAATACCATATCTAGCACCCCACAGAAAAAGTCCGGTAAAGACCACCCATTTAAATGAAAAATGTCGAAGGAAAAAGGGCAGAAGTAGCATAACGCCAATCTCTGTTATTTGTCCAATGGACATCCAACCTGCTGCATTTTTCACCTGAATAGTTGTTAAAAAATTATTTACAAAACTATAATAGTAGGCAATGGGAATAGCATACAGGAGCGTAAGGCTTATCATGAAGACTAAAAAATCCCTCTGTTTGAAAAGCTGAATTATTTCGACAGAGAAAAATTCTTTAATAGAATTACCACTTTTTCTCTCTATAGAAGGAACTTTGGGTAAGAATAAGGCATAAACACCTAATGTTATACTCAAACCGGCAGAAAGTAACAACGGGTTGGCTGTTTTTTCCCAACTTAACAGACCTACTATATTTCCCGCTATGATCCATCCAATACTTCCCCATACCCTAACGCCAGGAAATTGTTTTGAAGGGTCTTCCAGTTGTTGAAGAACATAAGAGCTTGATAACGCGAAGGTAGGGAGGTATAAAACGGCATAAAGTAAGGTGAGTGGATAAAAAACATTGAAGTCCGTATATGAATACATGGCAACTAAGCATATACTACCTCCAATGTGAAGAAACGCCAGTACTTTTGATGCTGAAAAATATTTATCGGTTATAAATCCTACAAAAATGGGCGATATGAATGCTGCAACAGACATAGCACCATATACAAGACCTACTTCACTACCTGAAAAATGCAGGGTTTGTAAAAGGTACGTTCCTGTTGTCACGTACCACGAACCCCAAATCATAAATTGAAGCAATAGTAAAATAGAGAGTTGAACGTATTTTTTATTTTTCATTTTCTGCTGTTAAGGAGTAAACCATAGGTATTTTATCTTCAAGTCCTATAATTTGATATTGCCCTGGCGAGGTTTCTTTAATATGGCTAAAACAAGGATAAGGTGAGTAGGCATACTCTTTAAAGTGAGTTAATGTTAATCCTACCTCCAATAAGGCACCTAACACCTCATCAAGCGAATGATTCCAGGTTATTTCCTGAAAAGTATCCATTTGAACGGCCCTTTGATCAGTGTAGGTAGTATTTTTTGTTTCTATGATGGGGTCACCTTTAAAATAGGAATATTCGATTCCTTTGAATTCGTCATCCATCATCCATATTACAGGATGAAATTCTACCAAAATCAATTTCCCACCAGGTTTGAGCATGGTTTTCACCACTTTCGCCCAATCATTCATGTCAGGCAACCAGCCTAATACCCCGTAGGTAGTAAAAACAATATCAAATTTTTCAGAAATGAGTTGGGGTGTTTCCAATACATTTCCACATACAAAAATTGCCTTTATATCAAGTTCATTGGCTAATATATTTGCCTTATCAATAGCAACCTGCGAAAAATCAATACCAGTAACTTTAGCTCCCAAACGAGCTAAAGAGAGGGTGTCTTGTCCAAAATGACACTGCAAATGAAGAAGTGTTTTGTCCCTAACATCACCTAACAATGCTAATTCAATAGGTTTTAATACCTCTTTCCCCTTTAAAAAACCGGGGACATCATAAAATTCAGATTGATAATGAACATCTACTCTTTGGTTCCAGGCCTGTTTGTTTGTATCGAATGTATTCATCAAAAAAAAATATTGAAAATAATTGGAATAAAAGGGAACGTTCTGAACCGCTCGTGAAATTAATTATAAAACCAATTATTCAACGTTAAATTTCTGAATCATGAAAAAGAATCTTTTTTTAAATCTATTGTCTCTTGGATTGTCCTTATTTGTATTTACGAATATGACCGCTCAAAAATGTGATGCCGCATTGCGTTCCGCAGAACTTTCGCCTTATGGAACTAGATCATGCAATGGAAAAACGGGAAATTATCTTCAGCGAACTGTTTGTAATGAAACATCAACTACTTTTGACCCTTCAACTCATTCCATTTCTCTCCCAAAAGGAAGGGAGGCAGCTTGTTTCACTATAGTGGGATATAGTGGAAAGCCAGATTGGAAAATCATAGATGAAGCAACTGGGTTGGTCGTTTTTGATCCGGTAATGCCCACGACTGCACCTCGATTGGGCACTTTAAAATTAACAGCACCGGCCGCCACTAAAGTCTATAAGATAGTGCTGAACAGAACAACTTCTACCAAAGGATCCTGGATTACCCTTGGATTTGTAGATTACCAACCTTAATAAATCATCATAAATAAAAACATCATGAAAAATCTTTTTTATTTCGTTTTAGCTGTTCTTTTCATTCAACTTGCTAACTCCACTTCAACGCAAGCACAAGCTTGCAGGCCTGACACCAGAATGGTTGAAACTCCTCCTGTTGGAAAGAAAAAATGCAATACCATTCCGGGAGATTACTTTAATCGTTCTATATGTAATGTTGCCCCATTTAGAACTTATGATCCTTTGAAAAATGAAATTTTTGTTCCAGCTGGAAAAACAATAAGTTGTTTTAGCATTGTTTCATCTGTTGGAACTCCCGTTTGGAAGATTGTCGACTCAGCTACAGGCACTACCATTTATACATCGGGAGCACCATTAGGAGGTTTAAGTTTTTCTGGTGGAAGATCTGGAAAATTGTTTAAAATGGAAATGGATGCAGGTGCCTCGACAGCAGGCGCTTCAGTAACCTTAGGTTATATCATATTTTAATTAGTCTTTTTTAAAAGAAATGCCTTGCACTGAAATGATTTGGTGTAAGGCCATTTTATTTCCAGATAATTAATAATATACAAAATGAGTATATTAGCGTAATGAAACAAATAGAACTTTTACCTACATTTTCTCTTTCCCAGCTAGTATATGGCGTTTGGAGATGGGACGAAAAAACCCAATCGGAAAAAGATATTTCTACTTTAATAGATACCTGTCTTTCTTTGGGTATTGATTCCTTTGACCATGCGGACATATATAATAATTATGCTAATGAAGCATTTTTTGGAAGGCTTTTGAAAGAGAATCCTTCCAAAAGACATCAGATTAAAATTATAACCAAGTGTGGAATCCAATTACTATGTCAGAAAAAACCATTGACAAAGGTTAAACATTACGATTATAGTAAGGATCATATTACCTCTTCAGTGGAACAATCTCTTACTAATCTAAATACGGATTATATAGATCTATTATTGCTGCATAGGCCTAGTCCCCTTTTAAATGCTGATGTAGTCGCTCAAACCCTCTCCTCGTTGGTATTGTCGGGAAAAGTAAAACATATCGGGGTTTCAAATTTCACACCCGCTCAATTTCAATTATTACAATCTCGTTTAGATATACCTTTAATAACCAATCAAATAGAATTAAATTTCAATCAACTTCAACCATTAATCGATGGTAGCATTGATTTTTTATATGAAAGGAAAATAAAACCAATGATTTGGAGTCCTTTAGGTGGTGGTAGTATTTTTGAACATGGGAAAGTTGCTTTAAATAAGCAATTTGAACTTCTTGGGGCTAAATATCAGGTAGGAGCCGATGTTTTATCCTTAGCCTGGTTGTTAAAACATCCTGCTCAATTGATTCCCGTCATTGGAACAGTCAAAACAGAGCGCATCATTTCAGCGGTAAAAGCATGTTCTATTGATTTAGAACTACAGGAATGGTTTCAATTATATGAGGCAGCGATGGGAAATGAAGTTCCATAGAATGAGGCGTTTCTTTTTGTGCTATATTTTTAGAAATTGATTACATTGAACCCTTACAAATATATATACTGCTATGTGGTTAATTATAATGCTTTTTGTCTCCTTAAATTATGCAAATCCAGTTCAGCATGGAGAATGGGATGTATTGGTTAAAAAACATGTTTCAAAAAATGGTATGGTCGATTACCAGGGGTTTTTGAAAGATAAAAAGCAATTGCAGGTATATCTGGACAAACTTTCTGCCAATAAGCCTACTTCTAAATGGAGTAAAAATGAAAAAATGGCTTTTTGGATAAATGCATACAATGCTTTTACCGTGAAGTTAATCCTCGATCATTATCCTATAAAAAGTATCAAGGATATTAAAAAGGGCATTCCGTTTGTTAATTCTGTTTGGGATATCACCTTTATTCCAATGGGGAAAGAGAAAATAGATCTGAATTATATTGAACATTCCATTTTAAGAAAAGAATTTAAGGATCCAAGAATTCACGCCGCAATAAATTGTGCTTCCTTTTCCTGCCCATTATTAAGAAATGAAGCTTATTATGCCTCCCGTTTGGACGAGCAATTAAATGATGCTATGAGGAGGTTTGTAAATGATCCTCAACGAAATCAGTTAGACAAATCAAATATTAAAATCTCAAAAATATTTAGTTGGTTCGCTGGCGATTTTAAGTTAAATGGTTCGTCTGTCGTTGATTATTTAAACAAATATTCAAAAAAACGAGTACAACAAAATGCTAAAATAGATTTTTTGGATTATCAATGGGAGCTAAATGATGTAGTGAAATAATAAGTGGGATTCATGGAAAAAGAAATAATCATAGGGGTTTTACAAATGTCTGATCGGGCCAGTCTGGATACAAACGCATATTCCAGCCTGTCGGGAGATGCCATTTTAGAGGTTTTGACATCGTATATAAAATCTCCTTACAGAACTATTTTCAACATCATTCCGGACGAGTATAATCTTATATTAAAAACATTTCATACCCTTGCAGTAGAGGAAAAGTGCTGTTTAATATTAACTACAGGGGGAACAGGGCCTGCAAAAAGAGATGTGACGGTTGAAGCCACGGAGGCTTTTTGTCAAAAAATACTTCCTGGCTTCGGCGAGTTGATGCGGATGGAAAGTTTAAAATATGTGCCTACCGCTATTCTTTCCAGGCAAACGGCAGGCATTTATGAAAATACTTTGATTGTTAACTTGCCGGGCAAACCCGCTGCCATTTCACAATGTTTGCAAGCTGTTTTTCCTGCCATACCTTATTGTATTGACCTCATAGATGGTCCGTTTATTATGGCAAATGAGCAAAACATAAAGGCCTTCAGACCTAAATCGGGTTAATTGTGGTTTTTGTACTTTATAATCAAGGGCGTTGGATGGTAAAAAGTAAATCGGCCGCCATAAGTACCTTGTTTTTTAGTCTATAGGGGAAATCTGGGTGTTCTTGTAGGAATTTTTTTAAATAATAGGCCGCAGTGGGTGATTGATGTCCACTTAATACTGCTGTAATGAATTGTCTTGGGAAAAAGATGTCTCCTGTTTTTTGAATCTCCTCTAAAAGTTCCAGACTTTGTGTAATATAATGAGTTGATTCTTTGGCTCTTAAGGGATGATTTAAATAACGGACGGCGTCAACCACCCAAGGTTCAACATTTCGGTTTTCTGCGTCGTACAAGGATTCAAAAGCGGCATCCCTTATTTTAGTATCGGGGGATAAAAAAGGTTTTATGAATTGTAACCTCTTTTTTCTATCTGGATTCAGGATTTTTATTAATTGAGTATCTATTATTCCGGAGGCTTGTTCAGGAAGTAGTAAAGATAGTGCTGCGGCAAGGTCAATCTGCTGTGGTTCTGAAATGGGTAATCCTGGAATGTTGGTTTTTCCAGACCAAATATCAAATAATGTTTGAGTAGCTTCCTTAGACAAAGCGATGTCCCTAAAGGTTGAAAAATAGGCAGATTTTGCACTGACAGATGTGTTTTCATTTATCAGTTGCCAAAGAAGAAGTTCTATTTTAGGGGTAGATATACTTCGCTGTTCATCGGAAAGGAAAGTCCAGAAGACCGTATTCAGTTGGCCTAATAGTAGTTGTCTGTTTAAGGATTCCTTTTCATTTTTTAAGGAATGTAACAGATATCCTAAATAATCATTGCCAGATATTTTCCTATTGATTAATTCTTCCATTAAAGCAATGCTAATGGCTCCGCGCAAGAATTCATCATTTACAGTTAATTTACCCGATAAAAAGTTCTGCAAAGACAGGTCATCCAATTGGAAATAACCATAACCTATGGCGGAAGCATTCGGTAAGATCGCTAAAGGTTTTTTTAAACCTTTTGAAATGGGTAAACTTGTTTTTAAACCATCTATACGGGCAGGTATTTTGATAATTGTGTCGGCATAAAAGAGCGCTATATCGGTTTCTTGTTGCCAATGCTTTTCCGAGGGGGAAGATTTAACCTGTTGGATAGTTATTTCCTCTATATTTGAATCTTCATTAAACAAGGCAGTCGTTAAAAGATGGGGCATTCCAGCTTCTTTTACCCAAATACCAGCCCATTCTTTCAAAGATATAGGGGTTAATTCATCTAAAATACTGATAAGATCGTCCCATGTCGCATTGGCATAAGAAAAGTCTTTCAAATATTTTTGAAGACCCATTTGAAAAGGTTCCGTTCCCATCAACTTTTCCAGTTGACGCATTACAATGGGTGCTTTTTGATAAATGATGCCACCATACAAGGATCCGGCATCCTTTAGATTTTCCAAAGCCTGTTGAATGGGATGGCTTCCGCCAGAGCGATCTTCACTATAAGCCGTAGGATGATGAGAAATTAAAAAGCTTAATTCATGATTTACCTCGGGGAAATCGGGATTAACCGCTTTGGCTGCCATAAAATTTGCGAAGACCTCCTTGAGCCAAACATCATTAAACCAGTTCATAGTAACCAGATCTCCAAACCAATAGTGAGCCGTTTCGTGAGCTATCAATCTGGCACGAGCTAATTTTTGATTATCTGTGGCGCTTTCTTCTAAAATGAGCGCGCTTTCTTTATAGAAAATATTTCCGACATGTTCCATGCCACCATATTGAAATCCTGGAAGCAAAACAAAATCTAACTTTTCAAAGGGCATTGGAATTTGGGTATAATCTTCCAGCCATAAAATGGAAGTAATATGCAGGTCAAAAATTTTATCCAGGTTTTGAGCCACTTTTAGGGAATCAGTTTCCCTGAAGAGCATGCTCATACTTCTGCCTTTTTTCTCTTGAGTCACCCTATTAAATTTTCCAGCGGCAAAGGCAAACAAGTAGGTACTGATTGGTTGGGTTTCCTTATAATGTAGTATTTTTTTAAGTCCGGTGGCGGTGCTTTTCGTTAGCGTACCATTGGCAGAAGCATCCCAGGATTTTGGAACCTGAAGGGAGAGCGTAAACCTTGCTTTCAAGTTCGGTTGGTCAAAACAGGGGAAAAGCGTGGCGGCACGGTCAGGAACTAATAAGGTATAAAGAAAATCAGTATTTCGGTTAAGGGATTGATTTCCAGCTATGAATTCAATTTGAATTTTATTTTCCCCCACATTTAAATGTATCGGATCAATGATCAGGTGACCCGCCACAAAATCAATGGGGACTATTTTTTTATTTACGGTTACCTTTTGAAGATTCTCACGGGAAACCTTGAAATCAAGTAGTAAGGGTTGAGCCTTATGCTTTAGATTTAAAGTTATATCTACTTTTGCAGGAATAGGCGCTGATTTTTCTGCTGGAATATCAAAAAATAATTGATAAGCTAACCCACTGATATTTTGAGCTCTTTCACTGGCTAAATCCCAGGTAACGCCAGCAACCACTTCTGTTTTTTGCGCATTCATAAATGTAAATGTACCCAGTATAAAAGGTAACAAAAAAGATAATTTTCTGAATAGCATCTTAAAATATTTGAAATCTTTTAAATAGTACAAAATAGGAATAATTTGCCTCATTTAATTATTAGAGACTTTTTTATAAGGTTTGACGGAAGAACTTTGTATTTTTGACAAAATCATTCAAAACAGAATTATTCAAAATGGAAAGCTTGGGCGAAACGATAAGAAAACGAAGGGAAGACAAGGAATTACCACTGCGGACAGTTGCTGCATACCTCGACATTGACCAAGCAATTTTAAGCAAAATTGAAAGAGGACAACGCAATGCAAACCGTGAACAGGTAATAAAACTTGCCAGGTTTTTTAATATTAATGAAACTGACTTGCTTGTTTCTTGGCTGTCTGACAAGTTAGTGTATGAGGTTCGGAATGAAGATGTGGCGTTAAAAGCCTTACAAGTGGCGGAGGAGAAAGTGAAATATCAAAAAATGAAAAAATTATGAAAGGCATACAAGGAACATCAAATAAAACATATCGCCAATTAATGGGCAATGGATTACGTTATGAAATTCCAAAATTTCAACGCGATTATAGTTGGGAAGCAGAACATTGGGATGACCTATGGCAGGATATAAGAGCATTGTTAGCCGATGAGGATAATGAACATTATATGGGGTATTTAGTACTTCAAACATCAAACAATAAAGAATTTCAAATAATCGATGGGCAACAACGATTAACAACCATGAGTTTGTTGATTCTTTCGACTTTAAAATGCCTGAAAGAGCTAGTTGATTCCGGCATTGAAGCAGAAAATAATTTAAAAAGAAAAGACAGTCTCCTAAATAGTTATATTGGATATGTGGATCCAGTTACATTAATTTCAAATAACAAGCTCAAATTAAACAGAAATAGTGATGATTACTATAAACAACATTTGGTTCTTTTAAAAGAGTTGCCGCTTAGAAATACAAACTCTTCTGAAAAGCATATGAGAGAGTGTTTTAATTGGTATTATGATAGAATAAAGAAAGAATTTAATACTGGCGAAAGCTTAGCAGCCTTTATCGACAATATTGTAGATAAACTATTTTTTACAGTTATTGAAGTAACCGACCAATTAAATGCATTTAAAGTTTTTGAAACATTAAATGCCAGAGGAGTTCAACTATCTTCGGCAGATTTATTAAAAAACTATTTATTTTTTGTTGTAGATGAAACAAAACCACATATTTCAGAAATTGAAGAATTGGAAAACATTTGGAGTAAAATAGTAGGCAAACTGGGAGAACAAAAGTTTGAAGATTATTTACGCTATTATTGGAATAGTATTAATAAATCAGTTGGTAAAAAGAATCTATTTAAAAACGTAAAAGGCAATATAAAATCGAAAGAACAGGTTTTTGAACTTATAAGAAATTTAAATGACACGGCAGATTTATATTTAGCTATTCAAAACCCTGAAGATGAATTTTGGAGAGATAAGCCCGAAATACGAAAATCGTTGAAAGAATTAAAACTTTTTCAAATTAGACAAATAAATTCTCTTTTCTTATCTGCCTTAAGAAATTTAGAAGTTGAAAACTTTAAAAAATTAGCTAAAATTTGCTCTGTTATATCCTTTCGATATAACATTATTGGAGGTTTAAATCCAAATGCTCAAGAAGATGTTTACAATACTGTTGCGTTAAAAATTTCATCAAATAAGCGGTTTGAAGTGGCAGATTTTCAAACTATATACGTGAGTGACTTAAATTTCGAAAATGATTTTTCAACCAAAGAATTTAAAAACACAACGCGCAACCATAAAATAGTAAAGTATATTTTATCAAAAATTGAAGTTTATCAACATAAAAACGAAATAGATCCAGAAAGTGATTTGTTTACCATTGAACATATTTTACCTGAAAATGCAGATGATACTTGGGGAAATTTTACATTTGAGGAAATCAATAGATCAGTTTACAGAATGGGCAATCTTACCTTATTAGAGAGGAAATTAAATAGGGAAGCGGGCCAGAAAGGTTATGTTGAAAAAATAGTATTATTTGCACAATCAAATAGTGAATTGACCAAAACTCTCCCTGATAATTTCAATACCTGGAATGAAGATAAATTAGCCGCAAGGCAAAGGGAACTGGCAAAACACGCCAAAGCCATTTGGAAAATACAGGAACTAAGTAATAATTAAAATATGCCAACACTGTAAAATCAGGATGAAAAAACTGTGCCACCTATTCCAGGAATATGGCCGGATTATCCAGAAAGTAAATCCCTCAAAAATTTGGTCATTTTATAAGATTTTTCCCCTTCTAGAATGCATTTATGAAGTAGAAAATAAACCCGTTTGTTTCTATTATGGACTAGAATTTCAATAAAATGATCAAAAAGCCCTGTACTGCCGTAATAGTTAGTCAATTTCAAAGAATTACACAGTTACAAAATTTTATCTATATTGTTTATTGACAATCAACCTATTATTCTCCGAATAATCAAACTTGCCTTTGTCACCAATAGCCAAGGCTATCGGAAGTGACAACGATAGGCGTCATGTCCGCGGTAGCTTTTGTTACTTGCTATGTGATTTTATGTTATTTCAAATTTTTCCTTTTCTATTTCAAATGTGACCTTTGCCTTGAGTGCTCCAAATATTTTTATTAAGGTTGCGACGGTTACATTCCCTGTATTGTTTTCCATTTTTGAAATTTGAGCTCTTTGGACGCCAACCAATTCACCGAGTTGTTCTTGAGTTAAGTTTCGCTCCTTTCGTAATTGTTTTATTTGTTCAGCCAGTAATTCAACTTTAAGTTCTTGTTCGTATCTATCTCGAACTTCTGTTCCAATTTCTCCTAAATATTTGTCTTTAAATTCTTGTATTGTTATCATTGTTTCTTTTTTTGTTTTGAAAATATGTTTCCTTGATTGATTCGGCTCTTTTTATTTCTGATGTAGGCGTTTTATTGGTTTTCTTATCAAATCCATGAGTGGCCAATATCAAAGTTTCTTTATCATTTTCTGAATCCCAAAATGCTAGGATTCTATAAAAGTATTTTGAGTCTCTTTCTCTAAACTCATAAATACCCTTTGTTTCTTTTAGTTTGGTAAACCACTCACCTTTAAGTCCAGTTTCAGTTTTTTGAATCGAATTCAATATTTTGAATTGAATCTTTTGTTCCACTTTACTAAGATATTCTTCCGCTTCTGGCATCAAAATTACCTTTAAAGGTTTTATCATTCCAGGTTTATTTTGTCAAAGTTAGTCGTTTGTTTCCATATTTAGAACATTTGTATTAGGTTTTTTTTTTATCCGTCTGTCCAAGTGTAAAATCCGCATGAAATTGGTTCTTTGCAAATTTTGGTGAAAATTTCATATTTGATTATTAATAAGAAAAATAGAACTGACCAAGAACCAAAAAACTGACAAGGTAATCTGGTTTAAATTGACCACCCTATTTTTTAATTTCAGCCAGTTTAGCTAAAAGTTCAGCTGTTTTTTCTGGATATTTTAACGCTACATTTTCCTTTTCCGAAGGATCTGATTTCAGATTATACAATTGCACCTTTGGTCCGCCAGGTCTTGGATTTTCCTTATCAGGTGCTGTAAATCCACCAGAGCCGAGCTGGTCAATAAGTTTCCAATCGCCCATACGGATACCAAAATATCCTTTTGAAGAACTGTGAATAATTGGTTTTTCGGTATTAGAATAATTGGTTTTGCCCAACAAATCGGGTAAAATGCTGTAGCTATCTTTTCTGTCAAATTTTGGGTCTTTATCGGAAAGCAATTCACGCAGGGTACCGAGCAGACTTGTTTGGCAACCGATAGCATCGGAGACGGATCCCTTCTTTATTTTTTCCGGCCAGCGGACAATAAAAGGAATCCGGTGACCGCCTTCATAAGCATCGCCCTTCATACCTCTGAAAGGACCAGCTGCCCGATGTTGAAATTGTTCAGTAAAGTTTTCTCTCCAGTAAGGACCATTATCGCTCGTGAAAATGACCATGGTATTTTTTTCAATCCCCTTTTCTTTAAGCACTTTCAGTAATTCACCCACTGCGGCATCTACTTGTCGGGTAAAATCACCATATTCACCTGCTTTAGATGAGCCGACGTATTTCTTTTTGGGTACCCAGGGAGTATGTGGTGCAGCAAGAGGAAGATAAAGGAAAAAGGGCTTTTCCTTCTTTTGATTCAGGATAAAAGTCTTGGCTTTATTAATGAACGTTGGTAACACTTCATAAAAATCAAAATCGAGTGACATTTTTCCGGCGCGCCAAAAAGGACCGGTATAGCCACTTTCCAACTTATTTCCGGAGGTAAACGAGGTAGGAAGTGAGGTTAACTGATGGTTTTCCAGATAACAATAGGGAGGCATATCTAAGGAAGCGGGAAGAATATAAGAATAATTGAAGCCCAGATTATTGGGTCCAAAAGTAGGTTTTTTGTCAAAATTAATGTCAGACGTGTCCATTTCAGACTGAATACCATAGCCAGGGGCTTTTCCAAGACCTTTTTCAACGGCCTTATCAGACAGAATCCAATCTATGCCCAGGTGCCATTTTCCTACCACCGCCGTTTCATAATCGTACTTTTTAAGTAATTCCGCAACGGTTCCCTTTTCCGGATCTATAAGATTTCGGCTATATCCACGTAAAACACCAACAGGTAATTTTGATCGCCAGGGGTATTCTCCGGTGATGATGCCATATCGGGTAGGCGTACATACGCCGGAGGGGCTGTGCATATCGGTAAATCTCATACCTTCAGCAGCTAATAAGTCGATATTTGGCGTATGGATTTTTCCTGATGCCTGATAACAAGATACATCTCCGTATCCAAGATCGTCAGCCAAAATATAAATGATATTTGGACGCTTAGCGGCTGCTTTTTCTATGTTGAAACTGAAAAAGACAAAAGCAAGAGCAAAAAAGCTGAAAGCAATCGTTATGTATTTCAAAAATGGCTTCATTTATTTTGAGGTTAAGGTGGATAATTGATTAAAAAGAGCGGGATTTACTTCTTTGAAATAGCTGTCTAAGGCATTATTCAAACTTTTCACCTTTTCAGGATTAACAGTGGCAAGATTCTTTTTTTCACCAGGATCTTCATTTAAATTAAAAAGAAGGATCTCCCCTGTCTTCCAGAATTTCAACAGTTTATAATCGCCGGAACGGACAGCCGAATGCGGGTACCCATTGTTAAACCGATGGAAATAAAGATTTCGGCTATCGGATGTGGTCTTTGGATTTGATAGAGAAGCTTTAAAGCTATTTCCATCTAAAGAAAAGGAATTGGGTTGTTTTGAACCGGCAATGTCGGCGAATGTAGCGAGCAAATCATATCCTGTAACGTATCGGTTACTGCTGGTATTTGCGGGAATATCGGGGCCGGACACAAAAAAGGGAACCCTGATGCCCCCCTCAAACAAAGTCCATTTTCCACCTCTGAGAGGAGCATTTCTCATTGGAGAAGGGAAAGAATCAGGATGATCCAAACGGTTTTTTACAGGAGCGATAAACTCCACACCCCCATTATCGGACATAAAGAACAGATAAGTGTTTTTTTGGGCACCCAATTGATCCAAATGAGCCACTAAATCGCCTATGGATGCGTCCAAATCGGCTAACATAGCAGCCCAGGCAGCATTTGGGTGTTTTTTGCCCTTCGTCAATTTTTCAAAACGAGCGATGGTTTCTTTCCTTGCGGTGGTATTCACATGGGTCGCATAGTGTGATAACTGGATGAAGAAAGGATTTTTATTATGAACCTGCTCGCTAATAAAACGCTTGGCACGATTCGTCAGGGTATCGATTTGCTTGGGATTATCTTCAGTAAAAAAAGTGGTCCATTTTTCATCTCCGTTATTGGAGGAATTTCCTTGCCCATTTCCATTATCACCATCAGAAAAATCATATCCAAAGGCACCTGGAGGAACGCCAATACGCAAATCCCATTTTCCAAAGTGAGCTGTGACATATTCAGGATTAATTTTTTTCAACACCTGAGGAATAGTTAAATAACTATTTTTTCCAGGTTCATATCTGCTTCCAAATGTTTCATCATCTTGTCTCATTGGGGTATGGCCAAAAAGGATACTTCTTCTGGTAGGAGAGCAAATGGAAGCGGGAGCATAGCCCTGGGTAAAACGAACGCCTGATTTCATTAATTGATCTAAATTAGGCGTAAGGTGGAAATCACTCTTTGAATCGGAGATTTTTGGATCCATTTGTTCAGAAAGGGAGCTCCAACCCAGATCATCGGCAAGGATGAAAATGATATTAGGGGGCACAGGATCTTTTGGAATCTGAGTGGTGCTATTCAGTAAAGAAAACAAGATGGAGAACCAAATGAAATATCTCATTTATTAATTTATTTGAGCATTATAAAAAATAGAGGATAAAATACCTATGACAAAGGTATTTCTTAAATAAAGCTGCTCAGGAAATAAATCATCTTTTTGAAAAATTATTTCAAGGGTATCCAATATGTTTAGCATTATAGGTAATATTTCTGTGGTTCTTTAAAGATAATACATTTTACCTTAATTGAATCAGTTTATAAAGGAGTATCATGCCATTATAAAAAACAAAATTTTTGGAATTTTAAGAATGGTTGGGAAGGATATTGATTATCATTTTTAAAAGGCTAAATAGGTTGGTTGAAAAAAGACCTAATACATTGGAATAATGTGTATATTCAGAGGAATCTGATGAGAAAGTGAATACGTTCAAAATGAAACTCAATGAAAAACACCTATTTTAAGCAAGTTTTAATTTTTTTGGTTGTTTTTAATTTTTGGGATAATGTTGTCATTGGACAGGTCAAAAATCCTGAATTGAAGTACACCCTTTCTTTTCCTTCCTCTGAAAAAAGTAGTTATTTAGTTGAACTCTCTTGTAACTTTTGGTCCATTGATTCGATAGAATTAAAGCTGCCAAGGTGGATGCCAGGTTACTACCAGCTAATGGAGTATTCAAAATCAATTGAAAATATACAAGCCTTAGATTCAGAGAAAAAGAACTTAAGTATTGTTCACCCAAATGATCATACCTGGGTAATTAAAGGAGTTAAGAATAAGGCATTTAAGATAAGTTATAAGGTAAAAACTTTTAGAAAATTTGTAGCTAATAGTTTTGTAGATAGTGCGCATGCATATATAGTTCCTGAAAATTCATTTTTATACATACCTGGAAAATTAAATATTCCTGTAACAGTAAGTGTGATATTAAATAATAAAGATTTTACGGTAGCTACTGGTTTAGATCCTGTTAAAGGAAAAATGAACACTTTTGAAGCTAAAGATTTTGATATATTATACGATTCTCCTTTGTTGATTGGAAAACTGGAAGCGCTTCCCTCCTTCTACCTAAATGGGATAGAACATGCTTTTATTGGTTATAACATAGGACAGTTTGACAGGACTTTATTTATGGATAACCTAAAAAAAATTGTTACTTCGTCCGTTGACATAATAAATGACATTCCCTATAAGAAATATACTTTTATCGCTATTGGACCTGGAAGGGGTGGAATAGAACATTTAAACAACACAACGATTAGTTTCGATGGAAATGGTTTAAATAATGAAGCTGGAATGAATCGAATGATGAATTTTATTGCCCATGAATATTTTCATCATTTTAACGTAAAAAGAATCCGTCCAATGGAGTTAGGTCCATTTAATTATGAAATGGGAAATAGGACAAATCAATTATGGATAAGTGAAGGATTAACTGTATATTATGAATATTTGGTAGTAAAGAGAGCAGGATTAATGGATAGCAAAATGCTTTTATCTTATTTAAGCAACAATATAAATTCCGTTGAGAATAACCCTGGTCGATTTTTTCAATCCTTACAACAAGCCAGTTACAGTACCTGGAGTGACGGTCCATTCGGCACGCAAGGTAAAGAACCTGGAAAATCAATTTCCTATTATGAAAAAGGACCGCTCATTGGTCTTTTATTGGATTTCGAGATACGAAAATCAACTAATAATAATAAATCATTAGACGATGTGATGAGGTTGCTATACGACAAGTATTATAAATTTGAAAAAAGAGGATTTACGGAAGCTGAATTTCAGTTTTCCTGCGAACAAATTGCTGGCGTATCTTTATCTGAATTTTTTGAGTATATATATACTACTAAAGAATTGGATTATGAAAAGCATTTAGTTCATGCCGGGTTAAAAGTGGACAAGATAAAATCAAAAGAAGGGAGTAATATTTTTAATCATACTATTTCTAAAATCGATAATCCAAGTCCGCTGCAGCAAGCGATTTATAGCAGTTGGGCTGGCGAATAACATAGATAAAGGATAAAATTAAGTATCTCACCTGTTTTAATGAGTAGTAAATGTGGCTGATTTCAAATTCTATATGAAATAGTGCACCTCGGATTTTTTGGTTACGTTCAATAAAAAATACTGTTCCAGAAATCTGGAAGTCAGGTTGCTTATTTTCAACAAAATATTTATGTAAAGCTAATATAGTATCCGATCATCACGGGTTTGTCAAAAGTGGGTGTAAAGATGCAAACCCGGAGTTTTGTGCTTCGAAATCCGCAGAAATAAAAAAAGACCTGTCATTTCTGATGGGTCATAATTCTTTACTTGGTTACTTTATCTGTCGATTAGAGGCGCTTGTCCAAGCATCACAAAAAAGGAGTGTATATTAAGTTTCTGTCATATCCCTTCAAAGTAGGAAGTGACCATTAGAATGTAACATCAAAATAAATTTTAATATGACAGACTTAGAATTCTTTTTTAAATATGAAAAAGATATCAGCGGAAAGACAACATTTAGTAATCTTAATTTACTTCGCCGTGACATTTATACTTGCTTTAATATAAATCCAAATGACCTTCAATCCACCATCGGTTCCTCTGCTCTTTGGCCTGGGACGTTGGCTATTTTTGCAGGAATAGATCTGTTAGCAAAATTCTATTCAGGAAACGATAACTATAATAAATCAAGACAAGCCTTCAAAGATTACACTTATGAATTTATTGACCAAGCTTATGTTGAGGAGTTGTATCAATTAAGAAACGCTTTGCTCCACAGCTTTGGCTTGTATAGTGTGAATAGTAAAAAAAAAGTTTACAAGTTTTTTCATAAAAAACAATTTAACCAATGATAGGTGTATTGTTTCAATAAAGACACTTCACCACAAATTTGAGGAATCAATCATTAACTTTCATAATAGATACAAGGATTTGGACAGTTATGATAAATTTGACGAGTTGTTTAAAAAATATGGGATATCCGAAATTGGAAATTCTCTTTATTAAACCATTTATGAGTTAACTATTGAGTAATCTGACTTATTAGAAATTTTGTTTACATATTGACTATCATACAAGTCATTTAGACTATGCAGAAATCCATAAGTTTTTGCAAACCAAAAGGCCTAAAATTAATCTTATACTGTAAACAAGAAAAAAGATAATATCGTAAACAGCGGTCCAAGAACATTTTTTTCTAATTTTTAGAAATTACTATAAAGTAACACAAAGGGTTTAATTACCATAAAAATGATTTTCAAGCCTGATTAAGTTTTTTTGATACTTGCCAAATATACATTATAGTCTTCCATTTTTAAGTATCTCCCTTCCAAGTTGCTAACCATTTTATACGGGTTAAAATATTAGTATGTTGATAATTAGTCTTCTACGTGATATTGAAGTTTTTTTTTCAAATGTTTAGTAAAACATAACATTCAAACAAAATTTTTGAAAATTTGGATTCAAATTTCAAGTAAAATCATTTTTTTTGACTGAAATTTTATTGGCTATTGGTTTAGCCCCTTAATTATCGGACTTTTAATTACGTTGGTTACAAAAATAAATTAAATCCTCATAAATTTGCATCAGCGAATGTCGACCGAAGGTGACTATTTTACCGAAGTTGATGTATTGTGTGGGCCCGCCAATACTAACCTATTTAATAAAGTCCATCGAAGGCTTTATTAAATAAGCGAATGTCTCCTTCAGGTTCTTAATCCCCGATGTTCATATTTATTAATTTCAGGAATCCCCTTGATGTCCTGGTAAGCTACTTTTAACTTGAACCTTGTCCTGTTATTTGTTGAGCGTATGGTTTCTATTTTTTGCATATCGTATAATGCCCAGAATTTTGACGGCGGTAGGCCGGCAATGGAGCCATGACAACGTTCGTTATTATAACTTAAATAAAATTGTTGAAGGCGGCTTTCCATTGCTGTCAGGTTCGTGAACAAATCATTTTCCAGCGCTTTACCCAAAATACTGTGAAAGCTTTCAACATGTCCATTTTCCTCCGGCGTATAAGGGTGTGTGAAAACATGATTCAACTGGTTTTCTTTAAAAAAAATCAGATAATATACTGGCGCTAAATTGCTTGCCGTTATCGTTTCTTATCTCTACAGCTATCTCTTGTGCTTTTATATTAGCTGGTTGTAGATATTCCGCTATCACATGCTCCCACAATGCTTTCACCTGAATGGCCTTCATGGCATAGCCTACATCCCAGGAAAGTACATATCGTGTGAAAGTATCCAATATAGTCAGTACGAAAGCGTATTTGCGTGTCCCATGTATCCAAAAATATTTAATGTCCATTTCAATCAAGCGAAGGGGTTCTTTGGGAGCCACCCGTCCGTAGGTCACAAAATTACGCCCGGTTCGCTTCCTTGGATCCTCCAAGAGCATGTGCAAAAACATGAGTCTGTAAACTTTTTTATGGTTGATATAATAACCCACCATTTGAAGATTTCTTGTAAGCATTCGATAGCCATTGGGCAAATCAGGATTCAGTTTCATGGCAACAATCTCATCTACCACTTCTTTATTATCCACTTCATTAACCTCGGAGGTAACCATATCTTTCCGTCGCGTTTTTGTAGTACCTTGCCGTCCAACTTTTTGTCCACTCAAAGGTTGGTAAAACTGATGTTTTGATAACTGCGCGATGGAAAGGCAATCGTCTCTGCGCATACCTAACCCCATGTATTGTCTCACTAGTGCCTCTTTCTCAGTTCTGGATACTTTTTTTTTAACAAGTCATCCTTTAATCTGGATTCAAGTTCTTTTTCCGCAAGCATCAACTTGAGCGCTTCATTTTCTTTTTCAAGTTTCTTGATCAGCACCTCGTGGTCTTTTACAACCTGGTGCGTCAAACCTTCCTCTCCATAAACGTTGAATTTCTTACGCCAATAATAATACGTCGCTGGAAATAAGCTATACTTCGCTAATGTGACCTTAATGCCATTCCGCTTTCCTTCATCCAATATAGCAAGCTTTTCTTCCTTACTGAACTTTTTAATGCCTTTGTCTGTCGTTTTCATACTCATAATTACGAATTTTTTTTCGTAATTTATGTCCTTTTATAAAAGGGGTCGAAACAGCTATCACTGTCTAATCTACACATTCTAAAACTGGTAATAAATAATTGAATGAACTTACTACAATTATTAAAAATAGACAAGTCTGACTTTTAGTAAAGCATATTTTAAGAAATTAATTCATGATAACTTACATTTTACACATTTTGTAATTACCCTAGGGAATAAAGCAAATGCTTTAGAAAAACGTAAAGTGGGAAATTTTCCCAGTTAACTTGAATGAAGTATCAAAATAAGTTGTATTTTTGACAAAATTGTCAAGGCAAAAATTTCAAGGTAATGAAAGAAACATTTGGAGAATACATTCATAATTTAAGAGTTGAACACGGCTTAACTCTTACAAAACTTGCAGCTGCCCTTGATATTGATCAATCAACGCTTTCCAAGATTGAAAATCAAAAGCGCAATGTTCCAGAAGAAATTCTTCCCAAACTTGCTAAGGTTTTCAAGTTGGACATCAAGAAACTAGAAAAGGAATTTTTCAGTGAGAAAATCGCTGAAATGATTTATCATGTTTCCGATTCAACAGAAGTATTGATACTTGCAGAGGAGAAAGCGAAATATTACAGAGTTTCAAAGGTTAAACAAGGAAATTTAAAATTTTAAGAAATGGAAAATTCAATAGAACAATATCTAAACAAGGTTATCCAAGGCGATTGCTTAGAAGTTATGAAAAATATTCCAGGTAAGTCAATTGATATGATTCTTTGTGACTTACCCTATGGAACAACACAGAACAAATGGGACTCGGTAATTGACTTAGACCAACTCTGGAAACACTATGAACGAATCATCAAAGATGATGGAGCAATTGCGTTGACTGCACAGGGACTTTTTACTGCAAAGTTAATTATGAGTAACGAAAAATTGTTTAAATACAAAATTGTTTGGATAAAATCAAAATCAACCAACTTTCTTAACGCTAAAAAACAACCACTTCGCAAGCACGAAGATATTTGTATATTCTATAAAAAACAGCCCACATATAATCCACAAATGACAAATGGGGAGGCTTATGATAAAGGCATTAGGAAGGATCAATATACAGGAAGTTATGGAGATTTCAAACCGAAACACATTAAAAGTGATGGTGACAGATACCCAAACGATATTGTCTGTTACGAAGAACAACCTTTTGACGATTTTATATATGTAAAAACAGCAGAATCAGAAGGTCCTGTTTTGCATCCCACCCAAAAACCTGTTGAATTAGGAAGATACTTAATAAAGACTTTTACAAAACCTGGCGATATTGTTCTCGACAATGCATGTGGCAGTGGTAGCCTTTTGCTATCTGCAATCCTTGAAAACAGGCAATTTATTGGAATTGAAAAAAATGAAGACGTTTTACTACATAAAGTAAAACCTGTTGATTATATAAAAATTTGTACTGATAGAATTCAAGAAACACTTAAACGTAAGGAAATTGAAGAATCAACTTTAAGATTATTCAATGAACCAATTGCAAAATATCATACACTTAATTATAAAATCGGAAAAGCAAAATCAAGCTCAGCAATTTACTAGTTGAATTAAATAATCACTTGAAATGGCAAAAGTTACATATAATGAAAGAAGCTGGGCAATAGATGTTATAAGTGAAATCGGCTTGCATCTTGCAAATAAAAGTTGGTATTTTAAAAGTGCGGGAGGCGAAAGCACCATAAGCTCCGAAAAATCAAGTTTATTTCCTGATGTACTAATTTTTAAAGACCAAACAAGAAATATCATTTTGCAAGGTTGGGAATTGAAAATGCCTGATACACCAATTAATGATGCAGAATTAATTCGTAACGCAATCAGAAAAGCCAAAATTTTACAAAGGGATAGTTTTCTTCTGTGGAATGTAAAAAGTGCTATTCTTTATTCTAAACAAGGGGATTCATTCATAATTTTAAAAGCCTGGAATGATGTTGACATTAATAACCGAAGAGAAGTAAAACCAAAAGAAACTCTTTGGAAATCATTATTGCATACCATACTTTCAGACTTAAACGGCTATTTTGAATCAGGAGTAATTTCAGACGAAGTTTCGACGGAAATTTTAGCTGTTGATGCAATAATTGATGTTATTCTAGAAAATATATCCCCGACTGCTGAAAACATCAGGATAAATTTTAGAAGAAATTCAAGACTTGAAGCCGAAATAAACAGCTGGTGGTTATCCTCTGCATCTGAATATGGCTATAATCCAACAAATGCGCAAGACGCTTCAAATAAACTACCTACCCTATCAAAAGTAATTTTAACCGATTGGGTCTTTAAAATCATCTTCGCCAATGTTCTAAAAAGGCATTTTAACGAAGCAAAAGTAATAGAAACCATTAAGAATGAAACTTCAATAAATCAAGCAAAGGGAATAATTACTTCAATATCCGAGCATTGTAATTTTTGGAACATTTTCAGTGATAACCTTGCCATTGAGTTCGTTTCAACTTCTGCTTGGAAACAGATTGTCCAGTTAAATCAGTTTCTTTCATCAATCAATATTGCTGGAATTGAAATAGAAATTCTTCATAATTTATTACAATCTTCCATTGTTTCTGCAAAACGAAAGGTAGCTGGACAATTCGGCACTCCTAAAAAATTAGCAGATTTATTGGTTAGGCTTACCATAGAAGACAAAGAAGGAATTGTAATTGACCCTTGTTGCGGAACAGGAACAATTATCAACCAGGCATACTTGCTAAAAGAAGAATACGAGTTTAACCAAGGCGAAATTATAAACAGCATTTGGGCATCAGATAAACATTCTTTCCCTATTCAATTATCTACACTTACTCTGGCTAAGCCAAGCAATATTGGTAAAGTTTTAAACATTTTTAGAAAGGATGTGATTCAACTAGAAACAGGGCAGAATATAACTTTCAAAGACCCGAACAATGGAAACGATATTGTAAAATTTTTTCCCGCTATTGATTATGTTGTTTCAAACTTGCCATTCATCAAAAGTAAAGAAATTGAAGTATTAAACCCAAATATAACAGAAATAAACAATTTTATTCAAGAAGTAGCAGAAACCTCAAAATCTCTAAGTGGCAAAAGTGATATTTTCGCTTATATCCCCTTTTATTTACATCAATTGCTTTCTGAAAACGGAAAAATTGGGCTGATTCTTTCTAATGCTTGGTTGGGAACTGATTACGGCGAAATTTTCTTAGAATTAATTCAAAAATTCTATAACATTGAAACTGTTGTAATTTCAGGAAAGGGAAAATGGTTTGACAATGCAGATGTAGTCACTACTTTTTTGATTGCAAAAAAACGAAAGCCAGATACTTTAATTGACCAAAACAGAACCATTTCATTTTGCACTCTAAAAGAAAACATTAATGAAATCACTGACATTAAACAATTAAGCGAAAATATTTTGTTAGAAAAAGATAATGAATTTGTAACTATTCAAAATTATTCAGTCAATGACATAATAGACTTTGAATCAATTGGTGTTCCTTGGTGCGGTTACTTCGCAAATTTAAATTGGCTAATGAAAGTTTCAGAAAAATTAATTAACTGTAATCAGTTTTTCAATTTTACTCGTGGTGAAAGAAGAGGTTGGAATGCTTTATTTTACCCTGCAATTGGTCATAACATTGAAGCTGAATACATAAGACCTGTTCTAAAAAACCTAAGGGGAACATCAGGACTTTATAGCTCGGCAGATGCAGAAGCATTCTGCTGTTCAAGAAGTTTTGATGAATTAGCGGAACTTAATCACTCCGGTGCATTGCAATGGATTAAAAGTTTTGAAAATCAAAATAACGAAACTGGCGTTCCACTTACTCAATCTTTGCGTAAAGCAAATATGTTTTGGTATGAGATGAAAACTACTAATATGGCTGACTTTGTCGCAAATGTAAATTACGATAGAAGTTTATTCATTTCGACCTTTGCAAACCGTTCATTCATTGACCAAAGAATGATTGGTCTCTCGCTTAAGGAAGATTACCAAAATGAAACTAGAATTTTATTGCTTGCCTTATTGAATAGTGTTTTAAGTATGTTTTTTATTGAAAGTTTTGGTTTTGGTAGAGGATTAGGAGCACTTGATTTGAGGGCTACAAAATTTGAACGTGATTTTAAACTATTGAATTTTGAACTTTTATCTGACGAACAAAAACAAAGTATTATCAATGCTTTTCAACCAATTGCAAATAGAAATAAGTTGCCTTTGGAACAAGAAGTTGAACAAGCAGACAGAATGAATTTTGAAAGAGTTCTCTTTGAAACATTCGATATTTTTGAGTATTATGAAGCAATAAAATCATCCTTGTTACATCTTTACAGGATCAGGTTTGCTGTAAAAACTAATTAGTAGGGAAAATGAAGTCTGGAGATATATTCTTATCGACGGAAAGTTCGACCAACTTAAGGTTAACAAATAGGAAAGATTTTATTACGGATTTAGACTGCAAATTCCGGTGGCCCAATGGCGACCGGAATATCCACTTCATTCGAGCAAGGTGAACCTCAAAAGAGCCATTTCCCCTTAGCAAACCGATGACTTTTGCCATGTTCAGGCGTTTTTTCAAAATAACCCTGCATGGGTAAATATAATTCATCTATCTTTGTGAGCGAACATTCACTTACTTGATAAATCTAATTAAAATGAACGGTAAAAATAATATTGCGATTGGGTTCCTGACCATGGGACTGTTTATGGCTTATGGTTTTCTATTAATTTACCTCCGTGATTTTGCTCCTGGCAAAGAAGAATGGATTAATTCATATAGCATAGGAAAGCACTTTGAGAGCCGACTCGCTCATGTTCACGGTAACTTGTTTGCCTTTTTAAATATTCTGATTGGTTTTCTACTACTTCACTTCAGAGACAAACTCCAAAACGTGAAAATAATTTCTTGGCTTGGACTTACTGGCTTATTCATGCCATTGGGTATTCTTGCAGAAATATACCTTGGAATGTCTCCAATATTCGTTTTACTTGGTGCAATAGCTATGATAACTTCAGTGCTTTGGCTTGGAATAGCTTTTTTCAAAATGAATTCATTAGCATAAAATAAATAGGTTAAAAATGGAAGCGAACAACAAAAACTTAGAGACCTTAATTAAATTAAGGCACTTATCTGAAGGTTTGAATTCAAACTGGGCTTCATTAAATTCTGCTAAAACCAGAGTAAATCAATTACTTGATGAAGCGAACAACATAGTAAAAATGTTTGGTAGCGAAATTGGCAAAATCAACTTTCAAGAAGATGCAAATTCAATTGATTTGCTAAAGGATATAATTCAATCCCATTTAGCATATTTCAAAAATAAGATTGAAAGCCGGTCAAGTAGTGATATTTCGGCCATGTTTAAGGAGTTCCAGTTAAGCACTGAGTCTATCTCTTCTTTATTTGCAAAAATTGGTAAGTATCCTGATAACCACTTTACAGGTTTGAGCAGTGCTGATTGGTTTGGAATATGGGCAGTCATTCAGTCCAATATTTATACTGTGCAAGGAATTGGTCATTCCGCTTTTATTCAGTTGCAAATATTCGAAAAATTCAATAAACAAGAAATAGATGACCTTAGCAATGAAATAGTTAAATATATGCCGCAATCCTACCATATTGAGGACGCTATTCAATACAAGAAAGAGTACCTGACTGCTTTAGCCCAAATGCAAGAAGAGGCGGATAAAAAAGATAATCTTTGGGATAGGTTCTTAAATTTGTTGGCGGGAAATCTTCCTTTCAAACAAACTCCACAAGAACGCGTGATGATGATGCGTTGGGTAAACGGAGAAAAAGGTGAACTTTAAAAAATTACAATATGACGGGCACAGTAAAAATTTCAGATAGACAACTTGAAATTATCGAGGCGGCAGGAAAAATACTTACTACTTCGGGAGTAAGTGGTTTAACCATTAAGAACCTTGCTAAAGAAATGAAGTTTTCTGAAAGTGCTATTTACAGACACTTTACAAGCAAGGAAGAAATAATAATTGCATTACTTGAATTCCTTGCTAAAAGTATGGACGAACGCTATACAAAGGCAATTTCCAGTGAACAATCACCCGAAGAAAAATTCACAACCCTTTTTCAAAATCAGTTCTCCTTCTTTAAAATGAATCCTCACTTTGTAGTGGCGGTTTTTTCTGACGGTCTGTTGGAAGAAAGTCAACGGATTAACGAAACAATATTGAAAATAATGGGTGTAAAAATGAAGCACTTAATGCCTATTATTTTAGAAGGACAACAAAAGAAGGTATTTACCAATGTAATAAAACCTGATGAATTATTGCATATAGTGATGGGAACTTTCCGGTTGCAAATGTTTAAATGGAGAGTTACCAACTTTCAATTTGACATAAGTATAGAAGGAGACAATATGATAGAATCGGTCTTAATGTTGATAAGAACTACCTAGGAATTTTTTAGTACTCATCAAGTAAATTTTTTTGATAAATGAAGTTAGTAAATATTCACAAACCTTGTCTCGTTCTATTACTAATAGTCATAGGATTTCAATCGGCACAAGCACAAGTATGGTCTCTCCAACAATGTATTGACACAGCGCAGGTTTACAATAAAAAGCTACAAGTGAACCGAAATGATATAGCCATTGGAGAACAACGAGAAAAAGAAGCCAAAGCCAACCTCAATCCAAAAGTGACAGCTAATGCTGATTATAAATACTTTACAAACTTGCCTTATCAGCTATTGCCGCTCAATGCATTAAATCCTGCTGCGCCAGAAGGCGAATTTAGAGCGGCTCAATTTGGCGTTCCGCACAACATCAATCTAAACCTGCAACTTTCTATGCCTTTGTATAATCCGCAACTTTACGGAGCTATTCAAACAACGAAAATAGCCTCGGAATGGATCGAATTGCAATATCAAAAATTAGAAGAGCAAATCTTTTTTGACATTTCCAATCTGTATTATAACGCACAAATTCTGCATCATCAGCTGGCTTTTATTGACAGCAACTTGATCAATGCTGAACGACTATTCAAAAATATGCAACTGCTCAATGAACAATTACTTGCAAAGGGAACAGATGTTAGTAAAGTAAAATTACAGGTAGCTCAATTAACGTCGCAAAAAGTAGGTGTAAAAAGCAAATATGAGCAAGTATTAAATGCCTTGAAATTTACCATAGGACTTTCTTTAGAAAATAACTTACAGATTGAAACCAACATACTTTACGAAAACTCTTTTGAGTATTCATCTTTATCCACATTGGATTTTCGGATGGCAATAATTAAAAACCGTTGGTTGGGTCTTGAATTAAATACACTTAACAAGTCCAGATATCTGCCTTCTTTAAACTTATTCGCTAATTATGGCACCACGGGTTTTGGTTACAACGGTAAACCTAATGGTTTTTTAGATTTCTATCCCATTGGTTTTACAGGTATTCAGTTGTCCTATCCTTTATTTAGTGGGACGGTAACAGAACGAAAAATTAATCAGAAAGTACTTGAACTAAAAAACAACGAGCTTCAAATGGGATTAATTAACGAACAAAATTATTTGCAAGTTGAAAATGCAAAACTCCAAAGGAAAACAGCTAAAAATACGGTGGAAACTTTAACAGAACAGATCCAACTGGCAAAAATAATTTATGAGCAAACGATTGTTCAACAGAAACTAGGCACGGCTACTTTAACAGATATTCTGCTTGCTGACAATTCGTTACGAGAAGCTCAACAAACGTATCTATCCGCGGTCATTGATTATCTAAAGGCAGATTTAGAACTTAAAAAATTCACCGGAAATATTTCATTAACAAAATAATTTTCACAATGAATACAAAATCATCTATCCTAAAAAAGGTTTTATATGTCATCATACCATTGGCGATCATTCCCGTTATGGTCGTTAAGTTGAAGTCCAACAAAGAAATTACTCAGAATAAGATTTATGAATATGACAAAGAACAGGCTGTCAATGTTCAGGCAGATACATTGCATGTTGAAAATGTAAATGCCAAATATTCGTATTCAGGAACATTTGAACCGATCAAGGAAACTAAAATAAGTGCCGAATTACAAGGGAAGATAAATACACTTTTAGTTGACGTTGGAAGCGTAGTAATCAAAGGTCAAACTTTAGTGTTGTTGGATAATTCATTATTGAAACTGCAAGTGCAAACTATTGATGTTCAAGTAGAAGGATTGGAGGCAGATGTAAAACGTTTTATCATTTTGGCTAAAGCAGATGCCATACAAGGTGTACAATTAGAGAAAGCGGAATTAGGTTTAAAATCTGCAAAAGTGCAGAGAGCCATTTTACTCGAACAAATAAACAAAACTTCTATTAAAGCTCCTTTTCAAGGTGTGGTTACCGCAAAACTAAGTGAAGAAGGGGCATTTGCAGCACCCGGAGTTCCATTACTTCAAATAACGGACATTACAAATTTAAAATTTACCGTAAATGTTCCTGAAAATGATTTGAGACAATTCAAATTAAATCATAGCTATACCATAACAGCAGATGCATATCCTGAAATCTCATTTACAGGGAAAGTGACTATGATTGGCAGCAAAGCGAATATGGGTAGTAGTTTTCCTATTCAGTTTACTTTGAATAATACGTCAGATTTGAAAATAAAATCAGGGATGTTTGGTAAGGTGAATTTGGAAAATGCCAGCCAGGAAATGGGAATTATTATTCCTGCATCTGCCATGGTTGGTACCGCTATTCAACCTCAAGTCTATTTGATTAAAAATGGTAAATCTGTTATGCAAAACATCACTATTTCAAAAAATATACAGAACAAAGTGGTTGTATCGAGTGGCTTGAAAGAGGGAGATGTAATTGTAATCAATGGATTTATAAATCTTTATGACGGTGCAAATATTATTGTTAAATAAAATCAGCGACAAATGAATATTACAGAAATTTCAATTAAACGTCCTTCGCTGATAATAGTGCTCTTCAGCATATTAACTTTATTAGGTTTCATCAGCTATAAAAATTTGAGTTACGAGTTAATGCCTGATTTTAATCAACCAGTGGTTGTCATTAAAACAGTATATCCAGGGGCTGAACCAAACGAAGTCGAGACATCAGTTTCACGAAAAATAGAAGATGCCTTATCTAACCTGGAAGGCGTAGATTACCTGGTAACAAAATCATTACCTAACGCATCTATCATCATTGCAAATCTGAAATATGGAACAGATTTAGATAAAACAATGCAAGATGCCCAACGCTATATTGACAATATCCGAAAAGATTTACCGCAAGATATTTTAAGTCCTTTGATGAGTAAAGTTTCGCCAAATGATTTACCTATTATGTCTATTAGTGCAACAAGTAATTTGTCGTCCACTGAGTTTTATCAAAAAATGAAAGATGATTATCTGCCACAAATTCAACAAATAAAAGGCGTTGCAGAGATTACCGTTCTAGGAGGTGAAGAAAGAGAAATACAGGTAAAAATAAATCAAGACAAACTGAAATTGTACAAAATATCTATGATTCAGGTGGTTGAAGCAATTAATAAATCAGGGCTTGATTTACCCTCAGGAAAAGTTCAAACTGATAAGGAAAGTAATTCAGTTCGTTTGACGGGAAAGTTTACCTCTCTGGAAGACATTAAAAACGTTCAGGTGGCGATGCCTGTTTTAGGAAGTCCGGTTTATGTAAAAGATGTTGCCGTTGTTATGGATGGCGTAAAGGAAACAACTTCTATCAGTCGTTACAATGGTAAAAATGGTATTGGCTTAATGTTGAAAAAACAGGGTGATGCAAATGCTGTGGATGTTTCAACCTTAGTTCGTGAAAAGTTTAAATCTATTGAAGAACAAAATGCCAGTGTTGGGATAGCATTTATTATTGCGGACGATAGTACAGACAACACGATTGCGGCCGTTAATTCTGTTGTGTATGATCTTATATTAGCCGTAATACTGGTTTCACTGGTGATGCTTTTATTCTTAAGAAGCTTCAGAAACTCGTTCATTGTTATCGTTGCCATTCCAACCTCTTTAGTTACTGCATTTGCCGTAATGTGGCTTTTAGGCTACACGCTAAACTTAATGACCTTACTCGCAATGTCTTTAATAATTGGTATTTTGGTAGATGACGCGGTGGTGGTTTTGGAAAATATTCAAAAACATTTGGACCGTGGAAAAGATAAACGAACGGCAGCATTGGACGGTCGCATGGAAATAGGATTTGCAGCATTGTCAATCACATTGGTTGATGTAGTTGTTTTCTTACCAATTCTTTTTTTACAAGTGTTTGTTGCCGATATGCTCAAACAATTTTCGGTAGTGGTAGTAACCTCAACACTCACTAGTTTATTGGTCAGTTTTACGCTTACGCCTTGGTTGGTTTCACGTATTGGAAAGAAAGAAGACTTACAGCCGACTAACTTTTTCAATCGTTTCTTGCTTTGGTTCGAGCATCAATTAGAAAATTTCACAAATGGGTATGGCAGACAATTGGAATGGGTCTTAAGCCACAAACTAATTTTTACAGGCTTTGTATTTTTACTTTTTGTGATGACTTTAGGCATTATGAAACAAGGTATTATAGGTAAAGAACTAATCTCAACAGGCGATCAGGGGAAATTCAGAATGGCTTTAGAGTTTGACAAATCAACATCTATTCATCAAAATAATGTAATTGCTCAAAAAATTGAAACGTACATCATCCAGCAACCTGAAGTGGCAACGGTATTCAGCAATGTTGGTGGACCAAGCACAGGAATAGGAAGTTTAGGTGTTGGTTCGGCAAACAAAACTGAATTTACCATTCAATTAAAACCTAAAAAGGAATTAAAAAATCTTCCTACTGAAGCGTTTATGAAGAAGCTCCGGGAGGAATTAAAAACCCAGTTTACGGGTATTAATTATTCAATGGCCGCATTGGGGTTAATACCTCGTTCAGCGCCCATTGAAATTACATTAAGCGGAAGCAACTCAAATCAAGTGATGCAAAGCGGAAATAATCTGAAAGCAATGATTGAAAATATTCCCGGTGCAGATAATGTTCGCTTATCCGTTGAAGCTGGAAGTCCTGAATACAAGATTATTCCTGACAAAGATAAAATGCAACGATTAGGTTTAACAACCGCTTACATAGGCATGAATCTAAGAACAGCATTTACTGGCAATGACGATGCGACCCTAACCGAAAATGGAACAGAATATCCTGTGAGAATTTGGTTAGATGAGTTTAGCCGGCAAAATTTTGAAGATGTGCAACAACTTTCCATCATTAACCCAATGGGTTTGCCCGTGGAAGTTTCACAATTTGCCATCGTTGAGCAAGGTAATTCTCCTTCATTATTGGAAAGAAAAGACCGCCAACCAGCAGTTACACTAACTTCTGACGCACTGGGAAGACCTTCGGGAACGGTAGCCGACGATGTGGTGGCTTATCTCAAAGAAAATCCGCTACCAAATGGAATACAGATGACCTGGGGTAGCGATATCAAAAGACAGAATGATAGTTTCGGTGCATTAGGTTCAGTTTTACTCATTTCGTTTTTACTGATTTACCTCATTATGGTAGCACTTTATGATCATTTTATTTATCCATTAGTCGTTTTACTTTCAATACCGGTTGCAGGTATTGGGGCATTTTTCGCATTAAATTTATCGTTAAGTAATTTGAGTTTGTTCGCCTTACTTGGTTTGATAATGCTAATGGGGTTAGTGGTGAAAAATGCTATTTTAATTGTGGATTTTACCAACCAATTAAAAGCAGAAGGTAAATTTTTTAAAGAAGCGTTAATCATTGCAGGAAAAGGTCGAATGCGACCAATCCTTATGACAACACTTTCAATGATTGTAGGCATGCTTCCTATCGCAATGGCCACAGGAACAGCGGCAGAATGGAAAAATGGACTTGCCTGGGTAATCATTGGTGGACTACTCTCCTCCCTTATTTTGACTGTGTTTTTAATTCCGATGGTCTATTATTTAGTTGACACAGCGAAGGAAAAACTAAAAAACAAGAAAATAGGGATGTATTTCTTACTAAAATAACAATGACCAGGGACAAACGCTGGCTGAAAGGATATTTCAGGTAAAAGTGAGCCACTTGAGATTGAAATCCACTTTTTCTCATCAACCATATTTTTCATGAAGGGTTTCATTTTATCACTACCTGAAATGTACCTTTTTTGTGTTTTATTCTTGAAGATACAAAATTGCGAGGTAGTTTGAAAGACAACCAAACCGACAAAAGAATCGTTTAAAATTGTTAATTTGCCGAACTAACAAAAGAGACTTCTTGAAAGTAGAACAGAACATATCAAGACTTAAATACCTGCTGACATTGTACAAGATGACAGTAGAAGACTTGTTATTGTTTGCAAGCGAAGGGCTTAATAAACCATTAACCAAAGACGACATTTTATCTAATGAGATAAAGGTTAGTCACTTAAAACGGATAGACAAGGTTTTTAACAAAGGACTTCACTACTATTTAGACCCAAAATTTCCAGAAGTTTCAAAAGACGCCAGTATTTTTTTCAGGAAAAATAAGTTTGGGACCGAACTTACTATTGGTGCGAAGAAAATTGTAAACCAATTTGAAGAATTTAAAATATCATTTTCAGCTATTTCAAAATTAGCTGAGATAAATATTGACAGGTCTTTGCCAGTCTTTTCCGTGCAAGACGACCCCAAAGTTGTTGCCATTAAAATCAGAAAAGAATTATACCCTGATTTTAACCCGATGCCAAAAGAGTTTTTACGAGCATTGATTTCAAAATTTGCTGAAAAAAATATTTTGGTTTTCGAGTTTGTAGAAACTTGGAATAAAAAAGAAAAAGCAAATATTGACGGCTTTTATCTTGCCCCAAATGTAATTGTTCTAAAACGGCACCAATCTTCTTTCAGAAGAGAGATTTTTACTCTTATACACGAATTAGGACACTACTTGCTTAACGAAGAAGAAATTGAAGAACTTGATATTTCAAACTTCGCAAACAACAAACTTTCAGACATTGAAAGATGGTGCAACGACTTTGCATACTATTTTTTAGTGGGAGAATACAATAAAGCATTTGAACAAATTGACAAAGCTGACGGAACAAATGACTATCAGTTTGAACTGATTGAAAGAATTTCAAAGCATACACATTTAAGCCAAATTGCACTATTTACAAAATTACTATTTCAGAGAAAAATTTCTCAAAACAACTATAACATAATAGGGGCAGATTTTGACGAACAATATAGAATGCGTCAAGAAGAAGGAAAAAAACAAAGAGAGCTTGACAAATTGCAAGGTATTCAAAAAGGTGGTTCAACCCCCAAACCTATTAATTCGCCATTGCTCATATCAACCATTCAGACAGCTTTCTATGAAGGAGTTATAAATGAATACGATGTTTGTAAAACGCTAAATATTTCACCTGATAAACTAAAAAAGTATTTGCAATGAAAGTAGTAATCGACACAAATTCGCTCTTGTCGTTGGTTCGTTACTACTTGCCATTTGATAAAAAAGGAGTTCTATTTCAATTTATCAAATCAAAAATCGAGAACGGTGACGTTATAATAATTGACAAGGTTCTCGAAGAATGCACTTACAATTCAAAAGGGCTTGTTATAGAGAAATTAAATTACTTAGCTGATAAAGCATTTTTGAAAACTGCAAAAGTTCCATATAAATCAGATAGCTTACTTGTTCCAAACACCAAACAGTTCTTTCATCAGTTAAATAGTGTATTTGTTAACACACCGATTAGAAGAAAACTGACAGATGTAGAATTTGAAAATCAAAAGAACTCTTACATTGATAGTGCAGATATGAAACAAGTTATTTTTGCTTTAAATCTAAAGAATAAAGGCGAGCAGGTGTTTTTAGTTACAGAAGAGACGGAAAGCAGTAATGACAACAAACTATTCAAAAAGATACCTGCAATCTGTAAGGAATTAAAAATCGAAACAATGACTTTACCCGAATTAATCGCAAAATATGACGGTATTGACATTGACTGTTATTAGTTCTTTAACAATGTGTTATGGTCAAATAACGGCGGTTTCCCTACACGCGGCATCAAAGGTCTCCATAAAAATCAACTTGCTTGTAAGTTTGAGATTCAATTCTTACATTTGGGTATATGAACCCGCACTTCTGTCAGCCGCGGACCGTTAATCGATGCTCACCACTCCAATGACAATAATCAAAGAAATTTGGAAAATAGTAACTTATAAGTTGCATTTGTATTATGAACGAAAAAGTCCGTGAGGTAGTAGAAATTGAAAAAGCACTCCAATTGATGCAGAAGTATTACAAAACTAAAAAGAAATAAAATGAGTACAAGAAGTTGGAAAGAAATCAAAGATGAAGTATACGGTAAAAAAGGCACCTCTAGGCGTGATGCTTTAGAACGTGAATTCGAGTCATTTGAGATCGGGTTACTATTAAAAAAGGCTCGAGAGGATAAACATTTAACCCAAGAACAACTTGCGGAATTGGTGGATAAGAAAAGAACTTATATTTCAAGAATTGAAAATGATGGTAGCAATATGACGCTAAAAACATTATTTGAAATAGTCGAAAAAGGATTGGGTGGCAAAGTAAAGATTTCCATCCAAATATAAGTGCATCCTCTAATAGCAAATAAGCTCCACTTTTACGAAGTCAAAGCCGTAAACCTTTATTTGCAAGCTTATTAAGACATAAAAACATTGTTTTCAGACTAATCCAACCCTTTTATCAACCTTCCACTTCCGCTGCTTCCAACATGAAATAGTGCAAATCGGTATTTTTCATGAAGGGTTTCATTTTATCACTACCCGGGCCAAACATAGCTAATTCCACATAATCAGCAGAATGATCCATACTTATCCAGCTAACACTGGTTCTCGATTTTTGTATTTCAGCCAAAGTACTGAAGGGTAAATTAGCATAATTATAAACACCGTTTTCTCCTTTCGTCAATTTCAGATAATAATTCTGGAGTGTTTTAGCCTCCTCATCTGTCATGATAATGTTAGAGGCAAAATTTACCCGTTCTTTAATTTGTGCCAGGGTTGATTCCGGCGTAAAGCCACGAAGAATCCAGTCATTGGAATGTTTGTAAGTGTGAAGGGAATCAAAATTGGCATTCACATTACTTCCCGCTACAAGTCCTGGATTAGCATTTCCATGATCGGTAGTAATAATAACCAACGTATTTCCATCAGCTTCAGCAAAGTCTATAACCGTTTTAATTGCTTCATCAAAAGCAATCTGGTCATAAACGAGCCCGGCGGCACAGTTGGAATGAGCAGCCCAATCGATTTTACCACCTTCAACCTGGAGAGCAAAACCATTTTTAGCCTTCTTCATTTTATTGATAGCCACCATGGTCATTTCAGCTAACGACGGAATCTGGTCAGCAACTTCCTTGCTATTATCTCTGTCAATGGTATAGGGAAGTCCATCTTTATAGAACACCCCAAGAATGGGTTTTTCGTTATTTAGGGCCATCATTTCAGATCGGTTATTAGCGACCTGAAAGCCATTAGCGCGATATTCGGCATAAAGATCTCTTTTATCTTCCCGCGTATCTTTGGAAAAATATTCATGACCACCGCCCATCATCACATCAAATTTCAGCGACATATAATTTACGGCAATCTCAGGTTGAGCATTTCTGCTTTTGCTGTTTACACAAAACCCGGAAGGCGTTGCATGGGTAATAGGAACGGTTGTAACACAGCCTGTCATTTTACCCGCTGCCTTAAATTTTTGCCAGATAGGCATATTCTCTTCTCCGTTTGGACCTATGTTTAAGGAACCATTATTTACCCGTTTGCCTCCACCCCAGGAAGAACTTGCAGCAGCGGAATCCGTAGTAAGTGAATTGGCAGAAGCCATATCCATGAGTCCACGGCTAACCTTATTTTCCCTGTACAAATTAAGCCAATTTGAACCTTTTCCCATTTTGCGTTGAAGCAGCATATCAGCCATATTCAACGTTCCCGTACTCATGCCATCACTCACCATTACGATTATATTCTTAGCTTTTCCCTTTGAACCAGGAAATAAAAGCTTACTATTTTCACCCTGACCATTTGCCTGGCTAAGGAATAAACTGCCTAATGCGGCGAGGGAAGAATTGCGAAAAAATTGCCTGCGTTTCATCATGATTAATTTGTTGGCGCTAAAGTAGCTAAAAATTAAGAAGTAAAATCAGCCTTTAAGTAAAGGTTTTGTTAAATATTTACTTGTTTGCCCGTTTCCACTGACTTATAAATGGCTTCTACGATAATGGTGTCCCTAAGTCCTTCCTCACCAGGAACCAACAGATTTGATTTGGACATTATGGCTGCACAATCCTCATCCATTTGTTTTGCTTGCTGATTTGGCACAGCAAATTTTATCTGAGTGCCATCAGACAGACTACCCATATTTCCACTATATGAGGAATGCGGTTCCATTTTCAACCAACCTTTTTCGTAATTGACGTGAAGATGATTCATATTCACTCCATAACTGGACATGCACGAAGCCCTTGCACCACTCGGAAATTCCAGAAAAAACTGAATCGTTTCCTCCACTTCGGTATATATTTCAGGACGGGTTGTTGAAGCCTGTGCTAATACACTGATTGGTTCTTCGCCGGTAGCTAATCGGGCACCTTGAAGAGCATAAACACCCATATCACCCATGACACCGCCGCCCATGGCCTTTTTCTGTTTCCAATGGGTAGAACGGCCATCAAAATAACCGGCAGCACTGGTCAGTAATTTCACCTTCCCAAATTTTTTCTCTTTGGCAACTTGCATATAAGCCTGGATATTAGGGTCATGTTGACACCTGTAACCTATGGAGAGATTAACTTTATTCTGAGAAGCGGCACGAATCATTTCCATACAATCTACTACAGAGGGCGCCATAGGTTTTTCGCAAAACACATGTTTTCCTGCATTGGCAGCACGAACTGAAAATTCCTTGTGCATGGAAGGAGGTAAAACAACATAAACTATATCTATGTCCGGATTATTGGCTATGTCATCAAAATTCTGATAGTTATAGATGTTTTTTTCAGGTATATTATATTTTAGTTTCCAACTTTCAGCTTTTGATGGCGTTCCGGTTACAATGCCAGCGAGGTAGCATTTTTCAGTTAATTGAAGGGCGGGAGCCAGTAAATCGGTGGTATAATACCCCAAACCAACTAAAGCAACACCCAATTTCTGTTTTTCAGGCCTTGTCGCACCCAAGAGAGGGAGAGATGAAAAAAACGCAGAGGCACCTACAGCGGAGGAAGCAAGGAGAAAATCTCTTCTTTTCATAATTTAGGGATTATTAGGTAAAACGTACTAAAAATGGCGTTGATTTAGCTAAAATAACATTTAATCTCCTCTTTTTTAAAATTTTATTAGA
>Ga0247831_1001397_pt1 | contig 45458 bp, 40 predicted proteins | sample LaCruzMarch2015__9_FD_192406 | JGI IMG/M metagenome (GOLD analysis project Ga0247831, IMG submission 192406) | Freshwater microbial communities from meromictic Lake La Cruz, Castile-La Mancha, Spain - LaCruzMarch2015_1m | ecosystem: Environmental > Aquatic > Freshwater > Lake | place: Spain...
GACACCGAGCAGCTGAAAGGCGCCTTTCGTGACATAGGCCTCAAAGTCGCGACGATGCGCCTTTCGGAATAGGTGGACGCAGCAGCATTGGCGCCTGGACGGCCGGTGGCTACACGGCCGAGCCCGTCCATCAATCGACGCAGTCCTCGCCGAAACCATCGGCGACCAGCGCCTCGAGGGCCTCGATCGCTTCTGGTGCCTCGAGCCCGGTCGCCGAAATCATCAGCTGTGTGCCGGGCCCAGCCGCCAGCATCAGCAGCCCCATGATCGAGGTGCCGCCGACCATCTGGCCGTCGCGAGCAACCGTTACCGTCGCCTCGAACTGCTCGGCGCACTTGACGAATTTTGCCGACGCACGCGCATGCAGGCCCTTCCGGTTGCGGATGGTCACCGTCGCTTGCGGCACGCGATCGTCTTTCATGGAGGCTCGCCTGACCGTCAATTGTCGCCAGCGAGCACGTGACTCGCAACGCTGATGTATTTGCGACCGGCATCCTTGGCCAAATCCACGGCACGCGCGAGCTCGTGCGTCTCGCGCAGGCTGGCCAATTTGATCAGCAGCGGCAGGTTGACGCCAGCGATCACTTCGACCCTGAGTTCGTCGATCACCGAGATGGCAAGGTTGGACGGCGTACCGCCGAACATGTCGGTGAGGATCACCACGCCGCTGCCGCTTTCGGTGCGCTGCACGGCCTCGATGATTTCTCGGCGGCGCAATTCATTGTCGTCCTCGGGGCCGATCGAGATGGTTTCGATCTGCGACTGAGGGCCGACGACGTGTTCGAGGGTCGCCCGAAACTCGCGGGCGAGGCCGCCGTGCGTGACGATGACGATGCCGATCATGAGGAGCCGACCATGCGGGTGAGGGCCTCGGGTCCGTGCCGGCACGCCGACATACGCTGGCGGCACGCGTTGGATCTGGTCGCATGCGGATGGCCGCAACACCGGCCGACCGGATGATTCGTTGTGAAGGAATATGTCGTCGCGGCATCGATCGACCGCAAGTTAATTCGGGCCAATCTTCGGCGATCCTGGCGCGGGTGTGCCGCCGCGGTCGCCGTCCTCCGTCGTGGTGGCGTCGACGTAGCGCGACAACGCGAGTGCCACCTTCAGCGGCGCGGATGCCTCTAACGGCAGGAGCGCCAGCCGCGGCACGCCAATCCCGGCGATCAGGGTCAGCTCGGCAGGCTCCGGCGGCAGCCGCTCGGGCAGTCCGCCTGCCGGATCACTCAGCAGATCGATGACGAGCGCCAGCCTGACCGTTGCGCCGGGGGCCACCACGAGATCGTCGGCGAGCGACATGATGCCGACGCCGCGCACCTCGATCAGACCGCGCAAAACAGCCGGCGCTGCCAGTTCGAGGCGGCCGTCGCGCACGGTCACCTTGACCCGATCATCGGCGACCAGGCGAAATGGCGCGCAGGCGAACGGGTGACGCCCGAGCGCGAGGCAGCGCATGGCGAGGTCTGACTTACCGGCGCCGCTCGGGCCGCGAAGCAACACGCCGGCGTCGGCGAGGGCGAGGGCGGTGGCGTGGATCGTATCAGTCGCGGTCATCGCCGATCACAGTCCATGTCAAACCAGCCGGCCGAGTTCGTCAGTCGCGCCGGGCGGCCACCAGTGACGGGCGCCGCGCCGGCTTGCGTGTGCGCATCGGCAGGCGCACGACGAAACGAGCGCCTCCCTCGGCGCGGTTCTCGGCCCAGATCTGGCCCTCGTGCGCACGCACGATCTCCTGGCTGATGGCGAGTCCGAGCCCCGAGTTGTTGCCGCGGCTGCTCTCGGCGGTCGGCCGATACGTATAAAATCGCTCGAAGATCTTCTCGCGCATCTCCTCCGGCACGCCCGGCCCGTCGTCTTCAATGCGCAGATCGAGGTCCTCGCCATCGCGCCTCAGCGTGATAAAAACGGTTCCGCTGGCCGGCGAGAATGACACGGCGTTGTCGATCAGGTTGGTGAACACCTGACCGATCCGGCCAGCGTGTCCGGCGATGACGCCCGCGGCACCGATCGCGTTGGGGTCGATCGCGAGTTCGATACGCGGCCCGCTGCCCGCCGTGCGATCCGCGAAGGCCGAAGCAACGCCGCGCAGCACCTGCTCGACGTCCACCGGCGTTGTCGCGCGCAGCGCCAGTTCAGCCTCCATGCGCGAGGCGTTCGAGACGTCAGTGATCAACTTGTTGAGGCGTTTCAATTCGATGTTGATCTGATTGACGAGTTCGGCGCGCTTCTCGTCGGTCTTGGCGTAGTGCAGGGATTCGGCCGTCGAGCGCGCGGCGGTGAGCGGATTTTTCAGTTCGTGGGCGACGTCGGCTGCGAACTTTTCGCTCGCCTCGGCGCGGCGGAACAGAGCGGCCGTCATCTTGTTGAAGGCCCGCGACAACTGGCCGACCTCGTCCTGGCGATCGCCGAAATTCGGCAGCGCGTTGCGCGCATTGATGCTGTGGCTGACGTCGTCGGCCGCGGCCGAGAGTTCCTTCATCGGGTGGGCGATGGTCTGCGCCATCAGCAGCGAGACGACGATCGAGGCGATCAGCGCCATGAGCACCAGCGGCACGATGCGGCGGCGTTCCTTGACACGGATCTTGTCGACCTCGCCGGGACGCGCCGTGAGCACCAGAACGCCTTGTGTGGCACCCATCCGAACCAGCGGCATGGCGACGGCGACGATCTGCTCGTTGTCGTCGTTGAGCAGGATCGCAGCGCTGGAGCGGCCCGTGAGGGCTGCCCGGATCAGCGGGTAGCTCTTGCCGTTGGCAGTGCCGATATCCTTGAAGATGTCGAGCTTGGTGCGGGTGATGAAGCGCGTGAAGCGGGTCGAGAAATCCTTGGCGTCGGGCACCTCGTCGGCGTCGCTGACCGGCAGGCGCGGTTTGAATGTGATGGTACTGGCGTCGAGTTTCGCCGTGTCGACGATCAGCGAACCGTCACGTGTATAGACACGCGCGCGGTTGTGCGTCCCCTCGACCATGCGTGACAGCAGCGGACTGACCCGCTCCGGGCCGATGCTCATTTCCAACGCGGCGAAGCCGTCGTCGCGGAAAGGCACCGGAGCGCGGCTGCTCGCCGACAGTCGGTCGGCATCGAGCACCAGGTCGCGATTCTCGACCTTCGCATTGGAAACAATCGCTGCGGCCATCAACTGGCCCTGCGCCTCCAGGCTTTCACGCTTGGCGTCTATCGGCCCGTCCTGGTTCTGCGCAATATAGAGCCAGCCGAACAGCAGCACGACGAGGCCGGCGATGTTGGCCGAGACGATCCGACGGCGCAGGCTCGACGAGAAGAAGCGAGCAACGACACTTGTCGTCACCCAGTCGACCACCGGTGCGAACGGCGCGTAGAGCTTCGCCAGCGTCCCTGCGACGCCGGCGACGCCATGACCGGACAGCTCGGCCGCACGCCGGAGCGCGGGCCATACGCTGCGGCCGAGTGTGATGAAGCGGGAGCCGAGCGACGCAGCGTGCGCTGCCTCGAGGTCCGCTTGCCCGGCGCGGCTTGTCTCGATCGCCATGCACTAGCCCCCGTTCGCTGTCGCTGTGCCGGACAAGGTCGATAATCTGGCGCGGCCGAATCCGGCGCGCCGCTCTCGCGATCAAGCCTCCTTGAAGCGGTAGCCGACGCCGTAGAGCGTCTCGATCACGTCGAAATCGTCGTCCACCTGCTTGAATTTCTTGCGCAAGCGCTTGATGTGGCTATCGATTGTGCGATCGTCGACATAGACCTGATCGTCGTAGGCGGCGTCCATCAGCGCATCGCGCGTTTTGACCACGCCCGGGCGAGTCGCCAGCGCCTGAAGGATCAGGAACTCGGTAACGGTCAAAGTCACGCCCTTGGCGTCCCAGTGACAGGTGTGGCGCTCGGGGTCGAGCCGCAGCTTGCCGCGCTCCAGGATGCGGGCGGCTTCGGCCTTGTCGGGCGGCGTTTCGCGCGCACCGGCACGACGCAGCACCGCCTTCACGCGCTCGACGACGAGGCGCTGCGAGAATGGCTTGGCTATGTAATCGTCGGCGCCCATTTTGAGGCCGAACAGTTCGTCGATCTCCTCATCCTTCGAGGTGAGGAAGATCACTGGCATGTCGGTAAGCTGGCGCATGCGGCGCAGGAGTTCCATGCCATCCATGCGCGGCATCTTGATGTCGAAAATGCCGAGGTCGGCCGGGTCTTCGGCCAACCCTTCGAGGGCAGCGGCGCCATCCATATAGGTGCGCACTTTGTAGCCCTCGGCCTCCAGCGCCATGCTGAGTGACTCGCGGATGTTCTTCTCGTCGTCGACCAGCGCGATCGTGCTCTTTTCTTTCATGATATCAGGCCTCTTGGCGTTTCAAAATCTGCGCTTGTCGTTTCGCCGCGCGCTAACTTCGCCTCGCGACCACTGCCGGCCGATGCTGAGGTTCGTGGCGGCAGCTTGTGCGCTATCCGAGCCCGGTCGCCAAGCGGGCAGTATCCACGTTACCAGTACCGGTATCACGAGTACCTGTTAGTCCAATGCCCATGCGTGTATGGCGGCACCATGGGTTAAGTGTGGCGTTGCACGCACCGGCGCATACTGGCTATGGCTTGCGTGAACCCGGCCTGAATATGCTGTGTAGGCAACCCGTCCACTGCGGGCAAGTGCCCGCTCGTACGGCGGTCGATCGTTGGTCTGATGGCAGCGCGCCCTGTGGAATACGGGGAAAACGGTGAGCCGGCAAAGTGCGCAAACGGCCCCGCCTGTCGGGCGGGGCCGTGATGCATGCAGACATTGGTGCGTGCTTTGGCGTTCAGCTCGCCTTCGGCTTGGCAGCCTTCTTCGCGTCGCTCATGCACTTGGAGCGGAACTTCTTGCGCTCCTTGCCCTTGAGGCCCTTCGCGTCGGCGTCAGCCGAGCACTTGAGCGACTCGGCGGAACGCGGCGCGGCTGGTGCCTTCGTCTTCGCGGCCGGCTTGGCTGCCGGCTTGGCGGTGGTCGCCGGAGCGGCCGGGGCGGTACCCTGTGCAAAGGCCGCCCCTGCCGACAGCACCAGCGCGGCAGCGGCCGCAAGCGTCATCGACTTGATCGACATGATCGGATCATCCTTCGGATATCAGCCGTCCGACTATCGCACGGCGATGCACCGGCGCTCGCCAGCCGGCACTTTGTCCTGCGCCAGCTGGATCGCGTTGTCGAGGGGGGCTTGCATCGTGACAGCGGACAACTCGCGGCCCTCGCAATTCCGCCACGGCCGCCCGACCTGTCCGGCGGCGCATCGCCACCCGCCTCGTCACGCCTGCGATCGGGCAACGCGGGCATGACAGGCAGATCGCATGCCGACTGGTGCGGCGAGGTCACCAGCAGCCACTTGCCACCCGGCGATTCGCCGCCATATTCGGCGGATGGCCCGAGCACCGAAAAGTCCTGCCACTTCCCCCGGCGGCGCGCCCGCGGCCGGCAAGCCGCGCCCGTCACGAGCAAGGTCCGGCAAGCCGACGCCGCCACCGGCCGACACGGCCGCCGGCACGCCCGGATTTTCCGACGCCGCGCAAGCGACGTTCACGGCGTCCGGCCCTTTGATGGAGCGCTCGGCACTGCCGACATTGCCGGCATTACGCCAGTCCGGGCCGCGTCCGCCGAGAGGCGGCGAGGCCATCACCGCCACTCTCGACGCGTTGTTGGCGCGGCCAGACGCGCGATCTGATACAGCGCGTGACATCCTCGCCCGCCAGCCGATGATCGCCTCGCACCCGCTGGTGTCCGGCGACATGCCGATGTTCATGCCTCACCGGCCAGATCGTCCGGAGAAGAGCGAGGGCGGACGGCCGTTCGAGCTCGTTTGCGAGTTCGAGCCGAAGGGCGACCAGCCGCAGGCGATCGCCGAGTTGGTCGCGGGCGTCAACCAGAACGAGCATAATCAGGTGCTGCTCGGCGTCACCGGCTCGGGCAAGACGTTCACGATGGCGCAGGTGATCGCGGCGACGCAGCGTCCTGCGCTGATCCTCGCGCCGAACAAGACGCTGGCCGCCCAGCTGTATGGCGAGTTCCGCAGCTTCTTCCCGAACAACGCGGTCGAGTACTTCGTCTCTTACTACGACTACTACCAGCCGGAGGCGTACGTCCCGCGCACCGACACCTACATCGAGAAGGAGGCGAGCGTTAACGAGCAGATCGACCGCATGCGCCACTCCGCGACGCGTGCCCTGCTCGAGCGCGACGACGTCATCATCGTCGCCTCGGTTTCGTGCATCTACGGCATCGGTTCGGTCGAGACCTACACGGCGATGACGTTCGCGGTGAAGGTCGGTGAGCGCATCTCGCAGCGCCAGCTGCTCGCCGACCTTGTCGCCCTCCAATACAAGCGCAACGATCAGGCATTCCAGCGCGGCATGTTCCGCGTGCGCGGCGATACAATCGAGCTGTTTCCGGCTCACTACGAGGATCGCGCGTGGCGGATCTCGATGTTCGGCGACGAAGTCGAGAGCATCACCGAGTTCGATCCGCTGACCGGCCAGAAATCCGACGAACTGGCGCTGGTGAAGATCTACGCCAACTCGCACTACGTGACGCCCAAGCCGACGCTGGCGCAGGCCATCAAGCAGATCAAGGTGGAACTCAAGCAGCGGCTCGAAGAACTCTACGCCAACGGCAAGCTGCTGGAAGCGCAACGGCTGGAGCAGCGCACCACTTTCGACATGGAGATGATGGAGGCGACAGGCTCCTGCGCCGGCATCGAAAACTACTCGCGCTATCTGACAGGCCGCCGGCCTGGCGATCCGCCGCCGACGCTGTTCGAGTACCTGCCCGACAACGCTCTTGTCTTCGCCGACGAGAGCCACGTCACCGTGCCGCAGATCGGCGGCATGTTCCGCGGCGACTACCGGCGCAAGGCGACGCTCGCCGAATTCGGCTTCCGCCTACCTTCATGCCTCGACAACCGCCCGTTGCGATTCGAGGAGTGGAACGCCATGCGGCCGCAGACGGTCTACGTCTCGGCGACGCCCGGAGGCTGGGAGTTGGAGCAGACCGGCGGCACATTCGCCGAGCAGGTGATCCGCCCGACCGGCCTGATCGACCCCGAGATCGTCATCCGGCCGGCCAAGACGCAGGTCGACGACCTGCTCGCCGAGGTTCGCGAAGTCTCGCAGAACGGCTATCGCACGCTGGTGACGACGCTGACCAAACGCATGGCCGAAGACCTGACCGAGTACATGCACGAGGCCGGCATCCGCGTGCGCTATATGCACTCCGACATCGAGACGCTCGAGCGGATCGAGATCATCCGCGACCTGCGGCTCGGCGCTTTCGACGTGCTGATCGGAATCAACCTGCTGCGCGAGGGCCTCGATATCCCCGAGTGCGCGCTGGTCGCCATTCTCGACGCCGACAAGGAGGGCTTTCTCAGGTCCGAGACGTCGCTGGTGCAGACCATCGGCCGCGCCGCTCGCAACGTCGACGGCCGCGTCATCCTCTACGCCGACCAGATGACCGGCTCGATGGAACGCGCCATTGCCGAGACCGACCGTCGCCGCGAAAAGCAGGTCGCCTACAACACGCTGCACGGCATCACGCCGGCGAGCATCAAGCGCGGCATCGCCGACGTACTCGACAGCGTCTACGAGCGCGACCACGTCACTGTCGACGCCGGCCTCGCCGGCACCGGGGCTGGCCGTGGCCGCAACGAGACTCCGCTGGTCGGCCACAATCTCGCGGCCGTCATCGCCGACATGGAAAAGCGTATGCGGGAAGCTGCCGCCGACCTCGAGTTCGAGAAGGCGGCGCGGTTACGCGACGAGGTCAAGCGCCTGCGCGAGACGGAACTGGTGCTCGCTGCCGACCCGATGGCGCGGCAGACGGACATCGAGGCGCAGGCCGGCGCTTACGATGGCGCGCGGAAGTACGGCAGCGCGGCCAACCTGCCGCCGGTTCGCAAATCTTCGGGAGCCACGCGACCCGGCGCGAGCGCCGCCCCCGCGGAGCCGCAGGATCGCGAGAGCGATCCGATGCGTGGCGTGAGCGAGAATATCCGCCCGCGCAAGCCCTCCCTCGACGAGATGGGACCCGGCACCGACCGACCGGTGCCGGCGCGCGCGACCTCTGCTCGGCCGATGGGCTACGAGCCTGTGCAGCCGACGCACGCCCAGCAGACGGCCGTGCCCATCGATCCGCGCACCCGCGCCGGAGCGTTCGGCGAAAAGATCCGCGGGCCACACAAGCCGACGCTCGACGAGATGGGGCCACACGCACTCAATCCGGTGAAGACCGGCACGCCGCCGCCGAAACCGGCGCGCACCCGCGAATTCGACGACGCCGGAGAGAAGAAGGCCCGCCGCGGCCGGCCGAAGAAGACCGGACGGCCCGGGGCTTGAGCGCCCGGGCGACGATGCGACAACACGGCAACGCGGCAACGCGAACGGTGACTGCTTTTCAGCAAACGAACGAACCTATTGCGGCAGGTGCCGTGTTCGACTTACGCTGTTCAATTACCGGGCGCTGACGGTTCGATCAACGCCTTGCCATAGAGTTGACTTAGCGCCCGCCGGCTCCGGCTCGTCAGGACATCCGCATGTACTCCCAGGCTCGCGCTCTGTTCGAGGGCTTTGCGCACGAGTATCGCATGCGCGATTTCGACCGGGCATTTGCCTACGTCCACGACGAGATGCGGTTCGCGATGCACATTCCACGCGAGGTCGGGCCATTTGCCGGCTACACCGTCGGAAAGGCGGAAGCACGCACCCGCATCGAGATGATCGCCCAGGCGCTCGAGCTTGTCCGCTGGGATGTCGTGCTGATCCGCCCGTCCGTCGGCGCGGTGCGCGCCCACCTCGAGTACCATTGGCGGCACCGGGCGACGGGGGAAGATCTGATCGGCGCCAGCCGGCAGGTTTGGACCATGCGCGACGATCTTCTGGCGAGTTGCGACGACTTTCACGACAGCTCGCGCGTCGCCGCCTTCTTTCGGCTGGTGGCGGTGCTGCCGCCCACCGATGCGCCGGTCAAGCCGCGCGAACAGGACGAAAGTGTTGCGCGAATGAAGGCCGCCGCCGCCTATGCTGGTCACACTGCACCGGGATGGCATCGCGCCCGGTGAAGCGAGCATCCCGACCTGCTTCGGGTAACCATGATTCTATTGATTCCAGCAGCAAACCCATCTTGATTCGGCACCAAATCCGAGGCATATCGTAGCGTGCCGGTGCACGCCACGTTGGCGCACACCCTCATGATCTTCGGCTAAGACTGCGCGACCATCACTGGCCGTTTGCCTTTTCCGACTGACTGAGACGAGCGAGCCTAGCGTGAGGCTCGTGGCATGGCTTCAAACCTCACCACGCACGGAAAAGGACTACCCCCATGGATCGCATTACTGGCGTCGTCAAGTTCTTCAATGGCGCCAAGGGTTACGGCTTCATCCAGCCCGACAACGGCGGCAAGGACGTGTTCATTCACGCCACCGCTCTCGAGCGCGCCGGCATCCGCCAGTTGAACGAAGGCGACCGCGTTTCTTTCGTCCTCGAAGACGACAAGAAGGGCCGCGGCAAGCAGGCCGGCCAGATCCAGCTCGCCTGATCGGCAGCTGAATTCAGTTTCGAACGCGCCGTCGAGGTTCGCCTCGGCGGCGCGTTTGCGTTATGGGAATGCCGTCGTTCGTCAGGGGGAACCAGCGCATGCATCTCGGAATGGTCGGGCTCGGGCGGATGGGCGCCAACATCGTGCGCCGCCTCATGCGCGCCGATCACATGTGCGTCGTCACCGACCGTGATCCGGTTGCCATCGCGAAGCTCGCCGACATCGGCGCGACCGGCGCCGCCGACCTCGCAGCCCTCGTCGCAGCTCTGCCCGCCCCCCGCACCGTCTGGGTAATGCTGCCGGCGGGCGATGCCACGGAAACCGCCATCGCCGAACTCGCCACTCTCATGAGCCCCGGCGACACCATCATCGACGGCGGCAACACGTTCTGGAAGGACGATGTGCGTCGCGCACGCGACCTCGCAGCGAGCGGCCTGCATTACGTCGACGTCGGCACCTCTGGCGGCGTATGGGGGCTCGAACGCGGCTACTGCCTGATGATCGGCGGCGACAAGGCCGTCGTCGATCGGCTCGATCCGATTTTCCGGACGCTCGCCCCCGGCGCCGGCGATATTCCGGAGACGCCCGGCCGCGAGTTACGCGATCCGCGCGCCGGCCTCGGCTACCTGCACGCCGGCCCGAACGGCGCCGGCCATTTCGTCAAGATGATCCACAACGGCATCGAGTACGGCATGATGCAAGCGCTCGCCGAGGGCTTCGACATCCTGCGCCACGCCAACACGGACAAGCTCCCGCCCGAGTACCGGCTCGACCTCGACACCGCCGACATCGCCGAAGTCTGGCGGCGCGGCAGCGTCATCACCTCGTGGCTGCTCGACCTGACCGCCACCGCACTCGCCGAGGACCCCGAACTCGCCGGCTATTCTGGCCACGTCGAGGATTCGGGCGAAGGCCGCTGGACGGTGCAGGCGGCGATCGAGGAAGCCGTGCCCGCCGAAGTATTGACCAGCGCGCTCTACACCCGCTTCCGCTCGCGCCAGGACCACACCTTCGCCGAGAAGGTGCTCTCGGCCATGCGCAAAGGCTTCGGCGGCCACGCCGAGCCGGGCGCCGCAGCGAAGAAGGGCGCCTGACATGGCCGGCGCACTGCCCTCAGTGCTGCTGATCATGGGCGTCGCGGGCGCCGGTAAAAGCACCTATGGCGAGTCGCTGGCCCTGGAGTTCGGCTGGCCATTCCGCGATGCCGACAGCTTCCACCCCGCAGCCAACATCGCCAAGATGAAGTCGGGTACGCCGCTCACCGACGACGACCGCTGGCCGTGGCTCGACGCCATAGCTCAGTGGATCGACGCCCACCGCGCAGCCGGCACGCACGCTATCGTCAGCTGCTCGGCGCTGAAGCGCGTCTACCGGGCGCGCCTGATGGCCGGCCGCAGCGATGTCCGCCTCGTCTACCTGAAGGGCGACAAGGCGCTGATTGCCCGGCGCATGGCCGCCCGCACCGACCACTTCATGCCGACAGCGCTGCTCGACAGCCAGTTCGCCGCGCTGGAAGAACCAGGCGGCGAGGAATGGCCTGTGATCGTCGAGATCGACGCCTCGCCGCGACGTGTGAAAGAGCGCATCCTCGCTGAGCTTGCAGGATAGGACTGCCGACATGACCACCGAACGTGCCGAACGAACCTTTGGCGAGACCCGCATCTGGGTGTTCGACCTCGACAACACGCTGTATCCGTCCGACTGCAATCTCTTCGCTCAGATCGACCGGCGCATGGCCGAGTTCATCGCCAGATACCTCGGCATGCCGATCGAATACGCACGCCACCTGCAGAAGAGCTACTATCGCCAGTTCGGCACCACGCTCGCCGGGCTGATGAAGGTCCACAAGATCGAGCCCAAGGCGTTCCTCGACTACGTGCACGACATCGATCTGGCACCGGTGGCAGCCCATCCCGAACTCGCCGCTGCCATCGAGCGACTGCCCGGCCGCAAGCTGATCTTCACCGCAGGCTCACGCCGGCACGCCGAGAACGTCGCCGGCAAGCTCGGCGTGCTGCACCTGTTCGAGGACATCTGCGATATCGTCGCGACCGGCTACGTGCCGAAGGAGCAGGCCGCCGCTTACGACCATTTCGTTCGCGCGCACGGCGTGGCCCCGACCGAAGCCGCCATGTTCGAGGACATGCACCACAACCTCGTGCCGGCCCACGCGATCGGCATGACGACGGTGCTCGTCCACTCCGACTATCTCGACCACCCCCGCCAGCTCGAAATCCGCCGCTGGCAGACGCCGCCCGCTCACATCCACCACATGACGCGCGACCTGCGCGCGTTCCTCGATGGGATCGTGCCGGGACAGTCGGGGCCGATCCAGGAACGCGGCCAGTAGCGCGGGGCTCGCTTCGCGGGTGGGCTCCCGCCCATACCCGGCCGGGGATTGGCATCCCCCGGCCCTTTCCTGATTTGGTCCAAAAGACGGAGAGGCGAGGGGTGTCCCCTCGCGGGGCTTTGGGCGGCAGCCCTGTTCACGTAGCGACGTAGGGCACGGCTGACTTGTGACGCCTCGGATTGACACACGGACGACGCGCCCGCTCATTCGCTCGATCCTCCAAGCCAAACGTAGCGACATGACCGACCAGCTCCCCGCCCGGCAAAACGTCTCGACTCTCGACCGGCTGCGCCGGATCGCGACCTCGCGCGCCGGGCTGATCGTGATGGCGGCGATCGCGCTGGCGCTGGTGATCGCGCTGCTGCCGCCGCCGACCGGTGCCTCGCCCCGCGCGATGATGGCGCTCGGGCTCACCGCGTTCGTCGTGACGCTGTGGGCCACCATCGCGGTACCGCAGCCCTATGCGGCGGCGGCGTTCCTGGCGCTGGTACTGGCGACCGGGGCAGCGGCGCCCGACCGGGCGCTGTCGGGCTTCACGACGAGTTCGCTGTGGCTCGTGTTCGGCGGGCTGCTGATCGGCACGGCGGCCGAGCGCTCGGGGCTCGGACGGTTGGTGGCGCGGCGCTTCCTCGGCGGGTTCGCGGCGAGTTATGCGGGCCTCGTGGCCGGCATCCTGGTCGGCTCGACGCTGCTGAGTTTCCTGGTGCCGGCCAACATGGGACGGCTCGCAATCACCGTGCCGGTGGTGATGGCGCTCTGCCGCGACGCCGGCTACGGCGAGGGCACCCCCGGCTGGAACGGGCTGATGCTGACGGCGGTGGTCGGCAACTTCACGGTAGCTCTGGCGATCCTGCCGGCGAACCTCCTGAACGTGATGATCGTCGGCTCGGGGGAGGCGCTGTACGGCGTGAGCTTCGCCTACATGACGTATCTCTGGCTGTGCGGCCCGGTGCTTGGGCTCGTTAAGGGGCTCGTGGTGTGGGCGGTGGTGGTGTTGATGTTCAAGGCGGCCCCCCCGGAACGGCCGGCCGGCGAGGAGGCGACGACGCTCGGCGTCGACGCGATCAAGGTCGGCGTGATCCTCGCGGCGGCCATGGCGCTGTGGGCGACGGACGTGTGGCACGGCATCAAGCCCGGCTGGGTTGCGCTGGCTGCGGGGCTCGCCTGCCTCGTACCCGGCTTCGGCACGCTGGACCTTAAAGACGGGCTCGATCCGAAGAAGCTGCTGATCATGCTGTGGGTCGGCACCGTTCTGTCGCTCGGCCCGATCCTTGGCGACAGCGGAGCGGCAGGCCTGCTCAGTCAAGCGCTCGCGGGTATCTCGGGCGTCTCCGACCAGTCGCCGACGTACGCGTACTTCGCCATCGCATTGATGACCTCGGTGCTGGCGGCGATCGGCACGGTGGGCGGTGCCATCCCGATCGTGACGGCGGCGATCGGCGAGATCTCGAGCCAGACTGGCCTGCCCGTATCGACCGGCATCCTGGCGGTAGTAGCCGGCGCCTCGGCGCTGTTCTTCCCGTTCGTCGCGGCGCCGGTCGTGGTCGGCCTCGCCATGGGCCGTGTCGCGGTGCGACCTGCAACGCGTTTCATGGTGGTGCTGGCACTCGTGACGATCGTGGTGGTGCTGCCGCTCAATGCGTTGTGGTGGAGCGTGGCTGGTGTGATGAAGTAGTGGGAGTTGCCGCTATCAACCGGCCAACCGCCGCACCGGCTTGATGCGGCTCGCCAATACCTTGTCGATGCGGCGGCCGTCGAGATCCACGACTTCGAAGCGCCAACCGGCGGAATCGATGTGCTCGCCGGTTTTGGGCAGGTGCTGGAGGTGGGCGAGCACGAAGCCAGCGACGGTTTCGTAAGCGCGCTGCGGCGGCAGCGGAATGCCGATGGTGTCGGCCATCTCGTCGACCGGCATCGATCCCGATAGCAGCCAGGACCCATCGTCCCGCTCGGTCGCGTGCGGCTCGATACCGACGGTATCGGACTTGAACACGCCGGCAATGGCCTCGAGGATGTCGGCCGGCGTCACGATACCTTCGAAATCGCCGTACTCGTCGTGGATCAGCGCCATCGGCACGGCCGCCTCGCGTAGGACGGCGAGCACGTCCAGCGCATCAGTGGTATCGGGCACGACCGGCGCCTTGCGGATGTGCGCGCGCACGTCGAACGGCTTGCCGCTGAGCATATCGGCCAGAAGCTCGCGCGTCTGGACGACGCCGATCAGCGCGTCCGGCGAGCCCTCGCCGACCGGCAAACGCGAATGCGTAGTCGTGACGAGGCGCTGCTTGATGACGGCCTCGTCGGCCGTGATGTCGATCCAGTCGACATCGGTGCGCGGCGTCATCAGACCGATGACGGCGCGGTCGGCTAGCCGCATGACGCCGGCGATCATCTGGCGTTCGCCCGTCTCGATCACGCCGGCCGTCTCGGCTTCGGCGATGATCGTGCGGATCTCTTCGTCCGTGACGCGTGTCTCGCTCTCCATAGACTGCCCGACGACGCGAAACACGAGCCGCGTCGAGGCGTCGAGTGCCCAGACCGCCGGGGCGGCGATCCTGGCGAACAGCGTCATGGCCGGCGCCACGGCACAGGCGATGCCTTCGGCATTGCGGAGTGCGAAGTTCTTCGGCACGAGCTCGCCGACGATCACCGACAGGTAGGTTATGATGACGATCACGATGCCGTAGCCGAGCGGGCCGGCGACGGTCTCGGGCAGGCCTACGCTCTTCAGGGCCGTCGCGGCATGAACACCGAACGTCTCGCCGGAGTAGGCGCCGTTGATGATGCCGATCAGCGTGATGCCAATCTGGACGGCGGACAGGAAGCGGCCGGGATTCGCGGCGAGTGCCAGCGCACCGTTGGCGCCTGGGCGTCCGGCGGCGGCCAAGGCTTTGAGGCGGGGATGGCGGGCGGAAACGACCGCAAGTTCGGATAGTGCAAACAGCCCGTTAAGACAGATGAGCGCCGCGACGATGAAAAGCTCGGTCACGATTGTCACGGCCGGCGATACAGCCGTGCCACTCCTGTGTTGTTGCGATTACGAACGGTAGTGCCGTGCCGTTAAAGGGTCAACGACTGCATGTGTAGCGCAGTTCCATCTCGATACCGAGGTGAGGCTCCGGGTACAGGCTGCCGGCAAATCGTGCGCCGTGTGAATTGTAGCACTACGCGCCATCTCCACCAGATCTTGCAAAATATCTGGCTGACCTGCACTCTGTTCTGAAGTCAGAATTCTCGACAGATTGCGGAGCTTATGCAGGACATCTCAGCATCGCTGGGCTTGGCACTTTCTCTGATCGCCTCCGGCGACGGCGATCTCTACCAGATCATCCTGCTGTCGCTGCGCGTCAGCCTGACGGCGGTCGCGGTGTCGTGCCTGATCGGGCTGCCGCTCGGGGCGCTGCTGGCGATCAGCCGGTTCCAAGGGCGCGGTGGCGTGCTGGTCCTGGTCAACGCGCTGATGGGACTGCCGCCGGTGGTCGTCGGGCTGCTGGTCTACCTGCACCTGTCACGCTCGGGGCCGCTCGGCTGGCTTGGGCTGCTCTACACGCCGACGGCGATGATCATCGCGCAGGCGATCCTGATCACGCCGATCATCATCGCGCTGTCGCGGCAGGTGATCGAGGATCTCGATGTCGAATACCGCGAACTGTTCCGCTCGCTTTCGGTGCCTTGGCACGGGCGGATCGGGGCGCTGATCTGGGACGGGCGGTTCTCGCTGCTGACAGTTGCACTCGCCGGCTTCGGGCGGGCTGTGGCCGAAGTCGGCGCGGTGATCATCGTCGGCGGCAACATCGAGAACCTGACACGCGTGATGACGACAGCGATCGCGCTCGAGACCTCTAAGGGCGATCTGGCGCTCGCACTGGCGCTCGGCATCGTGCTGCTGGCGCTGGCACTGGTGATCAATGCGCTGGTGATGAGCGTGCGCCTGACAGCAGAGCGGCATGCCTATGCGTGATGCGTTGGCCACCATTGGCATCTGCCAAGACGCGACCGACGGCGCGATGGCTGCGAGCGTGCGGCGCGGTGCGCCGGGCCTCCGGGCCGAGGGGCTGGCCTACGAAGCGGGCGGACGACGGCTGATCGATGGGGTGGGGCTGGCGCTGGCGCCGCACTCGCTGACCGTGGTGATGGGGCCGAACGGCGCCGGCAAGAGCCTGCTGTTGCGGCTCGTGACAGGCCTGATCGCGCCGTCGGCTGGAGCGATCACGTGGGATGGCGCGGCGCTCGACGAGATCACGCGCCGGCGGCTGGCGCTGGTGTTCCAGCGGCCCGTGCTGCTGCGCCGCTCGGTCGCCGAGAACCTCGATTTTGTGCTGCGGTTGCGGGGGCGGGCGGAGGCCAGCCGGCGCGAGGCACTACTCGCCGACGTCGGTCTCGAGCGCCAGGCGCGCCAGCCAGCCCGGCTGCTGTCTGGCGGCGAGCAGCAGCGCCTCGCACTGGCGCGGGCGCTGGCGAGCGAGCCCGATGTGCTCTGCCTCGACGAGCCAACCGCGAATCTCGATCCGGCCTCGACCCACCTGATCGAGCAGATCGTCCGGCGCGCGCATGCGGGCGGCCGCAAGGTGATCTGGGTGACGCACGACATCGGCCAGGCCCGCCGGCTTGCGGACGACATCGTGTTTCTTTGCGGAGGCCGGGTAGCGACACACCTGCCGGCTGCCGAATTCTTCGACCGCCCCGGCGTGGAGGCCGCAAGAGCCTACCTCGAGGGACGGATCCATCTGTGACGACAACAAACCGTATGACGATAACGAGACAAGGGAGACCAACGATGAGCGCTTCGAAGCGGATGACGGTCGCAGCGGCTGCGGGCCTGCTGGCGATGGCCGCAGTGACGGCGACGCCGGCTGCGGCCCAGGATAAATCGATCGTCGTGCAGTCGACGACGTCGACCGCCAACTCCGGGCTGTTCAAGCACCTATTGCCGATCTTCACGACTGAGACCGGGATCATCGTCAACGTAGTGGCAGTCGGCACCGGGCAGGCGATCAAGAACGCCGAGAAGTGCGACGGCGACGTGCTGCTGGTGCACGCCAAGCCAGAGGAGGAAAAATTCGTCGCCTCGGGCTTCGGCGTGAAGCGCTTCGACCTGATGTACAACGACTTCGTGGTCGTCGGGCCGGCCGCCGACCCGGCGAAGGTGGCGGGCTCCAAGGACGTCGTCGGCGCGATGAAGAAGATCGCCGAGGCCAAGGCGCCGTTCGCCTCGCGCGGCGACGACAGCGGCACGCACAAGGCGGAATTGGACTTGTGGAAGGCAGCCGGCGTCGACGTCAAGGCGGCGTCGGGCGGCTGGTATCGCTCGACGGGCTCGGGCATGGGCGCGACGCTCAATGCCGGTGTCGGCATGGGCGCTTACGTGCTGAGCGACCGGGCGACGTGGCTCGCATTCAAGAACCAGGGCGACTTCAGAATCGCGGTCGAGGGCGACGAGAAGCTGTTCAACCAGTACGGCGTGATCATGGTCAACAAGGCGAAGTGCCCGAGCATCAAGGCCGATCTCGGCCAGACGTTCGTCGACTGGCTGATCTCGGACAAGGGCCAGAAGGCGATCTCTGGCTTCCAGATCAACGGCAAACCGCTGTTCTTCCCCAATGCGAAGAAGGCGGCAGGGTGAGATCGACGCTCATCCCGGACACAAGGCCTGGGATGAACCTGCGTAGGTCAGTCCAGCGGATTAGCCCGCGCCCACTGATCCAGCCAGCGGGCGGTGCGGAGCAGGCGGGCTTCGTCGCGGCGCAAACCGACGAGTTGCACGCCGATCGGCAGGGCGGCGTCGTCGGCGAGCAGCGGCAGCGACACGCAGGGCACGCCGAGATAGGTCCACAAGCCGTTGAACACCGGGTTGCCGGTCGAAGCGTAACCCTTCGGCGCCGGCCCGCAGGCGGACGGGCAGAGGATGGCGTCGAAGCGGGCGAGGATGCCCGCGACCTCGCGATAAAGCGGCTCGCGGACAGTCAGCGCGTCGACATAGGTGCGAGCGGCCACCTTGCCGCCGGCCTCGAGGCGCTCGCGCAAGCCCGGGGAAAGCTTCGATGCGTCACGCTCCATGAGCGGGCCATACCAGCTGGCGTTCTCTGCGGCCTGCACGACCTTTTGATGATCGAGGATGCGGCCGAAGTCCTGCGATAGGTCGACCGTCTCGACGTGGCCGCCGAGCTTGGCTGCGAGGCGAGCGAAGCGGTCCTTCGTCACGTCTTCGGCGAACGGCCAGGCAGGACCCTTCAGGAAAGCGAAGCGCGGCGCGGTCGGCGGGTCGGCCCGCAGCGCCGAGAGGAGGCTGGCACGGCTCCTCGGGTAGCTGACGTTATCCTCGAGATCCTGGCCCGAGATACTGTCGAGCACGAAGCCCAATTCATCGACCGAGTTGGCATAGACGCCGAGCGTGTCGAGGGTGTGCGACTGCAGGCAGACGCCCGTGCGCGAGATCAGGCCGAGCGTCGGCTTGATGGCGTAGACGCCGCAGAACGAGCCGGGCCGGATCACTGAGCCGCCGGTCTGCGTGCCGATGCCGACGGGCACCATGCGGGCGCCGACTGCCGCAGCCGAGCCTGCCGACGAGCCGCCGGGCGTATGGGCGAGGTTCTTAGGGTTGCGGGACTTGGTCGGCGTCAGGGTTGCAAGTTCGGTGGTCGTCGCCTTGCCCATGATGACGGCACCTGCCGCGCGCAACTCGGTGACGACGAACGCATCGCGCTCAGGCTGGCGGCCGACGTGCAGTTGGCAACCGTTCTCGGTCGGCATGTCGGCGGTGTCGATAATGTCCTTGATGGCGACCGGCACGCCGGCGAGCGGGCCGGGATCGCGGCCCGCCGCGCGGATTGCATCGACGGCGCGCGCGGCGGCGAGTGCCTGGCCGGGATCGAGATACTGCCAGGCCTGCACATCCGGCTCGAGCTTGCCAATGCGCTCGAGGCAAGCGGCGGTGGCCGCCTCCGCGGTGATCTCGCCGGTGCGGATACGGCGGCTCGTCTCGATGGCGTCGAGGTCGGCGAGATGGGGCATGAGCGGGGGCTCTCTCGAACGGGTGGTTTGGGGAAGGTCAAATCGGCAGACACCTTGCGTCAGCTCCCCGAAGCTGTCGAGGCAGCGCCGAGCCCCAGCCGGCGCAACGCAGCATGTGGCCTGCCGCATACGTGCCCGGCGCGGGAATTCGGGCAGGGGCGGTTGGCTATGTCACGCAGGTGTGTTCTTCTCCGGCCAACTCTCAAGTCCACACTCGTACGATCAAAGACCCAGAGGAGACGCATGCGATACGAAGCGCCCGAAACGCTGGACGCAGCCGTAGCCCTGCTCGCCGGCGCCCCCGGCATGGCCCGCGTGATGGCCGGCGGCACGGACCTGCTGGTGCAGCTCAAAGCCGACGTGAGCCACCCCGACATGGTGGTCGACATCAAGCGCATCGGTGAGATGCGGCAAGTTAAAGAGGAGGCCGGCGGCTTCCTGGTCGGCGCGGCGGTGACCGGCGCCGAAATGAAGGAGCACGCCAAGTTGAAGGCGGCGTGGCCGGGCCTCGTCGAGGCCGCCAACCTGATCGGCTCGACGCAGGTGCAGGGCCGCGCCACGATGGGTGGCAACCTGTGCAACGGCTCACCGGCCGCCGACAGCGTGCCGGCGATGATCGCTGCCGGCGCGGTCGCGGTGATCGTCGGCCCCGGCGGCCGGCGCGAACTGGCCGTGGAGGACGTGATGCTCGCGCCACGCAAGCTGGCGCTGACCAAGGGCGAGATCGTCGTCGCCTTCAAGCTGCCGGCACGACCGGCACATGCGGCGGATGCTTATGTGCGCTTCATCCCGCGCACCGAAATGGACATCGCGGTAGTCGGCTGCGGCGTGTCGCTGACGCGTGACGCTGCGGGCAAGATCACGGCGGCGCGCGTCGGCCTCGGCGCAGTGGCTGCGCGGCCGCTGTTGGTGACGGCTGCGGCCGATGCGATCGTCGGTACCAGCCTCGACGACGCGGCGCTGGAGAAGCTCGCGGCGGCAGCGTCGGCGGCGTGCAAGCCGATCGACGACAAACGCGGCACGATCGAATTCCGCACCAAGGTAGCGGGCGTGATGGCACGGCGCACGGCGATGATCGCCTATGAACGCGCCGGCAAGCGTTGAGGGACAAGAGAACCATGAAAAACCACGTCTCCTTCACCGTGAATGGCGATCCGACGGAAGTGCTGTGCGAGACCGAGCAGACGCTGCTCGACGTGCTGCGTGACGAACTCGAACTGACCGGCACCAAGGAAGGCTGCGGCACCGGCGACTGCGGCGCCTGTTCGGTGATGCTCGACGGACGGCTCGTGTGCGCGTGCCTCGTGCTCGGCGCCGAGCTGAACGGCCGCTCGGTGGAAACCATCGAAGGCATGGCTCGTCACCCGATCGGCAACGGCTCGGCGATTGCCGGGCCAGACGAGATGGCTCACCTGCATCCGCTGCAACGAAAGTTTCTGGAGCATGCCGCCTTGCAGTGCGGCATCTGCACGCCGGGCTTCCTGGTGGCAGCCAAGGCGCTGCTCGAGAAGCACCCGGACCCGACCGAAACCGAAGTGCGCTACTGGCTGGCCGGCAATCTCTGCCGGTGCACCGGGTACGATAAGATCATCCGCGCCGTCATGGACGCCGCAGCCGAGATGAGAGGAGCCTGATCATGCAGGAAAAGATCGGCAATCCGCCCGTCGATAAGGATTTCAAGTGGATCGGCACGCGGCCCGTCCGGCCCGACGGCGTCGACAAGGTGACCGGGCGCGCGCGCTTCGGCGCCGACTTCAACCTGCCCGGCCAACTGGTCGGCAAGGTCAAGCGCTCGCCGCATCCGCACGCCCGCCTCAAGCGCATAGACGTTTCGAAGGCGGCGGCGCTCAAGGGCGTCAAGGCGATCGTGACGCGTGACGACTTCCTCGACCAGGCCTCCGAGTTCGTGCCGGCCGGCGAGATGCTGATCAACTATCGCGACGTCGTGCGCAACGTGATGGCGCGCGAGAAGGTGCTCTACGAGGGCCACGCGGTGGCGGCGGTGTCGGCGACCAGCGCCTCGATCGCCAAAGCGGCACTGGAGCTGATCGAGGTCGAGTATGAAATCCTGCCGCACGTCATCGACGTGACCGAGGCGATGAAGCCCGGCGCGCCGCTGTTGCACGAGGACATGATCACGGCTGGCGTCAACCCGGCACCGACGACGCCGTCGAACGTCGCAAAGCAGGTCGAGTTCAAGCTCGGCGATGTGGCGCAAGGGTTCGCCGCAGCCGACATCGTGATCGAGCGGTCGTTCGACACGAAGCCCGTGCACCAGGGCTACATCGAGCCGCACGCCTGCCTCGCCAACGTCGCAGAGGATGGGTCGGCGGACTTGTGGGTCTCGACGCAGGGCCACTGGGTTGTGCGCGCACACTGCGCCAAGCTGCTCGGCTGGGACATCTCGAAGTTGCGCGTCATGGCGACCGAGATCGGCGGCGGCTTCGGCGGCAAGACGGTCGTCTACCTGGAGCCGGTGGCGCTGGCACTCGCCAAGAAATCGGGCAAGCCGGTGAAGATGGTGATGAGCCGCGAGGAGGTGTTCCGCGCCTCGGGTCCGACGTCGGGCGCGACGGTCAAGGTCAAGATCGGGGCCACCAAAGCTGGCCGCATCACCGCTGGCGAAGCGACACTCGCCTATCAGGCCGGCGCCTTCCAGGGCTCGCCGGTGGGGCCTGGCGCCATGTGCGCGTTCGCGCCTTATGACCTCGAGAACGTCTACGTGCTCGGCTTTGACGTCGTCACCAACCGGCCGAAGGTTGCAGCTTATCGCGCGCCGGGTGGTCCGATCGCCGAATACGCGGTCGAAAGCGTGGTCGACGAAATCGCCAAGACGATCGGCATGTGTCCGCTCGAATTACGCCTGAAGAATGCCGCGAAAGAAGGCACCAAGGCCGCGTATGGCCCGAAGTTCGGGCCGATCGGCTTGGTCGAGAGCCTCCAGGCCGCCAAGGCGAGCGACCATTGGAAGGCCCCGCTCAAGAAAAACCAGGGGCGCGGCATCGCTGCCGGCTTCTGGTTCAACATCGGCGGCGAGACCACCGTATCGCTCGCGCTCAACGAGGACGGCACGCTGAATCTGATGGCCGGCACACCGGACATCGGCGGCCTCAGGGCCTCGCTGTGCATGATGGCGGCAGAAGAACTCGGCATCGGCATGGACGCCATCCGCCCGATCATCGCGGACACCGCTTCGCTCGGCTACAACTTCCTGACCGGCGGCAGCCGCTCGACGTTCTCGAGCGGCATGGCGACGGTGGAGGCGGCGCGCGAGGTGATGAAGGAGGCCTGCGCGCGGGCCGCCAAACTGTGGGACCTGCCGGCGGACGCGGTGACCTACGAGGACGGTGAGGTGAAGCCCGCCGGTGAGAACGCCGGCAAGCATCCGCCGATGAGCCTCAAAGACGTGGCGCGCATGGCCGGCAAGACGGGCGGGCCGATCGTCGGCCTCTCGAAGATCAACGCGCAGGGCGCGGCCCCAAGTCTCGGCTGTCACATCGCCGACGTCGAGGTCGATCCGGAAACCGGGCGCGTGTGGATCGTGCGCTATACGGTGGTGCAGGACGCCGGCCGGGCGATCCATCCCTCCTACGTGGAGGGCCAGTACCAGGGCGGCGCCGTGCAGGGCATCGGCTGGGCGTTGAACGAAGAGTACATCTACGGCGACGACGGAAAGCTGCAGAACGCGGGATTCCTCGACTATCGCATTCCGGTCGCCTCGGACGTGCCGATGATCGATACGATCATCGTCGAGGTGGCCAACCCGCGTCACCCCTACGGTGTGCGCGGCGTGGGCGAGACACCGATCTGTCCACCGATGGGAGCGATCGCCAACGCGGTCGAAAATGCGACGGGGTTGCGCTTCACGTCGCTGCCGATGTCGCCACCGCGCGTGTTGAAGGCGATCGACGAGGCACGCGCGACGGGCGACAAGCACCTCATGGTCTGACCTGGGGAACCTGTGTCACCACTACAACAGAACACCTGCATCATTTCGGCAATGATGCAGGTGTAATTATTTTAGATTGATGAAAATCAATGCCTTACGAAGACTGGCAGATCGCAACGGCGCCCGCTGATCGAAATTGGCCACGTCACGCCGTAACCCTATACTCCGCGCCGACAAAGGACCGGGCGCCAGCGGATGTAGTACCTCGGCTCCCGTGACGCCAGCAGTCGAAAGGGAGTGGCAATGGTCTATCGAATTCACGCACGTCTCGGCGTCGTCGCGGCGCTCGCGTTCGCAGCCGTGGCGACAGCCGGCAGCGCGCAGGCGCAGAACCTCACGACCATTGGCAAGGCCGAGGTGGACCCGAAGCGTGACCGGCAGGTGATCGATCTGCGCAAGAGCCGCGGGTCGGTAGTCGGCTTGAGGCTGCGGGCCGCGGATGGCAAGCTGGTGCTGAGCAACGTCCGCGTGAAGTTCGCCGATGGTCTCGTCTACGACGAGCGCCGCGCCATCACCCTGCTCGAGGGCGAGCGCACGCGGCCGTTCGCGCTGCCCGACCGCAAGGAGCGGTTCGTCGACGAAATCGAACTGTTCTATGAGCGTCAGGCCAACACCGCCGATCCGAGCGCGATCGAGGTGCTCGCCGAGCAGACGTCCTCGGGACGGTCGGCCGAGCGGCCGGCGGCGCCCGCAACGGGCGAGGTCTCGCAGCGTCCGACGAGCCCGAAGAAGACCGAGGCGCAGCCCGGCGAACAGGTGCGCTCGGGCGACGTGCTGTTCGGCGCAGCGCGCGTCGGCTTCGGCGTCGATCGCGACGTGATTCGCGTCGGCGCGCAGGTCGGCAAATTCCAGCGCGTGCGACTGCGTGTGCTGGAGAACGACATCTTCATCAACGAACTCAAGCTCGTCTACGCCGACGGTACCAGCGACACCCTCGCAGTCGATGCGCTGGTCGACGCCAACTCTGTGACGCGCTGGCTGAAGCTGACCGGCGACCGCTTCATCCAGGAGATCCAGCTCAACTATCGCTCGAAGCCGAGCTTCAAGGGGCGCGCCCGCGTCGAGGTGTTCGGCGAGTACGCCGAGAACTGGCTTGGTCCCGACGGCGAAGCACGGAAGTACAACGCGGGCTGGAGCCTTATCGGCTCGGAGACGGCCGGCTTCGTCGGCTTCGACAAAGGCGTGATCCCGGTCGCGCGCAACCAGGGTGGCTTCAAGAAGCTGCGGGTGACCGTGCTCGACCGCGCCATCACGCTGGATGAACTTCGGATCGTCTATGAAAACGACAAAGTGGACATCATTCCGGTGAAGGCGCGCGTCGACGCCGGTTCGACCTGGGGACCTTTCGACCTGCGCGAGCAGGGCCGCATCAAGGAAATCCAGGCCCGCTACCGCTCGCGCTTCATCGATCCCAAGGCAACCGGCAAAGGCGCCGCCATCGTCGAGATCTGGGGCGCATACTGAGCCGATTTCAGACGGGCGGCAGGATGGCGATGTTTTCCGGGGGCCCCAGAATTCCGGGGGCCCCGACTTCTCTTTGTCACGAGATTAACTTACTCTGTTTGCGGTCTGACGGTGTGCCCGTCACGGTGCCGCACGCTCTCGCGATGGCCCTCCGGGGACCTTGAACGATCACCAAGTCCAAGTCCGGCGCACGCCGGCAGCCGGGCTCCGGATGGAACCGGCCTTCACGAGGGGAGATCAGAACGTGTTCAGTCAGCTGGTGCGGGCGCTCGCAGCGACCGCCGTCCTATTCGCCGCGCTGGCGCTCGGCCAACCGGCCGATGCCCGCGACAGCCGCTGGGTGCTGCTCGGCGAGCACCGCGTCGGCTTTCAGACCGACAGTGACATTATCCGCCTCAACCGTGACGAAGGCTGGTTCCGCTCGCTGCGCCTCGATGCCGAACGCAGCGACGTATTCGTGTCCAAAGTCACGCTGGTCTACCTCAACGGCTTCCGCGAGGATATCGAGGTCAACCGCATGTTGCGCGCCGGCGAGCGCTCGCCGGCGATCGACCTCGGCGACGAGCGCAGCTTCATCCGGGAAATCGTGCTGACGTATCGTGCACGCCCGAACTACAGCGGCGAGCCGGCATTGGTACAAGTGTATGCCGACCAATCGCGCGACAATACGAACACAGTTCGCAACCGCTATCGTGACGACGAGTTCCGCGAACTGGCGACACAGCGCGTCAACCTCGGTGACGACGGCGTCACGCTGAACCCGGAGCGCAGTGATCGTGTCGGGACGATCCGCTTGTCGGCGCGCCAGAACGCGATCTACGTCCGCCGCATCGAGATCGAGTTCCGCAACGGCGAACGCCAGGTGGAACAACTGCAGCAGTCGATCGAAGAGGGGCGTCCGTCACGGGCGATCGACCTTGCCGGCGACCGACGGAGCATCGCCAGTGTCACGGTGGTGATGCGGCCGCAGCCGAGCAGGCGTTTGGCGAACCTGGTGTTGAGCGGGCGAGACGAAGGTGCGCCCGCCGGCGAGCGCGAGCGGCCAGCCAACCCGCGCGTCGGCCGCCCGCCGCGGCTCGACGAGCGCGGCGTGCCGGTCGACATGGTGCTGTTCGGTACCGGTGAGGTCGGCCGCCGTGGTGATCGCGACGTGATCGCGGTCGGTCGCGACAAGGGCCAGTTCGATGAGATCGCACTGCGCGTGCTGGACGGCGACGTGGAAGTCACGCGCATCACCGTCGTCTACGGCCGCGGCGAGAACGAGGTGTTCGATCTGGGCCAGGTGATCCGCGCCAACACGGTCACCTCCAAGCTGAAACTCGACGGTGATCGCTATATCCGCGAGGTCCAGCTCGACTATCGCAAGGTTGGTCGCGAGCGCGGGCAGGCCCAAGTCGAAGTGTACGGCGACTATTCGCGCGCCTGGAAAGAGCGGGCCCGTGAGGTGCGGCAGGATGATCGGCGCGAACAACGCCGTGACGTCGTCGATGCCGGTCCGTCGCAGGGCTGGGTGCTGCTCGGCCAGCAGAAGGCGGAACTGCTCGGCCGCGATGCCGACACGTTCGAGGTGGGTCGCGATAAAGGCCGCTTCCGCTCACTCGCCCTGATCGCGCGCAGGTCGTCCGTAGAGATCCGCTCGATACGGGTGATCTATGGCAACGGCGAGCCCGAGGACGTGCCGCTGACCGGGACGCTGGCCGACGGCAAGCTGCGCGTGGACGAAGAATCCGACCCGATCGATCTGGCCGGCCGCGAGCGCTTCATCGACCGCGTCGAGATCGTCCATCGTTCGAAGTTCAGCCTCAAGGGCGCCGGCGTGATCGAACTCTGGGGCCTCAAGACCGAAGCTCGGTTCAGCGAAGGTGACGGCCGCGACACGCTGAAGCGTGAACTCGGTCGCGCGCTGAAGAACCTGCTGCGCCAGTAACTCGGTCAAGCAGCCGGTCCAGGAGGATCAAGCAGGCGCCCGACACGTTCGGGCGCCTGTTCGCGTTGCAGGTAGACCGACAAGCTCAGCGCGCCGCCTTCTCCATGCGCCAGCGCTCTTCCTGCACGGCGATGTCGGCGAGGATGCGATCGATGAGCAGGCAGGTCCGGCGAAACAGCTCCGAGCCGGGTCGATAATCGGCGCCGGCGAAGAAATCACAGCGGCCGGCCTGATAGAGACCGACGCATTTGGCTTTGGATTTGCCCGGCGGATGCACGGCGACCGCATGGCCGCCGTTCTTGCGGACCACGGCGAACGAGGGCACGTCGGTGTCGCCGTCGCCGAAGTAAATCATGTTGGCAAACGGGATCGGACGGTCCGCCTCGGGCATGTGCTCGTTGATGCTCTCGCCGAGGTTCTCGATACCCTTGTTGATGCGGAACAGGTACTGCGTCTTGCCGGTGTCGGTGATGACCCGCTTGGGATACGGCAAGTCGTAGGCCTCGAACCAGTACTCCGACGCGAACACGTTGTGAAAGTGGCGATAGATCGAGGTGCCCTCCACGATCTCGGTCAACCCCGAAGACACGAGATAATGGCGCAGCGCCACGCCCTGGCTCTCCGCCTTCAGTGCGATGTATTGCGAGATCGCCCCGAACCATTCCTCGACGCCCGGGAACAACTCGACGTCACGCCCCTGCGCGACGAGATCCTCTCGGTCGATGCGGATGCCCTTTTCCTTGGCCTTCTTGTACATCAGGTGCATGTAGGTGATCAGCGGATCGGCGCCCTGCTCGCGGGCGAGCCGGTTGCTCTCGGCCCAGAACTGCTCGGCGTTCTCCCCGATCTTCGGCAGGAACGTATATTCCTGCATGGGCCGCGGTGAGAGCGTGCCGTCGAAGTCGTAGACGAGGGCAATGGTCTTCTTGTTGAAGCCCTTGGTGCCGGTAGCCTTGGCCGTAGAGGCGTTCGTACGCTCGCTGCGGCCAGCGAGCGGCACAGTGGCAGCGGCTGCTTTGCGATCCTTGCCGCCACGCGACTTCTGGTCGGCCATCTTGTCGTCCTCTTGCCACGTGTCCCGATAAAATCTTACCGACCATCAATCGTGATTCGCGCGACTGGAAAATGGCACGCTATCTGCCACCGCGTACGGAGCTTTGCGCCACGGTAACATCTCGCGAGGTGGTGAACACTGGCAGCACTGCTGAACGTAACTCACATCCAATTGGGCACCACGCGGTCGGAGGAATTGCCATGCATTCGAACTATTTGCGCGGGTCTGTCCGTGCTGCAGCGATCATCGCGAGCCTGTCGCTGGCAGCCTCCGCGGCGCTAGCGCAGAGCGGCGCCAGCAACCAGCCAACTCCCGAAGCGCGCCAGAAGGAACTGGCCGAGGCGATCGACGCCGGCTTCAAGGCGGCGACGCAAGGCCCTGCGAGCGTGGCGTTGATCGACCAGGGCGCGCTGAAGCTGCCGGCGAAGTTCGCCTTCATTCCAAAGGCCGAGGGCTCGCGCATGATGCGCGCCATGGGCAATTCGACGAACGCAAACTTCATAGGCCTCGTGCTGCCCTCGGACGGCGCGAACTGGTTCGCCACGCTCGACTTCAACAAGGCCGGCTACGTCAAGGACGACGACGCCAAGGATTGGAAAGCCGACGACCTGTTGAAGACGCTCAAGGACGGCACGGCGGCCGGCAACGATGATCGGGCGGCGCGCGGTTTCCCACCGATCGAAGTGGCCGGCTGGGTGGAGCCACCCGCCTACGACAAGGCCACGCACCGCCTCGTGTGGGCAGCACTCGTGCAGCGCGTCGGCCAAGCCACCGGCAACGGCGGCTCGGTCAACTACAATACCTACGCGCTCGGTCGGCATGGCTACTTCGAACTGAACATGATCGGCGCACCGGACGTAATCCGCGCCAACAAGGAGAATGCCAAGCTGCTGCTTGCCGCGCTCGAATACGACCTCGGCAAGAAGTACGAGGACTTCCAGCCGGGCGTCGACGAGGTGGCCGGCTATGGCCTTGCCGCGCTGGTCGCAGGTGCCGCCGCCAAGAAGCTCGGCATGTTCGCGCTGATCGGCGTGTTCCTGCTGAAATTCTGGAAGATCTTCGCGATCGGCGCGGTCGCCGTGGCGGCGGTGGGCAGCCGTTTCATCGGGCGCAAGAGCGCCTGAGAAAAATGCCCGAGGGCGCCAAGCAACGGCGTCCTCGGGCTCTCTGGTCACAACCGACTTCCGACCTCCCCGCCGCTACTCAGCCGCTTCGCGTGCCGGCTCTGGCGGTGTCCACTTGAGGCGCGGCTCACGGGCAGCCCTCGTCTCGTCGAGACGGCGGCGCGGTGCGAGGCGAGGCGCCTGCTTGAAGCGCTCGACATCGCCGCGCTTGGCCGCTTCGGCGAGATCTCGCAACGTCGCGACGAACAGATCGAGCGACGATTTCGATTCACTCTCGGTCGGCTCGATCAGCATGGCGCCGTGCACGACCAGCGGAAAATACATGGTCATCGGGTGATAGCCCTCGTCGATCATCGCCTTGGCGAAGTCGAGCGTGGTGACGCCGGTGTCCTTTAGGAACGTATCGTCGAACAGCACCTCGTGCATGCAGGGCTGATCGCCGAACGGCTGGGTGAAGATGTCCCTGAGCGACGCGCGAATGTAATTGGCGCTGAGCACCGCATCCTCGGACGCGGCCCGCATGCCGTCGGCGCCGTGCGAGAACATGTAGGCGAGCGCGCGCACGAACATGCCCATCTGGCCGTGGAAGGCGGTCAGACGACCGAACGGCTTGTTGCCGTGGCGAATGGCTGTCGCCTCGTCCTCGACCAGCTCGAAGCGCTCGCCGGTGCGCTGCACGTAGGGCAGCGGCGCGAACTTCGCCAGCCGCTCCGATAGCACGACGGGACCGGAGCCCGGTCCGCCGCCGCCGTGCGGTGTCGAGAACGTCTTGTGCAGGTTGATGTGCATGGCGTCGATGCCGAGATCGCCCGGGCGCACCTTGCCGACGATGGCGTTGAAGTTGGCGCCGTCGCAGTAGAAATACGCGCCGGCCGCGTGCACGGCTTCGGCGATCGCCACCACTTCCGGCTCGAACAGGCCACACGTGTTCGGGTTGGTCAGCATAATGGCAGCGACGTCGTCGCCGAGTGCAGCCTTGACCGCCTCGACCGACACCGTGCCATCGTCGCGCGCGTCGATCGAGCGGACGGTGTACCCCATGAAGGCCGCCGTCGCAGGATTGGTGCCGTGCGCCGATTCCGGAACTAGCACGACCGAGCGCTTCGAACCGGCCGCCTCGTGCGCGGCCTTGATTGCGAGCATGCCGCACAGTTCCCCGTGCGCGCCGGCCTTGGGCGAAAGGGCGACGGCGCTCATGCCGGTGAGCTCCATCAGGTAGCCAGCGAGTGTCTGCATCAGCGCGAGTGCGCCCTGCACGCTCTGCTGCGGCTGCAGGGGATGCACATCGGCGAAGCCCGCCAGCCGGGCCATGCGCTCGTTGAGGCGGGGATTGTGCTTCATGGTGCACGAGCCGAGCGGATAGAGGCCGGCGTCGATCGAATAGTTCTTCCGCGAAAGCCTGACGTAATGGCGCATCGTCTCGGGCTCGGAGAGACCGGGCAGGCCGATGCTGCCCCGCCGCTCGAGGCCGCCGAGGCGGGCGTGTACGCGCTTCGGATCGGGCAGGTCGACGCCGGTCTTGGTCAGCGAGCCGCGCCGCTCGAAGATCAGCGCCTCCTCGTGATCGAGCCCGCGGTTGCCGGTGAAGGTCGTGACGTCGGAGGCGGCGGCAGTGCCCGGTTGGGTCGGGCGGCCTTCGCGGTTCATGGCCATGGCTCAGGCTCCTATCGGTGCCGGCGCTGCAAGCGCGGCGATGATGTCTTTGGTGATCGTGACGCGGCCGAACTCGCCGGCGATGTTGGCGAGCGTCATGGCATGCACGCTGGCCGCAGATTGGCGCACGCCGTCCGGGCCGGTCTGGCCGTAGGCCCAAACCGCGTCGCCCACGAGCGTCACTTCGAAGCCGAGGTTGTCGGCCATGCGTACCGTCGTCTCGACGCAGTGATTGGCGGTGGCGCCGCAGATCACCAGCGTCGCGATGCCGGCGGCGCGCAGGTGGCTCTCGAGGTCGGTGCCGATGAAGGCCGAGTTGACCGACTTGGTGACGACCCACTCGCCGGCAATCTCGCGCGCCTCGTCCATCACGGCATTGCCGGGCAATTCGGGTCGGAACGGACTCGCCGGCTCGACCGAGTTGTGGCGCACGTGGATCACCGGAACACGCGCGGCCCGGAACGCACTGATCAGGTGCGCGATGTTGGCGATGCCCTCGGGGTTCGAGCGCGGGCCGCTCCGCTCGTCGTGCGTAAAGAAGCCCTTCTGCACGTCGACGACGAGCAGCGCCGTGCGCGTCGGATCGAGGTGGATAGCCGCGCTCACCGGAGCACCTCCGCAAGAGCCGTCGCCAATGCCGAACGGTCGGCATCCGTGTTGATCTCGGTCGAGGCGACGACGATCAGGTCGTGCAGGTCGCGCCGCTTAGGCTCAAGTCGTGCCGCCGGGACACCGCCCATCACGCCGCGCTTGGCAAGTGCATCGATGACGTTGCGGCCATCGGTCGGCACCCGGATCGTGAACTCGTTGAAAAACGCGCCGGTGAGCACCTCCACGCCTCTCACCGAGGCGAGCTTGTCCGCAAGCGCGACGGCGTTAGCATGATTGATCTCGGCGAGGCGCTTCAGACCCGTCTCGCCGAGCAGCGTCATGTGGATCGTCCAGGCGAGCGCGCAGAGGCCGGAGTTCGTACAGATGTTCGAGGTCGCCTTCTCGCGGCGGATGTGCTGCTCGCGAGTCGACAGCGTCAACACGAAGCCGCGCTTGCCTTCTGCGTCCACCGTCTCGCCGCACAGCCGCCCTGGCATCTGGCGGACGTATTTCTGTTTGGTCGCGAACAGGCCGACGTAGGGGCCGCCGAAGTTGAGGCCATTGCCGATCGATTGTCCCTCGGCCGCAACGATATCGGCGCCCATCTCGCCTGGCGGCTTGATGAGCCCCAGCGCCACGACCTCGGTGACGACGACGATCAGCAGCGCGCCCTTGGCGTGCGCGGCGTCGGCGATGGCCGTGAGGTCGCGGATCGTGCCGTAGAAGCTCGGATACTGCACGACGACACAAGACGTCTCGCCGTCAATGCGGCTGGCGATATCCTCGGCGCCTGTCGGGTCGGCGGGCATTGTACTGACTGCGGCATCGCCCCAGCGCGACAGCGTCTCGATCACCTCGCGGTACTGAGGATGCAGGCCACCCGAGACCAGCGCCTTCTTCCGCCGCGTGACGCGGTGCGCCATCAGCACGGCTTCAGCTGCGGCGGTCGAGCCGTCGTACATCGACGCGTTGGCGACATCCATCGCGAGGAGGTTCGCCACCTGCGTCTGGAACTCGAACAGGTATTGCAGCGTGCCCTGGGTGATCTCGGGCTGATAGGGCGTGTAGCTGGTGAGGAACTCCGAGCGCTGGATCAGGTGATCGACAGTCGCTGGCACGTGATGGCGATAAGCGCCGGCGCCGACAAAGAACGGCACGCTGGCAGCCGCCGAGTTGCAGGCGGCGAGGCGGCCGAGTTCGCGCTCGACCTCCATCTCGCCCTTGGCGTTAGGCAGTGCCGGCAATTCACCCAGCAGCTTGTCGGCAGGCACGGCCTTGAACAGCTCGTCGACGTGGCCGACGCCGATCTTCGCGCGCATCGCCGCGCGATCGGCATCCTCGAGGGGGAGATAGCGCATCAGCCGTGCTCCGCGACGAATTGATCGTAGGCCGCCCGATCCATCAGGCCGTCGAGCTGGCTCTTGTCGGCGAGCCGTACCTTGAAGAACCAGGCCTTGCCCTCGGCATCCTCGTTGACCAGCGCCGGACTGTCGGCGAGCGCACCGTTGGCTTCGACCACCTCGCCGGAGAGCGGCGCGTAGACATCGCTCGCGGCCTTGACGCTCTCGACCACGGCGACCGCTTCGCCGGCTGCCACCTTGCGGCCGGCCTCGGGCACCTCGACGAACACCACGTCGCCGAGTTGGCCTTGCGCATGCACGGTGATGCCGATGGTGGCGAGGTCACCCTCGACGTGCACCCATTCGTGGTCCTTGGAAAAACGCAGCATGCGATGGTTCCCCTCGCTCGATTGATGGTGTCGGTGCGAGGGGCGGCGCCCTCGCGCCATGTTTCAAGTCTTGCGGACGTAACGATGCGGGACGAACGGCATGTCGACGACCGTCGCGGCGAGCGGCTTGCCGCGGACCATCAGATCGACCGGCGTGCCGGATTTCGCGTGCGCGGCGGCGACGTAGCCCATGGCGACCGGGCCGTTGGCCGACGGACCGAAGCCGCCCGAGGTGACGGTGCCGATGAGCGCGCCGGACTTGTCGCGGATCTCGGTGCCTTCGCGCGCCGGCGCTTTGCCTTCGGGCCTGATACCGACGCGGCGGCGCAACGGGCCTTCCGCAAGTTCGCGCTGGATGCGGGCTGCACCTGGAAAGCCGCCTTCCAGGCGCCGGCGCTTCTGGATCGACCACGCGAGGCCCGCTTCGATCGGCGAGGTGGTGGTGTCGATGTCGTGGCCGTAAAGGCAGAGACCGGCTTCGAGGCGCAGTGAATCTCGCGCGCCGAGCCCGATGGGCTGGACGTCCGGATGTGATGCGAGGGCATCCCAGAGCGCCACCACTTTGTCGGCCGGAACCGAGATCTCGTAGCCGTCCTCGCCGGTATAGCCGGAGCGGGAAATGTGGACTTCGGTGTCGCCGAACGCACAGAAGCGAGCAGCCATGAATGGGAGGTCGGATGCCTGCGGCATCAAAGCGCCGACGACACGGGCCGCGCCAGGACCCTGCAACGCGATCAACGCCAGTTGCGTCGCTTCGACCAGCTCGAAGCCGGCCGGAATTCGGGCTGCGATGTGCACGTAGTCTGCCTGCTTGCAGCCGGCGTTGACGATCAGCAGAAGTTTTCCGTCATGCTCGGGGCGCGCCGACCGCGTCACCATCAGATCGTCCAGAATGCCGCCGGTATCGTCGAGCAGTTGCGTATAGCGCTGTTGGCCCGGCTGCAGGGCGGCGATGTCGGCGGGAACCAGTCGCTCCAGAGCGGCGGCGGTCGCTGCGTGATCGGCGCCCTTGAGGAACGCCTGCCCCATATGGCTGACGTCGAACAGGCCGGCCTTCTCACGCGTCCAAAGGTGCTCTTTGAGCACGCCCGGCGTGTACTGCACCGGCATCTCGTAACCGGCGAACGCCACTATTTTCGCGCCGTGCGCGATGTGCCAATCATGAAGTGGCGTACGTTGAAGCGAGCCGTGGCCGCTGGACATCGAGGCATCCTCTGGTCATCGCGTGAAGGCTCGCTCGCTCCGCCGGCCGGCGCGTGCGCGCCGGCCGATCAGAACGAATAAGCCCCCTCTGTCGCGGGACCTGAGAGAGTCGGACCGTTACCCCACCCCTTTGGGCGAGATGGATGCGGACCTTAACCCCTTCGGTGGATCGGGTGCTCACGCACCTCGACCGCTTTCCAGAGTGCCATCTACCTGCGGTCCTTTTGCCTGAGAGGTTCCGGGGGCGGTTGCTCCTTCGGCGTCGGCCCACACGTTACGAAAGCCGATCTCTTCCGCAGGTGTCGTGTGGCTAGGCGGCCAGATATAGATCGCCGCGACCCCGTGTCAAGGATCGCCGCGCCATATTGTTTCGAAGCTGTGTGCAAGTGTACGGACGGCGCCGCGTTGAGCCGGCTTGCCAAGCGCCGGGTCTAACCGGCGGCATGCTTGCCAAGCGCCGGGTCTAACCGGCGGCATGCTTGCCAAGCGCCGGGTCTAACCGGCGCCGGGTGCCTTCTGCTCGAAGCCGACGAACACGTCGAACTCACCAGGACGCGAGCCCTCGGGGACGGGAATGGTCACCGTGCGAACGGCAGAGAAATACCCGATCGGGTTGTCTGCTGTGACGTCGACGTCGACGGTGACGCGCTCGTTGACGAGGCGCGCGCGCTTGGCGTCGGTGACGAACACGGCGACCGGCATCGTGACGCGACCCGCTGCACCCTTCGGCCCGAGCAATACGCGACCGGCGAACCCGTACTTGACCGTCACCTGCCCACCGGCGACCGAACACTCGCGCGCCGTTTTGGTGATCTCGCCGCGATGCATCACGGCAAGACCGTCGCCGGCGCGCCCCGCTTCGTAGATAGTCAGCGTGTTGTCGCGCGGCCAGACCTGGAAGCGCGGGCAACCGTGTGCCACATCCACGCCACCGGTCGGCTGAGCCGCGTTGCCGTCGGCTTTTGCAGCCGTGAGCAACTGATCGTTGGACACGCCCTTGACTTCACTCGTCGCCGAGCCGCCAGAACCAAACATCCCTCCGCCGAGGCCCGACGTCAGCGTGTTGAGCCCGCAACCGGCTACGGCGATCGTCGCGCCGACGACTGCAACAAGCATCGCCCTCTGCCGCGCACTGGCGCGGCCAATCCGGATGTCGACATCGACCTTCATTCCGAACCCCTCGCCCACCAACCAGCCAGCCATGCTCCTGAGCATCCGCTCACGGACCGCAGCTGCGAACTTCATGTGCCGCTGCCGGGTGATCCCGGCACATCGGCCCCCCGTTCACATCCTCAGGACCCTGCCGAGCGATTCGCGTCCAGCGCCCTCGACAGCTTCCCCCCAACCGCGTAGCTAGAGCACCCATCCAGCTACCGCAATCGCCGGGCAAAGCCTCATGACATCCGCCACGACGACCGGCTCTTTGCCGCAACAGACCAGCGCCCCTGAAAAGCCGCCGCTCACCGTGCTGCTCGCCGCCCCGCGCGGCTTCTGCGCCGGCGTCGACCGCGCGATCCAGATCGTAGAGCGAGCGCTGGCCAAGTATGGCGCGCCCGTCTACGTCCGCCACGAGATCGTACACAATCGCACAGTTGTCGACAGCCTGAAGGCGAAAGGCGCCATTTTTGTGAACGAGTTGGACGAGATCCCGGAAACTGCTCAGCCGGTGATCTTCTCGGCGCACGGCGTCGCCAAGTCGGTGCCGGCCGCCGCCAAGGCCCGCAATCTGATGCAACTCGACGCCACCTGTCCGCTGGTGACGAAGGTTCACAAAGAGGCAGCGGTGCATCATGATCGCGGCCTGGAGATCGTTCTGATCGGCCATGCCGGCCACCCGGAAGTCGTCGGCACCATGGGCCAGCTGCCGCCGGGCACCGTCACCCTGGTCGAGACGATCGAGGACGTCCGCGCCTTCACGCCGCGCGATCCTGCGAAGCTGGCGTTCATCACGCAGACGACCCTCTCCGTCGACGACACGGCCGACATGATCGCCGAGTTGCAGCAGCGCTTCCCCGAGATCGTCGCGCCTTACAAGGAAGACATCTGCTACGCGACGACCAACCGGCAGGAGTCGGTCAAAGCTATCGCGCCGCGTTGCGAGCGGGTGATCGTGGTCGGCGCGCCGAATTCGTCGAATTCCAACCGTCTCGTCGAGGTCGCCCATCGCGCCGGCTGCCCCGAGGCGATGCTTCTCGAACGCGCGGCGCAGATTCCGTGGGATCGCTTCGACGGTATCCGCACGCTGGGCATCACGGCGGGCGCCTCGGCGCCCGAATTGCTGGTCGAGGAGATGGTCGACGCCTTCCGTGCCCGCTACGCGGTGACCATCGAGACGGTCACCACCGCCGAAGAGCGCGTCGTATTCCATCCACCACGCGAATTGCGCGACGTGCCGCAGTCGCGCTGACCGGGCGCAAGCCTGCGCCGCCATTGCTGCTGCCATCCCCGCCCTGAGCCCACGGAACTGACTCCATGGCCGTCTACACCGAGGTCAGCGACGACGATCTCGCAAGCTTCATCACCGACTACGACATCGGCACGCTGGTCTCCTACAAGGGCATCGCCGAGGGCGTAGAAAACTCCAACTATCTGGTCGTCACCACGGCGGGTCAATTCATCCTGACGCTCTACGAAAAGCGCGTCGATCCGGCCGAACTGCCGTTCTTCGTCGGACTGATGGGGCATCTGGCGGGCCAGGGCCTCTCCTGCCCGACGCCACTCGCCACCCGCGACGGCCACCACTTGCGCACGCTTGCCGGCAGGCCAGCAGCCATGGTGACATTCCTCGACGGCGTCTGGGTGCGCCACCCGAAACCCCTTCACTGCGAGGCGGTCGGCGGCGCACTCGCCCGGTTGCATCACGACGGCGCGGGCTTCGCGGTGCGCCGGCCGAACGCGCTCGGGCCTGCCGGCTGGCGGCCGCTATTCGATCGGTTCGCCGGAGATGCCGACCGCATTCAGCCTGGCCTCCGCCAGGCGATAGCCGAAGAACTCGACGCGCTCGAAGCGCTGTGGCCACAGGGACTACCCGAAGGCGTGATCCACGCCGACCTGTTCCCCGACAACGTGTTCTTCCTCGGTGACAAGCTGTCGGGGCTGATCGACTTCTACTTCGCCTGCAACGACGCACTCGCCTACGACATCGCGGTGTCGCTGAACGCCTGGTGCTTCGAGGCCGACCTGTCGTTCAACATCACCAAGGCGCAGGCCATGCTCGCCGGCTACCAGCGCGTGCGCCCGCTGCAACCGGCCGAGCGTGCCGCCCTTCCCGTGCTGTGCCGTGGCTCGGCGCTGCGCTTCCTGCTGACGCGCGCGCACGACTGGCTGCACACCGCGCCCGACGCCTACGTGAAGCCGCACGACCCCCTGCCGTTCCTGCGCCGGCTGCGCTTCCACCAGCGCGTCGCCAGCGCTGCCGAATACGGCCTTGTCGAGACGATGGCCCGGGCGGGCGGGCGATGAGCGAGGTCAAACCGAACGTCGTGATCTACACCGACGGCGCCTGCTCGGGAAATCCGGGACCGGGCGGTTGGGGCGCGATCCTCATGTCGGGCCCGCACCGCAAGGAGCTGTCGGGCGCCGAGGCTCAGACCACCAACAACCGCATGGAACTGATGGCGGCGATCGAGGCGCTCGGCGCGCTTAAGAAGCCGAGCGAAGTGGAGCTGTGGACCGACAGCGCCTACGTGCGGGACGGCATCACCAAGTGGATCAAAGGCTGGAAGCGCAACGGCTGGCAGACCGCCGACAAGAAGCCGGTGAAAAACGCCGACCTCTGGCAAACGCTCGACGCCGCCCGCGCCCGCCACGTCATCGAATGGCACTGGCTCAAAGGCCACGCCGGCCACCCGGAGAACGAACGCGCGGACGAGTTGGCGCGCGAAGCGATCAAGGCGATGCGGAAGGCGGGAGGCTGAGATTTTGCCGCCCAGGCCGACTTACCCGGAGACATTGTGATAGGCTCTGGTCTCCGCGAGAGATCAGCACCAACAAGAGTGCACAAGGGAACCGACGATATGGCCGACGAACTGGTGCACTCGAAAAAGGTACAAAAGCTAATCGGCGTCCTTCGAACACTTAAGGAGCCGCTCTTCCTGCAAATGAAGTCAATGTATGCGGCGGACAACAGAAATATGTTTCCACTCGACTGGATCATGCAAATTGCCTGCAAACGCGCATTAAGCAATGCGTCGGGGATTGCTGATCTGATTGAAGGACACAATATGGTCAGCGCTCGCGCTCTATTGCGGGTGCACATTGATGGTTTAGTAAGACTCTACGCCTTCACTTTGGTTGACAGACCTCACGATTTGGCAATTAAAGTCATTGCGGGTGAGAAATTATCGCACATGAAGGACCGAAATGGAACGCTGATGCGAGATGCACATCTGATTGAGCAGCTGGGAAAGGAGTTCGATTGGCTGCCGAAAGTCTATAAAAACACTTCCGGATTCATTCACCTCTCAAGGGAGCTGCTAGGATTTACAATGCAGCCAAAGGAACAAGATAGTTTTGCGGTTCAAATTTCTGATAAAGATGACTTACCAGAAGAATATTGGATTGAAGTTATCGAGTGCCACGTTGAAACGTCTCGAATTCTATTGAGTTTTGTTGGGAGCTGGACGCATACTAAGGAGGAAGCCGGTAGAAACAGACCATGATCGCAAGCCGAACGCACTCGACATAGCTGTTTCCTTAGGAAGTCATCCCACCCACAAAGGTCATCCCGGTGCTTGTCACCGGGACCCATGGTGCGGCCGGGATGACCTGCCGAATTGGGACATTGCCGTGCCGCTGACACAGCTCCCGAGCGCAGCGACTCGTGGATGGATGGGTCCCGGTGACAAGCACCGGGATGACGCTTGATTTTAAGCAAAGCGCGCCACCTCACCCCCGCTGATCGAACCGCCGTCCCACCAGCGCCGCAGCGATGTTGATCTTCTGGATGTCGATCGTGCCGCCGGCGATGCCCCAGCCCCAGGCGTCGCGGAAGCGCTGCTCGGCGAGGAACTGCTTGGAGTAGCCGTAGCCGCCCATCAGCTGCAAGGCTGTGCCGGTCACCTCGCGCACCATCTCGTTGGCGAAGCACTTGGCGATGGAACTGTCGGCGATCGAAGGGAAGCCGTGGCTCGCCCGCGTCACGGCGCGATGGATCAGCAGGCGCGAGGCTTCGACCCGGATCGCCATGTCGGCGAGCTTCAGTTGCACCGCCTGGAAATCGACGATCGGCTTGCCGAACTGCTTGCGCTCCTGCACGTAGGCGAGCGTTTCCTCGAGCGCGCCGGCAGCGAGGCCGAGGCACATCGTCGAGTTGCCGCAACGTTCGAGATCGAACGCCTCCATCAGCTTCGGGAAGCCGCCGGCCGGCACGATCAGGTGGTCCTCCGGCACCTCGACGTTGTCGAGGAAGATATCGGCGGTGGCGACGCCGCGAAAGCCCATCAAATGCTCCCGCGCGCCGAACGAGAGGCCGTTGACGCCCGCCGGCACATAGACCGCGCCGATGCCCTTGGCGCCCTTGGCCTCTCCAAGCCGGCAATAGACGACGTAGCCGTCCGACATGCCGCCGCCCGAGCACCAGCGCTTCATGCCGTTGACGACGATGCGGCCGCCCTTGATCTCGGCGCGGGTGGTGAGATCGGTCAGCGCAGTGCCGGCTTCGGGCTCCGACATGGCGACGGCGACGACGGCCTTGCCGGAGCACACCTCAGGCAACAGACGCCGCTTCAGGCTTTCCGTGCCGAACCGTTCGATCGCCTTCACCGGCCCGACAGCGCTCTCGAAAATCGGGAAGGCGACCGCAGGATGCACGCGCGCGAACTCTTCGAGCACAAGGATGGCTTCGAGATTGCCGAGGCCGAGCCCGCCGTACTCCACTGGCATGTTGATGCCGAGGAAGCCCATCTCGGCGTAGCGCGCCTTCCAGGCTTTCGATAGCGGCTCGCTGGAAGCCTCCAGCTCGCGCGCCACCGGCTTCATCTCGCCTTGCGCGAACGCGCGGGCGGCCTGGCGAAGTTCCTCCTGCTCGGCGGTCAGCTCGAAGTCCATCGCAGTGCTCCTCCCCATGGGCCGGCGTTGTCGCGGCGCGCGCGTTAAGTCATTGTGCAGGCTTCCAGCAAGCCATCGCCATCGGAGCGCGAGGCGACAAGCGACAAGGCGACCCATCTGCCATGCAGGACACGATAGGCCCCACCGCCGCCGAGATCGAGGAGCTGCGCCTTATCGGCGCGGCGACGCTCTACGAGGCGCAACTGACGCTCGGTATCGACGGTGCCATGGACCCGGCGATCAAGCCCATCGACGCGCGCTCGCGCATTTGCGGGCCAGCCTTCACCGTCGACCAGCCAGCCAAGGACAACCTCGGCGTCCACTCTGCCGTGACGCGCATCGCTGCCGGCGAGGTGATGGTGATCGACTACAAGCGCGAGATGGACATCGCCGTGATCGGCGACATTCTTGCACTCGCCGCCCGTCGGCGCGGCTGCATCGCGATGGTCGTCGACGGCGCCGTCCGCGATGCTGGCGAGCTGATAGGCATGGACTTCCCGGTGTTCTGCCGCGGCCTGTCGATCAAGGGGCCTGGCAAGGGCGCGAAGGCCGTCTTGCAAGAGCCGATCACCTGTGGTGGGCGTCCGGTAAAACCGGGTGACCTCGTCGTCGGCGACGCCGACGGCCTCGTCGTGATCGACAAGGTGCGCTGGCGCGAGGTGCTCGTGAAGGGCCGCGAGCGCCAAGCCAAAGAGGCTGCGATGCGCGCCGGCCTCTATGCCGGCAAGACGACTGTGGAGATGGCAGCCCTCGAGCCTACCTTGCAGAAGCTCGGCATGATGTGACGCGTGATTGCAGGGAACACCAAACATGACAGCATCGACCAAAAGCCCAGTCCGCATCGGCATCATCGGCTTCGGCATCATGGGCGAACGGTTGCTGCGTGCAGCACTTGCGAAACCCGCCGATGTCATGTCGGTCGCCGGCGCCTGGGACCCGTCGCCAGCCGCCATGTCGCGGCTCGGCGAGGCCCTGCCGCAGGTGACGCGGCACGCGAGCGTCGAGGCCCTCATCATGGCCTGCGACGTCGTCCACGTCGCTTCGCCGCCGGTGAGTCACTTGGCCTACCTCGATCAGGCCGCAAGCGCGCGAACGGCGGCGCTGTGCGAAAAGCCGCTGGCGATCGATATCGTGGCATCGCAAGCGGCGGTGGCGAAGCATGAGGCGGCCGGCACGCGGGCGGGAGTCAATTTCGTGCTCGCCTCGTCGCTCGCCGTCGACCAACTGAACCAGTGGCGCACCGAGGGCGTGGTCGGGGCACCGCAGCGCCTCGCCATCGAGGTCGACTTTGCCGCTTGGCCACGGCCCTGGCAGATGGACGCCTCCGGTTGGCTCGCCAAGCGTGCTGAGGGCGGCTTCACGCGCGAGGTGATCTCGCACTTTCTGTTCCTGACGCTCAGAACATTCGGCGCGCTGGAGCTGGTCTCGCGCACGGCGACCTTCCCGCCCGGCGACGGCAGCGAGACGGCTGTCTCCGCCGAACTTCGTGCTGGCGGCCTGCCTGTTACGCTCACCGGCCGCATCGGCGGCACCACCAAGCCCGATCACAACCTGTGGACGCTCACCGGCGACAAAGGCAGCGTGCGGCTGCGCGACTGGTCGTTCGCCGAGCAGCAGGCGGCGGACGGGACATGGCGCGAAGCCAAAGGCGCAATCCCCAACGAGAAGGCGCGTCCGCTCGTGCTCGCCCGCCAGCTCGACAAGGTGATCGCCATGACGCGCGGCGAACCGCACGGCCTCGCCACGCTGCGCGAGGCGCTGATCGTGCAGGAGACGGTCGAGGCGATCCTAGGACTGTGAGGCTCCGATCTCGCTATCTCTCGCCCTCAATGAATCTCCGGCTCGGGCACGCTCGCGCCGCTCTCCAGGAAGTCGAAGTCGCAGCCGTCGTCGGCCTGGCCGATGTGAGCCATCGCCATCTTGCCATAACCGCGCTCGTAACGCGGCGGCTCGGGCGTCCAGGCGGCCTTGCGGCGGGCGAGTTCTTCGTCCGTGACATGCAGGTGGATGCGCCGGGCCGCGACGTCGATCTCTATCACGTCACCGGTCTCGACCAGCGCCAGCGGTCCGCCGATGAAGCTCTCCGGCGCCACATGCAGGATGCAGGCGCCATAGCTGGTGCCTGACATGCGCGCGTCCGACAGGCGCACCATGTCGCGCACGCCCAGCTTCACCAGTTTGCGCGGGATCGGCAGCATCCCCCACTCGGGCATGCCGGGGCCGCCCTGCGGACCGGCGTTCTTCAGCACCAGAACGTGATCGGCGGTGACTTCGAGGTCGTCACGGTCGATCTCTGCGGCCATGTGATTGTAATCGCGGAAGACCAGCGCCGGCCCCTTGTGCTGGCGCAGATGCGGTGCGGCGGCAGCGGGCTTCATCACGCAGCCGCGCGGGGCGAGGTTGCCCTTCAGCACGGCGGTTGCACCTTCGGTGTAAAGCGGCGCGTCGACCGACTTGATGACGTCGCGATTGTAAACTTCCGCGTCAGCGATGTTCTCGCAGATCGTGCGTCCATTCACCGTCATGGCGTGGCCGTGCAGCTTGCCGGCCAGTTCCTTCATCAGCGCGGGCGTCCCGCCGGCATAGAAGAAATCCTCCATTAGGTATTCGCCGGAGGGGCGCACGTTGGCGATGATCGGAACCTCGCGCGACAGCTGGTCGAAGCGCTCGAGCGACAGCGCGACGCCCGCGCGACGTGCCATGGCAATGACGTGGATGATGGCGTTCGTGGAACCGCCCATCGCCATGTGCACCATGATCGAATTGTCGATTGCCGCCGCGGTTACGATCTTGTCCGGCGTCAGGTCTTCCCACACCATGTCGACGATGCGCCGGCCGGCGGTGGCGCACATGCGCGGGTGGCCGGCATCAGCCGCGAGCAGCGAGGAGGCGCCGGGCAGCGTCAGGCCCATGCCTTCGGCAATGCCCATCATGGTGGCGGCCGTGCCCATCGTCATACAGGTGCCGAACGAGCGGGCGATGCCGTTCTCGATCTCGGCCCACTGCGCTTCGGAGATTTTGCCGGCGCGCTTCTCGTCCCAGTACTTCCAAGCATCCGAGCCGGAGCCCAACGTTTCGCCGCGCCAGTGACCGCGCAGCATCGGGCCGGCCGGCACGAAGATCGCCGGCAACCCCATCGAGATCGCGCCCATCACGAGGCCGGGCGTGGTCTTGTCGCAGCCGCCCATCAGCACCGCACCATCGATCGGGTGCGAGCGCAGCAGCTCCTCGGTCTCCATCGCGAGGAAGTTGCGATAGAGCATCGTCGTCGGCTTGACGAAGGGCTCCGACAGCGAGATCGCCGGCAGTTCGAGCGGGAACCCGCCGGCCTGGAACACGCCGCGCTTCACATCCTCGACCCGAGAGCGCAAGTGCGCATGGCACTGGTTGATGTCGCTCCAGGTATTGATGATGCCGATCACCGGCTTGCCGACCCAGTCCTCGGAGCCGTAGCCCATCTGGCGCATGCGCGAGCGGTGGCCGAACGAGCGCAGGTCCTGCACGCCCATCCAGCGGTAAGAGCGCAGTTCCTCGGGCGTCTTGCGGGGCGACATGGGCGGCCTCGTCGTCGTATGGGCTGCTGGAGCAGGGTCGGCCCGCCGTCAGCCGGCAGGCGACTTCGAGACTGGCTCAATACGCGGCCGCGTCAAGAGCTGAGAGCCGACGACGGCGATGAGCAGTGCTGCACCTACGAGATCGGTCTGCCAGCCCGGCTTGATCAGCAGCAGCGCGGCGACGACAAGCAGGGCGCTCTCCCACAGGTAGCTCGCGCGCAGCAGATAGCCGTGCAGGCCGGCGGCGAGCAGCAAGCACCCGATGCCCGCTGTCAGCGAACTCGTCACGATGTCGAACCAATGGGCCGTGATCAGATCCTTCGACTTGCCGAACTGGGCGGGGTCGAGCATGAGCAGTGCCGGCTCGTAGACGAACATGAACGGCACGATGAAGCCAGCGATGCCGATCTTGCAGGCGGCCAAGCCGGTCTTCCAGAGGTCCGACTTGGCAATCCCGGCCGCCGCATAGACGGCGAGCGCCACTGGCGGCGTAATCGCCGAGAGGATCGCGAAGTAGAACGCGAACATATGCGCAGACGGCTTCGGCACACCGAGCTTGATGATCGCCGGAACCAGCAGCGCGGTCATGATGATGTAGGCAGGCGTCGTCGGCATGCCCATGCCGAGGATGATGCCAGCGATCATCGTCAGGATGAGGGCCAGCAACAGCGTCTCATTGGCGAGCGAAACGACCCACTGCGTGAAGACGATGCCAAGACCGGTGAGCGTCACCACGCCGATGATCACGCCGGCACAGGCGCAGGCGAGCGCCACGGCGAGCGTGTTCTTGGCGCCGTCGACCAGCGCGTCGACGAGGTTCTTCCACGTGACGTTGTCACGCGTCGAGGCGCGCATGTAGGCGACGGGGAAGCACAGAACGGTGCCCGCAAGCGCGGCAAGGGGCGCGCTGTAGCCCGAGTACATGACCACGAGGATGCCGATCACAGGGATGAACAGGTGACCACGCTCGGCTAGCACGCGAGACAGCACCGGCAGCTCTGAACGTGGCACGCCGAGCAGCCCCCGGCGCTTGGCCTCGAAATGCACCGCGCCGAAGCAGGCGATATAGTACAGGCACGCGGGTATGATCGCCCAGATCACGATCTGGCCGTAGCCGACACCGATGAACTCGGCCATCACGAAGGCGGCGGCGCCCATGATCGGCGGCATGATCTGCCCGCCGGTCGAGGCGACCGCCTCGACACCGGCCGCGAAGTGCGGCTGGAAGCCGGTTCGCTTCATCAGCGGGATCGAGATCGGACCGTCGACCATGACGTTGGCGACCGCCGAGCCAGAGATTGTGCCGAACAGCGACGACGATACGACCGACACCTTGCCGGGGCCACCGGCGGTATGACCGGTCAAGCTCATCGCGAAGTCCATGAACAGCTGCCCGGTGCCGGTGCGCTCCATGAACGAGCCGAACAGCACGAAGATCATCACGTACGAAGCCGACACCGCCAGCGGCTGGCCGAAGATGCCCTCGGTCGACATGTAGAGCTGGTCGATCAGGCGCATCGGCTCGACCTTGGCGACGAACAGCCCATAGCCGAGGAAGACCAGCGCGGTGATGGGAAGCGCCGGCCCCATCAGCCGGCGCGTTGCCTCGAGCAGCAGGACGATGAGCCCGACACCCATGGCCATGTCGAGCGGATGCAGGTCGTCGATGTAGAGCGTGCGGTTGATCAGATAGTCGTAGTTCCAGAACACGTAGAGGATGGTCGAAGCGGCCAGCGCGCAAAGCGCGAAGTCGAGCAACTGTGGCCCCTTGAGGCGGGCGAGCAGCGCTTCGCGATCCTCCGGCATGAGAGCTGCGAGGTCTTCCTCTGTGGGCGAGCGGAACCGGAACAGCAGAAACGCCAGCACGAGCGCGAACAGCAGGTGCATGCCGCGATAGATGAAATCGGTCGGCGGGCCGGTGAACGTCGCGTTCCAGAACCTCGCGAATGCCGGCAGGCCGAAGCCATGATCGGGTAGCGGCGGCACCACCAGCCATAAATGATAGAGCGCCATGGCGATGGCGACGAGGCGCGTCGCCTGCACGGCATAACCCGACAGCGATGGGTTGGCGGTCATCGAAGTACTCCTCGGCCGCGCCGACGCGGCCCGTGTTCTCGCAAGAGTTTTTATGGCGGCGGTGATGCTTGCCTGCACGACATGAGCCCGCCAGACATATGCGGCGCGCCGTCATCACCCGAGACACAAAAAGGCCCCTCGCCCCGATCAGGCGAGGGGCACAGTCCGCCGGCTGCGAGAGCCAGCGATATGGATCAATCGACCTTGA
>Ga0247831_1001398_pt1 | contig 45450 bp, 46 predicted proteins | sample LaCruzMarch2015__9_FD_192406 | JGI IMG/M metagenome (GOLD analysis project Ga0247831, IMG submission 192406) | Freshwater microbial communities from meromictic Lake La Cruz, Castile-La Mancha, Spain - LaCruzMarch2015_1m | ecosystem: Environmental > Aquatic > Freshwater > Lake | place: Spain...
CACCACCACCGTAGCCGCCGCGACCACCGCCGCCGCCACCACCGCCGCCGTAGCCGCCGCGACCACCACCACCGCCGCCGCCAAAGGCTGGGCGATCTTCCTTCGGACGGGCTTCATTGATTGTCAGGGAACGACCACCGAAATCTTTACCGTTCAGGCCGGTGATAGCTGCTGTCATGGCTTCCGGTGTATCCATGCTGACGAAGGCAAACCCACGTGGGCGACCACTTTCGCGGTCCATCGGCAGGAAGACATCGGTAACGCCGCCGAATTGGGCGAAGAGATCGCGCAGATCAACATCGGTGGCACTGAAGGGGAGGTTCCCCACATACATTTTCGTATTCATTTCGGTAATAACTGAGTGGTCACTGATTAGTGATCAGCCAGAACCCTCACCGACGAAACATTCACCTGTGAACTTCTGGACCTAACCCTCAAACAGGTGGACGCACGGAGGTGTTGCAGAGGAGCCATGCGATTGCAAGTGTTATTCTCAGCACTCTACGTCTGTCATACGTGCTCCTCAGGGCTGCTTAAACTTGTCTGGAAAGCAGCATTTAAAACACTCTTTTTGGATGAGCGTTGACACACCTCCGCCGATTGCCTTTGGTTTCAACAGGATCAGGCGTCTATGCCTGTCATTCGGAAAGTGGAGGCGAGGGCGGGAATTGAACCCGCGCATACCGGTTTTGCAGACCAGTGCATTACCACTTTGCTACCTCGCCATTGTGCTCGTCGAGCAGAAGCAGACACTAAGACCCGTCTGTCGGTCTTGTCAACTGACAGACGGGCTTCGGATGAGAACTCTTCAGTTCACGAAGGTGATCTTGCCGACCTGACCGGCGGCCATGGCGGCGTGCTGCGCGTCGGTGCAGGCGGAGTCGATGGGGGCGTCAGGCGGGGTTTCGTCTTTTTCCAGGAGGTTGTTGGCGAGCATCCAGCGCTCGACTTCCTCACCGCTGATATCGGGCAGCATGGTGCCGTTGATCTCGACGCAGGGGCTGAGGGGTTGACCGCTTTTTTGTTCCATTTCCCAGCGGAAGGCGGGGTTTTTGATGATGTCCTTTTCCTCGTAGTCGAGGCCGTATTTGCGGAAGATGGCGCGCACGCCTTCGCTCCATCCGCAGTAGGTTTTCAGGTAGGCGGTGATTTTGGGTTGGCTCATGTTTTGTTTGGGGTTCGTTGTGGGGTTACGCCGTGCGGCCTAACTTTATTTGAAGAATTTTTTGGCTTTCTCGAAGAAGCTTTCTTCCATGGTGGAGGAGGGGGTCTCCCCAAAGGATTTGGCGAAGGCTTCGAGGTGGGCTTTTTGTTCGCTGCTCAGCTTGGTGGGCACGGCGATCTGGACATGGACGTAGAGGTCGCCGTGGTGGTCTTCACCGAGGGTTTTCATGCCTTTGCCGCGCAGGCGGAAGGTGGTGCCGTTTTGGGTGCCTGCCGGGACTTTGAGGTTGGCCTTGCCCTCCAGGGTGGGCACGGTGGTCTCGCCACCCAGGGCGGCGGTGGTAAAGCTGAGGGGCATCTGGCAGTGGAGGTCGTCGCCCTCACGCTCAAAGATGTCGTGGGCCTTGACGCCGACGACGATGTAGAGATCGCCTGCGGGGCCGCCCTTGCTACCATAGTCGCCGTTACCACCAGAGCGGAGGCGGGAGCCATCCTCGATGCCGGCGGGGATTTTGACCCGGATTTTGGTGCGTTCTTTGGAGCGTCCGCTGCCGCTGCAGGTTTTGCAGGGGTCGCTGATGACTTCGCCGCTGCCGTTGCAGTCCGGGCAAGTCTGCTGGATCTGAAAGAAGCCGCGGGAGGAGATGACCTGACCGACGCCGCCGCAGGTGCGACAGGTTTTTTTGCCACCGCCGCTGGCGGAGCCGCTGCCGGAGCAGGTTTTGCAAGAGTTCAGCCGCTCGTATTCGATCTCGCGCTCGCAACCATGGGCGGCTTCTTCGAGGGTGATCTCCAGGCCGTAGCGGAGGTCGCTGCCTCTTTGCGGGCCGTCCCGCCGCTGCTGGCGTCCGCCACCGCCGCCGCCACCGAAGAAGCTTTCAAAGACGCCACCGCCGCCGCCTGCGCCGCCGAAGACCTCGCGGAAGATGTCAAAGGGGTCATGAAAGCCGCCGCCACCACCGCCGCTGGGGCCGCCCATTCCGCCGGCAAATGCGGCATGACCATAGCGATCATAGGCGGCGCGTTTTTGGTCGTCGCTGAGGATGTCGTAGGCTTCGCCGAGTTCTTTGAATTTGTCTTCGGCGGTTTTGTCACCGGGGTTTTTGTCCGGGTGAAATTTGACCGCGAGCTTGCGGTAGGCCTTTTTCAATTCGTCGGCAGAGACGTCCCGTGAGACGCCCAGCACTTCATAATAATCGCGTTTATCTGCCATGGGTGGGGGAAGGATACGATGGGGGTTAGGCCGCAGGGGCGGTCTCTGCGGGGGCGTGGGCGCTGACGATGACACTGGCGGCGCGCAGGAGGCGGTCCTTCAGCTTGTAACCCCGGCGGGTGACGCGAAGGATGGTGCCCTCGACTATTTCGGTATTGATTTCCTGTGAGACAGCGTCGTGCAGATTGGGGTCGAAGGGTTTGCCCAGGGCTTCGACTTCTTGCACACCCTGCTCGCGCAGGAAGTCCGTGATCTGGCGCTGCACCATGCTCATGCCCATGAAGATCATGGACTTCTCGGATTCTGCGCGGGCGGCCTCCAGCCCCATTTCGAAATTATCGAGGATCGGGAAGAGTGAGCGAAGCAGGTCCGCATTGGCATAGGCGCGCGTGTCCTGGGCCTCGCGGGTGGCGCGTTTGCGGAAGTTGTCCAGCTCGGCGGCATTGCGGTAGGCGAGGTCTTTCCATTGGGCGATCTCGGCCACGGCTGCCTTGAGGGGATCAAGCGGCGGCGCAGATTCTGCGGTTTCGACCGTGACTTCGGACTCAGGGATTATTTCAGGCTGGGTCTCGGGGGAAGGACTCGGCTCGGACATATCGGGTTGGGTTTTCAGTTGGGGTTTAGGGAGTGGATCAAAGAAGGCCCCGAACGGGAGCGGGGGCAACGCGCGGCCTGGGCGCACGCGGGGGCTATGATTATGCCGCCTTCTGCAGGGCAATCAAGGTGATGTCATCGTGGGAGCGTTTGCCGCCCAGAAACTTGTCCACATCGGCGATGATTCCGTCAATGACCGTCTGAGAGCCCTGCGGGGCCAGGGTGGCCAGGGCGGTATGGATGCGCTCTTCACCGAATTCCAGGCCCTTGCCATCCAGGGCTTCGTTGACGCCGTCGGTGTAAAGCAGCAGACAATCGCCGGGCTGCATCTGAAAGGTCAGATCCTTGGTGACGCGCTCAAAGACATCGCCCTTGTCGATGCCCACGGCCAGGCCGCCACTGTGCAATGTCTCCACCTTGCCGGTATCCTTCCGCCAGATGAGGGGCAGGGTATGCCCGGCGCGTGCCAGGGTGATCTGATCGGTCTTTTGATCAAAGACCAAGTAGATCATGCTGATGAACATGTCCTCCCGGATATCAGGGGCGAGCTGACGATTGACTGCGCCCAGAACGGCAGCAGGGGAGGGGCTGCTGGCGGCGTTGCTGCGCAGGATGCTGCGGCACATGGCGGTGATGATGGCCGCTGCGGTGCCTTTCCCGGAGACATCGGCGATGACGACGCCCAGATGCCCGTCTGTCAGCGGGATGTAGTCGTAATAATCACCGCTGAGGACTTTGGCCGGGATGTTTCGGCCTGCGATGGTGTAACCCGCGAGCGCGGGATCACGCTCGGGTAAAAGGATGCGCTGGATGTCGCTGGCAGCGCGCAGTTCCGCCTCGATCTGTTTTTTCTCCGCCGCTGCCTGATGGGCCATGGCATTGGCCAGGGCAAAGGCGGACTGCTCCACGATGGATTTGAAGACCTCAAAGTCATTTTCCTTGAAAGGAGCACGCCCTTTCGGTGAGGTCACAGCCAGGACGCCGAGCTTCTTCGGGCCAAAGCTGAGCGGGCCGACCATGACGGTGACATTGTTTTGGAAACTGCTGCCTTGCTTGAGCCGGGCGTCTTTGCGCAGGTCCTCGATGATCTCGGCCTTCTGGCTGCTGTAAATCCCGCCCACCACGCCTTCGTCAGGGCGCAGGGAGTGCAGGCGCAGAAAGCTCAGCAAGGCGGAGGCATTCGTCTTGCCCATAACGGCGATGCGCTCCGGCAGGTCAATGAGGGGGGCGCAATTATCTGAGTGAAAGCGGGGCACCAGGGATTTGCCCGTCGGGTCCAGGAGGTAAAGGGCACCACCATTGCTTTCCAGCACCCGCATGGCCCCCTCCACGATCAGGCGATACATGGCCGTATGACTGTCTTCCCGCGTGATCGCCTCCCCCAGGTCATGCAGAAAGCCAAACATGCGTCGCTCTTCCTCGACGATGGCCTGCTCTTCCTTCAGCAGTTGGGTGATGGCCTGATTGCTTTTTTTGGAAACCAGCACCAGCGCTGTCGCCACCCCCGCCAATAGCAGGCTCAGCACGATGATGATGATGCTCATGGGTTCCTTGATTAGCAGGCAACGCGCCGGGCGGTGACGATTCAATCCACTGCGCGTGTATCCCCTCAGGAAGTGGCCAGTTCCGGCTGCTCCTCAAGCTCCTTCTCTAAAAAATGAATCACATCGCGAAAGCGGCCTTCATTCGTTTGGCTCATTTCGGCGAGGGTCTGATGCGCCTCCAGGACATGCTGGGTATGCTCGATCTTGCAACTGGCCCCTCGTTCGCCGCAGGTGGCCAACTGGGCACAGGCCATCTCGCGTTCCGCCGGCCAGGCCTCCCCCGTGGTGTCCACCTCCATGATGTGGTCCAAGCCCAGATCTGACAGCAGTTGGAGATTGCGCGCATTGGCATTCAGCACACTGAGTGAACCGCCATTCGTCTCGCGCAGATTTAGCGCCGCACCTGTCAGGGTGCCGAGAAAGGTCGAATCCATCATCGGACATCTTTCCAGGTCCACCACGAGGTCATGCGTGCCATTGGCCATGACCGCCTGCAGCGCTTTTTTCACCTGGACCGAGTTTTGGAAGGTGCCACGACCCTCTACCCGCAACCAAAAGAGTTTGCCTATTCGGCCTACGAGAATGGTGGAAGGTGCAGTCACGGGGGGTGAGACGGGTTTCTTCAGGATCAGTTCGCTTGAAACACCCTGCCAGATGCAACCGCCGCGCCGCACTGTCGGCTGACAATGCGCCAATGGGCGGATTTGGGCGAGGGTTTCATCAGAAAAAGGGATCAGTTCCAAAGATAGGATTGCTGACTGGCGAGCTCTTCGTTGCCACGCAAAAGCGTGACCTTCCAAGCTGTGACGCGTCCAGAAGTATTATATTCACCGCTGGTAACCTGAAAGCGCGAGCGGTTGCTGCGGCGGACGTCCGTCACCTCCTCGGTGATCACCTTGGACTCCAGGCCTGTATTGGCCTGACGGTATTCAAAACGCACCGTCACCGGCTGTGTGCGGTCCGTGGCCTTCCAAAAAATGGAGTAATAATGGCCGAAGCGGTCGGTGACCTCCGCCTTTGTCACAGCGCCAAAGAGGTGATAATCACGCTCAAATTGAATCGCCGGATCGATCGTTGACGCGGGCCTGCCTGGACCCAGGTGATAATACTTCACTTTTGAAATCTGTCCCCCAGGGCCGACACTGACCGAAGAACATGATGCAGTGAGAACTGACAGCAACGTCAGGGCGATGAGACGACAAATATATGAGCGTGACGCGGAGGCCATGAAGTGACCGGTAATATTCAGGATGCAGCGCCGATGTCAATGCCTCCCGAGGCTTTTCGATGAGGAGACTCAGGAGGTAAAAGAAAGGCGAGTCGATGAAAGCTCAAAAATTCGGTTGCCCAGCGCCTGAGCTGTGGCATGATCGTCGCCCCCGATGCCGGACGCATGGTCTTCAGAGACCCCACCTGCACGGCAGACAAAACTTCAGCAGACATCGCTATGGCATACGCAATCTTCAAAACTGGTGGCAAACAATATAAAGCTTCCGTCGGCGACTACCTCGACGTGGAGAAGCTGGAAGTTGCTGAAGGGGAAACCGCATCGTTCGACCAAGTGCTGGCTGCCGGTGAAGGCGCAGACATCAAAATCGGTGCTCCGACTGTCGCAGGTGCCACGGTGGAGTTCAAAGTCCTGAAGCAATTCAAAGGAGCCAAGGTGACCGCTTTCAAATTCAAGAAGCGCAAGGGTTACCACCTCACCAAAGGTCATCGCCAGCCGCTTACCCGCGTGCAGGTCGTCTCCATCAACGCCTAATTTCAAACCGCTCACCCTTAAAAAGAGGATCAAGTCATGGCTCATAAGAAAGGTCAAGGAAGTGTCAAAAACGGTCGCGACAGCAACAGCAAGCGTCTCGGCGTGAAAAAATACGGTGGTGAGTCCGTCATCTCCGGCAACATCATCATCCGTCAGCGCGGCACCAAGTGGGTCCCCGGCGCAAACGTCGGCATTGGCCGTGATCACACCCTTTTCGCCCTGGTCGATGGGCGTGTTCGTTTCGACAAAGATGGTCGTCGGGTCAACATTGATGAGGCTGCTCTTCAGGCCTAATCAGTTCCGCATTTCTCTTGTTGATCTCGGGCGGGCTCCTTGGTGGGCCCGCCTTTTTTTGTCGCCATGACACGCACCGGACTGGCACGTGCGCTTTCCAAACTGGGCCATTGCAGCCGCAGTCAGGGCTTTGCACTCATCCGTGCCGGGCAGGTCACCCTCAATGGCAGGGTCTGTCGCGACCCTGAGCAGCCTGTCCACCTGGATCGTGACATCGTCCAGGTCAATGATGGGGCTGCGCTGACAGCGGCCAAGCCCGTCTATATCATGCTGAACAAGCCACGGGGCCTGGTCACCACGGCCAGTGATGAGGAGGGGCGCGCCACGGTCTATGACTGCTTTCAGGATGCCGGACTGCCGCATCTGTCCCCGGTGGGCAGGCTGGACAAGGCCAGTGAAGGCCTGCTGCTCTTCACCAATGACAATGCCTGGGCGCACGGCATCACGGACCCTGAAACGCATCTGGAAAAGACCTATCACGTGCAGGTGGGCGCGGTGGTGGATGAGGCCCTGCTGACCCACTTGCGTGCCGGGGCGGAGCATGAGGGGCAAAGGCTGCGCCTACGGCGTGTCACGCTTTTGCGCTCAGGCGCGAAGAACAGTTGGCTGGACATCACGCTGGATGAAGGCCGCAACCGCCACATCCGCCGGGTGATGGAGGCGCATGATCTGGAGGTCCTGCGCCTCGTCCGCGTCTCCATTGGTCGCTTGCCCCTGGGGGATCTGGCCAAAGGTCAATGGCGGCATCTGCAGCCGGAGGAAATCAGGGCGCTAAAATCCGGGGGGTGAAGCCCTGCGACTCAATCCAAAAACCGGCTTTTCCACTCGGGACGCGGCAGCAGGCACTGATCCTTTTTCCCGAACCAGCGATACCGATGACGGGCCACGAAGAGATAGGCCTGATCCCGCAGCCCACGCGGCAAGATTTTCAGCAGTTTGGCCAGGCCCCACACGCCGCCCAGAAGACTGGCGATCTCCAAGGCGGCATCACTTTCGCGAAAGACGCCCTGCGGTGTGATCAGCAGCATGGTCCGCGGACTATCAGGGTCCAGCCCCTGCTGACGGTAGAGCCGACTGCCAGTCACGGACTGAATAGAGGCAAAGTGGATCAGGCAGCGCCGGTCATGCTTCAGGACGAATTGCACCGCTCCGTCACAAAGATTGCAGACACCATCGAAGAGCAAAAGATGGGACCAGGCGGCAGACATCCCCCAAGGTGTCTCATTCACGGCAGATCTCAAGGTGTCTGAGCCAGGGGCGCATAAAGTCGTGAAGATTGGATGAGCTTCTGCTGTTTTAACAGCCGACCGTTTTAAAATCGTTCTTATGAAAATGCTGTCCGCCCTCCTTGCCCTCGGTGTGTTGGGCTTTTGCCTGGCGGAGGATGCCCCTTCGCCAACCAACTTCGGGATCAAGGACGGTTCTGTCCCGGAAGACCCGCGCGAGGCGGGAAGGGGCGGGCAGTTCATGGACTTTCCCACCTGGCCGGTCAGCAAGGAACTGCCGAACGATGTGTTTGTCTTTGCACGGCTCCGTTACAATTCGGAGAGCTGGGGCTGGGGCCGGAGAAGGGGGGGCAAATGGACCACGGATTACCCGGATGCGGACCTGAACTTTAGCTACCGGCTGCAACAGCTCACCTCACTGCAAGTCAGCCCGAAAGGCGCGGTCGTGGACATCGATGCCGAGCAGATGCGTCATTACCCCTTCATTTACATGATCGAGCCCGGGCACATCAGCCTCACGGAGGAGGAATCCAAAGTGATGCGTGATTACATGCTCAATGGCGGATTCATCATGGTGGATGACTTTTGGGGGGAGGAGGAGTGGGAGACGTTTTACATCGCGCTGAAGCAGATTTTCCCAGACCGGGAGCCCGTGGAACTGCCCCTGGAGCATGAGATCTTTCACATGGTCTTCCCCCTGAAGGTGAAGCCGCAGATCCCCAGCGTGGGCCATGCGATGGCCGGTCGTTCTCAAGGCATCACGGCAGAGCGCTTCGATGCGGAAACGCCGCATTACCGGGCCATCTTTGATGATAAAAAACGCATCGTCATGATGATCTGCCACAACACAGACCTGGGCGATGGCTGGGAAGAGGAGGGGACCGATCCCTGGTATTTCCGCGAGTTTTCAGAGAAGTATGCGTATCCGCTCGGCATCAACATTGTGTTTTATGCGCTGACGCATTGAGCGGTTCGCGGAAAAGAAAAACCCCGCTCTCCCGGAATGCGGAAGAGCGGGGCTGGATCAGCAGGGAAACTGAAACGTGATTAGGCGGCTGCCGCTGCGGGCACTTCCTCCTCGGCGGGCACTTGCACCGGCTCTGCCTTGCTACTGACTTTCACAAACAGAGGCAGGTAGGCGGCCCAGTTGTCGAGGATGTCCTTGGCGCGCAGGCTTTCCGTCTTCTCCAGGTGATCGGTGATGAGTTTCTGAAGTTGGTTGATGTCCTCAGGATCGGTGACCTTCTCAGCCTTGATCATCTCAGGGTTGTGCAGGACGCCAAAACGATCGTCTTCATCGAGCAGATAGGCGATACCGCCGCTCATCCCGGCCCCGAAGTTTTTGCCAAAGCTGCCGAGCACGGCCACGACACCGCCCGTCATGTATTCACAGCCGTGGTCGCCAATACCTTCCACAACGGCGGTTGCACCGGAGTTGCGGACGCAGAAGCGTTCACCGGCGCGGCCTGCGGCGTAAAGGTTGCCGCTGGTTGCTCCATACATCACGGTATTGCCCATGATACTGTTTTCCCAGGTCTTGCAGACCGGATTGAGCTTTGGGCTTGGGCGGATGATGATTTCGCCGCCGCAGAGACCTTTGCCGACATAGTCGTTAGCTTCGCCGATGAGGGTCAGCTTCACACCGCCGCAGAGGAAGGTGCCAAAGCTCTGTCCGGCGCTGCCATCGCAGGTGACGTCCACGCTGCCAGCGGGCAGGCCATGGTTGCCGTGATGGAAGGCGATCTCGCCGCTGAGCTTGGTGCCGATGTTGCGGAAGGTGTTTTTGATCTTGTAACGCACGGGCTTGACCTTGCGCTTGTCGCTGATGGCGAACTGGGCGTCCTGGATGAGGCGGTCGTCGAGGGGATGCTCGTCTAGGCCGTCGTTCTGGTTCATCTGGCAGGTGCGTGGCACGTCCTGTTTGATCTCCTTGCCCACATCTTTCAGCACGCGGCTGAGGTCGATCATGTTGGCCTTTTTGTGACCTGGCACCTGACGCTGACGCAGGAAGTCTGGGCGACCGATGAGGTCGTTCATCTTGGCGACGCCGAGCTGGGCCATGATCTCACGGACCTCCTGGGCGACGCTGTTGAAGAAGTTCACCACATGCTCCGGCTTGCCTTTGAACTTGGAGCGGAACTTCGGATCGGTCGTGGCGACGCCGACCGGGCAGTTGTTCAGGTGGCACTGGCGCACATACACACAGCCGAGGGCGATGAGGGCGATGGTGCCAAAGTTGAACTCCTCCGCACCCAGGATCGCGGCGATGGCGATGTCTCGGCCATTGCGCAGGCCGCCGTCAGTGCGCAGGGTCACGCGTTCGCGCAGACCATTGAGCATAAGCACCTGCTGAGTTTCGGCGAGGCCGAGTTCCCAGGGCAGACCGGCATGTTTGATGGAGCTGAGCGGGCTGGCACCCGTGCCGCCATCGTGACCGGAGACGAGGATGATGTCGGCATTGGCCTTGGCGACGCCTGCAGCCACGGTGCCGACGCCGGATTCGGCGACGAGCTTCACGCAGACGCGGGCACGTGGGTTGGCCTCCTTCAGGTCGTGGATGAGCTGGGCCAGATCCTCAATGGAGTAGATGTCATGGTGCGGCGGCGGGCTGATGAGCATGACGCCGGGCGTAGTATTGCGCAGGCGGGCGATCATGCGGTTCACCTTCATGGCGGGGAGCTGGCCGCCTTCGCCGGGCTTGGCACCCTGGGCCATTTTGATTTCCAGTTCCCAGGCATTGGCCAGATACTCGGCTGTGACGCCGAAACGACCGGAGGCCACCTGCTTGATCTTGGAGTTTGCCCAGTCGCCGTTGTCATACGGCTTGAAGCGTTTCGGGTCTTCACCACCTTCACCGGAGTCGGACTTGCCGCCGATGCGGTTCATGGCGATGGCCAGGGCCTCGTGGGCTTCCGGGCTGATGGCACCCAGGGACATAGCCGCTGTGGTGAAACGGACACGGATGTCCTCGATGGACTCCACTTCGTCGATCGGGATCGGGCCATCACTGCTGGGCACGAACTCCAGCAGGTCCTTCAGGGCTACCGGCGTGTTTTCGAGTTGGGCCGCCACATACTTCTGGTAGTCCTCCGGCGCACCGGATTTGACAAAGGTGTGGAAATTTTTGATGACCGGGCCGGTGACGGCGTGCATCTCGCCCTTCTGACGCGGACGGTAGTAACCCGGGTCACCGAGATCCACCGGTGCAGACGCAGCGCCGGAGTCCGGCACGGGCTGACTGTAGCCGAGGGCATGACGGGCGATGGCTTCCTCCGCCAGTTCATTAAAGCCGAGGCCTGCGATCTGCGACGGGGTGCCGCTGAAGCAGTAGTCCATGACTTCTTTGCCCAGGCCAACCGCCTCAAAAATCTGTGCGCCGGTGTAGCTGCTGAGCACGGAGATGCCCATCTTGCTCATGATCTTGAGCACGCCTTTTTCCAGGCCCTTGCGGTAGTTCGTCAGAACCTTGGTGTAGTCATAACCTTCCAGGGCGGGCTTGCGGGCGGTTTTGTCCGCCTCCAGCACTTCCTGAATCGTCTCAAAAGCGAGGTAAGGGCAGACGGCGGAGGCACCGAAGCCAAACAAGGTGGCCATTTGATGGGTATCGCGCGCCTCGGCCGTATCCACGACCAAGCTCAGGCGCATACGCACCTGCTTGCGGTTCAGGTGCTGATGCACGGCCCCGGTCGCCAGCAGGGCGGGGATCGGCACGCGCTCCTCATTCACATTGCGGTCGCTGAGGATGAGGATCTGGATATCGTCATAGACGGCCTTGGTGGCCTCATGCGACAGGTTGATCAGCGCGGCCTTGAGGCCAGCCGGACCTTCCTTGATGGGCCAGGTCATGTCCAGCACACGGCAGGGGAAATCGGATAGGCTTTTCAGTGTCTCCAGCTCGTTTTCGAACAGGAAGGGCGAGGTCAGATGCACCACTTTGGCGTGCTCTGGCGTCTCATCCAGTAGGTTGCGCTGCTGACCCAGGACCACATCCAGGCTCATCACGGCACGTTCGCGGATGGGGTCAATCGGCGGATTGGTCACCTGGGCGAAGAGCTGCTTGAAGTAAGATGAAAGCAGGCGCGGACGCGTGGACAGGATGGACAGGGAGGCATCGTCACCCATGGAGTAGATGCCTTCTTCACCCTTTTGCAGCATCGGGATCAGGGAGAAGTCCAGCTCCTCCTTGGTCCAGCCAAAAGCGGCCTGTTTCTGGGACAGACCCAGGATGTCGATCTCTTCCTTGGGCGCGCTCGCGGACTGGGCCGTGAGATGGTAGCGGTTTTTCAGCCACTCGCCATAGGGCTGGCGGGCGGCGAGCGTCTGCTTGATCTCGTCGTTGAAACGGAGTTTTCCGGCCTGGAGGTCCACTTCCAGCATCTCGCCCGGGGCGAGGCGGCCTTTTTTGATGACCTTGGCGTCGTCGATGTGGATGATGCCGACTTCGGAACCGAGGGCAAAGATGCCGTCTTCAGTCAGCTTCCAGCGGCTCGGGCGCAGACCGTTGCGGTCCAGACCGGCGGCGACAGAAAGGCCATCGGTAAAGACCAGTGCGGCAGGGCCGTCCCAAGGCTCGCTGAAGCACTCATGATACTCATAGAAGGCCTTCAGCTCAGGCGAGGTCGTCGGGTCGATGCCATAGGCGCTCGGCACCAGCATGGCCATGGCGTGGGTCAGGCTGCGTCCGCTGAGGACCAGCAGTTCCAGGGCCTGGTCGAGGCTGGCAGAGTCGGAGCTGTTTGCATCCACCAGCTTCTTCAGCAGATGCTCCTCCTGTGCCCAGAACTCATGCTCAAAGTCGCTCGTGCGGCTGCTGAGCCAGTTGCGGTTTCCACGCACGGTGTTGATCTCGCCATTGTGGGCCAGGGTGCGGAAGGGGTGGCTCAGCGCCCAGGTCGGGAAGGTATTGGTGGAGAAACGCTGATGGAAAAGGGCCAGCGAGGTGTCGTAGCTGTCGCTCTGGAGGTCGGTGTAAAATTTCTCCAGGGAAGACGGCAGCAGCAGCGCCTTGTAAACGATGGTGCGGTGAGACAGGGAGGCTACGTAAAAGTTCGTGATCTTCTGCTCCTTGGATTTGATCGTCAGCTCCCGGCGGATGAGGTAAAGCTGCCGCTCAAAGGTGTTGTCATCCATGTCCTCCGGGCGTTCCAGAAAAAGATGCTGGATCAGGGGCATGGTGCGGCGTGCCTTTTCACCCAGTTCATTTGGGTTCACCGGCACATCACGCCAGCCGAGGACGCGGATTTTGCGATTTCTAACGATGGCCTCGGTCAGCAACTGAATGCGCAGTTGCTCGCCCGCCTCATGGGGGAGGAAAAAGACGCCCACGGCGAGATCCAGGGGGTGATCCAGGGCATGGCCGAGTCTTTCCACCTCAGGGAGCAGGACGCCATGGGGAATCTGGGTCAGCACGCCGGCACCGTCACCGGTCACACGGTCCGCATCCACAGCACCACGGTGCTGCACGCTGCAAACGCCACAGATGGCCATGTCCAGGATTTCACGGCTACGTTTACCATGGATATTCGCTACAAAGCCGACGCCACAGGCATCGCGTTCCATGTCCATCAGGTGGAGCGAGCCTTCATTGGGGATATCCTGGTCGTAGAATGGGTATTTCATGGGGCAGAAAACCCCTCCGCCAGACGACAGCCGCCTGGTCGGAGGGGCGGGTAGTTTGTACCTTCAAAATCGTTTCGCAAGCAAGGAGAATGCCAGGAAGAGAAACCGCGTTTGTAACTGGGACAGAAAGACTCAGGCGGCCCTCGGTTTGACGATGATGTCCCCGTTGGTAAGTCTTCCGCTCAGCACTCGCCGGTAAATGTGCTGTTCGGGGCGCACCATCCCATGGGTCAGCCCGCATTTAGCGAAGCCGACGGCTAGTTTCGGGGATTCGTCCCACCGGGAAAGATCTTTTTGAGACGCCTGACAACAAAGAGTGTGATCGAAATGTTCCTTTTCATGAATTTTCCCATCATGAATGTGCAGGGTAGGAAAAAAGACCTCATTGGGTCTGGCCGTGGGAAATGAAAAAGCCATCGGATGCACCTGGGCATTTCCCGATTTCAGTTTGAAAACAGCGAATCCAAAGTCCTTGTAACCAGGAAGTTGAGGCCAGACGTTAGCTGGCAGACGGAAGCGTTCATCCAGCCGGGAAAAGTCCGCAATGCTCGGGACATAACTCGCATCGTAAGCGCCAACGGACACGACGTTCAACGCCTTGGGCATCGCTCTTGGGGTAGGCCCAAACGTATCTCCGTAGGTAGTCAGTTCTGGAAATCCTTTATTCAGATCTTCAAAGAGAGTCGGGTAGCCCTGAAAATCAAAAAAGGTCAGCGCATTATCGCCCTGGCTTGGTCTGACTGGGATGGGCAGAACCATCGCCACATCCTGATCCGTCTTGAGCGACATCTGATAGATCAGCACCTGGTTCCCCTTGCTGCCAACGCGGGCAAAAATACGTGTGTTTTTGACATCTTCGACTTTTCCAGAAAAGCAGCACATAGCCTAAGGTTAGCGGACTAACTGGCTTTTTGTCAAAGCCCGATCTACACCAACGCCAGATTCGGGTCCACATCCGCCTCCAGCGCCGAGGTGTGGCCTAACTGAAAGCGTTGTGTGGCAGCGTAGGCGATCATGCCGGCGTTGTCGGTGCAGAGGTCGGGGCGGGCGAGGAGGAGGGTCAGGCCTTCTTTTTCACAACGGGCGGTGAGTTTCTGCCGCAGGCCCCGGTTGCAACTGACGCCGCCGCTGACGGTGACGAGGGTTTCCCCGGACTGGCGGGCGGCGAGGACGAGTTTTTCCACCAGGACCTCGAGGATGGCCTCCTGCACGCTGGCGCAGACATCGGCCAGGACGGCGGGGTTTTCCAGATCCAGCTTGGGCAGTTCATAGAGCACGGCGGTTTTCAGGCCGCTGAAGCTGAACTCCAGGCTTTCACCATCCATGAAGCTGCGAGGGAAGGCATAGGCGCGGGGATTTCCCTGGGCCGCCAGTTTGTCGATCTCCGGTCCGCCTGGATAGGGCAGGCCGATCATTTTGGCGACTTTGTCAAAGGCTTCACCGGCGGCGTCATCGCGGGTGCGACCTAACAAGAGGTAATCTCCGACATCGCGCACCTGCACGAGCATGGTGTGGCCGCCGCTGACGATGAGAGCGATGCTGCGGCGCACAGGCCCCTGGCCGCCCATGAAGGGGGAGAGCAGGTGCCCCTCCATGTGATTGACTGCGAGGAAGGGTTTCCGTTCCGCGACGGCCAGGGCCTTGGCCATGCTGGTGCCGATCAGCAGGGAGCTGACCAAACCGGGGCCGCTGGTGGCGGCAAAGGCGGCGATGTCTGACAGGCGCAGGTTGGCCTCGGCCAGGACCTCCTCCACCAACGGACGCACATGCAGGATGTGGTTTCGCGATGCGACCTCCGGCACCACGCCGCCGTAGCGCCGGTGGATCTCCGCCTGCGAGGCAATGCGGGAGGCGAGCAGCGTGCCATCCGGCGTGCAGATGGCCGCAGCGGTCTCGTCGCAGGAGGACTCGAGGGCGAGGATGGGCATCGGTCTAACGTTAAAAGCGGACGGAAGCGCGGCGCAGTTTGTCCATCATGGCGACGCCCATGCCGTGCTCCAGCATCGGCTCGGCGATGATCTCGTCCACGCCCAGTTTGTCCAGCTCACGCAGGACGTAAAAGAAGCGCACGGCGGCCTCCGGCAGTTTGCCATTGCCGGGGCTGAGGATCATGACCTGCTCCCAATCGGTCAGGTCGATGTAGCCGTCCTTTTCCTCGCCGCGAAAACTCATCAGCGCATAGCGTTTGCCCTCCTCAGGGATGAAGTCGGAGGGCTTCTCCAGCAGGCGCAGGGGCGTGCGTGGGGCGTAGTGAGAGGCGAGCTGGCCGGGGGCCTCGCTGGCGGCACCGTCCACCACGGTGCGGGTCATGCGCTCCAGGCGGCCATAGAGCTTCAGTTCCTCCGGCGTGATGGGGCCGGGGCGGACGATGGTGATGATGTTTTTCGGCGTGCCGGGCGTGACCTTGATGATGGTGGACTCCAGGCCATGCAGGCAGGCCCCGCCATCTAGGATCAGGGGGATGCGTCCGTCCAGCTCCGCCAGCACCGCACTGGCGGAGGTGGGGCTGATGGAGCCAAAACGGTTCGCACTCGGCGCGGCGATGGGCTTGCCCAGGGCGGTGGCCACGCGCCTAAAAACGGGATTGTTGCTGATGCGGACCGCCACGGTGGGCAGCCCGGCGGTCACCAGGTCCGGCACGCAGGCTTTTTTCGGCAGGAGCAGGGTCAGCGGGCCGGGCCAGTAACGCTCGATCAGACGCATGATGGTTTTCCGCACGTCCTCCGGGATCTCGGCCACGGTTTCCAGCATCTTCTGGTCCGGCAAGTGGACGATCAGGGGGTCAAAGGTGGGGCGTTCCTTGGCCTCGAAAACCTTGGCCACCGCCTGCGGATTCAGGGCGTCTGCGGCCAGCCCATACACGGTCTCCGTGGGCAGGGCGACGATGTCCCCGGCCTGCAACAGCTTCACCGCCTCCTCCACGGCATGGTGCATGAGGGGGGGCTGATCGGTCGGCAGGATGGGGGTGGACATGAACCTGCACGTTCCGTCAAAAACAATGCAATTGCAAGAAACGAGGAAGCAAGGTTGCTTCAATTCACAATGGTAGGTGGCGTTTTTTTCCTGCGAATACGAGGCAGGACACCCAGGCGCCTAGCCCAGGTGAGCGCAAAGTCTTCGGCAAAGCTTTCACGCCGCTTCAAGGCATTGAAAGGAGGCTGGTTGATATGACCCAACTCATGCAGCAAGAGATGATAAAGATAGTATCGTCGGAGGTTGTCTAGAGTCCAAATTTGATACCACCCTTTATGAGTTTGCTCCCAAGTTGTCCCCCATGGTGCATAGTGTCGGATGGCGACTTCTGAAGGCGGGGCCTGGGTCCAGAATTGATGCAGGGTTTTGGGAAAGGGATTGAGAATTATGCAGAGATAGCGGCGACGTGCTTCAATACCACGAATAACATCGCCGGCTGCAATACGCGGAAGCAGAACCGCACGCAGGGAGCGCGTCAGTCGCTTTGGCATCCTTGCCAGCGTGGTGCGAATATCTGCTTCGCTGACGGGATGAAAGTAATCTCGTGAAGGGTGGTCGGAGAGGACAGTGTATCCTTCGGAATGTTCCTCTTCGCTGAGGCGCGACCAGAGGGTGCGTGGAGAGCGGCGAGAGCGCTTTTCAGCGGCTGTTCCGTCCTTAACTCGTCCGCCTTGGGTCTTGCCAATGTTACGACTTCTGCGCGTGGGATTGAACATGGTGGGGTGGCTACTAAAAGCAACGGTTCCATGGTTGCAGACATCAAACTCTCCCGGCCAGCAGATTCCGCGCGTGCTCTCTCGCGGATTCGATCTTGCCACCCAACATGCGGGCGAGTTCCTCGATGCGTTCGGCGTCCGCCACTTCCCGAATGTAGGACTTGGTGCGGTCGCCTTCGATTTCCTTGGTCACGACGAAGTGGCTGCCGGCGAGGGAGGCCACCTGGGGGAAGTGGGTGATGGCGATGACCTGGTGCGTCGTTCCGAGCGAGGCCATCTTGTGACCCACGGCCTCGGCGATGTTGCCGCCGACATTGGCGTCGATTTCATCAAAGACGAGCAGCGGCACGGCATCCTGCTTGGCCAGGGCGCTTTTCACGGCGAGCAGCACGCGGGACATTTCCCCGCTGCTGGCGGTGAGGCGCAGGGGTTTCAGGGGTTCGCCGGGGTTGGGGGCGAATTGGAAATCCACCTCCTCCAGGCCATGCCGGGCGGGCTCTTTTTGCGGGATGAGCTGGGCCTCGAAGACGCTGCGTTTGAAGCCGAGGTCGGTGAGGTGGGCGGCGACTTCCTTGGCCAGTTTGGGGGCGGCATCGCTGCGCTTTTTGGAAAGCTGTTTGCCCAGTTTGTCCACCTCGGTCCGGCGGTCCTTCACCAGCTTTTGCAGGCGCTCCAGTTCCTCTCCGCGATTTTCGATCTTCGCCAGTTTCTGCTCGGCTTCCTGTTGGAATTGCAGGATGGCCTCGACTGTCGGGCCATACTTGCGCTTTAGGGTCTGGATGGTGTGGATGCGCTGGTCGAGCTGCGCCAGTTCGGCGGGGTCGGTCTCCAGATCGTCGGCATATTCCTGCACGCTGTTTTCCAGTTCCGTCAGCTCAATCTGAGCGGATTTGAAGCCCTCGAACAGGGTGGCGGTGCCGGGGTCGATCTTCTCCAGTTCGTGGATGTGCTTCCCGATTTCGCGCAGGGCGTCCAGGATGCCGCCTTCACCATCGCTGAGCCTGCCTGTGATGGCGGCGCAGACTTCGGCCAGGCGGGCACCGTTGGCGGCGATGCGGTGACGGCTTTCGATCTCTTCTTCCTCGCCGGGTTTCAGGGCGGCAGCGGCGATTTCCTGGGCCTGAAAGCGCAGCATGTCCACCTGCTGGCTGCTGCTGCGCTCGCTGTTTTCCAGGTCATCCAGCTCGGTCAAAGCGGCGCGCCATTGCTGCCAGGCGGACTGGTATTGGCCCAGGGTGTCCACGCTGCCGATGTATTTGTCCAGCATCTCGAGCTGGCGCTCCTGGGAATTGAGCGACTGGTGATCGTGCGGTCCGTGCAGGTCCACCAGATGCTCGCCCAGGGCCTTGAGCACGTTGATGGTGACGGGGGAGCAGTTGACGAACTGTTTGTTCGCGCCGCCGGTGCTGATGCTGCGTTTGATCAGCAGTTCGCCATCCTGGCAGGGTTCCATGCCAAATTCCTCCAGGATCGCATCCACGGCACGGGTGTCCTTGAGATGAAAGCCGGCCTCGACGGTGCAGGTGTCCTGGCCATTGCGGATGAGGCTGCGGTCCGCCCGTTCCCCAAGGATCAACTTCAGCGCACCGACAATGATGGACTTCCCGGCCCCGGTTTCCCCTGTCACGCCGATCAAACCCGCTCGCAGATCCCAGGTAACGTCCTCGACGAGGGCCAGATGACGGATTTTAATGAAGGAAAGCATGGGTGAGTCAGAGAAAAGGTGCGCGAGTATGGAAAGATGTCGGCGGGTTTTCAACTCATTGTGCATTTGAACAGGGAAAATGCGTCAGGAACGAATCCCTGACGCATTTTAACGCTTCAATCGGTGCTGTTGGAAAGCTTAGTTCTCCAGGGTGGTCTGCGTTTCCTCGATCACTTCCAGAGGGATCGGGTAATAGCCGTCTTTCACCACCACCTGCTGACCGTCCTTGCTCTGGATGAACTTCACAAACTCCGTGGTCAGTGCGTCCAGTGGCTGCCCGGGCTTTTTGTTGATGTAGATCAACAGGAAACGGGCCAGTGGGTAATCGCCACTGAGGCACTTTTCATAAGTCGGCTCGGCTAGGCTCTCCATGGTCTCACCCACGGGCAGGGCACGCACGCTAGAGGTTACATAGCCGATGCCAGAGTAGCCCAGGGCAAACTCATCCGTGCTGATGCCCTGAACTACGGCAGAGGAACCCGGCTGCTCTTTGACACTGCTTTTGAAGTCGCCTTTGCCCAATGCAAACTCCTTGAAGAAACCGTAGGTGCCTGAGGCGCTGTTACGGCCAAACAGTGAGATGGCGCGGCCTTTCCAGGCATCCATGCCGAGCTGTCCCCACTCCGTGATGTCCGCCGGGGCGCCCAGCTTGCGGGTGGAGGAAAAGATGGCATCAATCTCAGCCAATGTCAGGCCCTTGAGGGTGCTGTCCTTATGGGCAAAAATGGCCAGGGCATCCACGGCCACTTTGATCTCGGTGGGTTTATAGCCGAATTTCTTTTCAAAAGCATCGATCTCTTCCTGCTTCATCTCACGGCTCATCGGGCCGAGCTGGCTGGTGCCGCTGATCAGGGCCGGGGGCGCGGTTGCAGAGCCCTTGCCTTCGATCTGGATGTTCACGTTCGGATACTTGGCCTTGAAGCCTTCCGCCCAGAGGGTCATGAGGTTGTTCAGGGTGTCGGAGCCGATCGAGATGAGGTTTCCTGAGACACCGCTGACCTGCTTATACTCAGGGATGGCGGGGTCCACATCAGTCCCGTGAGCGAGAGCTGAAAAGCTGAGAGCGATGATAAGAGAAAGATGAATCTTCATGCGTAAGAGAGTTGCAAATCCAACACCATTGATGACGGATGGTTTATCACAAGGCGCGGAATGCAGTGTGACAGTTTTGCGACTTTGTTCAAATCCATGTGTCATCAATGTGACAACAACGGGAGTTGCCAACTCTTCTTGCCGAGTCATGCTTAGCTCCCGCTCTATGGCTGAACGCGCAAAGAATCCCGTCTCACATCTGCCCACCTCCATCCAGGTGCGGGATGTGGATTTTTATTATGGGGACAAACAGACGCTCTTTGATGTGTCTTTGGATATCCCCAAAAATAAGGCGACTGCTTTCATCGGGCCTTCCGGCTGTGGCAAATCCACGCTGCTGCGCTGTTTCAACCGCATGAACGACCGCGTGGACGGGGCGATGGTGAAACGCGGGGCCATCACCGTGGAGGGACAGGACATCCACAGCCAGGCGCTGGACGTGGTGCAGCTCCGCCGTCAGGTGGGCATGGTCTTCCAGAAATCGAACCCCTTCCCCCGCAGCATCTACGAAAACATCACCTACGGCCTTCAGCTTCACGGCGAAAGGCGGAAGGACTACCTGGAGCACGTGGTCGAGGAAAGCCTTCGCGGGGCCGCCCTCTGGGATGAGGTGAAGGATCGTCTGGATCAAAGCGCCTACGGCCTCTCCGGCGGTCAGCAGCAGCGCCTCTGCATTGCCCGTGCGATTGCGGTCAAACCGCAGGTGCTCTTGATGGACGAGCCCTGCTCGGCCCTCGACCCCATCGCCACTTCCCGCGTGGAGGACCTCTTTCACCAGCTCAAGGAGAAATACACCCTGGTCATCGTGACCCACAACATGCAGCAGGCCATGCGCACGGCGGATTTCACCGCCCTGTTTTACCTGGGCAAACTGGTGGAATATGACGAGACCATGCACTTGTTTGAAAATCCCCGGGAAAAACTGACCGACGACTACGTTCGCGGACGGTTCGGGTGAGTCTATGTTTGGTTGATAGGGCCGTGCTTGGCTAAGCGGTAGCCCCAAACAATGCCCCCCAACGGAAAGCTACACAGGATGCAAAAGAGCCAGACAAAGCGCTCTAATCGCGTAGATCGAGAACGCACAATTGCAGTGCATCCGTCATACGTTAAGATTGCCGAGCAGACGGTTATTATGATAATCGTCAGCCACGCAAAAGGATTGAGCCACCGGATTATTTCATCTTCCTCCATCTGCCCGTCCAGCAGGTTGGCGAAAATCAAGAGACAGAAGACGACAATCAGGGCGGAGATGGTCCCTCGAAAAGCAAGCCGATTGAGTTTCGCATTCATATGATATGATTAAATGATATGCTGAACTTGGGAAAGACGGATTGTTTGAGGAATAGGCTTTTGTGGAGATTCAATGCGTTCACATCCTCAAATCATCATGTGTTGATGCGAGATTGACGAAATCGGGGCAGGAGCTAGTTTCCGTAATGCCTGCACGTCCCAATGTCCGTTCCGAACTCGAAGCCGCCATGCGCCAGCGTATCCTGGTCATCGATGGGGCCATGGGAACGACGATTCGTGGTTACGGCCTGAAGGAGGCCGATGCCCGTGGCGACCGCTTTTTGGACAATGAGAAGGACCTGCTGAACAATGGCGACATCCTCAGCATTACCCGCCCGGACATCATCGAGGACATCCACCGCCGTTTCCTGGAAGCCGGTGCCGACATCATCGAAACGAACACCTTTTCCGGCACCAGCATCGCCCAGGCGGAGTTCTTCCGCGAGGTGCCGCAGGGTCGCCGCAAGGACCCCGAGTTCTTCCAGGAAATGCTGGAGGACAAATTCCTCAACGACATCGCCTGGGAGATCAATTTCAACTCCGCGCAGCAGTGCCGGAAGTGGGCGGACATCGTGGGTGAAAAGACCGGGCGCAAGCGCTACGTCGCGGGGGCCATCGGCCCTCTCACGGTTTCGCTTTCTCAGTTTCCAGACCTCAATGACCTGAGCTTTCGCTACGTCACCTTTGACCAGGTGAAGGCCGCTTATGCTCACCAGATCCGCGCTTTGATCGCGGGCGGTGTGGATACCTTGATGGTGGAGACGATCTTCGATTCCCTGAATGCCAAGGCCGCCCTGGTGGCCATCCGGGATGTGTTTGACCAGGATGGCGTCGAACTGCCGATCCAGATCTCCGCAGCCGTCGGCCCCGGCGGTGAGACGATGATTTCCGGCCAGATCACAGAGGCTTATCTGAATGCGATGCGGCATGTCAAACCGCTGTCCATTGGTCTGAACTGTTCGTTAGGCCCGGACAAGATGCGCCCCTTCCTGGAGGAGCTGGCGACGAAGGCGGACTGCTTCGTTTCCGCCTACCCGAACGCCGGGATGCCCAACCCGCTGGCCCCGACGGGCTTTGACCTTTTGCCGCCGGACATGGCCGGCTATGCGATCGACTTTGCCAAGAGCGGGTTCGTCAACATCATGGGCGGCTGCTGCGGCAACACGCCGGAGCACATCGCGGCGATTGCCAAGGCGGTGGAAAATCTGCCGCCGCGTGAAGTCGCGCATCCCGAGCCCAACATGCGCCTCAGCGGTTCGCAGCCCTTCGTGCTCAGGCCCGGTTCGAACTACCTGATGATCGGCGAGCGCACGAACGTGGCGGGTTCCCCCAAGTTCGCCAAACTCATCAAAGAGGGCAACCTCGAAGCCGCCGTCACCATCGCCCGCCAGCAGGTGGAAAACGGTGCCAACGTGATCGACGTCTGCATGGATGAAGGTCTCATCGACGGCGTGCCGATGATGACCAAATTCCTCGTGCTGCTACAGACGGAGCCTGAGGTGAACAAGGTGCCCATCATGGTGGACTCCTCCAAATGGGAGATCATCGAAGCGGGTCTGAAGTGCTTGCAAGGCAAAGGTATCGTGAACTCCATCTCGCTGAAAGAGGGCGAGGAGAAGTTCAAGGAATACGCCCGCAAGATCAAGCAATACGGGGCCGCTACGGTGGTCATGGCCTTTGATGAAAACGGCCAGGCCGCGACCTATGACGAGAAGATCCGCATCTGTGAGCGCGCCTATCGCATCCTGGTGGATGAGGTGCAGTTCCCGCCGGAGGACATCATCTTTGACCCGAACATCCTGACCGTGGCCACAGGTCTGGAAGAGCACAACAACTACGCGCTCGACTTCATCAACGCCACTCGCTGGATCAAGGAGAACCTGCCTCTGGCCAAGGTCAGCGGTGGCGTCAGCAACATCAGCTTCAGCTTTCGCGGTAACAACAAGGTGCGTGAGGCCATGCACAGCGTGTTCCTGTATTATGCCATCAAGGCGGGCATGGACATGGGCATCGTGAATGCCGGGATGCTTGAGGTTTACGAGGAGATTCCGAAGGAGCTTTTGGACAAGGTCGAGGACGTCATCCTCAACCGCCGCCCGGATGCCACGGAGATCCTGGTGGACTATGCCGAGCAGTTCAAAGGCCAGGCCGGGGCCGCGAAGAAGAGCGAGGTGGACATGTCCTGGCGCGAAGCCCCCGTGGCCAAGCGGCTGGAGCATTCCCTGCTGCGTGGCATCACCGATTTCATCAATGAAGACACCGCCGAAGCCCTGACCCAACTCGGCAAACCCCTGTCCGTGATTGAAGGTCCGCTGATGGACGGCATGAGCGTCGTCGGTGATCTCTTCGGTGCCGGCAAGATGTTCCTGCCGCAGGTGGTGAAAAGCGCCCGCGTGATGAAACAGAGCGTGGCTTACTTGCAGCCCTTCATGGAGGCGGAAAAGGCGCGCAAAGCCCGTGAGCGGGAGCTGCTGATGGAGATCGCAGGCAAGACGGCGGAAGCCCTGAAGACTGGCGATGAAGTCCGTGTGGTCGAAGGTTTCAGCTATCTGCCCTACCCCGGCCTCAGCCTGGAAGAACGCCGCGTCGAAGTGAAGTTCGCCGCCGAACTGGCTGCGGATCTGGAGACGGCGGAGATCGAATACAAACGCCGCTTTGGCATCATCCTGGATCGCAACAGCGTCCAGGAAATGAGCCCCGACTACGCCGCCACCCGCGAAAGCCGCCAACGCTGGAGCGTCGCGACGCTGGAGCCTGCCGGGGCGTTTGTGGACTGGATGTTTGAGAAAACGGTCAAACAGTCCAGCCCTGGGGATGTTATTGCATTTAATGCTGGCGGGCAGGGCAGTGGTAAAACGACTGCCACTCAAGACATGCCCCAAGATCCACGGCTGATATTGATCATGGATGGCACGCTCCAAAACTACAGCCGTAGCCGGGAACACTTCGAACTGGCATTCGCCGCCTGCTGCAAGGTCGAGATTCGTTACATTTACATGGCTTGGTCGAGTGCTTTGCATCTCATTGTGCATCGAGCCATGCAGGGAGCTGGACGAATTGTTCCCATCTCAAGAGCTGCAAAAGGACATTTTCAAGCACCCCGCACGACGTTAGCGCTCGTCGAAGACTTCCTTGGCCAGGAAGGCTTTGATGTCGTTGTGCGCGAGAATATCCTCGAACCTGAAGGATCAACTGCGATCCAAAGATCACTTGATTGGCTACACGAGGCATTGTATCCTTCCACTGTAGAATTAATGGAAGCCGCAGAGTTGCTCCTTCCACAAATCCTTGCCACTTATGAAACAAATGACGAAACCTCTAAGCGGATCTTGGCGCAGTTTCTCCGCAAAAGTCGATCCTTCGACAGCGGCTCTGTTTCGTCTGATGGATCTCAAGACTGTCGAGAATCTCAACGCAGCCTCGAGAAACTCCCAGATCAAAGTGGTGAGAGTGAAAGAGCTGACGAAGTAAAGGACGGTTCCAACGACTCTGACCGACTCCTGGCGCAATTTCAAACCGCGCCTCAGCCCCGAAGTGGCGGAGAGATTTCGTCAGATCGAGCAGGGGACTCTGGAAGCTCTGCGTCAGGCGTCAGCCTCAGGGACTCGGTTGATGGAGGAGCCGGAAGAGGCTCCGATGTCGCGGCCCTGACCGCCGCCGATCTCATCCCTGCCGAAGCCGCCCAGCAAGGCGGTGGCAAGATCGTGCTGGCCACGGTGAAGGGGGATGTGCATGACATCGGCAAGAACATCGTTGGCATCGTGCTGGCCTGTAATGGCTTTGAGGTGACGGACATGGGCGTCATGGTGCCGTGTGCGAAGATCCTGGACAAGGCGGTCGAGGTTGGTGCGGATGTCATCGGCCTCAGCGGCCTGATCACGCCATCGCTGGATGAAATGGTGCATGTGGCCTCGGAGATGGAGCGGCTGGGTTTCAAGCAGCCCTTGCTCATCGGTGGTGCCACCACCAGCGCCGCACACACGGCAATCAAAATCGCCCCACATTACAGCGGCCCGATCGTCCATGTCCTGGATGCCAGCCGCAGCGTGCCGGTGACGACCTCCCTGATCAGTGAGGAGCAACGGGAAGGTTTTGTCCGTGACAACGAGGCCCGGCATGCCCGCCTGCGAGAGGAATATGGCAAGAAGAAGGACCGCCAGCTCCTCTCCCTCGCCGAGTCCCGCGAGAAAGGTTACAAGTGCGACTGGAGCGCCCAGGACATCGCCAAACCAAGCTTCACCGACACGAAGATCTACGAAGGCTCGGATCTTGTCGCAACACTGCGGCCCTTCATCGATTGGTCGCCCTTCTTCCACTCCTGGGAACTGCGCGGTCGCTGGATCGCCGACGAAGGCCGTTTCAACTCGGCTCATGAAGATCCTGAGATGAAGATCCAGGCCAACGAACAGGCGCTGAAGCTGTATAAAGACGCCAATGATCTGCTGGACCGCATCATGGCCGAGAAGCGCTTCCTGCCTCGCGGCGTGTTTGGGTTCTATCCTGCGAACAGCGTGGGCGATGACATCGAAGTCTATGCCGATGAATCACGCAGCGCGGTGCGCACCACCTTCCACACGCTCCGTCAGCAGGTGATCAAGAAGGACAAGCCTAACTATGCGTTGAGTGATTACATCGCGCCCAAAGACACCGGCCTGGCCGACTACATCGGTGGGTTCGCCGTGGGCATCCATGGGGCGGATGAATTTGCCAAGGAATTCGATGCTATCAATGATCCTTACAGCGCCATCATTGTCAAAGCGGTGGCGGATCGTCTTGCAGAAGCCTTCGCTGAATACCTGCATCAGCAGGCCCGCTTTGCCTGGGGTTATGAAAAGCCCGGTGACCTGACCCATGAGGAGATGGTCAAAGAGAAGTATCGCGGCATCCGCCCGGCACCGGGGTATCCGGCTCAGCCAGACCATACAGAGAAACCCATTCTTTTTGACCTGCTTCAGGCGACGGAAAAGACCGGCGTCGAGCTAACTGAAAGCATGGCCATGCATCCCGGCAGCGCAGTCAGCGGCCTCTATTTCAGTCATCCTGAGGCGCATTACTTCGGCATCAGCGTCGTGGGCAAAGATCAGGTGGAAGACTATGCCGTCCGCAAAGGCATGACGGTCCCACAGGTCGAAAAATGGCTGGGGCCTTGGCTGGGTTATTGATCGGCTCAGTTTCCTTTGAAATGATACACAGGCTGGTCTCCCTGCCAGTCTAGGTATTTCATCGCGCCTGTGATTTCCTCTTCATTGAGGCTGCTGAGGCGGAAAACCCGTCCGTTGAAGGTGCCTGAGGTGGCTTGGCGGCCCTCCATAAGGTTGAGGATGGTTTGCCTCATGTCACCGGGTTCCATCACGGGTGCCCCCACGGCGGCAGCCCCCATGCACAGGCTGACGACCTCCTGGGCATTGCGCTGGTCACGGACGCGGGTCATACTCTCTCGCTGGGCTCCGCCCAGGAAGGCAATGGCTACGGCTGCCATGATACCGAGCACCGCGATTACGATCAATACCTCCACCAAGCTAAAGGCCTGACGTCGGCAAGAACGAATATCTGAGGAACTGAGGATCATCAATGGATGTGTATGATATGGAAATTATAGCTTGCCACGAGGCAAAGCAATCCTAAATCCTAAAATTCTGAACAGTCGCCCTGCTATCAGTTAGACTTAACGTGTGCCACGGCCAGTTTCCCGGCGGCCTCCCCCGTGGCCATGCAGGTGCCCATGACACGTAGGGAGGCCAGGGCCTCATGATCGGCGGAAAGGCAGCGACCGGCAAAGAAAAGGCCGGGTGCATCGGCACGGTAGAGGCAAAGGGCAGGGATGCCTGCCGGTTTCGGTTCGTCAAAGTAACGGAACTTGGGACCGCGGGCGTTTTCTCGCTTTTCCATGGGCCATCCGGCCAGGGCGATTTCATCGTCAAAGCGGCGGTTTGCGGCCAGATCATCGCCTGTGATCACATAATCCCCAATATAACGTGCCGTCTCGCGAATGCCTGCCTTGGTGGGCAGCATGGGCGGCGGGCAGTGTTTGAAATCCGCATGTTCACGGACCAGAAACTGCCACACACCCAGGGCGACTTCCCGCCCTTCCTGCTCCACTCGGGCACGCTTCATGGGGTCGAAGGGGTCCCAATCGCCCTGCCCGGCCTCGAGATCGACTGTGAGGAAAGTTTCTCCTGCAAAGGGGGAGTCGCGAAAGGCCGCGCCCATGGCTGCTTGGGGCAACAATCCATCGCGAACAGCCCGGACAATCATGGCCCCGATGGTGAGCCGCCAGGCATCGTCGTGCCTGCCTTGGATGCCGTGAAAAGCGGAGATATAAGCCGGGCGATAGAGTTTGCCACCTTCCGTCTGCTGACACCAATCTGGATTCAAAAGGCGCGCGCCCGTAGCATCACCGGTGGTATCGATCAGGGCCTTGCAGCGCAGTCGTTTTTGGGCACCCCGCGTGAAGGTCTCCAGATGCCAGCCTGCCTCTTCCTGCCGCAGGGCAGTCCATTCACAGCCCGTCAGCAGGGTCAGGTGGGGTTCCGCCCGGCAGAGGTCATCGGCTATCTGGGCATACAGGGAAGGGTGCTGACGCAGGACATAAACTTTGCCCATGAGATCCGGCGCGGACTGATTCGTGCGCTCCATCATCGCCTGCCCGATCTCCACGGAGATGCCGGGATTTAGCCAGGCCCAGGGCAGGGAAACATCGGGATGGAAAAGCCCGCAAAAAGTATGCACCAGCGCATGAGTGCCCATGCCGCCCAGCATTGCCTGCCGCTCCAGCAACAGCGTCCTGGCCCCGGCGCGTGCCGAGGCGAGCGCTGCGGCCAGACCCGCGCTGCCGCCCCCGGCCACGATGACATCCGCCTCCAGGTTCATGCGGCGCTGCGATTCGGGTGCGATAGCCAGCGCGCCAGGATGGTGGCCGTGGCAAAGTGATTGCGTGTCATCTCCGTGGGGGTGATTCGCACACCAAACTCCCGTTCCAGATGCAGCATCAATTGCATCATGGCCAGGGAGTCCAGCCCCTGGGCAAACAGGTCTGAATCTGGGGTCAACGGCCCATCGGACTCCACAATGTGGTGCTCGGCAATGAGCGCGATGACGGCAGTCGGTGAAATGTCAGGCATAAGGTTATCATGAAAAGCTCCCGCCTATGAGCAAGGAGCGGAAATCATGAAACGTCAGCTAGGCAAGAGTGTTGTCTTAAAACGAGAATGAACTTCCTGAATCGCCCACTGGGCATGTTCGGCGATCAGCGGATGCTCATCCTGCGCGGCTCTTTCCAACGCGGGCAGATCCTCCGGCGTGCCCACATTGCCGAGGGCCACGCAGACATTGCGCAGGAAGGCGGGGCGCTTGATGCGCTTGATAGGCGACTTGGCAAACAGCGCACGAAAGGTCTCATCGGTCAGGTTTAAAAAATCGCGCAACTTTTGGTTAAACACCGTCTCCCGGGCCTGAAAGGTGGCCTCATGGGAAACCTGGGCGAACTTGTTCCAGGGGCAGGCGCTCAGGCAGTCATCGCAGCCATAAATGCGGTCACCCATGGCCCGGCGGAACTCCAGTGGGATGGGGCCTTTGCTTTCGATGGTGAGGTAGCTCACACAGCGCCGCGCATCCATGCGACGCGGGGCGGTGATGGCCTGGGTCGGGCAGGCCACCATGCAGCGGGTGCATTTGCCGCACAGGTCCTTGGCTGGAGTGTCCACGGGCAGATCGAGCGTGCTGATCAGCTCTGCGAGGAAGAACCAGGTGCCGAGTTCACGATGAATCTGCATGGTGCTTTTACCTCCCCAGCCCAGGCCCGCCTCGCTGGCAAAATCACGCTCCAAAACCGGGCCCGTATCCACATAATAACGCTGAGTGCCGCCATGCCCGATGAGAAAGGCATCCAGCTCCTTCAGGCCTTTGCCAATGAGGTCGTGATAATCCTCATTCCAGGCATAACGGGCGATGCGATAGCCCCCCGCAGCTGTCTCGGGTGCCTTGCCTTGGTAGTAGTTCATCGCCAGCACGATGACGATCTTCGCCCCTGGCTGCACGATGCAGGGATCGGTGCGGCGGTCTAAATTGCGGGCCATCCAGGCCATGTCGCCGTATTTGCCCTCGGCCACCCATTGCTCAAAGATCTCCCGCCGCGCGGCAGGCTTGGCAGGCGCGATGCGGCAGTCGGCAAAGCCCAGTTCACGGGCCTTGGCGATGAGCTGGGTTTTCAAATCCGTCATGATCAAATCCTGGGATCGAAGGCCAGGGCGCGCGCCTTGGCCTCCATCTCGTCACGCAAACGGCGACACATCATTTCGCACAGCTCATTCACCATGGTGTCTGCGATGTAGCAAACGGTGGACAGGCCTTCCTTCCTCATGCTGATCATGCCTGCATCCCTCAGCACGGCCAGGTGCTTGGACACATTGGCCTGGCCGGAGCCGGAGGCCTCCACGAGCTGGCCCACCGTGCGCTCCTGCTGCATGAGGAGATTCAGCAGCTTCAGCCGCATGGGCTCCGCAAGCGCCCGGAAACGCAGGGCGATCAGTTCCAGGGCCGCATCGGACATGAGGGGCTTGGAGGATTCAGGTTCTTTTTTCCGTGACATGGAAGAATTGTATTTGATATATCGTTATATAGCAATATAGTTTTGTCGTTACTGGATAGAAATTAACCTCTCAACCCCACACCGCAATGCAAACCAACATCACTCCGACTCAACTCAAGCAACGCCTGGATCGCGAGACCTGCCAGCTCGTGGATGTGCGTGAGCCCATCGAACACGCCGAGATGAACATCGCCGCCGCTCGTCTGGTCCCCCTGGGCGACCTGGAAAAACGCGCCACCGAGCTGACCAAGGACCTGCCTGTGATCATCCACTGCCGCAGCGGTAAACGCGGCGAGCAGGCCGTGGCCAAACTCCAGGCCCTCGGCTTTAACCAGGTGCAAAATCTGGAAGGCGGCATCCTGGCCTGGAAAGAGGCCGGACTGCCCGTCGTCACGAATAAGAGCAAGGTCCTGCCGCTGATGCAGCAGGTGCAGCTCACCATCGGCCTGGGCGTGCTCACGGGTGTGGCCTTGTCCCAGACAGTGCATCCAAACTGGGTCTTCCTCAGCGCCTTTTTCGGTGCCGGGCTGGTCTTTGCAGGCAGCACGGGCTGGTGCGGACTGGCCATCCTGCTTTCCAAAATGCCTTGGAACCGTGTGGAAGGGCAAGCCTGCTGCACCCCGAAAAACTGTGCCGTCAGTTGATATCAACCCTCACCCTTTGACGACCATGTTCCTCCGACAAATCACCGACGCTTCCCTGGCGCAAAACGCTTATCTCATCGGCTGTCAGCGCACGGGCGAAGCCGTCATCGTGGACCCCGAGCGCGATGTGGACCGCTATCTGAAACTAGCGGCGGAAAACGACCTGCGCATCACCGCAGTGGCGGAGACCCACATCCATGCCGACTACCTCAGCGGTGCCCGTGAGCTGATGGAGCATCATGGGGTGAAAGCCTATCTCTCCAGCGAAGGCGGGCCTGACTGGCAGTTCGAATGGGCGCATGGAAAGCCCAACGCCCGCTTCCTGCGCGATGGCGATTCCTTCCATGTCGGCAACATCGAACTGAAGGCCCTGCTGACTGCCGGGCATACGCCGGAGCATCTCAGCTACCTCGTGACGGATCACGGCGGCGGGGCCACGGAACCCATGGGCCTGCTCAGCGGGGACTTCATCTTCGTCGGCGATGTCGGTCGCCCGGACCTGCTGGAAAGCGCCGCCGGTCAGGCCGGTGTCATGGAGCCCAGCGCCCGCACCCTGTATGCCAGCCTGCGCGCCACCTCCCCCCTGCCGGAGCATTTGCAAATCCTGCCCGCCCATGGTGCAGGCAGCGCCTGTGGCAAGGCCCTGGGGGCGATTCCAAATAGTGTGTTAGGCTATGAGCGCCGTTTCAACCCGGCTTTCAAAGAAGCCCTCACCGGCAGTGAGGCGGACTTTGTGAAAGACATCCTCGCAGGCCAGCCCGCGCCGCCGCGCTACTTTGCCCGAATGAAACGAGACAATCGGGCCGGGCCACCCTTGCTGCCTGGCGGTCAATTGCCTCAACCCCGGCACCTCTCCGCCTCTGAAGTGACCGGTTTCCTCAGCGAACCCAAGGCCGTCGTGCTCGACCTGCGGGCCGACCGCACCGCCTTCATGCAGCGTCATCTCAAAGGCGCGCTGCTGGCCCCGCTGACCGGGGGTAAGCTGCCCATCGCGGCAGGCTCCTACCTGGAGGAAGACGCGCAGATCCTCCTGATCGTCAATGACCCCGCCGAGGTGGAGGAAGCCGTCAGACAGCTCGTCCGCATCGGGCTGGATCACATCCTCGCCTGGATGACCGTGACAGAGGCCCAGGGGATCAGCGATGCCCTCATGACGACCCAGGCTTATATCACCACCACCCAGTTGCACGAGGCATTGGCTGCGCACACCGAGGCGGTGGTTTTGGATGTTCGTGGTGCGGATGAATACGCGGAACGTCATGTGAAGGGGGCCCTCAACATCCCTTACACCCGGCTTGGCGCACGCCTGAGCGAAGTGCCTCAGGATAAGCGTCTCTATGTTCACTGCGGCAGCGGTCTGCGCGCCGGCCTCGCCACGTCCTTCCTCGCCCGGGAAGGCCGCGAGGTCGTGCTGGTGGACGGTGCTTTCGGACGCATTGCGCCTGACATGCTGTCCAAGAACACCGTTGCCGACAATGCCTTATGAGTGCTCTCGCCATCGGCCTGCTGCTGCTGACCGCTTCGGGTATCACGGTTTCATCCGTGCTCGCCTTTTGGTGGGCTGGCAAGAGCGGGCAGTTCAGTGAGGTCGAAAGGGGCGCGATGAGCGTCTTTGATCTGGATGAATTGGAAAACTTAAAACCTCAGACTCTCAACCCAAGTGGAAACATCCCTCGTTCAAAATAATCCAATCTCATTAAGCCGTGAGGTGACAGAAGAGGCGAAACTCCGCAGCCGTGCCGAGCGTGCAGAGATTGACGCCAAGGCAGCAGGGCCGGTGATGCAATTTTTCATCAGTGCGTTGTTCTGGTTGCTTGCCGGTTCCGCGCTGGCGTTGATTGCCTCGCTTAAACTGCATTCGCCCACGTTCCTCGCTGAGCAGGACTGGCTGACCTTTGGTCGCGTGCGCCCGGCGCATTTAAACACCATGGTTTATGGTTGGGCCACCATGGCTGGCATCGGCGTTGCGCTCTGGATGATGTCCCGTCTGTGTCGTGCACCTTTGCGCGGTGTGGGCTGGCTGCACGTTTCTGCACTGCTGCTCAATATCGGCAATGCATGGGGAACTTATGGCGTGCTGACGGGTGGCAGCACGTCGTTTGAATGGCTGGAGTATCCGAGGGCGGCGGGGTTGTTTCTTTCGGCGGCGTTTGTGCCACTGATCATTGTTTTTGCGGATATGGCGCGGCGCAGGCAGGCGGGGCATATTTATGTCTCACAGTGGTATCTCATGGCTGCGATCTTTTGGTTCCCGTGGCTGTATCTCACCGCGCAGGCGCTCATGTTATGGCAGCCGGTGGCGGCACCTGCCCAGGCACCGATGAACTGGTGGTATGCTCACAATGCACTGGGCTTGTGGTTCACGCCGATTTGCCTCGCCACGGCGTATTACCTGATCCCGAAGATACTAGGCAAGCCTATTCACAGCTACTACCTCTCTGTCATTGGTTTTTGGTCGCTGGCGTTCTTTTATGCATGGAACGGGATGCATCATCTCATCGGTGGGCCTTACCCGGCGTGGCTCATCAGCGTCAGCATCGTGGCCAGCCTCATGATGCTCATCCCTGTTGTCACGGTCGCGGTAAATCATCACTTCACCATGCGCGGCAGCTTTGGCGCACTGCGCACCAGCCCCACACTGCGTTTTGTCGTTTTTGCAGCGATGAGTTACACCATCGTCAGCGTGCAGGGCAGCCTCACCGCCATCCGTGCGGTCAGCCGTGTGACCCATTTCACGCATTACACCGTGGCCCATGCGCACATGGGCATGTATGCCTTTGTGACCATGATGCTGTTCGGGGCGATGTATTACATGATGCCGCGCCTCATTGGCAAAGAGTGGCCCTCACGCTGGCTCATTCGCATTCACTTTTGGGGCTGTGCGCTCGGTGTGCTGCACTACTGGATCATCCTGAGCATCGGTGGCATCAAGCAGGGGCTTTGGATGCTCGACCCCTCGGTGCCATTTCTCGACATCGTGCAGCGGATGCTGCCGTATCTGGAACAGAGAAGCTGGGCTGGTGTGGCGATGACCACCGGGCACATCGCCTTTGCCATTTCCTTCATCTGGCTGCTGATGAGCAAGTCCAATCAGGACACGGGTCCGACCTTGCTGGGTAAAACAAACAACCAGAAGTCAATCGTATGAATCACTTTCGTATCATCTTCCTCGGCTTCCTTGCCACGTTCGCCAGTTCGTGGCTGGGGCTGGTGCTTTTGCCTTCCGTTCACTATGGAAACGAGGCCGCGAAATTGCCGCCCACCACCTCCACAGCGGAAAGCGATCTCTTGCGGCGTGGCGAGCAAGTCTATTCCGCCAATGGCTGCGTGTATTGTCACACACAGCAAGTGCGGCCTTTCGCCTTTGGCAGCGATGATGAGCGCAACTGGGGCAAGCGCCGCACGGTGGCTGCTGACTACCTGGGTGATGCCAAGGCGCTGATGGGCACGATGCGCACCGGGCCAGACCTGGCCAACATCGGAGTGCGGATGCCTTCCACCTCATGGCACTACAAGCATTTGTTTGAGCCTACCAGCACCTCGCCCGGGTCCATCATGCCGCCGCATCGTTTTTTATTTGAGCGCAAACCGGTCTTCAACGGGGTGCCGGATGCCGATGCCATCTCCATCGGTCCGAATGGCGAGCAAGTGGATGCGACCGGTCACCAGTGGGTGCCTACGGCAGATGGTCGCGCCTTGGTGGCCTATCTCATCTCCTTACAACGCAGCGCGGTTGATCGGCCCGAAGCCAGCGAAGCACCGCAGAAGTAAATCACGCCATGAACACACACATCCATCTTCACTTCCTGCTGTCACCTCAACCACTCTTCGCAACCAACCTCTCACAACAGTAAATCCCACCATGTAAACAAGCCTTCACCCCTGGCCTCAACCATGCCTCCGTCATGGCGCTGGCGACGCGGTGTTATTGGGGTGTTGGCCCCATTGGCCTGAAGCATCACTTCGGCCAAAGGTTTTGCCACTGAGGCGGATTCATATCCGCCCTTCTCCCTGACTCAACATGAAATCACTCACTTCTTTGGCGACAGCGTTCGCCCTGCTGTTAACCCTCTCCGCAACCGCCCAGCAACCCGGACGTGGCCTTGCCTCAGGCGGCCTGACCGCTGAAGCCAAGCAAGCGCTCGTCGAAACCTTGGCAGGACCTGATGGCGAGTTTGCCGCCCATGCACTCTACACCGCCATCTTGAAGAAGTTCGGTGACGCCCAACCTTATGCGAACATCCGCGAGGCCGAGACGCGGCACATCCAGGCGCTGAAGCGACAGTTTGAGAAATACGGCATCGCCATTCCCGAAGACAAGTTCGCGGGGAAAGTGACTCCGCCGGAGACGCTGCTGCAAGCCGCGAAAGATGGCATCGAAGCCGAAAAGAAAAACGTGGCTCTCTACGGCGGATATCTGGCCGCTGTGAAAAACTACCCGGACCTCACGCAGGTGTTCACGAACCTGCGGAATGCCTCGCTTCAAGGTCACCTGCCGGCCTTCCAGGCAGCGGCGGCATCCCAAGGCCAGCTCGACGAGGCCCAGATGCGGAAGCTCCCCAGGCCAAAGGGAGGACGCGGCAAAGGACGATTCGCGAATTGATCCTAACCCCTCCAACAAGATCTATGAAAACCACCACCATCGACATCGGCATCAGTGAAGCCAACCGCACCGAAATTGCCGCAGGGCTCTCGCGCCTGCTCGCGGACAGCTACACGCTCTACCTCCAGACGCACAACTTCCACTGGAACGTCACCGGACCGATGTTCCAGACGCTGCATGTGATGTTTGAAACCCACTACACTGAACTGGCACTGGCCGTGGATGTCATCGCCGAGCGCATCCGCTCGCTGGGCATGCACGCTCCGGGAACGTATGGCGACTTTGTTCGCCTCAGCTCGATCAAGGAAGTCCCCGGAGTGCCAAAAGCCAAGGAAATGATCCAACTGCTCGTGCATGGTCACGAGGCCGTCGTGCGCACCGCACGCTCCATCTTCCCCGTGGTCGAAAAAGCTGCCGATGAAGCCAGCGCCGACCTTTTGACCCAGCGCATCCAGCTTCACGAAAAGACCGCCTGGATGCTGCGCAGTCTGCTGGAGGACTAAACCACGACCCCTATGAAACATTCCAAAACTCTTCTCGCCGCCCTCACGATCATCGCTACATCGCAAGTTGGGGCTCAGGTGGTGCCACCAGCCTCCTTCTCCCTTTGCGCCGCCTGTCATGGCATGGATGGTAAAGGCCTTCTCGCCGGCACACCGACGCCAATGGCACCGCCACTGGCCGGCTCCAGGTTCGTCGCCGCTGGCGATGGCGAAGTCATGGCCTCCATCGTCTTCACCGGCATCGCCAAGGAAGACGCCAAATACCTCGGTTTGATGGCACCGCTCGGTCCCGCGATGACCGACGTCCAAATGGCCGAGGTCTTGACCTATGTGCGCAGCAACTTCGGCAACACCGCCCCCGCCGTCACCGCCGATCAGCTCAAACTCTGGCGTGAGAAATACAACGGCAAGCCTATGCAGAAACGCGCTGACATTGAAAAGCTCGTGGACGTGAAACCCACCATCAAACCCTGAGATCACAGCATAGGTGCAATCCAATCAGCACCGCCTGATAGCCTGCACGCGGCCCACATCAACACAAACCACTATGAATACGAATACCACCACTGAGCACGCGAGCGATCAGCTCGACCACGCCGCCTGGAAAAGCGACCACGCCACTTGGACCGCAGATCATCAAGAAGCCGCTGCCATCCTGAAACGGGCGCAGGAGGAACTCGCGAGTCATGAGGCAGAGATCAGCACTCACGAACAGGAGATCGCCGAGCACGAGAAGGCAGGCAATCCGCCCAACGCCACACACCAGCACGCTGAGGCTGACCACGCGAAACACAAACAGCAGCACGAGGCCACCAAAGCGCATCACGAGCGAATCATGCAGGCGCTACGTGCTCTCGATGCCGCAATGAAGTGACCGGGTACACCGCAAGCTCAAGGTCAACGAGGCGCTGCGATGATCCGCCCCGTGGCCGGAACGTTTATTAAACAGGCAACATCAGCGTGTTCGTCGTCACGCTTGAACAGCGCATTGTCGCCCTGGAAGATGGCCTCATTCACGAACGTCCTTTGATCTATTCCCAAACCTAACTATGAAACGCACCACCACATTCCTCTGCCTTCTCGCCAGCCTCGCCTTCGCACAGGACGCCAGTGTCAAACCCGGCATCAACGACAAATTTCTCGATCCGAAGCTCAACGTCGAGGAGTGGACGAAGAAGTTCGAAACCGAGAGCCGCGAGATCTTCCTGCTGCGTGAGAAAATCGTCGCGGCGGCCAGTTTGAAGCCGGGAATGGCCATGGCGGACATCGGCGCGGGCACCGGGCTCTTCACGCTGCACTTCGCCCAAGCCGTTGGTGCCGATGGGAAGGTCTATGCTGTCGAAATTGCCAAAAACTTCATCGAACATATCAAAGCCCGCGCCAGTAAGGCGAGTGCATCGAACGTGCAAACCATCCTCTGCACCGAAAAGAGTGTCGAACTGCCAGAGGCGAGCATCGACCTCGCCTTCATATGCGATGTGTATCACCACTTCGAGTATCCGCAGGCCACCCTCGCCACGCTGCACAAGGCATTGAAGCCGGGCGGCGAACTCGTTCTCATCGACTTCAAACGCATCCCTGGCGAGACGAGCGACTTCATCATGGGCCATGTCCGTGCCGGGCAGGGGGTTTTCGAGGCCGAAGTCACCGCCGCTGGCTTTGAGAAGGTGGATGAGGTGAAAGACGTGTTGAATGAGAACTACTTCGTTAAGTTCCGCCGGAAGTAGCTGACCACTAAGAAGCCCTACACTAGTGAAGATTTGTATCGACCAAACCACCACCTCTGAACATGAATCCACCCAAACATCAGGAAGCAGGCGAAGACATGAACGTCCGCATCGTTCACGGCGCACTTTGGCGTGAGCTGGCGGAGCCTATCGAGCACTGGCGGCGCACACCCTGGTATCTGCGGCATTTTTACGCAATCATGGCGCTCCTGGCCCTGTTCTACCTCGTCCAGCAGGTCTTCGACTGGAATGAATACGAAGAAAACAGGCTGCGCCGTTTCCGACGCGATCAAGAGCAGAAAGCGCTCATGGAATCCACCCCCCAATCCGCACCATGAGCTGTTGCTGCCAGCCAATACCGGCCGCAACGCCAGCGGAGTCATGCTGTGCAGCCACGAAGAAAATCAAACCGGCGAATGGCTCCGAGTGGGCCGTGCTTGGCGTGCTCATCCTGCTCGGCGGCTTGACGATGAATGTCAGCCTCGCCGTCAATCTCTCTGAGCTGGCAGGAGACATGCGGCTCATCGTGCATGGTGCGCTGGCGGCTGCGGGTGTGGTGGCCGTGATACTTGGCGGTAGAGATCTTTTTCCGCCCGCCTGGCAGGCATTGAAGCAAGGACACATCGTCACCGAGCATTTGTTTCTCGCGGGCATCTTCGCGGCGTGGGGCGTCTCCGTTCACGCCACGTTGACCGGCCTCGGTGGGGTGTTTTATGAAGTGCCCGTGCTGCTGCCGGCGATTCGTCGTTTTGGCGGCATACTGCTTGGACGGCAGCGCACCCGGATTGATGCCGCAGTGAAGGATTTGCTCGCAGGCATCGCCACCGCACGTGTGAATCAAGACGGCACATGGAAACTGGTGCCGCTCTCGGAAGTGTTGCCCGGTGATGTCTTGCGGGTCCGCTCGGGTGAAAACATCCCCGCAGATGGTATCATCACTGAAGGCAGTGCCTATGTGCAGACACGCCCGCTCACGGGCGAGCCGTTTCCTGTCTCGCTGAACGTCGGTGCCGAGGTGCGGGCGGGCATGGTGCCGCTGGATGGCGAGTTACATTTGAGAGTGACGGCCATCACCAGCGAGCTGTCGCAGCTCACCGCCGACACACAGAGCTTGCTGGAGCGTCCACCCGCCTTTTTGCGCTCGGTGGAAAAAGTGCTGCGCTGGTTCTTTCCCACCGTGCTCCTCGCCAGTTTAGCGACGCTGGCATTTTGGGCTTGGCACTCAGGCTGGCAGACTGGTATCAGCCACAGCCTCGCCGTCGTGCTTGTAGCTTGCCCTTGTGCCTTCGGTATGGCGCTGCCGCTGTTGCTTCGTCGCGGCCTGGGCGCTTGTTTGCAGCGCGGCATCGAGCCGGTGGATGCCGCATTTATGGAAACCTTGTCGCTCGTGCGCGTGGTTGCCTTTGATAAAACCGGCACCCTCACCGTGCCGGAAATGACCGTGACCGAGCTCGTCTGCGCGCCCGGCACGGATAAAGCCCATGCGCGCGCCTTGCTCGCGGCCTTGCACAGCCACTCCACGCATCCGGTGGCGCGACCGTTCTGGGCTTGGGCGGCGGAGGCTGATGCAGTGCCGGTGAGAAATCTGCACGCGCTGCCTGGACAAGGCATTGAGGCAAAAATCCAACAGCAGGGCGGATGGCAGACGGCACGCCTCGGGCATGAATCCTTTATGCAAACGCCGCTCCCGGCATGGGCTGAGGTGCCTGCAAATCAACGCCGTGTCTTCCTCGAACTCGATGGTGCCATCAAGGCTGTCTGCCTGCTCGCCGAGCAGCCTCGCGCCCGTGCCTTGGCAGCCTGCGCGGCACTCCATGCATCGGGTTATCGCACGGCTTTGCTCACCGGAGATGCCACCCTTCCTGACGAGTTTGCCCACACCTTTGATGAAGCTCACACCTCGCAGAGGCCTGCCGGGAAGGTGGAAAAAGTGCTGCTTTGGGAGCACCGCGCGCAGCCTGTGCTCTTCCTGGGGGATGGTCTCAACGACGCCCCGGCACTGGCCGCCGCCACGGCGAGCATCGCCATCGGAGACAGTGCAGCGCTCACCTCCGCGAGCGCCCAGGCCCGCTGGCAGCAGCCTGATTTCGCCGCGCTGCCGGGCCTTTTGGAGGAAGCCCGCGTACTCGCCACACGCGCCCGGCGCATTCTACGCGTTACGCTCACTTACAACATCGGCGGCATGACCCTTGCCGCAGCCGGGCTGCTTCATCCCGTCATGGCCGCAGCGCTTATGTTGATTTCGAGCGCCACCGTCATGGCCCTGGCTTCGCAGCCGACGGTCGTTGGCAACATAGATCCTCCCCCTTAACCATGAACTTTGTAACCCATGACCTGCTAGGCCTCCTGTATGGCCTCATCGTCGGTGTCTCCCTTGGGCTCACCGGCGGTGGCGGGTCCATCTTTGCCGTGCCCCTTCTTATCTACGGCCTGGGAGTTCCGGTCGGCACCTCCATCGGGCTGAGTCTCGCCTCCGTCGGCATCACGGCGGGGTTTGGTGCGGCTTTGCGATTAAAGGCGAAGGAGGTGGATCTGCGGGCTGGCTTGGTCTTTGCCGCCGCTGGGATGTTGCTCGCGCCAGTCGGCGCATGGCTCGGAACAATGTTTTCCTCCACGCTTCTGCTTTCCGCCTTCGCGTTGCTGATGGCCGTCATCGGTATCCGCATGTGGCGGGGTCAATCAGGGGAGAGCGTTGTACCGGGGCCTTGTGTGGTGCGGCCTGGCGGCGGCCTGGGGCCGGGCTGCTACGCACGCCTCACGGCGGCGGGCTGTGCGGCGGGACTCATGTCCGGCCTGTTCGGCGTGGGCGGTGGCTTCATCATCGTGCCCGCGCTGCTGTATGTCACGGGCATGAGCATCCACCGTGCCGTGGCCACCTCCCTGTTCGTCATCTTCCTCATCTCGCTTTCTGGTGTCGCCGCGCACCTCGCCCACGGGCAGCTGTTTCCCATGCCCGTTACTGCGCTTTTCATCGGCGGCGGCTTTGCCGGGATGCTGGCCGGTGGGGCCTTGCGCTCCCGCCTCTCCGGCCCCGCGCTGCAACGCCTTTTTGCCATCGGGATGTGGTTCGTCGCCGCCTACATGCTGGCGCGGAATGTGCCTGCGTTTTTCAAGGCCTAACATTCATTATGACCTCAACATGCCCATGATCCTCAAATCGCAGGTGAACCGTGATGGATACTCACTCTGCTCAAACACCTCCTCATTCCACCATGAAAACAACCACCAGCCTCCTCGCCCTGCTCATCCTCAGCCTCCTCGGCGCACAAGCCTCGTCTGCGGCGGAACCTGTGCCGACAGCCCTCCCTTTGCAGGTGCGTGAAAATCTGCGCATCGTTTATCAGGTCACGGATGACGCGCAGTATGAAGGCGTGAACAAAGGATTGTTTTATGCCCGTAAACTCATCAACACCTATGAGAAGCAGGGCATCGCGGCGAATCAGGTGCATCTGCATCTCGTCTATCACGGCACTGGCCTCCAGGCCGTCGTGAACCCGGAGGCACGCATACGATTGAAGGCCGAAAAAGCCGAGAACCCCAATGGCGAGATCCTGGCCGAACTCATCAGGCGCGGTGTGCAGATCGAGCTTTGTGAAAACACCATGCAGCAAAAAGGCGTCCAGCCCACGGAGCTGATGCCCGGGGTCAAACTCGTCGTCGGGGCCTTCCCGCGCCTGGTGGACCTGCAACTCCAGGGTTACGCTTACATCAAGTTCGAGTGACCGTTTGGCCTAACCATGACCACCACTCTCAAAATCGCCCTTTATTCTCTGGCCTTTCTCGGTCTGGCGGGCGGGGTGTTGTGGTGGATCATGGATCATCGCCGGGGCACGGCCTGGGCCGTGTCCGTCATTCAGGATCGCTTCCCGGATGTGCCGCAAATCTCCGCCGCCGACCTTCAGGAATGGTTGAATGACGGCCAGCGTGGCCCTCCCATGCTCATCGATGCCCGCTCCGATGAGGAACACGAGGTGAGTCATCTGCCCGGTGCCCTGCATCTGAATGTGGAAACCGTCACGACCGAGGCCTTGCAAAAGCTCGACCCCGCCAAGCCCTACGTCGTCTATTGCGCCGCCGGGTATCGGGCCTGTCAACTGGCGCGGCAGATGCACAGCGCCGGGATCAAGGATGTCCGCAACCTCGAAGGCGGCATCTTTGCCTGGGCCAATGACGGCCATGAGGTGCAAAAGGGGGACCAGCCCGTGCAGCAGGTCCACTCTTATCACCGCCTGTTCGCCCGCCTGCTGAAACCGGAACGTCGCCAGCCTTGATCCCGGTGATGCGGGGTGGCCAAACACGGCCTCCGATGCCTTAATGGCCCGCATGGAAGACGACCCCGTCCGCATCCCCATCACCGATGAACTCGACTTGCACACCTTCCGCCCGAATGAGGTGGGTGACCTGCTGGTGGACTACCTCGGCGAATGCCAAAAGCTGGGCATCCTGAGCGTGCGCGTCATCCACGGCAAAGGCACCGGCACCCTCCGCACAGGAGTGCATGCCGCCCTGGCGAAAATGGAGATCGTCCAGGAAATCATCTGGCCCGCCGGGGAACGCTCCGGCGGCTGGGGTGCGACGTGGGTGCGGCTAAAACCTTCGCAGCCTTCTTGCCCCCAGCCATCTCCCGGCTAATTTTCGGCTCCCATGTCCCACGCCGTCCTCAGCCTCCTCAAAGAAAGCCGTCACCCCATGCGCATTGACCTCATCGGCGTGGCCGGATCAGGGATGAGCGGGCTGGCCTCGCTGCTGCTGGCGCTGGGGCACAAGGTCAATGGGTCGGACAAAGTGACGACGCTGGAGACGGACCGTCTGGTGAAGCTGGGCCTACAGTTCTTTTCCCCCCACTCGGAGAAGGAGGTGGAGGAATGCGACATGGTCATCTACTCCAGCGCCATCAAGCCCGGCAATGTCGCCTATGAGGCCGCTTACAAGCAGGGCATCCCGCTGGTGCGTCGTGCCGAGGCCTTGGCCGCCGTGATGGCGAACAAAAAAGGCGTGGTCGTCGGCGGCACCCATGGCAAAACCACCACCTCCGCCCTGACTGCGCATGTGCTGCGTCAGGGGGGGCTGAAACCCAGCCACTATGTCGGCGCGGAAATCCCTATCCTTGGAGCCAATGCGCATTGGGACCCCGAGGGCGAACTCTTCGTGGCTGAAGGCGATGAAAGCGATGGCACCCTGGTGAACTTCCACCCGCAGCATTCCATCATCCTCAACATCGAGCCCGAGCACCTGGACTTTTACGATGGCATCGAGGCGATCAAAGACGTCTTCCGCCGCCTCCTTTCGCAAACACCCGGCTACTGGGTGCATTGTGCAGAGGACCCCGTCGCACGCGAAGTCTGTGCCGGACCTCAGGGTGTCAGCTACGGCTGGTCACGCGACTTCGATTTCTCCGCAAACATCCTGGCGATGAAGCCGGATCATTCGGACTTCGAGGTTTATCAGAAAGATCATTTGTTAGGTGTCGCCACCCTCGGCATCCCAGGCAAACACAACGTGTCCAATGCCCTCGCCGCTATCGCCTTGGCCACCAAGTTGGGCGTCTCTTTTGAAAGCATTCAGCACGCGCTGAAAAGCTTTCGCGGGGCCAAACGCCGTTTCGAGATCCGCCACAGCGGCGAGCGATTCACCGTCGTCGATGACTATGGCCATCACCCCAGCGAGATCGCCGCGACCCTGGCCACGGCTAAAGGCCTACAACCGAAGCGCATCGTCTGCCTCTTTCAGCCGCACCGTTATAGCCGCACCCAACTGCTGAAAAAAGAGTTCGGGGCCAGCTTTGGCGACGTGAACGAACTTTTTGTTACCGACGTTTATGCCGCCAGTGAGAAGCCGCTGCCCGGCGTCAGCGGCGAGACCATTGTCGAGGAAGTCAAAGCCCAGTCCTCCACCAAAGCCCAGTCCACCCCGACGCTGCCAATCTCCCGCGACAAAGTGGGCAACACCCTGCGCCCCGGTGACCTGCTCATCACCCTCGGTGCGGGCAATGTCCATGAAGTAGGCCGCTGCATTGCCCGCGACCTTCCCGTGTTGGAGAAACTTTGGGACTTGCTGGAAACGCATGGCGGCGGCGTGGCTCGCCTGTATGAGCCGATGAACCGCCACACCACCTTCCTCATCGGCGGGCCTGCCCAGTATTGGGTGGAGCCGCGCACCGTGGAGGGTTTTGCCGAAGTTGTTCGTTACCTGCGCGCCCACTCCGTACCCATCCGTGTAATCGGGCGCGGATCGAATCTCCTGGTCAAAGACGGCGGCATTCGCGGGGCCGTGATTCATCCTTCCAAGGGTGAGTTTGAGGAAGTCCGTGTCGAAGGTGAAACCCTTGTGGTCGGGGTCGGCACCCGCTTGAAAAAGATCGCCAGCAGCGCGCGCAATGCCGGGCTAGGTGGCTTCGAATGGATGGAAGGCGTGCCTGGAAATCTGGGCGGTGCCATCCGCATGAACGCCGGAGCCATGGGCACGGAGACCTTCGACCAGATCGTCAGTGTCCGTTTCATCGATACCGACGGCCAGATCAAAGAAAAGCCCCTGGCCGAGATCCAGCATCATTACCGCAACGTGCCGGAGTTTGAAGAACGCTATATCGTCTCTGCCGTGCTCAAAGGAACCCCTGCGGATCAGGGCGAGATCGACACCAAACTCGCCGCTTCCCATCAAAAACGCCGCACCTCCCAGCCCGTCGGGGCCAGCGCAGGCTGTGCCTTCAAAAACCCCGAAGTCTGCGGAGCTGGCAAGCTGATCGACGACCTCGGTCTCAAAGGCCGCAGCGTTGGCAAAGCCATCGTCTCAGACATCCACGGCAACTTCATCGTCAACAGCGGCGGCGCGACCGCCAGGGAAGTCCTCGACCTCGTCGCCGAAATCCAGGAGATCGCCCAACGCGAACGCGGCGTGCAGCTTGAGATGGAGGTCAAGGTGATCGGGGAGGATCAGCCGATGGGGCTGTGATGAACCTCTTGCGAGAAAGTAAGTGATGCGTTATCTTCATCCATGAATCCCACTCCTCTAGAGGCCGGACCTGCAGTGGCATCCGATGAGTGGACTGCCGCTACGATTCATCATGATAAGCCTGATCCCATGGCATGGATAAGCACCATCGGCATGTTCAGCGGTGATGATCTCATGAAGGAGATTGATGCCGAAGGGGCCCGTTGGAGACGCGAGCAATCAGAACAGGAAATCGCTGAAATGTGATCTTGTTGGATTCCAATCACCTGTCGGCGTTGAAGTATCGCGAGCATCCACGTTGTCTCGCTTTGTCCAGACGACTCCGGGAACGTGCGGATGATGGCATTGCCACGACAGTCATAGCCGATGGGGTTGTGTGCGAGTCTCACAGCGCTTTGCTCTGAACCCGTCGCTTGGACATCGCAGTCGCTTTGTGTCGCAAGACAACGGAGCGCCCCGGCTCCGCTCGTCGCGAGCTTGGATTTGAAGCCGTACCCATGACCAACGGCTCAAGAGGTAAGCCCAGTTGGACATGAAGATTGCGAATCATGGGAAGAGTGAGCGCGCGCTTGCCACTTAGCACCTCCGAGACACGGCTGGGTGACCCCAGATAGGCAGCCATTTCTCCCTTCGTCAGGCCTCGCTGTTCCATGACGAAAGCAATCAGTTCCGCCGGTGTAGGGGAACCGAGATCGTAATGCTTCTTTTCATAAGCTTCAATGAGCTCTGCCAAAACTTCCAATTCATCCGCCTCACACGAAAATGGCGATGGGTCCAACTGCATCAGTTCAGAAACCCGTTTCATGGCTTTCTGGTGATCAGCTCGGGTATGGATAGGAAAGATGTTCATCATCAGAGAAAAGGATTCAGCCCCATTTTTTCTTGTTGTATTCCGCGTGAGTGCCGATCCAGAGAATCTGCATCACGCCCTGACTGTAAGCGACCACTGTGACTAGACGATAATCGTTGCCTTTGATATCAAAGATGACGCGATTACCACTCAACACATCAGCCGAGCGAAAGTGATTTCGGATGTCTTGAAATGATTTCCACTCGGCAGCCTCGACAATTTTCACCCATGACCTGAGCGGCTTGAGTGAACTCGCGTGCCTTTTAGACCGGTTTTCAAAAAGGTTGTCTGAAAAAGGGCTGTACATTCACTAGAAAGAGTGATGAGTAGGGGGTGTGGGACGGCCGCGCATCGAGCTCAATGTGGAGACTGCTTCTTTTCAAGAAGTCA
>Ga0247831_1001399_pt1 | contig 45446 bp, 29 predicted proteins | sample LaCruzMarch2015__9_FD_192406 | JGI IMG/M metagenome (GOLD analysis project Ga0247831, IMG submission 192406) | Freshwater microbial communities from meromictic Lake La Cruz, Castile-La Mancha, Spain - LaCruzMarch2015_1m | ecosystem: Environmental > Aquatic > Freshwater > Lake | place: Spain...
CGAAGGAGACTTCTGCCGGCCAGGCGGCGGGATACGACGCGGTACAAGGCGCTTCGTCAACTCCCGGACAAGTTAAAAACTTGCCGCCACGTGGGGAGAGAGTCGGCAGGGCCAGGACACTGATAGACTTCTGGGCATGTCGACCAGCATCCATACGAGCGTTCTGCCTGCCGAAGTCATGTCGTTCCTCGCCGTGAAGCCGGGCATGCGGGTGGTGGACGGCACGTTGGGAGGTGGCGGCCATACCCGACTCCTGGCCGAGGCGGTGGGCCCCACCGGCCTCGTCATCGCCATCGACCGCGACCCGGAGGCGATCGAACGCGGCGCGAGGGAACTGGCCGGCCTGCCCGTCCGCTTCGCCCAGGCCAACTACTGCGACATCCCCGAGGTGCTCGACGCGCTCGCGATCGACAGAGTCGATGGTGTACTGCTCGACGTCGGCCTGTCGAGCGACCAGTTGGCCGACCATTCGCGTGGCTTCTCGTTTGAGTCGGACGGTCCGCTCGATCTGCGGTTCGATCCGACGGAGGGCGAGCCTGCCTGGAAGCTGGTCAATCGCATGAAGCCCGAAAACCTCGCCGACATCATTTTTGAATTGGGCGAGGAGCGCTACAGCCGCCGGATCGCGCGGCGGATCGCGGCGGTTCGGGAGAAGCAGCCGATTCGATCGGCACGCGAGTTTGCGTTGCTCGTGCGTTCGGCGATTCCGCGGCAGAAGCCTCCCCCCCGGATCCATCCGGCGACCCGCACCTTTCAGGCTCTGCGGATCGCGGTCAATCAGGAGCTCAAAAGCCTGCGGATTGCGCTTGAGAGGATTCCGACCCGCCTGACGGCACACGGTCGGCTGGCGGTCATCTCATTCCACTCGCTCGAGGATCGACTCGTGAAACAGGCGTTTCGCAGCCCGCAGATCTGGGAGTGCCTGACGCGGTCGCCCGTCGAGGCATCCGACGACGAGGTGCTGCGAAATCCCCGCAGCCGGTCGGCAAAGCTCCGGGCTGCCCAGCTTGCCCCGCCCGCCGGCGATGCCTGAGCGGAGCCTGGCTCCGACCGCGTCCCCGGTCGGATCGATCTGGCGGCAGCGGTGCCGATTCACGACACTCCCTGTCCCTTCCGCCCGCAGGCTGACACACGATCCATGGGACGCGAAACCAAGATTCTGCTGGCTCTGCTTGCCACTCTGGCCGGCGTATTTCTCGGCGTGCTCTCGGTGAAGCTGCTCGTGCCCCGGCCCCCTGTGAACGTCGGCCCCGACGTCACCACTGACGTCGCGGGCACGGGCATGAACGAACTGGTCGACCCGCCCTCGCTCTCGCCTCGGCTCCCCGGGCCGGCCCCCTTCGAGCCTGCGCCGGCCATGATCGACTCAGCAGCAACCGCGTCTACCGCGGCCGATTCGCTGCCCCCAGCCAGAGACCGCGAGAGCCGCTTCGCTGGTGGCTCCAGCCCGCTCTTGCCCGCTCCACCCCCCTTTGAACCGGATGCAATCGTTTCCCGGGCCGGCACGGCACAGCACGCTGCGATCGATTCCAGCCCGTCTGAAACCCCCTCATCTTCCGGCGTGCCGCCTCCGCCACTGCGGGATCCCTTCGTGGCACCTGCCGGGCTCGATATGCCGGTCACCCGTCCCGATCTGCAGGGGGAAACAGAGCCGTCCCCGCAGACTCAGGCACAGCCGCTGACTCAAGCGCAGCCGCTGACTCAAGCGCAGCCGCTGCCTGCCGCCGTCGCCTACGTTGCGAATTCGGGTGATTCCTGGTGGGATCTCGCAGAGCGGGCCTATGGCGATGGCCGCCTGTATCGGGCGTTGTTCGCATGGAACCGCGTGCTCGATTCGCGGATCACGCTCGCGCCGGGCACGAGGCTTGAGATACCGACGCGTTCGCAGCTCGAAGCTGCCTGGCCGAAGCTCATGCCGGCGGAATGATCACGTTCTAGCCACCATATCGCGATCCCCCGGCTTACGCCGGGGGCTTGTATTGGGGGGAGAACGGGCAGACAAGCCCGGAGCGTCAGCGATGGGGTCGGCGGGACGATCGACGCAACGCCCGTTGTGGCATCCGATCCCCATTGCCCCATACAAGCCCGGAGCGTCAGCGATGGGGTCGGCACGACGATCGACGCAACGCCATGCGTGGCATCCGATCCCTCATTGCCCCATACAAGCCCGGAGCGTAAGCGATTGTGTCGGCGGGACGATCGACGAAACGCCCGTTGTGGCATCCGATCCCCATTGCCCCATACAAGCCCGGAGCGTCAGCGATGGGATGCCCGTGCCAGCGACTGGCGGCCGAACTACTTCGCGCCAAACTTATACGCCGTGTTCTTCGGATCGAAGTCGGCGTCGGTGAAGCCGTTGTTGGTCTTCACGTTCATGTAGGTGTATTCCTCGAGGAGCACCGGCTGGCCGCCTGCCTCCTGGGGCCAGTCATACGCCTCGTAACGAATCGGTATGGTCAGTTCGTCATCGATGAACACGCGGGCCAGATGAAACCGGAAGTTCCGTCGCGGCACCGGATGCGACACCTGCACGCAGGTGCAAATACGGCCATTGACCTTGGCGTTGGGATAGAAGTTCACGTCACACTCGCCGAACTGCTTGTCGTGTTCGGCCACCTCGACCAGTCGCCGCGCGAGGTTCTCCACGCCGATCTCAGTCACCGGATAGCGATTGCCCTGCATCGCGAGCATGCTCTGCGGCTTGAGCGAGACGGTGCCAACCATGGCCCGCACGCCGCTGCCGGCATGGGCCAGCATGTTGCCGTCGTTGTGGCCAGACACGTAGATCACTTCCTGGCCCTTCACGCTGTCAGGTCCAAGAAAATAAAGGTAGACGCTGAACGGCTGCGACCGGATCTTGGCGAACATGTATTCATGCTCGCCCAGTTTGCCGTCGATCCGCTCGCGTTTCACGATCGTGCACGAATAGTCGCGGACGTTGGCGTTGATCTTGACGAGCCCCTGCTGGGCGAGATCGAGCGCCGGTTGGAGCGGATGGACGCCTGTTGCTGCCTGGGCAACGCCGGCATTGGCAGTGGCCTGAGAGAGGCCGCCGTTGGGCATAAGCCCGGGACCGGTCAGCGGGGCATTGGCGTCTGTTGCGGCAGGCAAAGCCGAACCAGGCTGCTGGCCTCCTGAAGGAGGCTGCGCCAGAAGCGGGCTCGCGAGGGGGAGCATGAGGACAGCAGCAAACGCGGCGACCTCGCACAGGCCGCAACGACCTCGCGACGTGGCAACTGAAAGCATGCGAGCGAATCCAACCATCTCTCCCTCCATACATCACATTTGGACATCACATTGGAATTTGCGGGGCCTGTCTCCGCCGATACTTCATGGCATCGCGAGTGTGATCGGCACGAGTGGCGAAGACAGGGGCCGAGTCTAGCGACCCCCACGGGCCACCACCATGTCATTTCCATGGGCTTTTTGGCTGCTTCAAGGAAAAGTCTTGCTTGGCCGCCCCGGGCCAACCATGCTCCTTGAACCGTCTGCGATCGCCTTCGCCGCGACCTGCCGCTCCTCAACCCTCTTTCGACCGCGCTCAATGGCCACAACCAAACTCCTGCCGACCCAGCCCGACGTCGTGGTGGCACGCATCGAGTCCGCCCCCTTCGGCGAAAACACCTACGTGCTCAGCCGTCGCGGCAGGCCGGAGTGCCTCGTCGTCGACCCGGGCTTCGAGCCAGAGGCCGTGATCGACTGGGTCGAGCAAAATGGCCTCCTTCCCGAGGCGATCCTGCTCACCCACGGTCACTCCGATCACATCGCCGGCAACGCCGCACTCCGCGAACGCTGGCCCGCACTCCCGATCCTCATCGGCCGCGACGACGCCTCGAAGCTCACCGATCCGGCCGGCAATCTCTCCGGCGGATTCGGACTGGCGCTGGTGAGCCCGCCGGCCGACCGGCTGCTTGCAGACGGCGAAACGCTTCAGATGGCGGGATTCGCCATCACGGTCGTCGCCATTCCGGGCCATTCATGCGGCCACGTCGTTTTCCGCACCGACGACACATCCCCCCAACTCGTCTTTGGCGGCGACGTGCTGTTTCAGGAGGGCATCGGACGGACCGATTTTCCGGATGGGGATTTTGCGGCCCTCGCAGCCGGCATTCGCGGCGGACTCTACACGCTTCCCGACAACACGGTCGTGTTTCCCGGCCACGGCGACGCAACCACCGTCGGCCACGAACGCCGCCATAATCCGTTCGTCGCGGACGAGGCACGACGGCAGAATACCGCGGACGGAAGCCACTGATCGCCGCTGATCATTGACCGGATGCCCGTCGCCCGTGGAAGATGGTTGCATGTTGTCGCCAGCCGACCTGCAGGAACCCGCTGTATCCTCTCCACCGCCCGAGCCACCGCGTGCGACGACGGCAGGCCGATCCGCGTTCTGCCGGGCCGCCGGATTGTCGCTGGCGGCGCTCGCCCGCCTCCTGGCCGGAGCCAGCATCCGCTGGATCGCCAGCCAGCCAGACACATGCCAGCGGATCTATTTCGCCAACCACACCAGCCACCTCGACGCCCTGCTCATCTGGGCCTCGCTGCCGCAACCTGTGCGGGAGGTGACACGGCCTGTCGCCGCCAAGGACTATTGGTCGCGCGGAATCGTCCGCCGCTGGCTCGCCGAGGAGGTCTTCGACGCGATCCTGATCGATAGGACCTCCATCAAAGTGCACCAAAGCCCGGTCGACCTGATGCTGCGAGAGGCGGGCACCAGCCATTCGCTGATCGTGTTCCCGGAGGGCGGTCGCAGCGTCAGCGGAGAGGTCGACGAGTTCAAGAGCGGCCTCTACTACCTCGCGAAAAAACGTCCCGACATCGAACTGATCCCTGTGCACATCGACAATCTGAATCGAGTGCTTCCGCGGGGCGAATTCCTGCCGGTGCCCCTGCTCTCCTGCATCAGCTTCGGCCCGCCCTTGTGGCTGGAGCGCGGCGAGGCCAAGCTCGACTTTCTGGCCCGCGCCCGTCGGGCCGTGCTGGCGCTCAAAGAATAGCCCGCACGCCCTGGCACGTAGGTCCGCCCGTTCATGAACGACATCCGCACCATCGCCCTGATCACCGGCGTGCTCGCGCTGCTCACCGCGGCCACGGCCGTGGGGCAGTTTCTCAAGCGGCATCCCGACCGCGGCCTCGACCCCGCCGCCGTCCGCACGTTCAACCTCCGAATCCGCGGCTGGTGGGTGCTCTGCACCGTGCTGGCCGCCGCTTTCTGGCTCGGCACCACGGCCACGGTCGTGCTGTTCGGGCTTGTGTCCTTCTGGGCACTACGGGAGTTCATCACGCTGACGCCAACCCGGAAGGGTGACCACCGCGCACTGTTCTGGGTCTTCTTTGCATTCACGCCTTTCCACTACCTGCTGGTGGGCCTGAATCGCTACGACATCTTCAGCGTGTTTCTGCCGGTCTATGCAACCCTGTTCGTCCTGGCTCGCGTGGCCTTCGCCGGCGACTACAAACGGTTTCTGGAACGGACGGCCAAAATCCAGGCGGGGCTTGTTGTCTGTGTCTACTGCCTGTCGTTCGCCCCGGCGCTCCTGCAGATTCCGATCGAGGGTGCGGGGGCGGGCGGCCGCAGCGCGAATTTCCGACTGTTGTTCTTTCTGATCCTGCTCGTGCAGTTTGCCGACTGCATGCAATATGTCTGGAGCCGGATGCTTGGCAGGCGGCTCGTGGCTCCGGCCGTCAGCTCCAACCGCACCTGGGAGGGACTGCTTGGCAGCGCGACGAGCACGGCCCTGCTGGCCGCGGCACTCTGGTGGGCAGCGCCCCCCTTTCAACCATGGCAGGCAGCGCTCGCCGGACTCGTGGTGGCGACGATGGGCTTCGCCGGCGGCATGACGATGTCGGCCATCAAGCGGGACCGCGGCGTGAAGGACTATGGCACGCTCGTGGTCGGTCACGGCGGCGTGCTCGACCGCATCGATTCGATCTGTTTCGCCGCGCCGGTCTTCTACCACATCACGCTGCTGGTGACCGGCGCCGGGCTTTGACGGGCCGGCATCCAGTGGTCCGGCATCCAGTGGTCCGGCATCCAGTGGTCCGGCATCCAGTGGTCCGGCATCCAGTGGTCCGGCATCAACGCGCCGGCTGGTTGCCGTCTGACTCTGCGGGGCGGCGGGCCTGCGAGGCGTAGATCGAACGGCGTCCGGCGGTGGTAGCGAGTGTTGCGGGAGTCGCGGCCAGCGGCGTGGATGGGACGGAATCGGGGCTCTGACCCCGAGGCGTTCGCGACACGTCAGCCGGCTGAACCTGCGCGACCGCCGCGGCCACGGAGGCGGGCGGGGCCGGGCAGCCCAGCTTCACCCATTCCAGCCACTGATGCTGCAACTGCGGCACGCCACCGACGCCGTAGTGCTTCGCGAGGGCGCCGGCCCAGTTATCGGAAGCGAGGCCATCGCCGACGAACGCCACATACCTGTGCCGGCCGCCCCGCTCGATGAGATATCGCGCCAGCGAATACCCCTGCGAGTAGAGCGGGAGCACATCGGCGGGATACTCCCGCATGGCAAACATCTGCGGAAAGGAAATGCCACGGCCCGTCGTGAGAAATTCGATCAGCAGCCGATGCTGCCGGGCCCGTTCCACCGGATGCTCGACCGTCGTGCAGGCGCCCTCGTCGGCCCACCGCGGCAACGGCTGGCGAAAATAACTGGCGAAGACTGTATGCGTGATCTCGTGCGGCAGCACCGAGTCAAGGATGCGTTGCTCGCTGCCCTGGATGGTCATCGTCCAGTTGAAGACCTCGCCATTGTCGAAGACGAAACTGGTCGCGCCGCCGGCTCCGAGGTTGGGTGCCACCTGAGCCTGGATCGGACAGGGCCGGCTCCACCGCGGCAGCGGACTGCCGGTCCACTCGATCGCCAGGTCGTGTCGATACTGTTCAGCGGCATCGCCGATCCGACGGGCCAGCGTCTCGGTCGGGGCCTCGACCACAAAATTGGCGGTGCGATGGCCCGCGGCCATCGCGGCGGTGGCTGACCACGCTCCGCAGAGAACCACCAGCACCATGCCCGCTGCCAGAGGGCGGCCCGGGGTCCGCCAATCGACACTGCTTCCGACCTGCATCCAACGGCCTCCTTGACTGTGTTCTCGATTCCGGGCGGGTTCGTTCCCGTCGGCATCGGCTCACGCCCGGCGGATTCCCCCCGGAACGCCGTGCGATCGGGCGATTTCCTGCCCGCGAGCGAGGCGGACACTAGCGGTGGCCGGCCCGCGGGAGCCAGACCGCTTTTCGCCTTCCCTGCATTGCCCTGTTTGCCGGGCACGCGGCGAAAACAGGCCAGTTGCACGCCGCTGCACGCTCCTCCAGCCTGGGCATCACCGCTGCGGTCGGTAGACCGTCGTCGCCGCTGCGATATCGACCGCGGCGGGCTGCCCGGCCGCGGCAGACTGGGGACGGGGCCAGGTCCGCATCAGCCCCACCGCACCACCAGCCACGAGCAAGACCCCGGGCCAGACTGGAAGAAAAAAAGCCGCCCACACGATGCCGGCCACTATGCCGAGCACGGGCCCGAGACGAGAGAGCCCCACTCCCCGCGGCGACCAATGGCTCCGCGCCGCCATCCAGGCGAGTCCGCCGCACACGAGCAGCGTCACTGTGGCGATGGCCCGGCCCCGTGTGGTGGGATCGCGTTGTCGCACGGCGCGGATCGTGAGCCGACCGGCGTCGGGGCCGGTCGATGCATCCGCCGCCAGGATTCTCAACGGCGGCGCAGGCGGCAGGGGGTTGGAAAGCGTTGTCAGCGGCCGTGCCCAGGCCCGTTCCCAGGCCCGATCGGCCAGCGGCATCGCTCCATCGCGGCGCGATTCGAAGAACCCGCGCACCCGCTCCTGCTGCCAGCCGGTGCTGCGATCGAGAGCCTTTTGAACATCGGCCTGCAGCCGCTGCTGGGCGGCGTGTCGTTCGACCTGAAAATCCTCCGCCGTCACGAGCCTGGCCGGCGCGGCGACCCGCAGGGCGATGCCCGCGGGCACCTGCAGCGTCCAGATCACCTGCCGGCTCGGCAGCCCGACAATCACCGGCGGCGACAGGCTGAGCGGCTCGCCGTCGAGTTGCCGGCGGCCCCTTTCGCCGACAAACAGTTCACCGACCGACAGTTCGCCGACGAACAACACCACGATGGTCCGCGGCCGGCCCGCATCCAGAAGCTGCAACTCCCAGACGCCATCGGGATGCGGCGTTGTGGGGACAACGCAGTCGACGGAGCGACCGTCGACGGTCGCGTCGAACAGCCGCCATGTCCGCGGCAACTGGATTTGGACCGTCTGCTCCGACGGTACGAGTTCGAAACAGGCCAGACCCCACATCCGTCCGCGTTCGTCCGCCGACAGCCGGATGTCGGCCAACTCGACCCTCCCGGCCCCGATCGCGACATCCTCGGCCGATGCCCCCGGCGGCTCGGCCGACGTAGGAGTCGTCGCCGTCGTGCCGCCGGCCGCCGGTTCCAGCACGTAGGAGGGCAGCGTGTCTCCGGCAATAAACTCGACCTGCCCGCTCCGCAGTATTGCGTCGGCGTCACGCCCGGCCGCACCGTCGGCTGCAGCCGGCTGCAGCGTCGCCCCGAGGCCGCCCTCCGCCCGCCATTCAATGAGTGCTCTCGATCCGTCCGCGAGCACAACACGCAGTCCGGGAAGGGTTCCCCGAGGGGCGGGGCGTCCTGGCAGGCGGGCATCGATCTCCAGCCTGAATCGCCCGGCCCGCGGGCGTTGGACGACCACGGTAACAGCCGTGTCCGCCGGGCGACTCCACCGCACATCGATGGCGCTGCGGTCCGCCGTTTCAGGATGGAGCATGTCGTCCTCGAAGAGTTCGATGCGATCGATGACGCAGGATTCGGGCACCTCCAGCGGAATCGCCACCAGCGCTGAGGAACTGGCATCGAGACGGGCATCGAGGTGGAGCAGCACCTGGGTCTCTGCAAATACGATCGATTCCCGTTGGGTGCCGCGAATCTCCTGACGACGGCGTTCGGAGGTGAGCCGGGCACGCGGAGCGGGCATGGGGGCCGCGGCGCCGCTGCCGGCCCGGGCGACACCGCCGCTCCAGAATCGTGTCTCGAAGGAGGCCTCCCCTTCGGGGACGGCCGCATGCGTGAGCCCGGCAGGCAGGTCGATCCGCACCGCGAGGCTGGGGCTCGCGACGAACCGCACCAACCTCGTATCGACACCGACATCTTCGATCCATGCCTCGGGCACGTCGAACACACCGACGGGATCGGCCAATGCCATTCGAAACGGCATTTCAAACCGAAATTTTCCGCGTTCTGGCCGTTGCCGCTCCACGAGAAACCGTCCCTCGCCGAGCGCACGGATCGAGACGCCGTCGGTGCGATCTCCGTTGTCAGTCAGCCGGGACTCTTGCTGCTCAAGCTGCTGCGCAAGTTGCTGCGCAAGTTGCTGCGCAAGTTGCTGCGGAGGCTGCTGCGCAGGCGGTGCGAGCCACTCGAGTCCGGCATCCGCCCTCACCACACAGGATCGCACGATGGAGTTGCCGGCGTCCAACTCGTAGATGCCCGTCACCTGGCAGGCGTCGAGATTCCAGAAAATATCGTTGCGGCTTGTGGCGGTCGCGGGCAGCGCGGTGAGATCGATGCCTGGCACAAGCGACCGGCTCAACCGCACTTGAACCGACCGCGAAACGTCGAAGACAACGGCGAGTGAGTCGGTTTCGCGTCGTCGCGCCGCTCGAAAGAGACCCGGCACAGCCGCCTGCTCGCAGGCCATGCCGGCGGAGGCAGACGCTGCGGCCGCGCGGCCAGACGCTGACAGTGCCTCGAGCGTTGCCACGGGAGCTGGCGGGAGTGAGATCGTCGCCGTTTCCACGTCGCCGCGGCGCCGGACGGCCGGATTGACGTCCACGGTCACCGTGTGGCGACCGGGTTCTGGGACCAAGATCCGCAGCAGTCCGCCGCCTGCATCCCCCCGAGTGGCCGCTGCCCCGCCGTCGATCCGCAGCGAGCCGGGATCGAACCGCCCGCCGCTCGCGGCCTGATCGAGCAGCAGAAGGCCTCCGGTGTCGGCATCGATGTCGATCTCCAGACGCCATGCGGGCCATGGGCCGTCGCTATCAGAGGGGGCCGCCGCGGTCACGCGGACAGCCATCACCCGCACGGCCGCGGTGGCCCGACCGTCTTCGCCACGGATCAATGCCCGAAACAACTCCTCGGGCACGAGCACCGTCGCTTCGCCGCCACGGTCTGCCGACTGGCCGCCTTCGAGCGGCGTCACGAAGACCTGCAGCGGACCGGCAGCCGGCCCACCCTGCTCGTCAGCGGCACGCAGCGGCGTCACCATCTGGCTGAGCACGACAAGCAGCAGGATGAGTGGCCGGCTTCCCGACGACGCACCCGCAGCGAAGCCGGAAAAAAAACGGCCGTTGACGGCCCACGCGAGAGCGGCCAGGGAGGCCCACCAGGCCGCTCGTGCAATGCCGTCGAAGGGCGCGACGATCCAGAGTGCGGCTACTCCGGCGAGCAGACAGATCAAAACCGCTCCCCGCAGCCGGATGCGGGCCACGAGCATGGTGCCGAAGCCGACCAGCAGGGCGGCCACCACCGCGGCAGCGACCACGATGCGGGCCTGCACCACCACCACACGCACATCACCTCCGGCGGCCCCCTGGGGCACAACCAGCGGCACAAGAGGCACGACGCGATAGCCCTGCAGAAGTTCGCCGGCTGGTGCAGATGCCGCCCATTCCGAGACTGACGCGGGAGCGGTGGGTTCGGGCTGCAGGGCTGGCATCGGTGGCCGCAGTGCCGCGGCCAGAAGCCGGGCGGCCCAGTCGCGGCTCCCGCCGGCTTCCCCACCGATGCGGACCGAGCCGCCCACCACCGCGATCTCGAGTTCGGGAGGCAAGAGCAGCCGCCACTCACGCTGCAAGACGGGGATGTCGAGTTTTGGTCCCTCGGGATCGACCCGCCAGGCAGGCCACGGTCTGCCTTCGATCCGGCCCGCGACGGCCTCTCCATCGGCAACCGTTCGCACGAGGAGGGTCACCAGGGCCCTGCCCACCGGCAGTTCGATCGGCACCTCACCCCCTGCGGCGATCCGCGCCCCGAGGGGCAGTCGCACGCCGTCGAGGAGCAGCCCCTGCAGGCGGCGGCCGGCCGGAAGGCTCAGCGACAGGCTGGTGCGACCACGATTGTCGATGTCGAAGAGCGACTCATACTCCGTCGCGCCGGAGGCATGGCACCACGACGTTGTGATCTCGCGCCACGCCCATGCCCTGGCATCGTTGCTGCCGGGCACCAACTCTGCGGCGGCGATCCCACTCGGATCGGCGGCCAGCACCGGCGTGAAGGAAAACTCCGCCACGGTGATTCCGCCCGGTTCGACAACCGCCGATTCGGGAGGTACTTCGGTGAGCCGTTGGTTGACCACCTGCGGTGGCGTGCGGCCGACGTTCCGCACGATGCAGTGGCCCACCGTCGACGTGGCGCCGTCCACCCAGGCCAACAGCACCGGTGTGGCCCGCACGAACGGGATCGTCCGGGCAGCACGGATTGTCACCGGCCCGCGGGCCGGTGGATTCAGTTCGACGAGCCAGCGTTCGATGCCATTCACGCCAACCCCACCAGGCCCTCCAGCCCCGCCTCGCCGATCGAAGGCATCCAGCCGACGCGCGGTGACGGTGCCGACCGCAGGCGGCAGCAGCGACCATTCGAGCGGATCGTCCACCGGTTCCGAAAATTGCACCACGATCGAATCGAGGTCCGATGCGGCCGGATGACACTCAAATGTCACCGACTCGGTGAGCCTGTCATCGCGGACCGTCAGCCGCACCTGGGTGCGGGCATCGAGGGGCGGCCGCCGGCGGACCAGCCGTCCGACCCGCGCCGGTCCGCGGAAACCGGCCCACAGCCGCGCCCGCGAAGCCCCCTCCTCGACGAGCACGGCCAGCCGGCCATCAGGCCCGATGGTCTGAACGTCAGACTGCGGAGCCTCCGCCGACGCAGACCGTTCCTGCGGGGGGCTGGAGTCGCGATTGAACTCCACCGTCGTCTCGGGACTCGTCCGCAGGTCGAGCAGCGTGGAACGCTCCGATTCGCCGTCGAAGCGGACCATGTCGAGCTCCGCCGTCGAGAATTCCTCCCGCAGGCCGATGCCGGCCCGGTGCCCCGTGATTCGCAGACCGAGTCCTCGGGAGGGTGTGATTGCGGAGATCAGTCCGATCCGCAGCAGGTCGCCGCGGGTGTCGCGCAACACCTTCCAGTCGAGTCCTGCGGCTGGTTCCTCGGCAGTGCGGTGCCGCACCAGATCGGCCAGTTCAGCCGGTGTGGGCACCGCGATGGCTTCGACGGAATCGATGAACCAGCCCGGCGTGATCCGCGCTAGCAGGTCGAACGATTCGCCGCGATGCACCCGCACGTCGCATGCCGCCCTGCCGACCACGACACCCGGCGACAGATCGACTGTCGTGACGCGTGCAACGTCCAACTCCGCGGTCCGCGGTAGCAATGACACCGCCACCCTGGCATGGGGCCCCTGCTGCTCCACGAAGAGGCGGGCCGGCAGAACGTCGACGCCGGCAGCGGCATGCGGCCTGTCTCCGTGTGTCGGTGGGACGGGTTCCGACGAGACCTGAACAGCAGCCATCTCCGCCGAGCCGCTGGCAGCAGGCAGGGGCCACCGGGCGGCCACCTCGGGAGGCACGACCACGCACTGTTCGAGCTCAATGGATGCCAGGGAGAGCGACGCCGCCACGTCGATCGTGATGCCACCGCCGGCCCAAGCCTCGGCCAGCGGCCGTAGCAACGGCAACGTCGCACCGCGGTCCGAGATCGGAGCCACCGCAGTGATCAGGAGCGGCTCACGGCCGCCGACGCTCGCGGGGGGCAGATCGATCAGGAGCATGGTGCCGTCAGCGGCGACCGTCCACGAGACCTCGGACTGCGGATCAGGCTGACCGAGCCCCGCGGCAACGCTGGTCACCAGTATGGAGGCGTCTTTGTCGAGCCGAACCCGCCCGGGCAACCACGGCATCATCGGCTGCACGATCACGGCCAACGACGACTGCCGTCCGCGGATGCCGACGAGAGTCCATGTGGAGAGCATGGGAGCGGGCCGACCGTCCGCCAACAGGATCAGATCCACCGTCTGGCGAGGTCCTGTCTCGATCCGCCACGTGACGGTCTCGGGCAGCAACGGGCCGGCGCTGTCTGCCGCGTCGGCCGTTGGCTCGATGGCGTTTCCGACGCGGACGTCGCCCCGAATCACGGGCCGTATGCCGCGAGGCAGCGTGACGGTGATCGACGACGAGAGCGCCGGCACGAGGGAGAGCGAAAACCGTGTGGCAGCATCTGTCTCCGCCACGGCAGCGCAGCGGAACTCGCAGGCGTAGGTGCCCGGCTCCGGGGTCGCCATCGCCAGTGAGCCGTCGCGACGGCCGAAGACGACCGCCTCACCCATGCCCGCGGCCGTGCGCATCGACCCCGAACGCACATCGAGCCTGCCGAGCGGCATCTCCCGCGCCATTCCGCCCCGGGGCAATCGGCTTCCCCCCGCGGCCTCGGCAAAACCGCCGACATCGAATGAAACCGTACCGACCAGGCTGCCGTCGTCGGCGCGTGCGATCGAATAGCGGGCGGCATCGGCAAGCGGAATCAGCACCGGCTCCACGGCCCTGCCGCTGCCACCAGAATTATCCGCCGAGAGCCTGGCGACTCCCTCCTCGAACTCCCGGGCCGACATGGGCACATACCGAGTTGTCCCCAGCGGAATGTCCGAGAGCCTTCCGGCGGGCACGTGCACCCGCGTGAATTCAAAGGACTGATTTGGCGCTGGCGGCTGGCCTGGCGGTTGCGGTCCGGTCGCCTTCGTCGAGGCGGACTCATCGGCCCGACTCCAGGCACACCCGCCGTCCGGGCCGCCACCCACACCGATGATGAAACCACCCATCAACGCGGCGAACATGCCCCACGCACGGCCGCTGGCACCACGGCCGCGCCGCGACAGGAGACCGCCTGCATGCCCGACACGGCGGAGATTCATGGGTGTTCTCGTCCGGCGGCCGTGGCCTCCTCACGCTGCGATGGCGAGGAGGCCGCGATGATCAGGGACGGCAGCGGCGCGACCTGTGTCAACGAACTGGCCGAGCCAAGCACCACCGCGCCGCGGGCCGGCAGCGAAACCACGCGGCGGTCGACCATCTTTCGCAACACGGCGGCGAGCACCGCCAATGCCGCGCCGGGAATGGCCGCCTGCGCGACCAGCGGAGCCAGCTGCGGAAAGGCCGCCGCCGCGAGACTTGCCGCGACGGCCGTGCCCAGCACCCACGGAACGCTTCGCAGCCGCGGCCAGTAGACGCTCAGCACACCGATGGCGAGCACCGGCCCGGAGACACACAGCACCAGCAGCCATGTGGGCACAACCCAGATTCGGCCTGTCCCCGGCGACCCCACCCCCGAAAAGACGGCCCGCGGGCCAGCCGCCGGCAGATCGACGGGCAGCCCAGTCGGCGACAGCGAGCGCGCTCCGGGCACACCCCCACCCACTGCGGCCACCTGCTGGGCGACCGCCGAGCTGGCGGTCAACCATGAGGCAATTGCGTCGGATGAAACGATCGGCACGCGGTGCAGACCGAACGGGCCCCACTCCCACCGCTGTTGCGACGTCCACCCGCCCGGATGTCCGATCGGGTGTTCGTCGGGTTCGAGGACGAGTTCCCAATAAAACCGCCGCTCGAGCGTGCCGGTGGGAAACGTCGGCGGCTCGAATGACACGGCCGTCGGCAGCCCTGCCCACACACCGAACCGCCCCGCCGCGTATTCCCTGCGCCGGCTGGCCGCCACCTCCACCAGCCAGGCCGCGTTTCCGGCCCGCTGCGGGAGTTCGACGACCACTGTGCCATCAGTCCGCGCGGCGCCGGGGAGTGACTGGCCATTGAGACGCACCTCAACCGTTTGGGCATCCGTGCGTGGTCCGGCAAGAGCCTCCGCAGATTCACCTGCATCCGCCGTGAAACTGGGCGGGAGAGTCAGGATGATCTGGTCGGCAGAACTGACGATCGCGTATCGATAGACGTCGTCTCGCCGGTTGTCGAGGAGTCGTGTCTGAAACCAGGCCGCATCGACCACCGTGTCGCCAATCGCGGATCTCTTGCGGGCCGAAATCGCCAGGGGCACCGACTCCTGCGCACGGGCTGTTGTCCAGGTGCGGCTGGGAATCGACCCCAGCGAGGCGACTTCCCGCTTCCAGGCATCGCCGCGGACGTCGAGCGACAACGTCTCGGGCACGGTCAGTGTGATCGATTGGCGGCTGATCCTCGTCGCTGCCGGCAGCACGAGCGGCAGATCCTCGGCCACGGTCGACTCCGGCGCGATGCCAGGCGTGGGCAACTCATACTCGACGGTGATATCGCCCGCTCCCAGCAGCGGCTGGGCCAGCATCGCCCGCAGCCGGACCCGCGGCGCGGCCAGGCCTGATGGTGAATCCGACATCGGAGCAACGGCCCCGACACCGTCCGCCGCTGGCTCCCCCTGATCGACGGCATCTCCATCCTGAGCCATCTGATCCGGATTGAGCAGCAGGCCGTTTTGCCGGACTTCCAGCGTTGCGGTCTGCATCACGCGCTCGGGCACCGACAGGGTCACAAATTCCAGCGGCACGTGGGCGACGTCGAAGCGAATCGTCTCCCGCACGATCGTGTCCGACTCGTCGATGTCGGCCTGAGCCGTCACGGACGCGTCGACCCGTCGGGCAAGAAAGCGACGGGTCGCCTCGAATGTGCCATCCGTGCCGTCCAGCCGGTAGGCCAAGGCGACCCGGTCTGCATCGGAACGCGTGGCATTGGATGTCAGCTGCCGCACCAGTCCGCGGACACCGTCGGCATCCGGCAGCAACTCGATGTCGCTCTGGGAGGCGATGATGATCGCGGCGGGCCCGACAAGATCCGCCTGCGGCGCGGGAATCCGCCAGGCCACCCGGCTGCTGTCGTGGATGAGCGGCCGGCCGCAGCGGACTTCCACGACGGCGTCACCGGAGAGCGGCTGCACGAAGGGAATCACGAGCCGTCCGTCCTGCATCGACACGGCGGCGGAATCGACCACGCTGGCCGGCCCAACTTCGTCGATGTCCCAGGCATCGAGTGCCACCACGATCCGGGATACCGGCGCGCCACGCACCGAGACCCGCAGCCGCGCGTCGAGCGTCACCCGCGTGGCGGAGACGTCGTAGCGGTATTCGGGTTCGATGACCACGCGACTGCCGCGCGGCAGCACGCGGAGCGGCAGCCTCGCGGGCTGGGCGTCGTAGGCAAAGGCGGCGACGAATCCCGGCCGCCGCGCGGACGTGGGGGGATCGATCCGCCGATTGCTTCCCAGCCCGTCCCACTCCACCTGCCAATCCCCTTCCACGACGATGCTGGCCCGGCCCCACTGCCGCCATGAAGGAATGTTTTCCACAGCAAATCCCAGTGCCTCGAAGGCCTCCCGGCCGGCGGGATCGACAGGCCGTTCGCAGGTCAATTCCACGAGGCTCTTTCCATCGATCCCGCGATCGATCTGAATGACTGCCTCAGGCTGGGCTTCCGAACCGGCCAGCTCCACGAGGGAAGATGGGCTGCCGATGCTCCGCAGGGTGGCCCGCGGCGGGAGGGTGACGCGAATCGTCTCGAGCCCGGTGGGCAGATCGTCGAGCAGGATGGTGGCCTCCGTGACGGCAACGCGACCATCGATCCGGACAAGGCTTTCGACCATCGCCTGTGGCACTGCGGCCCTGGCCGACTCGACGCCGATCTTCTCCGCACCGGCCACGGCCCGCTGGTCGCCGATCCGAATCTGAGCCGCGCCGGCGAGGCCGACGAGTGTGACGATGCTCCCCTCGTCGCCGGGTCGGGGCTCGATCCGAGGCGGCTGCGATGCCGGGCGAACCGACACGTCGGGGTCGTTTCGCGAGGTCTTCAGTTCCACCAGCGACGCCGTCGCCCGCGGCATCGCAAGCGCAAGCGATTCATGGGTCGGCGACGCCTCGATGGCGATGTTGCCGGTGAGGGTGACGGCGTGCCGCACGTCGTCACCACTCCCGTGAGCCGTCCCTGTCATCCAGAGGCGATAGCCACCCTGCTGGCCCCCGGTCCGGCCGGTTGCATCGGCGGCGAGGAGCATTCGCCCCGGTCCTTTATAGATGGGAGCGGCGGTCAGCAGCAGGCCATCGAGCGCCAGTGGCAGGCTCACCCAGCCACTGCGAGACTGTCGGACCGTGAGTTCCACGGTGACCTCACTGATCGCCGGCTGTGAGGCGGTGCCTGCCGCGGCCTCGGCTGCTTTCGACGCCGGGGCTGGCAACGTGGCTCGGAGCACCACGTTCTCCAGCACCGCTGGCGGCGGCTCCGGCAATCCCGGCATGCCCTCCTTGATGCGGAGGAGGTCGACAAAATCGCGGTAGCGGAATCCGGGCACCGGCACGAGTCGCCCCGTGTCGTCCTGCATGTAATAGATCTCAGGCGCGGCCTCCCGCACCGTGGCGGTCGGTGACGGTTCAGCCCCGCTGCTCTCCCGGCCCGGGAGCACGCTTGAAAGGACGCTTGCGAGAACGGCCGAGAGCGTGACCGCAAGCCCGGTCGACACCTGCAGCGCCACTCTGAGCAGAAACGCCTGCCAGGTCGGCACGACTCGGAGGGAAAAACGGCGACGCGGCATCGGGCCGGAAGCTCCCGGGAACGGGGTGGCAAAAACAGGTATGGCGGGGCCATCGGGCGCACACCTGGCCTGCGGGTGGCAAGACGTTCCGGTTGCGCAAACCGTGACCGGCACCTCCACCCTACCCCTCAGCCTACCCGCCGGCGCAGGATTTCGCCGGGAATTTGCCCCTCAGCGGCATTCCCGCCGTTGCGGGCGGCACATTCGCCATACGTGGCCCCCCGGCTCCCGCCTCGTGGCCTCACCGTTTCTACCGTGCCCGTCCCCTGCCCTCGTGGGCTCACCGTTTCCTCCGTGCCCGTCCCCTGCCCTCGCGGGCTCACCGTTTCCACCATGCCCGTTCCCTGCCCTCGCGGGCTCACCGTTTCCACCATGCCCGTTCCCTGCCCTCGTGGGGGCGAGTTTTTAACGTGCCCTGAACAGTGCGACCTCATCACCTGAAGGAAGTCTGGCCCGGAGTGCGTCGAGAAGCTCTTGGGTGGATGCCGCGATAAACGCCGGGTTGTCGAGCGGAACCGAGTCGATTGTTTCGGAGCCGGCCTCAAAACCCGCCAGCAGACCGCCGGCCTCACGGAAGATGAGAAGCCCGGCAGCCACGTCCCAGCAGGCGATCCGGCGTACCCAGAAGGCGTCGAGCCGGCCGCAGGCCAGCCATGCCAGGTTGATCGCCGTGGAGCCGGTGCGGCGAGCAGAGTGCACGTGGGGCACGACGGCGAGGAAGTCGGCGACCGCGAGCGAGTCGGAGGTCACGTGCGGAGGGAAACTCAGTGCGACCAGCGCGTCTGACAGCAGCATGCAGCGACTGACGGTGATCGGTTTCGTATTCAGCCATGCGCCGGCGCTACGTTGTGCCGTGAAGCATTCATCGCGGACCGGATCGTGGACGGTGCCCACGAGGATCTCGTCGCCCCGCGTCAGGGCCACTGAGACACACCAGGCGGGGAAGCCATGCACATAGTTGCTCGTGCCGTCGAGTGGATCGACCATCCAGCGGAGCGTCGGCCCGGCGGCGGCCTGGTGGTCCGCGTGCTGCCCGTCGGCCGCATGCTCCGGCAGTGATTCTTCGCCGATGAAGCCGTGGTCGGGAAATGCCTCGAGCACGATCCGGCGGATCTCCCGCTGCGAGGCGAGGTCGGCCTCGGTTACGAGGTCTCGCGGTCCTTTATTCGACACCCCGAATCTGCCGACCCAATCGAGCAGCACACGGCCACCCGCACGGGCCGCGGCCTCGCAGACTTCGAGGGCTCGAGCGGGCACGGCGGTTGCACCCGCCGGTTGCGGTCGAGATGCCGGCGGCGACACAGATTGCGACGGTGGATTTTGAGACGGTGAAGTCGAAGGCTGCATGGGGGCTCACGACCGGTGGAACGGTTGCCTGGGGTACGCGGTGACCGGGCGGCCAAAGGGCTCGTCATACGAGGCTGGTGGCCAGAGGCTCGTGGCATGAGTCTAGCGGGAAGAGCCTCTTGAATGGGTGCGGGGTGATACGGTTTTCGCGACCGGGGCGGGGAAATGCCCCCTCCATGTGTGAACTTCGTGAGCCGCTGGATTACCCGGTATGGTTTTTATAAAACGGGGGGGTTCTCGCCTCCCTCACATGCACACATGAAAGGATAGTGGTCGAAAACGGCGGCGGGCAAAAGGATGACTTCTTCCCTGCACGGAAACGGACTTCGCACCGTGACGCCCTTCTCTCCTGAGCCAATCCCGACGCCTTCCATCGCCCCCCTTCTCCAAGAGGCGCGGGACGGCTCGGCAGCGGCCATCGGCACCTTGCTCGAAGCAGCTCGCAGCTATCTTTTGCTTCAGGCGGAGCAGCAACTGCCGCATGCTCTGCGAGCCAAGCTGGGGCCCTCGGACATCGTGCAGGAGACGGCAATCGACGCCCACCGCGACTTTGTGCGGTTTCGGGGCACGACCCAAGAGGAACTCTACGCCTGGCTCCGTACGATCCTGCAAAACAACGTCACCGATGCTGTGCGGCGGTTCACGATGGCGCAGAAGCGGGCGGCCAACCGCGAGGAGAGCCTGAGCGTGGTTGTCGATCGCCACGGGATCTCGGTCCTGCGGGCCGGCAGCAACACGCCTGACCACTCGGCCATGCGCCGCGAGGACGCGGCCCTCGTAACCCTGATGCTCACGCAGGTGCCCGACGACTATCAGACGATCCTCCGGCTGCGGTATTGGGAGGGCCTGACTTTTCCGCAGATCGCCGATCGCATCGGCCGATCGGAAGAGGCGGCGAGAAAACTCTGGTTCCGCGCGTTGTCCCGACTGAATACGGTGATTCAAGCCACTCCCCCGCTGCCGGCGGCAACGCCCCCACCCAACCCCTAGCATCATGCCCGACGATTCGACACCGTCGAATGATCCGACGGATGAGCCGTCGGCAAGCGAGGCTGCCCTCATCGGCAGGCTGGCCGCCCTCGACGATCGTCTAGGTGGGCATGATTTGGGTGGGCATGATTTGGGTGGGCATGATTTGGGTGGGCATGATTTGGGTGGGCATGATTCCGAAGCGTCTGCTCGCACCGGCCCCTGCGGCGATGCCACGGCGGCCGATGGCCTCGACGGCATGACCGCGCTGACCGAGGCTGTCGACGTCATCCTGCTCCTGCGACAGGTTGCCGCCGCCGATCGCGAAAGTGGCCGGGAACCGCTCATCCTGCCGCAGCGAATCGGCCGTTATGAAATCCTCCGTGAGGCCGGCCGCGGGGCATTCGCCTATGTGCTCGAAGCCCGCGACGAAATCCTCCGTAGACAGGTCGCCCTCAAGGTCGCCAGACCGGAAGTGCTGGTGTCGGTGCCTTTCCGCCGCCGTTTCATCCGGGAAGCCGAGTTGGCCGCTCGGCTGATGCACCCTCACATCGTGTCGATCCATGAGGTGGGGGAGTCCGGCGGTCTCGTCTTCATCGCCAGTGAATACTGCGCCGGGGGCGATCTGGCCGACTGGCTGGAACGTCACCCTGGCCCGGTGCCACCACGGCAGGCCGCCGAAATCGTCCGCACATTGGCCACCGCCGTCACACATGCCCATGCCAACGGTGTCATCCACCGCGACATCAAGCCGGCGAACGTGCTGCTCGTGCCTCCGCCGAATCTGTCAGGCATGCCGGCCCGCGGCGGCGAGACGCCGCTCGATGGCATGACCGTGAAGGTCGGCGACTTTGGCCTCGGCAAGATCTTTCACGACCATGACAAGAACGAGTTCACGCAGTTGACCCGCACCGGCTCCCGACTCGGCACGCCTCGCTGGATGGCACCCGAACAGATCGATCGCTCCTTCGGGGCCGTTGGGCCAGCGACCGACATCCATGCTCTGGGGCTGTTGCTCGATCGAATGCTGACTGGCCGCTGCATCTTTGCGGGAATGACAGAGGCGGAGATTTTTCGGGCTGTGCTGCTCGAGGATGTCATCCCGGCCGATCGTGCCGCGCCGCATGTCCCCCGCGACCTGGCCGCCGTCTGTCTCAAGTGCCGCGCCAAACGGCCTGCCGATCGCTACGCGTCTGCGACAGAACTCACCGCCGATCTGTCACGATTTCTCGCCAACAGGCCAACCCTTGCCCGACCACTTTCGCCGCCGGCGAGGGTGGCCCGGTGGATCGTCCGGCGGCCGCTGTTGACGCTGCTCGCTGCGGTGGCCGTCGGGGGTATCGTGCTGGCGGGCTGGGCCACCTTTGAGCGGAGCCGGGAGTCAACCAAACGGGCGCAGGGCCAGGCGGAAATCGTTCGGCTGGAGGCAGCCGCAGAACTCCGTCGCGGCTTCGAATCGTGGCGGTCTGGCAATGCCGCCGCCGCGATCGACCATCTTCGGGCCTCGGCCGGTATCGACGCTGGGCTGGCGGGATCGCTTGCCGGCAGTTGGCTGCTCGGCCGGCTGCATGGTGAGCACGACCTGCTGCTTGAACCGCAGCCGGGCGGCCCGCCCCGCCCCGACTTCTACTGCTGCGGCTATTCGCGCGATGGCAAGACCCTGGCCGCGGGCGGTGCCGATGGCAGGCTGGTACTCCTGCCGCTGAACGCCGCTGGCGGTGTCGCCGGGCCGCCGCTGCAGATCCAGGCCCACGACGAGGTCAACGACGTTGCCTTCTCGCACGACGGTCACGTCGTGGCATCGGCCGGCGAAGATGGCCGGCTGTGCCTCTGGAACGTCGCCGATGGCACTCTGGTGCGGGAGGCCCACCGGTCTGACGGCCCGCTTTTTGCCGCAGCATTTTCCCCATCCGGAACGGTGCTCGCCTGTGGCGGCGGACAGCAAAGTCTCACGACGCTCTCGATCGACACGCCCGCCGATCCACTCGACCTCCATCCCCGCGACCTCCATCCATTCGCCGCCGCCATCGCCGCGGGCTCCCTGCAGGCAGATGCCGACATCGAGGCGATCAGCTTTGTCGCCGAGGATCAGGTCGCAGTGGCCTGCGGCAAGCTGGTGGCGTTGATCGATCTGCTGGACGGCAGTTCGCGGTTCTTTTCCCAGCACGACGGCACCGTCGGACAGGTGGCAGTGACGCGAGACGCCACGCGACTCTTGTCGGGAGGCACCGATCGGGAGCCGCTGGTCTGGGATATCGCCACCGGTCGGCTGCTGCTCTCCCTTCCGCGGCACCCGGGCTGGATTCAAGGCGGTGACTTTTCACCCGATGGGGCCTCCATTGCCACCGGATGTCGAGACGGCGTCGTGCGGATCTTCGATGCCTCGACCGGGGCTGAACGACGAAAGCTGGTCGGCCACATCGGGCGGACATGGGACGTCAAATACGACCCTGTCGGGATGGTCGTCAGCGCTGGAGCCGATGGCACCGTGCGGCGCTGGAACCTCGCGGCAGCCCCCGACACGCTCGGCATGCGAGAGGTGCGGATTCCCGGCCTGACGCGTTCTGCGGAACGCCAGCAGAGCAGCTGCGGCATTGGCATCCTTGAAACAACCGCCGGCAAGCGGGCCGCGTTGATCAGCCTCGAGGGCCGCACCCTGATTGTGGACGCCACAACCGGCACCGTCGACACGCTTCCGGCCGCCGATTCGCAACGCTCCTACAACCTCGCCATCGATAGCCGTCGGCACCGCTTCGCGGCCGTTCCCATGACCGGCCCAATCGAGTTGCATTCTTTGCCGCGATGGAACGCCGACGGAACGCTTGCCTCGGCAGCACCCACCGCGGCCTTCACACGGCTTCCCGGAATCGAGCAGGGGGCGGGGAAGGATGTGGCGTGGACGCCTGCGGGAATGCTCATCGCGGGATGCGATGGTGGCAGACTTCTCGCCTGGAATGCGTCGCTCGACCGGGCCATCGAGGTGGATAGGCTCGAACGCACGGTCGATGCCGTCAAGATTGCTCCCGCTGGTCCGGCTCGGCTAGCCATCGCCGCAGGCAAGCTGCTGCGGGTCTATTCGCTGCCGGCCTCCGGCCCGCCCCGGGCTGAGAACTCAAAAACGCTGCTCTCGCTTCCTGAGCCTGCCGGTCCCATCGTGAAATTGGCGTGGTCGCCCGACGGCCAACGCCTTGCCTACGGCACATACAACGGCCATGTCGCCACGATCGATGCGACGACGGGCAGAACGATCGTCACCTTCCCAAAACATGCCCGCGAGGTGACCGGCCTCGGCTGGTCGGCCGACGCCAGGACGCTCGTGACAGCCGATGCAGAAGGTGTCAGGTTTTCGGATATCGCCACCACGATGACGTTCGACGAGGTGCGGCCTGGTTGGACCATCGAAAACATCGCTCTTGCGGTTCCAGGCAACTCTGCCACCGGTCACCTGCTCGTGATTGCCGGATCCGCAGTCGTGGCCCCTGGCGGAACCGACCGTGAAGCCCGCGTGGGCATCTTCGACCTGCGGCACTCCCTGTCGGCCGTGAGGAAACAGCCATGAGGCTCCTGCACCAGTCCACAACGATCGGCCATCGTGGCCGCCAGCCCTCCCTTCGTCGCGGCCTCACGCTTGTCGAGGTGCTGGTCGTGATTTCGATCATCGGCGTGCTCATCGGGTTTCTGCTGCCGGCTGTGCAGATCGCCCGTGAGGCGGCCCGGCGGTCTGCCTGCCAGTCAAACCTCCGACAACTGGCCCTGGGGAGCCTGCAGCATGAGCATGCGCATGGGTATCTGCCCAGCGGCGGCTGGGGTGGCTGGTGGGTCGGCGACCCGGACCGCGGCTTTGACCAGAAGCAGACGGGGGGATGGGTCTTCAACCTGCTGCCATTCATCGAGCAGACGCCCCTCCACGATCTCGGCATGGGCCTGCAGGATGCCCAGTCAAAGGCTGACCAAATCGCCATCCGGCTGGCAACGCCAGTGCCGACACTCACATGCGTGTCGCGGCGGGCTCTCAGGCTGTGGCCTTACCCGAAGACCAATTCGTTCTATGTGACGGCCGTGCCCGATACGATCCCGCGCAGGCCAACCACGGTCGCGCGGGGCGACTATGCCGGCAACATGGGCAGTGGTGTTCCGCCCTACAACTATCGCAGTGGCCTCTCGCCACAGCCGGCCCTGCTGGTTGACCAGATGGCCACCGAGGCACTGTGGACGGCGACCTGCGGGCCATCCCCCGACGGCACAATCTTTCGCCGGAGCCGGATCCGCCTGCGGGACATCACCGACGGGACGACGTGCACATACCTCCTCGGCGAGAAATACATCGATCCCGTCAAGATGAACGACGGCACCGACGAGGGCGATGACCAGAGCCTGTATTCGGGCCACGACCGCGACTCACTCCGGGTGGGCTGCGTCGCTCCGTATCAGGACGTGGCCAACTTCGATCCTTATTCACTCTATCCGTCCAGCGATACCGACGCCAAGGCGATCGTCTTCGGTAGCGCCCATCCGGGCTCCTGCGGCATGGCGATGGTGGACGGCTCGGTGCGAACGACTGACTATGGCATCACGGCTGCCGTGCACCAGAGTCTTGCCTCCCGAAACGACGGGCAGGTTGGACGGTAACATAGCAGCTGAACGCCCCGCCGCCCGGGGTTCATTCCAAGGACATCTTTCGTGTCTCTTCATGTTCGTGTCTCTTCATGATGGAGCCTGCCCGCCATGCCATCCCCCGCCCCGCTGACTGCTTCACCAGCCGCTTCCGTCTGGGTCGCCATCGACGGCCATGTGACTGACGCGGGATCTGCCATCCCAGCCAGCATCGACCTCGATCAGCCGCGGCGTGGGATCGCCCTCACGCCCCCAGGACCGGCCGCACCGGTCAACCTGCTCGGGCTGGATCTACCTTTGCACTCCCAACTCTCCGACTTCTGGCTGCGGGGCGACGACGTCACCGCCGTCTATGAATCTGCCGACGAATCTGCCGACGCCCGGCATCTCCGCACCACGGCCATGTGGCGGCACTCGCCGTCGGGCAATGGCATGCGGGCCTGGGAGCTCGTCGCGTCGGCACAGACCTCCCTGCTCCAGAGCGATGCCGTGCTCGCCGTCGTCTCCGAGATCAACGCCGCCGACATCCTCTGGGGCACGCCTATCGATGGCGGCGTGCACTGGCAGGCGGATCACTCCCCCGGGGCGACCTGCGTGCTGCTCCACCGTGGCGGGCAGGCCGAATCGCACCGCACCTCCGTGCTGGTGGCCGCGCACCCGGGTGAGGCCCGACGGATCAGCATCCGCAGGGATGGCCACAGGACGGTCGTCGAGTGCTGGCTCTTCTCGACGGAGCTGGAAAAGGGCGTCTTGCTTCGCAGTCGGGTGCTGGCCGCCATTGGCCCCGCCGCCGACGCGACGGGCTGGGCCGGCGACCTCGCGGCCGCGTTCGCAGAATCGCCCCCGTTCCTCACGACGTAAACGGACAAGCGGCCTGCCACGCGACGACTTTGACAGATCACGCTTGAACGTCGCACGTGCACATACAAGCCCGGAGCGTCAGCGATGGGGTCGGCGTGACGATTGATATAGCGCCATGCGTGGCATCCGATCCCCCGGCTCACGCCGGGGGCTTGTATGGGAGCAGGCAAACGAAGCCCGGAGCGTCAGCGATTGTGTGCCCTCTCCCGGCACGACACGGCCCCGCCTCACCGACCCCGACGGAGGTGCCAGCGGGTTGCCAGTTTGCGATAGGTGAACATGAAGAAGAGGTTCGGCCACGAAAACAAGAGCCGGGTCACGATGCCCCAAAACCCTCGCTTGTGTTCGTATTCAATATGCTCCCGAATCTCGGTTACGTCTGATGCCACCGGCAGGAAGGTGTGCGTGTGTTCCCACTTGGCGGCCGGGCCCTCGGCCTGAATGTCGGTGAAGCCCTGGTCGCTGACGTTGCGATGCACCGCGGTCCACTTCAGCGGCAGCGGCCCGACCCAGAGCGTGAATTTCGACACCGACCCTTCCCCCAGCGGCTGAATCGAGTGGAGCTGCACGATCGTCGGCGGCGGCGTCAGCTTCTTCAGGGCACTCGTGTCTCGGTGAAAGTCCCGGACAGCCGAAAGGGGCGCGTTCACCGTGAAGGAATAGTCGAAGATGGGCATGCGGAACCTAGACTCTCTCATGGGCGACTGAAACGCCGGCGTTAGGGTGCCGAACGCGTGTCTGCCCTATTGTGGCCTGACCAGTCTCCGCTGTCTGCCCGAGCCGACTGACCGTCAGAGTCGGCTGCGGGTTGGAACGGCAGCAAATGGCTGATTTTCCGGTGGGTCCGGCTTCCGATAACCGCCGGCTGCTCTTTTTTTGCAGGGTTGAGTATCGTGGTGGAGACACGTCCCAAGGCTCCCACTCCCGGCCAGCCAACTGGCGTTGGGTTCGTGTCTGGTGCAGTCTGTGCCTGGTGCACTCTGATAACAGCCCCAACCAACAGCCCCGACGCCCCAAGAATCCCACTTCTGATTCGCACCCCGGACTTCAGCCTAGACAAGCATGGATCTATCCGACGCCACCGATTCCCCTGACAGGCCGCGCTGGACCGGGTGGTTCGTGACGAGTGTCTGCACGCTCGCCCTCATGGCGGCAGCCGCGCCCTTCATCGCGACGAGTGCCCTCGGCGTACTGGCGGTGGAGGCGACGACGCCGATCGACTGGGTGCCGCGGCAGTTTGCACCCCGCCAAGCCTATGAGGAGTTTGTCCGGGAGTTCGAGAGCGGCGACGTGGTTGTGGTCTCCTGGCCGGGCTGCGAACTGGGGTCTCCGGCTCTGGCACGACTGGTGGAGGCCGCGAACGGCGAGCGGTCGCCGCGGGATCGGCAGGGCAGGCCCTGGTTCGAGGCGGTGGCTACGGGCTCGACCGTGCTCGACCGGCTGATGGAGCCGCCACTGTCGCTCGATCGTGAGACCGCCATCGAACGGCTCACGGGGGTGCTCGTCGGACCGGACGGTAAGACGACGCTGGCCGCGATCGGTTTTACCGCCGAGGGTCTGGCCGACCGCAAGCATGCCGTGGCCTGGATCCGTGACACCATCCGGCAGACCGCCACCATCGACGATGCGTCCGTGCACATGGCCGGCCCCGTGGTCGATAACGTCGCGGTCGACGTCGCGAGCAACGACTCGCTCAACACGTTCGCGGCACCGGCGGGAGTCCTGATCCTGCTGCTCACATGGTGGTCGCTCAAATCGTTTGGGTATGCGTGCCTCGTGTTCGTCGTCTCGCTGTGGTGCGTCGGGCTGGCGTTCGCCACGATGCATGCCTGCGGCGACCGGATGAATCCTGTGCTGATCGTGATGCCGGTGCTGGTGCTTGCGCTGGGTGTGTCGGGCGGCATTCATCTCGTGAACTATCTCGTCGAGGCATCCGCCGCCGGAGGCAGACGGGGCGTGGCGGCCCGGGCGCTCCGGCTGGGCTGGCTGCCCTGCCTGCTGTCGGCCGGCACCACCGCCATCGGGCTGATATCGCTTGTCGTGAGCGAGCTCGAGCCGATTCGCACCTTTGGGTTTCATGCCTCGATTGCAGTGATGGCCACGCTGCTCTCCCTGTTTCTCGTCGTGCCCGGGGTCTTCGAGCGGTGGCCGATCCACAAGAAGGTGAGTCAGGCGAGTCTGGACACTGCCGCCGGCTCCGGTGGCGATGCCGATCTTCCTGGCGGGCATGGGCATGGGTTTTCGCACGGCTTCGCGGCCCTGGTCATCCGCTATGCGCCGGCCATCGTGGCCCTATTCTTCGCCGCCATGATCGGATCCATGGCGGGCGTGCCGGGCATCCGCACGTCGGTGCGAATCGACACACTGTTTCCTCCAGACAGCAGGGTGATTGCCGACTACCGCTGGCTGGAGAAACATATCGGGCCGCTCGTGCCCATCGAGGTGGTGCTCGAGTTTGCGAAAGATTCACCAGTGCCGCCGGCCGAGCGGCTGGCGATCCTCGAACGTGCCGCGGATCGTCTTGGCCAGACGGTGGACGCGAGCACGGTTATGTCGGCAGCGCTGTTCTTGCCCGAAACGTCCCAGGGGTCGGGCCCCTTGGCATCAGCGCGGAGGCGGGTGGTGGCCCGCAAGCTGGAACGTAGCTTGGTCGCCATCGACGACATGAAATACATCCGCAATCACGAGGGCGGGCAGCTCTGGCGGGCGACGGCCCGCATCTCCGCACTGCGTGAGGTCGATTACGGCACGCTGCTCGAGCAGGTCAAAAACGACATCGCTCCAACCGTTTCCGAGGCCGGAGGGGCGGCCCGCGGCATCGGTGTCGCATGCACCGGCATCATGCCGCTGGTGCATGCGATCCAAAACACGCTGCTCTCCGACCTGTTCACGAGCTTTTTGTCCGCCTGCCTGCTGATCACAGTGGTGATGATGGTCGTCGAACGCGGCGTGTTTGCGGGGCTCGTGGCGATGATCAGCAACGTCTTTCCAATGATCCTTCTCTTTGGACTGCTCGGCTGGACCCAGACACCCCTCGACATCGGCAGCGTGATGACCGCGTCGATCGCCCTCGGAATGGCGATCGACGGCACGCTGCACTTTCTCACCTTCTTCCGCCGGTCGCTGAATTCCGGGCTCGAACCCGCCGCGGCAGTGCATGCGGCGTTTGATCACTGTGCCGCGGCAATGACGGAGAGCACGATCGTCTGCGCGCTCGGGATTCTGATCTTCTCCTTCAGTTCCTTCGCCCCGACGAGCCGATTCTCCTGGATGCTCGCGCTTTTGATGCTGGCGGCCTTGGCCGGCGACCTGGTGCTCCTGCCGGCCATGCTGGTGGGGCCGCTGGGCAGATGCTTCAAGCCCCACCGGCGGCCGTCAGCCGATCCCGTGCCGGATGGCCCAGACGGCGGCCTGCGTGCGGTCGCCGAGTGATAGTTTGCGGAGCAGATTTTGCACGTGCTCCTTCACCGTTTCGATGCTGATCTCGAGTGCGTCGGCAATCTCCTGATTGGAGAGCCCCATCGCCACGAGTCGGAGCACCTGTGTCTCTCGCGGTGTCAGCGGCACGTCAACGTCATCGGGCACCGTTTTATTCGCCATCGATCCAACGATCCGGCGAAACTCCCCGGCTCGCGGTGGCGGCGTGCCTTGAGCGGCATTGGTGATTGACTCGATCAACTCCGCCCGGGACGCGGTCTTGAGCAGATAGTCGTGGGCGCCCGCGGAGACGGCCCGGGCAATGTAGGTGGGGCTGTCAAACGCGGAAAGCATCACGACGCGACTGCCTGGTGACGCTTCATGAATTTTCTTGATCGCGTCGAGTCCATCTTCGGAGCCCAGCCGGACGTCGAGGAGGACGACATCTGGCTGGAGTTTTCGGCTGACCCTCACCACCTCGACGGCATCGGCCACCTCGCCAACGATGCGAATATCGGAATCCTTGAAGACGCTGACCAGCCCCTGACGAACGACCTCATGGTCGTCCGCGACCAGAACGCGGATCAGAGACGAGCGTGAGGACGGGGGTGGAGGAGGCATGTGACTCTTGCGAGGCTGCGTGTGATCAGGTTCTGTGTGATCATTCCCCGCGGAAGACCATCGGGGGGAAACACCCCTGCCCAGCCAGACGCATGGAGAAACTATAACAGGAAGCTGTGTCCGATACAGTGCGCGGCCAAGGCCCCTGTCTGGCGGCTCCCAAACCGCCGCCCAGCCCGGCGGCTCGGCCGCTTGAAGCCGCATGTCGACGCTCCTTCTACCGATGTTTCCTCTGGATCGTGACGGGATCGTGTGCCTGAATGACGTTCCCCAATGACACCGCTCAAAACCTGATCCGAGTGCTTCAGCAGGCGGCCGGTGTGGTCGCACTCTGGAAGCCTGCAGGGCTGGCGACGCAGGCGCCCCCGGGAATTCCGTCGGCAGAATCGTGGCTTCGGCATCGGCTCCACGGGGAATCAGGCCTTGGGTATCTCGGCGTGCCGCACCGGCTCGACCGCGGGGTATCGGGCGTGGTGCTCTTTGCGGCCACGCCCCGGGCGGCCAGGAAGCTATCGCGGCAGTTCGAGGCACGGCAGATCCGAAAGTCATATCTCGCAATCGTGACATGCGGTGCGATGGCCGGCGATGCCTTCGCGACGCTGACACAGGCCGAGGCAGCGACATGGCGTGACATGGTCGAGAAAATTCCCGAAGAGGCCCGGGCACGGATCGTGCCGCCTGACGAGCCGGGGGGTCGTGAGGCCGTGACGCTGGCGCGATTCCGCTGCCACCTGCCAGATCGCAGGCTGCTGCTGGAACTCTCGCCCGTGACGGGGCGGATGCATCAGCTGCGGATCCAGGCTGCCGCCCGGGGCTTGCCGATTGTCGGGGACGATCTCTACGGAACGGCCGACGAGACCTGGGCTGGCCCGCTGCCATTCGGAGCGACCACCGACGTATCGGCCGACGACCCACGCCGGCATCCGATCGCGTTGCATGCCCGCCGCATCGCCTATGCCGACCCCGACACCGGCTCCAGTGTAACGGTCGATGCGGCGTTGCCGGGGTATTGGCCGACCACGCAGGATAGCGGTGATGCACCGTAGGTGATGGTTGTCTGTGGGCCGGCCTGCACACGGTGCCTCATCACCGCAGTTCCAGTTCCGGGCCCCCGTGCGATGGCTTCCTACCGGCCACCCATCCAACCGGAGTGGAGAAGCCACTGCTGGATCCAGGGTGTCGTCCACGGGCTCCACGTGGGGAAGGCCACCGAGATGACAGACAGCCCAAGCAGGGCGAGCGCGAGCCCGCGGCCGATGCGGCCGCGGGCAAGCCGATCGGCCGCCGGCACGGCCGCCGTCACCCACAAGGCTGCCAGCCAGAACGCCCAGCGAAACCCGCTCGAGGTGCCACCGTAGTTGCGGTCGAGTTGCGGCCGCGTCAGATAGAAGGCCACCACGACCACCGACACCGCCGCGATCGCCCAGGCGAGTCGCTGTTGGCCGGTGGATCCTCGAGTGGCTTCCCACTCTGCAGCCGACGCCCCGCGCCGCCGCACACTCGTCCGTCGCCTTCCGGCCGAGGCAGCCAGCATGCCGATCCCGGGAATCGCCAGCAGCCAGGCGGGCGTGAGCGAGAAGATGCCGTGGTGGCCGAGCAGGACATGCCAGGCATAGGTCGCAGAGGAGGGCTCGCCGCGGTCGACCCCCTGCGGCGCATTCCAGTAGCTCGTCAGCAGCTTGCCATTCGGGAGCCTGAGCGAGTAGTCGTACCAGTTGTCGGGGTTCCAGGCTTCACCCTCGCGGAGCCCGACACCCGCCGGCAGCGGCCGCGATACGGCGGCGCGGTGGGCATAGGGAGGAGAGATCGTGCCGTGCGCCAGCCAGTTGGTGGAAAATGCCGCGACGGCCACGAGGACCGCCGCAGGGATCGTGGCCGTACACGTGCGGCGGAGATCGCAGGCGGCAAGGATCGCGATCACCGCCGCCAGCCAGGCCAGCGCCGGCAGCTCGAATGCCGCCGCCAGCGCCGCAGTGAAGCCGGCCGCGGCAAATCCTGAGCGTGAGCGGAGGCCGTCGACGGCGATCCTGTGCGCAAACCATGCGCTAGCCGCCGTGCAGGCCGCCGCGGGGACGTGGTTGGTGAACACGACCGCAAACGTATTGAGCAGTGTGCCCCCCGCCGCCAGGCCGGCCGCCCAGATTCGCCCCCAGTCGGTCGTGCCGATCCGGTCGATCAGCCGAAAGGTGAACAGCATGAAGATTGCCAGCGGCACAAGGCCGTAGACCACCATCAGCAGCCGGCCCAGTTCGAACGGATGGTCGCCCAGCGTCCAACCGGTGATCCGGTGCAGCAGCCAGTAGGGTCCGGCGCCGAGCACGGCGAGCAACGGCGGCTTGCTCGAATAGAGCCGCAGATTGCCGGTGGCGTCGGGGTGGACCACGGCGTCGATCGTGTCCCAGCCCGGCTCGACGACCACGTCGTCGATGGCGAACGTGCCCCGCTCCACCAGCCCCCGGATCGTGAGCCAGCGGCTACGGTCGTTGCCCGACAGGAACGGCCGAATGAGACGTTTCTCCGTCTCGATTCTTGCCCGGATCACCTCCGCATCCGGTTGCTCACCGGCGGCCTTCGCCTTCGCCATGGCATCGGCGACCAGTTTTTTCTCGAGGCCAATCCGGTCGACACTTGCCACCGCCCCAATGCGGCCAAGCACCGAGGCGAGCGCCATCGTGGCCATGATGGCATACACGCCATGCCGCAGTCGGGACCGCGATTCGACCCGGCGGGGAACCGACACCGGCCGGACCCGTCCCCAGACCCGCGTCGCAACCCGCGTGAGGTCGAAGAGTCCGTGGAAGAAACGGGCAACGCCGTATTTGGAACTGCCGCGGGTCCGCGGCCGGTGGTGCACCGGCATCTCGACGACACGAAATCCCTCCGCCGCCGCCAGCACCGGAATGAAGCGGTGCATGCCTTCCGTCAGCGGGAGCTCGCGGATCACGTCACGGTGAAAGGCCTTCAAGCCGCAGTTGTGATCATGGAGCCAGAGGCCTGTGAACAGACCGACCAGCCAGTTGAACACCCGCGACGGCATCGTCTTATGCCATGGGTCGAGCCGGGGCGTCTTCCAGCCGTTGACGAGGTCGGCCCCTGCCAGCGCGGGCTGTGAGGCCAGCGGAGGCTGTGAGGCCAGCGGAGGCTGTGAAGCCAGCGGAGGCTGTGAGGCCAGCGGCGGCTGTGAAGCCAGCGGCGGCTGGCCTGCGACGGCCGGGGAATCGCTCCGGCCCAGCAGGCCGAGCATCCTGGGAATCTCCGCGGGGTCGTCCTGCCCATCGCCGTCGAGCATCACGATCCGTTCTCCCTGGCATGCGGCAAAGCCGGCGGCCAGGGCCGCTGATTTGCCCTGCCCGCGCTCGAGGCGGATGCCGCAGACCCGCGGGTCGGCCGCCTCGATGCCAGCGATCTCAGCCCACGACCCATCGGTCGAACCGTCGTCGACGAGGAACAGTTCCCAGACGATGTTCGCGGCGTCGAGCGCTGCGCGAATCTCGGCGACCAATGGGCCTATATTGCCCGCCTCGTCTCTCACGGGAACGACCAGCGATGTAGAGGGCACGGGCATGGCGGTCGCGGCAGGCGGGAGGGTGGCGGGGAAAACAGCAGCAGGATACTGGTGAGGCCTGGGATTCGCCATGCGATTCGAAGCCCTGAGACGGCATGCCGGCTGACGGCGGGGGCCAGTTTGCTTAGACTTTGGGGAGCGAAGAGCCATCAAACTCCTGAGCACCCACCCGAAAAACCCCAACGACGGTTTCTCGGACAGACGCCTCTCGCAAGACTTCCGTCAGCCGTTCGTTCGTGATGGTGGTCCTTCAAGGTGGCGATCCCGAAGGCCGGGTCGATTGTTTTTCCAAAAGGGCACGCGATGACAAGGCTGGTTTCCTTCGGCGTGATTCTCGGGCTTGTGGCCATCTTCGGCCTGCTCTCGCTGCGGGTAATGGCGAGTTTCCTCCTGCCGCTGTTGCTGGCGGCGATGCTGGCGGTGATCTTCGGGCCGCTGCACCGCTGGCTGCGGGATCGATTTCTGGTGCCAGACTGGGTGGCGGCCAGCCTGACGACACTCTTCGTGCTCCTGATCGTGCTGGTGCCGCTGTTTCTCCTCGTCTCGCGGGCCGGCGGCGATGCCGTGGCCATGCTACGGAGCCCCGAGGGCATCCGACTCGATCCGAACGTGCTCGACGGTCTTGTCAACACGGTCAATGACGCCACCGGCCTGCACGTGACCAGCGAGAGTGTGAACGGCGAGCTGCGCAGGGTGGCCGAGGAATGGATCGGCCCGATCGCGGCCCGGGCGCCGGTCGTGATCGTAAAACTGCTGATCGGCATGATCGTGATGACGGTGAGCTTCTTTTACTTCCTCGCCGATGGGCGACGGATGTTTGAGGCGGTCACTCGGCTCGTGCCGCTCGACCGGCGGTATCAGTGGCAGCTGCTTGACGAATTCGAGGAGGTGAGCCGCGCGGTCGTGAGCTCCACCCTGCTGGCGGCGATCGTGCAGGCTGTGCTCGCAGGTTTTGGCTTCTACGTTGCCGGGCTCGGGGGCGTGTTCCTCCTGACACTGCTCACGTTTTTCGGGGCGCTCGTGCCTTTCGTGGGGGCGGCGGCGGTCTGGGGATCGGCCAGCCTCTACCTCCTCTTCTTCGTGAAGAACACATGGGCTGCGCTCGGTCTGGCTCTGTGGGGAGGGTGCGTCGTCTCGACGATTGACAACGTCATCAAGCCGATCGTGTTGCACGGGCAGTCGAAACTGCACCCACTGCTGGCGTTGCTGAGCGTGCTCGGCGGCGTGGGGGCCCTGGGGCCGATCGGGATCTTCGTGGGGCCGATCGCCGTGGCCTTTCTGCAGGCCGCCCTCACCATGCTGCAGGCTGAGATCGTCAGCCTCTCCGGCCCCCTCAGGACAGACGTTGGGGCCGAGACCGGGAAGGAGACTGGAATAGAGGCCGGAATAGCCGCCGGGAAAGAGGCCGGGATGCAGTCGGAAGCAGAGGGCACGACCGGAAAAGGCACCGTTATCGCAGGGGAGACGATCACACCTGTGACGGGCGGAGTTGCACAAAGGCCCGTCGAGAGGGTGAAATCCTCCTGACAGGCGTGGACACCGCTGGTGCGGTGAGGGCGGCTCGGCCAGCCCGGTAGTCCACGCCTGCGTCCGAACTTGCTGACACTTTTTCTTTGCCGTTTGTGGAGACGACTCACGTGCGCGCGATCCTGATCATGATGGTCTTGCTGGGAACGATGGGGCTCACCACGTGGGCCTCGCCGGCATTTGGCATCGAGGCCGCCTTTGTGCCCGCGGTCGATGGCGGTGGCGATTACCTCGTGCGTGTCGAACCCGACCTGGTCCGCGGTGGCACCCCGTATACCTTCACGAGCGACGTGCCGGCCGACGCGAGGGATGTCCGTCGCGTGAAGATCTACGTCGCCGACTCCTGGCCGCCCGCCGTGGAGCGATCCGTGATCGAGGCATCGCGGCGACCGCGGGCCGCGCCCGTAGTGGCATCAACCACGGCCCGCATTGCCGATATTGAGACGGGCACAACGACCACGAGCAAGCCGTGGGCACTGCTGACGGGAAGCCTCGTCACACTGTTTCTCTCGCTGGGCGCCAATGCCTATCTCGGCATGTTGTTGGCCACCATGCGGGCCCGCTACCTCCGCGACATCCAGTCGGGCGTCGTGAAGGTGTGATACGGTTCAGACGTGGGCCGCGCGGATTCCGCTGATTCAGGGCAAGTTACAAACTCGCCCCCACAGGGGCAGGCACGAACGCCCGGTCTGTGCCTTCGTGGCGGCAAGTTTTTAACTTGTCCGTTGCCCCCATGCGAACGTTGCCCCCATGCGAACGTTGCCCCCATGCGAACGTTGCCCGAAGGCGGATTCCGTACGTTGATAACTCGCCCCCCGGGAAACCAGTGGCGGGGCGTCGCTTATCTGCGGCGAGTCCGGCCGCTCGAGCGACGCGGCGTCGGCCGCGGAGCTGCGGCCTGCCGCGACTCATCGGCACGTGACCCAGCGGGCATGCCGGGCTCGCGGTGCCGGATCGCGGCGTAGCCCCCAGCCGGGCTAAAGAAGAAATGTTCGGCCGGCCAGGCGCCAGGATCGACCTCCTGAAAGTGAACAGGCGGCGCGACCGGCCGCGAGACGACCACCGGCTGCGGCTCTGGCACGGCTGCCCGTTGGGGCTGCGGTTCGGGAGGCAGTGGCGTCGGGAGGGCCAACGGCTCTGGCCGCCGCCGCCAGTCGCGGGTGGGATCACTGAGGGAGCGAACCGTTGCATTGGCCTCGGCAAAGATGGAGGCGACGTGGGCATGGCAGGTGAAGACGAGCATCTGCGGCTCACCGGGCTGGTCGGCGACGAATTCGACCAGCACGCGGGCCGCGGCCCGCGCCCGATCGTCGTCGAAGTTCACCAGCGCGTCGTCCATGACCAGCGGCAGCGGCACGCCGTGCCGCTGCAGGTCGCGGACGAGCGCCAGCCGCAGTGCGAGGAACACCTGCTCGCGGGTGCCGCGGCTGAGGCGTTCCGGCTTCCAGACGGAGCCGTCGCGATCGTGCACCTCGAGCCGCGCCTCGTCGATCGTGGTGGTGATCGCCGTATGCCGGCCGTCGGTGAGCCGGGCCAGCCAGTGCGAGGCCTCGCGGAGCACGGGCGGCTGGTGATCGCGGGCAACCGTCAACCGTGTCTCCTCAAGCAGGAGGCCCGTGCGCTCGAGGAGCCGTCGGCGATCGAGCTGAGCGGCCAGTTGCTGCTCGACGTCGGCCAGTTCCGACTGCAGGGATTCCGTGCTCCGATCCCGGGCCGTCGCATCGACCTTGGCGGCAACACCAGCCCGGCGGTCGGCGGCCAGCCTGAGCGACGAGCGGAGCCTTTCCGTCGCCTCGCAGGCCTCGGCCAGACGCCGCTCCAGAGGGGTCGCCGTCGGGTCCTGTTCGCGGACGGGTGCGGCCAGCCTGGTGGTGGCGGCCTGACCAGCCTTCGCCGGCGTGAGCGGCCGACGGACATCGCCCCGGCCAGGAAGTTCGGCGATCACGACGGGCACCGACTCGGCATGCAGCCACTGGTCGAGGTCGGCTGGTCCGTTGACACGGCGACGGGCATCGAGCCAGGCCACCTCGGCCGCCTCCGCCTCGAGCTTTGTCCGTTCGAAGAGTGGACGACGGTCGACCTTGTCGAGGAAATCCTGCTCATTCGTCACCGCCCAGCGGGTGAAGAAGTCTTTCACGTGGTGTTCGGCCACGGCGAGCTGCTTCTTGCCCCGGCGGTGCGACGCCCGGGCCCGCTCGAGTTTGCGGGTGAGCGAACCGCGGCGACGGTGCGCCGAGGACTCCGATGCCAGCTTCTCACGAAGCTGGACCAGATGCTCCAGCGGCGTCGCCTCCGGCACGAGATCGCATTCCACCATCAGCTCGTCGATCCGCTTGGCGACCGCGGCGAGCTCCTCCCGCTTGTGCCGGGCCTCCTCCGAGAGCCGGCGACGATCGTCGTCGAGGGTGAGGAGCGTCTGCCTGTGCAGGCCGATCTGTTTGACTTCCCGCGGCGAGAGTGTGATCGGCAGGCCGCGATGTTCGAGCGCCTTCTGCCACCGCAATCGGGCGGCCTTGCGGAGCGAGAGCGCCCGCTTGAGCGCCTGCTTGGCCACGGCGACCTTGTCGGAGAGCACGTGCATGGAGCCTTCGCGGGCTGCCAATTCCTCCAGGCGCTCGACCTCCGCCTGAGCGAGGGCCGCCCGGCGTTCGAGTGAATTGACGGTGTCGACGGGAATCTTCTTGTCGAGCAGGCCGCACTGCGCCAGGAGTTCTTCCCGCTGCTTGTGCACCATCTCGCTCTGACTGCGGGCTGCCTCGAGGCGGTTGGAGGCGGCGCGGTCGAGCGACCAGGTCGTCACCGACGCGAGTCCCGTGCCGGCCAGCCCGAGCGCAGCCAACGCGTAGGCCAGCGGACCGGTGACCGTCTGCGGCAGGAGCAGGCCCGAAAGCAGCATGCCCGCGCCGGTCACGAACACCGCGCCGAGGGCAATCAGCCAGCCCAGTGGGATCAGCTGGCCTTCCAGATGGGTCGCAACCTCCTTGTCGATGCGGATGATCGAGCGATCAAGCTCCAGCATCTGTGCGGCGGCGGCGAGGCGGTTGCGAAACAGCGTGGCCCGCCCGCTGGCCTCCTCGATGGCCTCGGCGATCGTCATCCCTTTGGGGCCGATGCCGCCCTTGACCAGTCCGCGGGTGTCGTCGAGCACGCCCATGGCTTCGGCCACGCCCCGCTTGGCCTGCTTGACCCCCCGCGAGGCTACGACACAATCGCGGGCACGGGCCTTCAGGGGGCCGAACGACTGCGCGAAGCCTTCAGGCAGAAGCACGTCTGGCAGCGTGTCGGTAGCATCGAGCGGGCCGCTGATGGCGACGATCCTCGCCAGCCCCGCCGTGCCAACCTGCTCACCAAAGCGACGGGCGGCCAGCCGCGCATACGACTCCGCGCGGGCCACCTCCGCCACCATCCGTTCCAGCTTGGGCTGTTCCTCGCAGACTGCCGCCACGGCGGCGCGTCGTTTCCAGATCGACGATTCCGCGGGCACCTCGGCGAGGCTGCGGGCCAGCCGGCTGCGGGTCCGCTGTCGGCGGCGGGCCAGCCGGGCCAGCTTGTTGCGGAGCTTGGCTCCGCGTTTCCACGCGTCGAGATCGGCATGCACGAGCGTCGTTCCCATCATGGCGTCGAGCTGCGCAGCGGTCTGCCGATGGCTGATGTAGAGCGGCTCGAGCCACAGCACTCCGCGGACGACGTCTTCCTCCGCCACGGAACGCTCGATCGCGGCCTCGAGCATGGCGAGCTCGGCATCCGTGCGTGCCAGTTCGGCCAAGAGGCTGCCCGCCGCCATGGCCGGCGCATTCAAGGCGGCGAGCCGATCGAGCACCTCGTGCCGCCGCAGCCGCAACGACTCGATCGGCGACACGGCCGGATCGCTCGACTCGAGCCGTGCCATGGCCTCATGGATATGTCGGAGCACGCGGGTGACCTTCGAGCGGTCGAGGCCGCTGGCCAGTTCGTAGAGCCGGCTGCCGCAGCCCTCCGGCTCGAGCGTGCGGAGTTCGTGCAGCTCGTCGAGGCCGAAGGCCATCACGTTGGTGAACGTCCGCTCGTCGATGTCGCCCACGATGTCCTGAAGATAGGGACGGTTCCAGGGGCGTCCATCGGGCGGTGGCACGATGTCCTTGATCGAGATGAAGTCGCCGTGGTCGCCGCCGAGACCGACGATATCGTCCTCGTAGCTGGCCTGTGTCAGCGTCGCCAGCTCCGGGCCCTCGTGCCGCCGCTCGATCGCCAGCCGGCGGCCCTCCGGCCCGGTGTGGACGACCAGCCGGCCTGCGCACGGCAGCTGTGGGTCGAGCACCCCACGGCGAAAGAGGCCTTCAAAGCCGAAGAACATCGCCCGCAGAAACTCGAGCAGCGACGTCTTGCCGGTCTCATTCGTGCCATGCAGTACCTGCACGCCAGGACCGAGCTGGTCGATCGTGACGCCATGCAGCGAGCCGGAGCGTTCGATGTGGATCGTTTCGATGTGCATGTCGCAGACTCCGTGGAAGCGCCAAGTCAGGTGGTCAGGTCAGGTGGTCAGGTGGTCAGGTCAGGTGGTCTCAATCAGTTCGAGGGCGAGCCAGGCAGACTCGCGGGCAAGGTCCGCGGGGACGGTGTGCAGCGGCTGCTGCTCGAGTCCGTTGACGATGTCGGCCAGGGCCGTCGAGAACGATGTGGTGCTGCCCGGCTTCGCGCCGGAGCGGGAGTGGCCGAGTGCCACGAGCGACTCACCCGGATCGGCGACGACCTCGTGGCACCAGGCGCGAAAGGTGCGGGCGTCGAAGAGCTGCCGCACCCTGGCCAGTGTCTCGGCCGAGATCTCGGCGACCCGCACGCGGCGGGCGACGCTCGTGCCGCATTCGACGTGGCAGCGGATGATCTGCAACGGCCCCTGAGGATCGTGCGCGAGCCCCTCAAGCGCCGACCAGATGGTGGTCGCCAGTTCCTCATCGCCACCGGTCGCGGAGGCGATCGTGATCGTCCGCCACGCAACGTGGTTCGTCGGCACCTCCCGCCAGTTGTGCCGCCAGTCGGTCCGGGATTCGAGCATGTCGCGGCGTGTACCGGAATGTGATCCGTCATCCACGGTCGGATGATCGAGCAGCGTGAGCATGCCACACGATCCAGCCGCCGCCTCGTGCGCCGAACGGGCCTGCAACGCCGGCAGATGGTGCATGCCGGGGGCCAGAGGTGGTCGTCGCCGGGACCCCCACACACCAAACGAGGCCATGTGTGGTCCGCCACCGGAGATCCAGTGATGCTCCGTGGAACGATGCTCCATGGGACGAGACTCCATGCGAGCCGATTCGTCGTCCCAGCGTTCCGAATTCCAGTGGCCCGCATCCCAGCCGACGACGATCCGCCGCTCGAGCGTCGAGAGATGATCGTGGGGGGCATCGGCGGGCGTCGTCAGCGCCGCTGCAACGACGGTGTGTCTGTCGCTGGCCGACACAATCTCGACCGTGATGCCGCGGATCTCCAGGTGCAGCGACGCGACGGGCGTGACAAACACGAGCCCCGCCGGTTCGCCGAGCATCCGCGACACGTCGTTGCAGGCCGTGGCGTCGGCTGCGAGCCAGACCGTGCGGCAGCCATGGGCCGCGAGCCCGGTGATCAACGACCGGAGCAGGGCCGCCTGCGCCGGGCTGGCCCGGTGTGGATCGAGGATGCGGCCGAAGAGCACGAGCGCCTGGGCGTCTGCCTGCCGGGCGGCAGCGGCAGCAGACAGGAGCGCGTCGGTCGCAGCGGTCGCCACCGGTTCCGCTGCAGCGGCCGGTGCCGACTCAAGCCTGGGCAGGGGGCGGTCGATCGCGGGATCAAACGCAAACACGAGGTCGGCCACGGCATCCACCTTTTTGTCTGTGCACCTCGAGCGGGTGCTGATACGCCGCGGGCCGACCGCCGGACCATAGAACAGGCCCGAGACGACCCGCGGCAGGGAACACAGGAAAGATGGGGGCACTGTACCGCCTCACCCCCGATCGCGGCCAGCGCAAAAAAGCCTTGAAAAATGGGGATGGCAATCCAGTTCGGCACTGAAGGCGGTTTTCCCACGGCGGCACGTTTTCAGTGTGCCAGGGGCCCCATCGCGGAATAGGAATCATCGCCCCCAAGAGGTCAGCGGAAGCATCGCTCACGCCGGCCAGCGGAAGCAGTCACGCCGCAGGAATACCGCGTGCACCGGTATGGCCACGACTCAAACCGCTCGTGAACGGCAGTGTACGATGGGGTTTCGCCCAGACGGCGGCCTGGAACCCAGACGGCGTCGGGAAAACTGTTGCCATAGGTCTGTCTCGCGGAACTCCCCCTCATCCCTCGCTAGGGATCCACCGATCGTGAGTGACACCCATCCCGGCATGGACACGGCCGCGACCGTTCACGCCGGCGTGAACCTGATCGGGCACCTGACCGCCGACATGGGGCTCGGCGTGGCCGCGAGAAACACGCTGACGACGCTGCTGGCGCACGACTGCCCGGTGGCGGCGATCGATATCGATCCAGGCGGCGGACGGCACAATGCCGACGTTACGTTTTCGCACCTGCTGACAACCCCGCCGGCAGCCCCCCATCCGATCAACCTGTTTCATCTCAACCCCGGTGATTTCATTACCCTGCTCGACTCGCGGCCCCGGTGGCTCGACATGGTGCAACGTGTCAACGCGATCGTGCCGTTCTGGGAGCTGCCACTGCTGCCGCTCGTGCCGGATTGGGCCGGCGTGCTCGGAGCGATGGATCTCGTGCTCGCCCCAAGCCGCTCCATTCTCGATGCAATCAAGCGGTCAGCGTTGGCGGTGCATGCTGTGCACTATCCGCAGACGGTCTTTCTTCCCGCGGGCATGACCGACTGCCGCGAGACCTTCGGTCTGCCCCGCGACGCCGTTCTTTTCTTCATGAACATCGACGTCTCCAGCGACCTTGCCCGCAAGAACCCAGCCGCTGCCTTGGCCGCCTTCCGAGTCGCTTTTCCTTGTAACGAAAACGTATCTCTAGTCGTCAAGCTCAGTCATTCCCGCACCAGAATGCCATGGGCCGATCCCACCGACCTGCTGGCCGAACTCGCTGGCATGCCGAATACCATCGTCATCGACCGGCAGCTCAGCTACGTGGAAACGCTCTCGCTCAGCGCCGCCTGTGATGTCTACGTGTCGCTGCACCGCGCAGAGGGCCTCGGGCTGAATCTGCTCGAGGCGATGTCGCTGGGCAAGCCGGTGATCGCCACCGACTGGTCAGGCAACATGGATTTCATGTCACACGACGACGCTTGCCTTGTTGGCCATGATCTTGTGCCGGTGCGGGCCCGCCACGTCGCCTACCGGCCCGAGGCGATCGGCCCGGGACAGGTCTGGGCCGAACCCCGCATCGCCGAGGCCGCGGCATGGATGCGTCGACTCACAGACGACGCGTCGCTCCGCCGTCGGATCGGCAGCGCGGCACGCACCGCGATGGATGCCCGGCGGTCAGACGTTTTGCAAGGAGGCGTTCTGGCAGATCTCTCCCAGGCCGCGGCCGCATTCCAGCCGGGCCACTCGGCAGCAAGACGGATGCGTTGGCAGCGGCTCCGCACCCCCACGGCCACCCGGGCATGGAAGTTGGCCACTCGCGTTGCACGGCGTCTGCGGAGGGTGATTGCGGGCCGACCGGACGGCCGAGGGTAATGCCGGCCTGCGTCTGGAGGCCGATGCTTTGTGAGAGCAAACATCAACCGCGTCGTCCGGCTGAACATGCGGCTACAATTCGTGCGGAACGCCTTCTGGCAGGGAATGATGAGGGGCTGCACTGCCTCACGGCCTTACAGCCTCGCTATCAAACGAACAACAAAAGACAGACATCCAAAAGCATTCAAACCACATGAGTAATCTCGAAATCTTCGTCTACGGAATGATCGCAACTCTCTTGTTTAGCATGGGCATGCTCATGCATCTCTTGGGGTACGACCAAGCCAAAAACAAAAAAACCATCGAAATCGACACAGACCTTGGAGCCACCAAAAAGTATCACTGAGAAAATGTGCGGAATGATCTTCTCTTCCTCAGTGATTTTTCATCAGTGATTGCTTATTGCAGCCCACGCCGCGGGTGCAGTCACCGCAAGGGTGGGCACCTTTCGAGAGGGTGAGTCTGGCTTTTTCTGGATTCCATCTGGGTTCTTTCTGGACTCGCCGTTTGGTCAGTCGTATTGAAAGAGCCTCAAAAAGATCGGTTTCTGGCCTCCCCTCTGCGGAGAGATACGATCGCAAAATACGAGCGCAAGAAAAAACGCCCATTTTCAGGGCGTTTTTTGCATGATCAACCGGGTTTTCTGCAGTGCCTCGTCTTGGACTCGAACCAAGAACCCTCTGATTAAGAGTCAGATGCTCTGACCAGTTGAGCTAACGAGGCGGCCCCTGTGTTTTACCTGTCGAATCGGCGTCCGGCAAGGCCCGTGGGCAGGCGGCCGCGTTGAGCGTTTCCTGCGAACCGGCTACAGTTCGACCTCCGCACATCACTTCAGGACACTTTTTGAGAGGATTTCCATGGGCAGGTTTGACGGCATGAAGGGTCTTGTTCTTGGGGTTGCCAACGACCACTCGCTCGCTTGGGCAATCGCAAAGGAGATTCTGGCCGGCGGAGGGGAGATTGGTTTTTCCCACCTTCCCGACCGTCCCGACGACGAGCGGCAGCGAAACCGCCGGCGGGTCGCCCAGATCACCGATCCCGAGCCAAATGCAAAATTCCTGGTGCCGATGGATGTCTCCAGCGACGAGCAGATCGCCGCGGTCATGGACCGTGCCAAGCAGGAGTTCGGCACGCTCGATTTCGTTGTCCACTCGATCGCCTACGCGCCGCTCGAAGACCTCAAAGGAGACACCACGAACTGCAGTCGTCAGGGCTTCCGCATCGCCATGGAGACCAGCGCCTACAGCCTGCTCGCCGTCGGACGTCTCTGCCGCGAGATCCTCTCCAAGGACGCCTCGATTCTCACGCTCACCTATTTCGGCGGCGAGAAGGTCGTCCCCGGATACAACATCATGGGCGTCTGCAAGGCCACGCTCGACGCCTGCGTGAAATACATGGCCTATGATCTTGGGCCGGCTGGCGTTCGCGTCAACGCGGTGAGTGCGGGCCCAGTCCGCACCCTCGCGGGCCGCGGAGCCGGGGTCGATGAGATGCTCGGGCTCTATGAGCGGATGGCACCGATGGGCCGCAACATCACGCAGGATGAGGTGGGCAAGGCTGGCGCCTGGCTGCTCTCCCGCGACTCGTTCGGCATCACGGGCGAGATCCTGCATGTCGATGCGGGCTACAACATCATGGGATCGCCCGGCCGGCTCCTGGAGCTGGTACAAAAGCCAACATGATCGCTGCGTACATGATCGCTGCATAGACAACTCCGTGGAGATCGCCGCCGGGCCAGCGAACGACTTGTTCGGAAAGTACCGGTCGGCGAGCCCGACCCGCGATCTGGTCAAGTTACGGCGGATCGTAGCCGCCAGGATGCCAGGGATGGCAGCGGCAGATGCGGGCCAGGCCGCGGAGGCCACCCCGCACCGCGCCATATTTCTCAACCGCCTGCCGGAAGTAACTGCTGCACGTCGGCTGAAACCGACAGTGCCGGCCGAGCAGCGGACTAAGCGTCAGCTTGTAGAGGATCACGCATCCGACAAGCGCAGCAGATGCCACGCGGTCGCACACCCAGCACACAGTCCGCCACGCTCCCCGTAGCCCGGCCATCGGTCACCTCCGACGCCGTGGGGGCTGCGCTGCCGGCAACGGAGATTCGCCCCCCTGCACCGCGGCCTTGGCCGCCGCTGCATACCCAGGCCGGGCGACCACACGGCCGGCGAGAGCGACAACCATCTCCTCCACCTGCCGCGCCCCGGCGGCTCCCATGGGCACGGTGCCCGATCGGACCACGATGACGAAGTCATTGCCCTGCGGCAGCAGAGACCGCACCTGGCGAAACGCCTCCCGCAGCCGCCGCTTCCAACGATTTCGAACCACCGCGTTACCAATCCGCCGCGACACCGACAGCCCCAGCCGCGTTGGCTGCGCGGCCTGGGCGCGTGGACACGCATACAACACCAATGGACCGCTCGCCGCGCTTCTGCGCACCGCATACACGCGAGCAAAGTCTCCCGGGGAGAGCAGGCGTGCAGCTCTTGGAAAGCCGGCCCCACTGGCGGGCTCACGCATCACCACCGCAGCGACGCCCGCGGCACGGCCGTGCCGGCGGCTGCCTTTGCGGACTCGAGCAGCCGCGTCAGCGATTCGGCATCGGCCGATTCTGGCAGCACGATCTGGACCTCCGCGATCAGGTCCCCCTTTGCGCCATTGGAATGATGCACGCCCATGCCGCCGGCCCGGAGCTTGCGGCCGCCCGAAGTGCCCGGTGGAATACGCAGGCTGATCGTTCCCCACGGTGTCGGCACGTCCACCTTCGCCCCTTCGATCGCCTCTACGAGCGAGACCGGCAGCGCGACTTCAAGCGTATCGCCATTGCGACGGAACACCGCATGGGGCTCCACGCCCACCTCCAGCAGGAGATCGCCGGCAGGCCCGCCGCCCGACCCCGGCAGCCCCTGGCCCCGCAGCCGCATCCGCGCACCATCGGGCAGCCCCTGCGGAATGGTCACGCTGATCGTTTCCGTCTTGCCATCGCGATCGAGCCGTACGTCGGTCTTGCCGCCTGCGATCGCCAGCGTGAACGGCACCTCGATGCGGGCGTTGACGTCCTGGCCCGCCACCTGCGTGGCCCGCTTCCGCCCTCGCTGAGCCCGGCTGCCACCACCGCCCCGAAACATGTCGGCAAAGCCGCCCCCCCCGCCGAACAGGCTTTCGAGATCGATCTCGCCGCCACCAGCCCCGCCGGGAAAGCCGCCACCGCCGGGAAAGCCGCCACCGCCGGGAAAACCGCCCCCG
>Ga0247831_1001400_pt1 | contig 45445 bp, 41 predicted proteins | sample LaCruzMarch2015__9_FD_192406 | JGI IMG/M metagenome (GOLD analysis project Ga0247831, IMG submission 192406) | Freshwater microbial communities from meromictic Lake La Cruz, Castile-La Mancha, Spain - LaCruzMarch2015_1m | ecosystem: Environmental > Aquatic > Freshwater > Lake | place: Spain...
CGCACCGGGCACTTGAGCATCGGGGTTACGGGTGAATTCGGCGGTGGCCGCTTCATGGCTGTTGACCACCGCATGGGCGATCTTGTCATTGAGTTTGGCCAGGGCTTCTTCACTGGCCGACACCACCAGATCGCAACCCAGCAGCAGGTCGGTTTCACCGGCGGCGATGCGCACGGCGAAGATATCGTCCTGCTTGGCGGCAACGCGGATATGGGTGATCACCGGGCCGAACTTCTGCGCCAGGCCAGCCTGATCGAGCACGCTGCAGCCCTTGCCTTCGATATGCGCAGCCATGCCGAGCAGTGCGCCGACTGTGGTGACGCCGCTGCCGCCGACACCCGGCAGCAGAATATTCCAGGGACGATCCAGCGCCGGTTGGCGCGGCTCCGGCAAGGCGATAAATAGCGCGCCCAGGCCAACGGCCGTGGGTTTGCGCAGGCTGCCGCCGTGCACGGTGACAAAGCTTGGGCAGAAGCCTTCAACGCAGCTGAAATCCTTGTTGCAGGCGTTCTGGTCGATCTCGCGTTTACGCCCCAGTTCGGTTTCCAGCGGCAGCACCGACAGGCAGTTGGATTTCACGCTGCAATCGCCACAGCCTTCGCACACCGCCGGGTTGATAAAGGCGCGCTTCTGCGGGTCGACCAGCTTGCCGCGTTTGCGCCGACGGCGCTTTTCGGTGGCGCAGGTCTGGTCATAGATAATCACCGAACAGCCCTTGAACTCGCGCAACTCACGCTGCACGGCATCCAGATCGCGGCGATGATGGAAGGTGACGATGGGCGCAAAAGTGTTGCGGGTCGGGTATTTCTCAGGCTCGTCGGTGACCAGGGCGATGCGCTTCACCCCTTCGGCGTACACCTGCTGGCTCAGCTGATCGACGCGCAGTTCGCCGTCGATGGGCTGGCCGCCAGTCATGGCCACGGCGTCGTTATAGAGAATCTTGTAGGTGATGTTGACGCCCGAAGCCACGGCCGCGCGCAGGGCCAGCTGGCCGGAGTGGAAGTAGGTGCCGTCACCCAGGTTCTGGAAGATATGCGGGGTGTCAGTAAACGGCGCCTGGCCAATCCAGGTCGCGCCCTCGCCGCCCATCTGGGTAAAGGTGTCGGTGTTACGGTCCATCCACTGGGTCATGTAGTGGCAACCGATACCGCCCTGGGCGCGGCTGCCTTCCGGCAGTTTGGTCGAGGTGTTGTGCGGACAACCGGAGCAGAAATGCGGGGTGCGCACGGTGGTGTGCTTGGGCACGGCCAGCGAGGCTTCCTTGGCGGCGAGGAAGGCCAGACGCTCTTCAATCTGCGGGCTGCTGTAGATCGGCGCAAGGCGCTTGGCGATGGCGCGGGCGATCATCGCCGGGGTCAGCTCGGAGAGGTTCGGCAGCAGCGAATGGCCGGCTTCGTCGAACTCACCCACCACCACCGGGCGCTTGCCAACAGGCCAGTTGTACAGCTGACCGGTGAGCTGGTCTTCGATAATGCTGCGTTTTTCCTCGACCACCAGAATTTCGTCCAGACCTTCGGCAAACTCATGCACCGACACCGGCTCCAGCGGCCAGCTCATGCCGACCTTGAGCACACGCAGGCCCACCTGGGCGCACAGCGCTTCATCCAGACCGAGGTCATCCAGAGCCTGACGCACGTCGAGGTAGGACTTGCCGGTGGTGATAATGCCCAGGCGCGGGTTGGGCGAATCGAGTTTGATCTGGTTGAGGTTGTTGGCCAGCGCAAAGGCGCGGGCGGCGTAGATTTTGTAGGTATTGAGGCGCGCTTCCTGGGCCAGGGGTGGGTCCGGCCAGCGGATATACACACCGTCTTCCGGCAGCTGGAAGTCCTCGGGAATTTTCACCTGCATACGCAGCGGGTCGACATCCACCACGGCGGAAGAATCGACGTTTTCGGCGATGGTTTTCAGCGCCACCCAGCAACCGCTGTAGCGCGATAGCTCCCAGCCGATGATGCCGTAGTCGAGAATTTCCTGAACGTTGGCTGGGTTGAGCACCGGGATTGAGGCAGCGATAAACGCATGCTCGCTCTGGTTGGCAATGCTCGAGGATTTGCAGCCATGGTCGTCGCCGGCCAGCAGCAGCACGCCGCCATGCTCGGAAACGCCGGCCGAGTTGCCGTGCTTAAACACATCACCGCAGCGGTCCACACCCGGGCCCTTGCCGTACCACATGGCAAACACGCCGTCGTAGCGTGCACCGGGAAACAGGCTGGTCTGCTGGCTGCCCCACACCGAGGTGGCGGCCAACTCTTCGTTGACGCCCGGCTGGAAGTGGATGTGATTGTCTTTGAGGTACTGCTTGGCGTCCCACAGGCTCTTGTCGAGGTTGCCCAGGGGCGAGCCACGGTAGCCGGAAATAAAGCACGCGGTATTCAGGCCATGAGCTGCGTCGCGTTGCTTCTGCAGCATGGGCAGGCGGGTCAGTGCCTGGGTGCCGGTCAGGTAGAGGTGACCGGTAGCAAGGCGGTACTTGTCATCCAGGCGGATCTCGGCCAGAGACATGGTGGTGCTCCTGTTATTTTTATCGAGAGCTGGGTTGGCAACGGTGAATGCCACCCTTGTTAAGCCTAGTGCGGGATCGCCCCACAAGGCGTATGGCCAAGAATATGACTGAGCAGTACGGAGATTTTCTTTCTATTTTCAGGATGAAAAGCCAATACTGCGCATGACCTTTCCAATAAATACAAGAATTCAGGAACAATCATGCATGACTTGCTCAGCCCCATTGATCGGAAAATTCTCCGCCTGCTGCAGCACAATGCCGACCTCTCCGCCGCCGAGATCGCCGAGAAGGTGGAGTTGTCACAATCGCCTTGCTGGCGGCGGATTCATCGCATGCAGGAAGACGGCATTATCGAGCGCAAGGTGGCCCTGCTCAGCCACAAGCAGCTGGGCTTCAGCATCACCGTATTTGTCGATATCAAGCTGTCGGCGCACGGGCGCAGCAACCTGGAAGAATTCGAGCGCGCCGTGGTCGGTTACCCCGAGGTGCTGGAGTGTTTCACCATGGCCGGCGGCTCGGATTACCTGCTCAAGGTGGTGGCGAAGGACATCGCCAGCTACGAACGCTTTCTGCGCGACCACCTGCTGCAACGCCCGCATGTGCACGAAGCGCACTCGCATATCGCCATGAGCGAGGTCAAACGCACCACCGAGTTGCCGCTGGATTGAAATAAACCGCAGCGGAATGGCTGGTTAAAACCGTGGGAGGGGCTTTAGCCGCGACAGCTTTTAAAAGCTACAGCTTGTCGCAGCTAAAGCCCCTCCCACACACCCAACCTACACAGCCTCCGCACGCGGCTGGCGCAGGGCGCTTTCCGACTGCGCTTTGCCCGCCCACCACAATGCCAGCGGGCCGAGCAGCAATAGCAGGCCCATCAGGGCAAAAGCAGCCCACCAGCCGAGCAGACTCTTGTCGCCCAGCGCATCCAGGCTGATGCCAAACAACAGCGGGCCGAGGAAGGCGCCGCTAAAGCCGGTGCAGGAATACAGCGCCATGGCCGCCCCCCGGTGGCTGGCGGGCGCGACTTCAATCAACCCTGCTGTCAGCGATGAAGAATCGGCGGTGACGGCGATGCTGTAGAGCAGCACCAACACCAGCATCAGCCAGAATGGCAGTGCCGCACTCAGGCCAATCAACAGCGCCAGCACCGCCGAGCAGAGCATCACCGCGATCAACCAGCGCTGCCGACCGAAACGCAGCGCCAACTCGTTGCCGAAGATGCTCGCGGGCATGCCGATCAGAGTTACCAGCATCGCCACCCAGGTGCCGGACAGCCAGGGATCGCTGCCCTGCAATTGCCCGGAGAACACCACAAAGGCCACCACCCAGGCGCGCAGGGCAAACAGCTCCAGGTTATGCACCGCATAGGCCAGGCAGTAAGCCGCCACCGCACGGTTTTTCAGCGGGGCCAGATCCAGCAGCTTGCGCGGCGCATGCTGCACCACCGCCTTGGGCTGCAACCCCCAATAGACCATGGCCCAAGCCAGCAAGGCGCAAACACCGCTGAGCAGCGTCGGCAACTGCCAGCCGCCGAACTTAGCCAGCTCGCCGGCGAGGATAAATGACAGCGCCGTGCCCAAGCCGAAGCTCGCGGTATAGAACGCAACCGCGCGCGACTGCGCCGGCCCTTCGATCCGTTCGGACAGCGCCTTGAGCCCCGGCATATAGGTGCCGGCCAAACCAACACCCGCCAGCACGCGCCAGGCCAGCGCCGACCAAAAGCCATCGGCGAAGACAAAACCGGCATTGGCCACAGCGGTCAGCAGCATCGCCGCCAGATAAATCAGCCGCGCATCGTATTTATCGGTCAGCCCGGTGAGAACCGGCACCGCGACCATATAGCCAAGAAAGAATCCGCCACCGATCCAGCCAGCTTGAGTATTGGAGAGCCCCCACAGCGCCTGAAAATCCGGCAGCAAGGCGGCAAACAAAGCAAAGCCAGCCATGCCCAAGGTTTCCGCGCCGCACAACAGCAGAGTGATGCGGCGGGCGTTATTCATAACACCCGCCCGTCAAAAGCCAGGCTTACGCCAGCCGGCAAGGCGCTGGGGTTATCCAGCAACCAGGTATCGAAGCTATGGCCGATATGGGTCAGCACGGTTTGCCTGGGTTGCAGCTGCTCGACCACCTCCAGCGCGCGGGTCAGGTCGTTGTGGTTACGCGGGGCGATGGGTTGCGGTGCGGTGGAGCAATCCAGCACCAGCAGATCCAGCGGCTGCTGGCGCAGCACCTCGGCGCTGGCTTCCGGCACGCCGAGGGTGTCGGTCAGATAGGCGATACGCCGCTGTTCGCCACTCGCCGTTAAGCCTTCCAGTAGATAACCAAAGGTCAGTTTGGAGTGATTAAGCGACAGCGCCGTGACGCTGAGCTCACCCAGTTGCCGCCGCTCGAAGGCGGCAAACGGCTGGCTGAAATCGAGAATGCCGGGGTGCTTGTACAAGTCGGCCAAGCCTTCTGGATCATCCGGGCCATGCACCGGAATAATCAGCCCCTGCCCCCAGCGCAGGTGCAGCAAGCCCTGTGCGTGATCAGCGTGGTAATGGGTTTGCAGAATGCCGCTCAGGCTATGGGGCGGAAAGCGCTCGCACAAATCGGTCAGCCCCGAGTCGATCAGCCAGCGCTGCGCGCCACATTCGATCAGCGCGCAACAGGGGCCACGGCGCCGCGCGGGGTAAACCCGTGCGCTGTCGCAGGCCGCGCAGCTGCAGTTGTACACCGGCACCTGACGGGCATCGCCGGTGCCGAGCAGGGTCAGGCGCATGCGCGGGCATCACTCAGCAGTTGCAGCAACTGGGTGACGGTTTGCTCAAGTGGGCCGGAGTTATTCAACAACCATTGCGATTCGCCTTCGTCGCGATCCCCCACCACCTTGGCAGAAGGAAGTTGCAGTTCGCGGCTACGCGCCAGGCGGGCCTCGATCTGCTCGGCGCTTTCCCGGCCGCGCGCTTGCAGGCGCTGGCGTAGGGCTGCTTCATCCACCTGCAGCAGAATCGCCAGCAGTTCGGGATAACGCTCACGCGCCTTAGGCAGATAGCCGCGCGAACCATTGACCAGCACATCCTGCCCCGCCGCCAGCCAGTCATCGATCTGCCGTGGGATGCCATAGGCCAGGCCGTTGGCGCGCCAGCTAAGGGCAAAGGCTCCAGCGGCTTCCTGCTGGTCGAACTCGGTCGGCGACACACCGATGGCGTCCTCGCCCACCGCTTCCGCCGAGCGGGTGATGATCCGCCGGGCGATCACACAACCCCGTTCGGCCAAGCGCTCACGCGCGGCATTCAGCAGGCTGTCCTTGCCCGAGCCCGAAGGCCCCATCAGATAGATCAACTGGCCACTCATCAGAACACCCTTTTCGCTTGTCGCCAGACTTGCTGGATCACCGCCTGGCCCCCGTGCACCTGCGCCTGCACCAGGTCAGCACGCAGGCCAACACGGATTTCACCGCGATCATCCAGCCCCGCCGCCTGTGCCGGCACACGACTGACGGTGGCAATCGCACGCGGCAGATCATAGCCGTTGTCCTGCCCGGCCAGCAGCAAAGCAGCCTGCAGCAGGCTGGCCGGGTAATAATCGCTGGAGAGGATATCCAGCACACCCTGCTGAGCCAGTTCAGCGGCGGCGATATTGCCCGAGTGCGAACCACCACGCACGATATTTGGCGCGCCCATCAGCACCTTCAGGCCCAGCTCATGGCTGGCCTTGGCGGCTTCCAGGGTGGTGGGGAATTCGGCGATGGACATGCCGAAACCGGCCGATTCCTGCACATGGGCCAGGGTGGCGTCATCGTGGCTGGCCACGGAAATACCACGGGCCTGGCAATCGGCAACAATGCTGCGGCGCTGACGGTCACTGTACTGCCGCGAGTTACCCACCTGCTCGACGATAAAGGCATCCATCTCCGCTTCGCTGAGGTGGTACTTGCCCATGTAGTACTCGCGGTATTTGTCTTCCTTGGCGAACTGGCGCTGGCCTGGCGCGTGGTCCATCACCGACACCAGCTGCACCAGCGGGTGCTCGACCAGATCACGAAACACCGCGAGAGTCTCCGGATGGCAGACCTCACAGCGCAGGTGCAGGCGGTGATCGGCGCGCATATGCCCGGCCGCTGCCGCACCAGCAATCGCTTCGAGCATCGCCGGCAGTTGCTGCATGCGTTTGCCGCGCGGGTTGACGTCGCCAATCGCCAGGGCATCGAACACCGTGGTGATGCCCGCCGAGGCGATCTGCGCATCGTGGGTCAGCACCGCCGAGGCTGATGGCCAATCCACCCCCGGCCGTGGGCTCATGTATTTTTCCAGGTTATCCGTGTGCAGCTCGACCAGGCCGGGCAGCAGGTAATCACCACTCAAGTTCTGCGCCTGAGGCAAGCCGCTAATGCCCTCTTCCACCTGGGCAATCAGGCCGTTACGCAGCACCAGGGTGCCGACAAACTCCTGCTCGGCGGTGATGATCCGCGCGTTGGTCAGAATCTGTTCAACCGGCATATACGTACTCCTGCTGCGCCGCAGCGCTCATGTCCAAATAGCGATCGGCCACCGCCTCACGGGCGGCGCGGTCGTGGAAGATGCCGATCAGCGCGCTACCGGCGGCCTTGGCTTCATCGATCAGTTCCAGCACCACCTGCCGATTGGCGTCGTCCAGGGAAGCGGTGGGTTCATCCAGCAGCATCAGCGGCCAGGCGACCATAAAGCCGCGGGCAATATTCACCCGCTGCTGCTCGCCGCCGGAGAAGGTGCCGGGGGCCAGCTGCCACAGGGCTTGGGGGATATTCAGGCGGCTGAGCAGACTTTTCGCCCGCGCTTCGGCATCGGCCTTGCTCCAGCCACGGGCCAGGGCCGGTTCCATCACCACATCCAGGGTCGAGACACGGGGAATCACCCGCAGAAACTGGCTGACATAGCCCAGGGTCTGCCGGCGTACCGCCAGCACCTGGCGCGGTTCGGCGCCGACCAGCTCAACCCAGGCGCCGTTGTGCAACACGCGAATGCTGCCGCCAGCGGCCAGGTAGTTGCCGTACAGGGTGCGCAGCAAGGTTGACTTGCCGGCGCCGGATTGCCCGTGCAGCACCAGGCATTCGCCAGCGCGCACGCTAAAATGCAGCCCGCTCAACACATTCAGCACCACGCCGTGCTGCTGATGCAGGGTGAAGGTCTTGCTGAGGCCGGAGACCTCGATAAGCGTATTCATGATTGACCTCATATTGACCGGCAGCCCTTATGCAATCCGGGCTGCACACACGTCATGGCTGCAGGACAGACGACACCAGCAACTGCGAATAGGGATGCTGCGGGTCATCGAGAATCTGATCGGTGAGACCGGCCTCGACCACATGGGAGCGGCGCATCACCATCAGCCGATCCGCCAGCAGGCGCGCCACCGCCAGGTCGTGAGTGACGATCACCACCGCCAGGTCCAACTCACGCACCAGGCCGCGCAACAGGTCGAGCAGGCGCGCCTGCACCGACACATCGAGGCCGCCAGTGGGTTCGTCCATAAAGATCAGCCGTGGGCTGGACACCAGATTGCGGGCGATCTGCAAGCGCTGCTGCATGCCGCCGGAGAAGGTGCGCGGCAGGTCGTCGATGCGCAGTGGGTCAATCTCCACCTGTTTCAGCCAGTCGATACCGGCCGCGCGCAGTTCGCCGTAATGGCGCACACCCTGAGCCATCAGACGCTCGCCGATATTGGCCCCGGCCGACACGCCCATGCGCAGCCCGTCACGTGGGTTCTGCTCAACAAAACCCCACTCGGTGCGCAGCAGCGTGCGCCGCTGCGCTTCGCTGGCGCTGTATAGATCGACCCAGTTGCCGGCCGTGTCGCGATAACTGACCGAGCCGCGATCCGGTGGACAGCGCCCGGAGAGCAGACTGAGCAGGGTCGACTTGCCCGAGCCAGACTCGCCGACGATGCCCAGTACTTCGCCCGGATACAGATCGAACGACACGCCCTGGCAGCCCTTCTCCAGGCCGTACAGGCGAGTCAGGTCACGCACGCTGAACAGCGGCTGCGCCGTGTCGGTGTGCAGGTGCATTTTCTCGGCAGCACTCATTGCTCGCCCTCCTCTTCAAGGTCACGGCGTTGCATGCAGTAATCGGTGTCAGAGCAGACGAAGCGCTTGGTCCCGGCGTCGTCGACAATCAGCTCGTCAAGGTAGGAGTCCTGACTGCCACAGAAGGCGCAGCATTCGTCCCAACGCTGGATCTCGAACGGGTGATCTTCGAAGTCCAGACTCACCACCCGAGTAAACGGCGGCACGGCATACAGGCGCTTCTCGCGGCCAGCGCCGAACAGCATCAGCGCCGGGCTCATATGCAACTTGGGGTTGTCGAATTTGGGAATCGGCGATGGGTCCATCACGTAGCGCTCATCCACCGTCACCGGGTAGGCGTAGCTGGTGGCGATATGGCCGAAGGTGGCGATGTCCTCGTACAGCTTCACGTGCATCACGCCGTAATCTTCCAGTGCGTGCATGGTGCGGGTCTCGGTTTCCGAGGGCTCGATAAAGCGCAGTGGCTCAGGGATCGGCACCTGATAGACCATGATCTGATCGCCGCTCAACGCGGTTTCCGGGATGCGGTGACGGGTCTGGATCACCGTCGCCTCCGGCGTGCGCGTGGTGGTTTTGACGCCGGCAGTGCGGGCGAAGAAGCGGCGGATCGACACCGCGTTGGTGGTGTCATCCGCGCCCTGGTCGATCACCTTGAGCACATCATCGGCACCAAGAATCGCCGCGGTCAGCTGCATACCGCCGGTGCCCCAGCCATAGGGCAACGGCATCTCGCGGCCACCGAAGGGCACCTGGTAACCGGGAACCGCCACGGCCTTGAGCAGGCCACGGCGGATCATTCTTTTCGTCTGTTCATCGAGGTAGGCGAAGTTATAGCCAACCTCAGTTGCATACTGTGTTTGGGCCTGGGCATTCATGCGCGTTGCTCCTCGGCGGCGGGCTGCTCGCTGGCCTGCTTGCGCAGTTTGCGGATCAGCTCCAGCTCGGATTGGAAGTCGACGTAGTGCGGCAATTTCAGGTGCGAGACGAAGCCAGCGGCCTCGACGTTGTCGCAGTGCATCAGCACGAACTCTTCCTGCTGCGCCGGCCCTTCGACCTCTTCGTTGTACTCGCCCGCGCGCAGCGAACGGTCGACCAGAGCCATGCCCATGGCTTTGCGTTCGGCATAGCCAAAGGCCAGGCCGTAACCACGGGTGAACTGCGCCTGCTCGGCACTCTCACCAACAAACTGGTTGACCATCTCGCACTCGGTCACTTCGATATCGCCCAGCGGCACGGCAAAGCCGAGCTCTTCCGGCTCCAGCCAAACTTCGACCTCGCCGATGCGAATCTCGCCGGCAAAGGGGTGATTGCGGCCGTAACCGCGCTGGGTGGAATAACCCAGCGCCAGCAGGAAGCCTTCATCGCCTCGGGCCAGTGCCTGCAGGCGCTGGGCGCGACTGGCGGGAAAATCCAGCGGTTCGCGGGTGATATCCGGCACAGCGGCGCCGTCATCCGCCTCGCGGGCCATCAGGCCCTCGTCGGCGAGAAAATCCAGCACCCGTGGGCACGGCGACAGTTCAGCCTGCGGATCAACCTGCGGCCCTGGCTGCTCGCCTTCGGCCAGCAGGGCGAAATCCAGCAGGCGGTGGCTGTAGTCAAAGGTCGGGCCGAGCAGTTGGCCGCCGGGCAGGTCCTTGAAGGTGGCCGAGATGCGCCGGCTCAACTGCATCTGCGTGGTGTCCAGCGCGGCGCTGGCACCGAAGCGCGGCAGCGTGGTGCGGTAGGCGCGCAGCAGGAAGATCGCTTCCATCAGGTCACCGGCCGCCTGCTTGATCGCCAGGGCCGCCAGTTGCGGGTCGTACAGTGAGCCTTCGCTCATCACTCGCGCCACGGCCAGGGGCATCTGCTCGCGCACCTGCTCGACGCTGAGTTCAGGTATGGAAGTATCACCGCGGCGTTTTTTCGCCAGCAGCAAGTGGGCATTGTCGATGGCGCGTTCGCCACCTTTGACGGCGACGTACATCAGGCAGCCTCCTCGGCATTGAGCAGCACACGGGTGCTGCGCGGCAGGCCGATCACCTGCTCACCAGCGGCGAAGAAGGCATCCAGGCCACGGGGAAACGCACTACGTGCCTGGCGCTGCTGCCAGAACACCGCCGGCAGCGGCAACTCGACGCTGCGTACGTCCTTGATGCCAGGCCCACGCCAACGCAGCGCGTCGCCATGGCTGAGGGCGTCGAGCTGGATCAGCAGGGTGCAGGACTGGTCCGGGTAGCGCTCGCTGCCATTGTCGAAATCCGACAGGTCCGTCAGCTCGCTTTCATCGAGCAGGGCAAACAGCGCCAGTTCGCGTTCGGCGACAATCGGGCAGCCGCAGTGAAAGGCCAGGTTGGCGCGGATCGCCGGGGTGTCGAAACACGGCGCCAGCCACAGCGGCGTATCGCCATCGAGAAACGCCAGGCACAGGGCATAGGTCGCCGGATGCAGGTTTTCCAGGGCCAGGGCGCGGTTCAGCGGCTGTATCAGGCCTGGCTCGGCCAGCGCCTTGAGGGCGCTGCGAAAGCTGGTCTGCGCGTCCAGCACCGGGTCATTGAAGGCCGGTTGCAGCCATTGCGAGCTATTCGCCGCGTTCATCAGTCTTCTCCTCTGACCAGAGTAAAAAATTCCACCTGAGTGGTGGCGGTTTCAGCGGCCTTGGCCGCCTGTTGGGCATGCTGTGCAGCTGCCAGGGGTTCGATCAGGCGGCTCAACCAGTGCGGCTGTTCACTGCCCTGCAAATGCGCGTCGGCCAGAGCCGCCAGTTCGGCATGCTGCTTGTCGCGCCCGGCCACGTAGCTGTAACCGGTGCGGCCATCGGCCAGGCGCACCACACAGCGGGTTACGCTCATCTCGCCAAGGTTGAACGGACTGCCGGTGCCGCCCATGCGCCCACGTACCAGGGTCATGCCAATTTCCGGGGCGCGGATCAGGCGGTAGTCGGCTTCCTTCAACGCCGACTCATAGGTCGCCAGTTGGCTGCCGGCGCGGGCGAGTACGCCCATCCAGCGCTGGCGAATGGCGATCTGCGGATCGCTGTGCAGCAGGTTGCTTTGCGGTCGTGCGCGGTTCATCAACGAGCCTCCATCAAAGGGCGAGCTGGTACTGGAAGCGGTCGGCGCGGCTGGTCGATAACGACAGCTCCACCGGCCGGCCGGCCAGATCGCGGGAAAGGGTTTGTACGCTCAGCAGCGGCGCGTGGCGGGGCATCAGCAGGCGCGCAGCCTCGTCACGGCTGGGCAGGCGAGCGCCGATCAGACTGAAGGTGCGCGTCAGCGGCAGTCCGCGCTGGCTGAGGTACTGGCGCAGCGAACCACCCTGGTAGTCGGCCAGCAGATCGCTATGTTCGGTGCTGAAGGCATGCCGAATCAGGCTGACCGGCTGGCCTTCAATCAGGCGCAGGGTGCTCAGCTCCAGCAGTTGCGCACCACTGGGCAGTTGCAGGTACTCACGCTCCTCGCAACCGGCCGGACGCAGGCGGCTTTCTAGCAGCTGCGCTTCGACCTTGTGACCAAGCGCCGAAAGCGAAGCGCTGTAGGCACTGCCAGCCTGCATCGGATAAATCAGCGGCTTGGCCAACACCCGCGTGCCCTTGCCCTGCTGGCGCAGCAGGCGGCCTTCGAGCACCAGCTCATCCACCGCGCGGCGCAGGGTGTGGCGGTTGACGGAAAAACGCGCGGCCAACTGCACCTCGGCCGGCAGGTAATCGCCAGGGCTCATGCGCTGCAGCTCATCGCGCAGCACGGCAGCCAGTTCGCGGTACAGCGGCTCAGGTTGTCTAGACAAGTGCATGGCTAATAAAGGGCATCCGCAGATGCCCGTTCTCCGTCAGATAAATTGTTTACGCAGGCGCTGCGAAATGATGTCCAGCAGGCTGACCACCAGGATGATCACGATCAGCAGGGCGCAGGTCTGGGCGAACTGGAAGCCGCGAATCGCTTCCCAGAGAATCACCCCAATGCCACCGGCGCCGACCATGCCGACCACAGTTGCCGAGCGCACGTTGGATTCGAAGCGGTACAGCGAGTAGGAAATCCACAGTGGCAGAACCTGCGGAATCACCCCGTAGATGACTTCCTGCAGCGCGCTGGCGCCAGTGGCGCGTACGCCTTCAACCGGGCCCGGATCGATGGCCTCGACCGCCTCGGCGAAGAGCTTGGCCAGCACCCCGGTGGTGCCGATAAACAGCGCCAGTACACCAGCGAATGGACCCAGGCCAACCGCCACTACGAAGAGCATGGCGAAGACCATTTCGTTGATCGAACGGCAGGCGTCCATCACCCGGCGGATCGGCTGGTAAACCCACCACGGCACGATGTTTTCCGAGCAGAGAATGCCCAGCGGAATAGCCACAACAATCGCCAGCACCGTGCCCCACAGGGCGATCTGCACGGTGACGATCATTTCCTTGAGGTACAGCTCCCAGTCGCTGAAATCGGGCGGAAAGAAGTCCGCAGCAAAGGTCGCCATGTTGCTGGAGTCGCGGATCAGCGCCAGCGGATTCATTTCCGCGCCCTGCCAGGACCAGGCCAACACAACGAAGAACAGCCCCCAGCCGATCAGCTGCAGCCAGGAACGCTTGGCAATCAGGTCGGGCGTAGGTGCGGTGGTCAAAGTGGTCATAACAACATCTCGAATCAAGCGGCAGAAGAAAACGACCCGCCGTGGGCGGCGGGTCGAGAACTGCGATTAACCAGCGCTGGCAGGGCTTTGCTTGGCGATTTCAGCCATGCGCTTTTCCAGCTTGGCCAGCTCGGCATCCAGCTCCTTGAGCTGCGCCTGCTTGTCATCAGCGTTGAGCTTGTCGCTGTTGGCCACTTCGGTGCGCTTCTTGAACAGTTCCAGCTGACGGATCGGCAACAGCTGATCGTCATCGGACGCCTTGAACTTGGCCCACTGCAGACCAGCCAGAACTTTCTGCTCGGCCGGCTCGTCGCCGTAGGTCATGAAGAAGTCACGCAGCTTGTTCTTGGTGGCGTCATCCAGGTTCTTGCGCCATACCATCGGGTCGGACGGGATCAGCGGCGAGGTCCAGATCACTTTCAGCTGAGCGGCCTTGTCCGGCGCAGTCACTTGCAGACGCTCCATGCCTTCGCTGTTGAAGGTGCCGACATCGACCTGCTTGTTGGCCACCGACAGGGCGTTGACTTCATGGCTGCCGTTGAGCGCGCGCTTGAAGATCTTGTTGGCGTCGGCATTGTTCTGCGCGAACACGTAGTAGCCCGGTACCAGATAGCCCGAGGTGGAGTTCGGGTCGCCGTTGGCGAAGGTCAGGGTCTTGGCGTTTTTCAGCATGTCTTCGATCGAATTGATCGGGCTGTCCTTGTGCGCCACCATCAGACTGTAATAGCCCTGAGTGCCGTTGGCCGCGACGGTCTGGGCGAAGATCTGTCCGTTGGCGCGATCCACCGCTTCCATCGCGGCCTTGTTGCCGTACCAGGCCATGTCGACCTTGTCGAAACGCATGCCCTGGATGATCCCGGCGTAGTCAGGGGCGAAGAAGGCTTTGATCTTCAGGCCGGTCTGCTGGCTCATGTCCGCCAGGAAGGGGTCCCACATGCTTTTCAGGTTCTGCGAGGACTCGGTGGAGATGATGCCGAAATTGATTTCCTGCTCAGCGGCCTGGGCGGCGCCCAGAACCGAACCGGCCAGCAGCGTGGACGCGGCGAGAACGCGACTGATACGTTTGAACATGCAAAGCACTCCTAGTGCAGATGGACATACAGGGGTTGGCATAACAGGCAAGCGGCTCAGGCCTTGGCCAGAGCCAGCGGGACTTTCGGTTTGCGCGCACGGCGCGGTTTCTCGGCGGTTTGCGGCTCGTCTAGCAACTCGGCCCCGTAAAGATCGTTAAGGAAGTTGGGGTGCAACTCGGCCGCGGCGCCGTCGTAATGAATACGCCCCGCTTTCAACGCCACGGCGCGCTGGCAATAGCGCATGGCGTAATCGACCTGATGCAGGGTGACCACTACAGTGGTGCCATCTTCACGGTTGATGTCGGCGAGAATCTGCATGACCTTGCGTGCGGATTCGGGATCGAGCGAAGCGATCGGCTCATCGGCCAGAATCACCTTGGCGCGCTGGCACAGGGCACGGGCAATCGCCACACGCTGCTGTTGGCCGCCGGACAGAGTCGAAGCGCGTTGCTGCGCCAGATCCGCCAGCCCCACGCGAGCCAGCGCCTGCAGTGCACGCTGTTTTTCTTCAGCATTGAACAGGCCGAGGGTGCCGCGCCAGCGAGGCATGCGCCCCAGGCAACCGAGCAACACGTTCTGCAGCACGCTAAGACGGCCAACCAGGTTGAACTGCTGAAAGATGTAGCCGATATCGGCGCGCAGGCGACGGACTTCGCCATTCAGGCGGCCCTCGGCCTGCACCTCACGCCCCAATACCTGGATGCTGCCGCCACCCGTGCGGTCGCAACAGGCCAGGCCGGCAACATGACGCAGCAAGGTCGACTTGCCGGAACCCGAGGCTCCGATCAGTGCCACCATTTCACCGGGTTCAACAGACAGCGCCAGATCAAACAGCGCCTGCTTGCGGCCGAACGTTTTGTTCAGGCTCTCAACCCGGATCACTGCGCTCATGGAATGCCTCCTTTTTAATAGCGGTTACACTGCGGCTAGCAGCCGCCTTCTGGTGTAGACCAAGGTAGGCAAATCCTGTGTCAGGCCGATTAATGGGTCGTGACACTTACGTGACCATTGCTTGAAATTTTTTCTACGCGAGGGTGAATTTCCTTGCTTTTTGCACAGCACAGCGCATTTCTGATGACTGGTGCTGGCACAACGCCTTTATCCGACGCACAATGCGACACGCGATTGACGTCAATTTATCGACCTCGCGACTGTAGAGTCACACACGATCTAAGCGGCTTTCTGGCTGAACGGTTAGTGCTAAAGGTGGTCAAACCGGTGACAATCCTATAGCCCATTGCCAGTATCGCTTTCCTGAACTAACCGGTTTAATGTACGCGCCCTATGAAACCAGCACTCTATTCCAGCCGCACCGCTGACAAATTCGTAGTTCGTCTGCCTGATGGCATGCGCGAACGTATTGCGGATGTCGCACGTAACCATCACCGCAGCATGAACTCGGAGATCATTGCTCGCCTTGAGCAAAGCATGCTCCAGGAAAGCGCTCTGGGTGATGACCTCAACATGCGCTTGGACAGCCCAGATCTGTCCTTGCACGAGCGCGAGCTGCTGCAACGCTTCCGCCAGCTGTCACGCCGTCAGCAGAATGCCCTGGTGGCATTGATTGCTCACGATGCCGAGATGGCTGCCGACGAAGCCTGATTGCGCTGCACAATGAAAAAACCGGCCTAGGCCGGTTTTTTTGCTGCTAATAAAAATGATCTGAGTCCACCTTTAACGTTGCACTGTGACGGCCTGCAAGATGGCCGCCAGGGGTGGCAGGCAATAAAAAAACCGCCTCAAGGGCGGTTTTTTTTATTGCTCGTATTAATCAGCCAACAAAACTGAGCAATACACCCGCAGCCACTGCCGAGCCGATCACCCCGGCCACGTTCGGGCCCATGGCATGCATCAACAGGAAGTTTTGCGGATTGGCTTCCAGTCCAACCTTGTTCGACACCCGCGCCGCCATCGGCACCGCAGAGACGCCGGCCGAACCAATCAATGGATTGATCTTGTTACTGCTGAACATATTCATCAGCTTGGCCATCAGCACACCTGCCGCCGTACCGGCGCAGAACGCCAGCATACCCAGGCTGAGGATACCCAGGGTTTTCAGCTGCAGGAAGGAATCCGCCGACAACTTCGAACCCACGGTCAGGCCGAGGAAGATAGTGACGATATTGATCAGCGCATTACGCGACGTATCGGCCAGACGCTCGACTACACCAGCCTCACGCAACAGGTTACCGAGGGCGAACATGCCGATCAGCGGCGCAGCATCCGGTAGCAACATGCCGATCAGCAGGCACAGCACGATCGGGAAGATGATCTTCTCGGCCTGCCCCACCGGACGCAGCTGCTGCATCACAATGGCGCGCTCTTCCTTGGTGGTCAGTGCACGCATGATCGGCGGCTGAATCAACGGCACCAACGCCATATAGGCATAGGCCGCCACAGCAATCGGACCGAGCAGGTGCGGGGCCAGCTTGGAGGTCACGAAAATCGAGGTCGGACCATCGGCACCACCAATGATGGCGATGGATGCAGCTTCCTTGAGGGTGAATTCAAGCCCTGGAATCCCCAGGGCAGTGATCGCCAACGCGCCCATCAGAGTGCCGAAGATGCCAAACTGCGCCGCCGCACCCAAGAGCAAGGTCTTGGGGTTGGCCAGCATCGGCCCGAAGTCGGTCATGGCGCCGACGCCAAGGAAGATCAACAACGGGAAGATACTGGTGGGCAGACCCACCTCGTAGATCATATGCAGGAAGCCCGCACCCTCGGCCATATTGGCCACTGGAATGTTGGCCAGCAGACCGCCAAAACCAATCGGCAACAACAGTAGAGGCTCGAAGCCTTTCTTGATCGCCAGGTAGATCAGCAGGATGCACACCGCGATCATAAACAGCTGACCAACCTCGACGTGGTACAGGCCGGTGCTCTGCCAAAGCTTGAGGAGCTTATCCATTACTGCGCTCCCTTAACCGATGGTCAGCAGGCTGTCGCCCACCGCCACCGCATCACCAACCTTGACGTTGACCGCAGCAATGGTGCCGGCCTTGAACGCACGGATCTCGGTTTCCATTTTCATGGCTTCGAGAATGATCACCAGTTGTCCTTCTTCCACCGCCTGGCCTGGCTGCACCAGCACCTTGAAGATATTGCCGGCCAGAGGGGCATTCTGCGGCTCTCCGGCCCCCACTGGCGCAGCTACTGCCGCCGAGGAATTAGCGCCACCGCCGACAGCCTTGAGCCCTTCGATATCGCCGCCTTCGTTGACTTGCACCACATAGGACTTGCCGCCCACTTCAACGGTGTAGACCTCAGGCTTGCCAGCTTCACGAGCAGGCGCCTCCTTGCCGGTCGGTGCAGGCTCGAACGCCGCCGGGTTACCACGGTTTTCCAGAAACTTCAGGCCGATCTGCGGGAAAAGAGCATAGGTCAGCACGTCGTCGATTTCGTCAGCCGCGAGCTTGATGCCCTTCTCTTTGGCAATGCCTTTGAGCTCAGCAGTCAGCTTGTCCATCTCGGCTTCAAGCAAATCAGCCGGACGACAGGTAACGGCTTCAGCGCCATCGAGCACGCGCGCCTGCAGCTCTTTATTGAAAGGCGCCGGCGCTGCGCCGTACTCCCCCTTCAAGATGCCAGCGGTTTCCTTGGTGATCGACTTGTAGCGCTCACCGGTCAGTACGTTGATCACCGCCTGGGTGCCGACGATCTGCGAAGTGGGCGTTACCAACGGGATAAAGCCGAGGTCTTCACGTACACGCGGGATCTCAGCGAGTACTTCGTCGAACTTGTCCTGGGCGCCCTGCTCTTTCAGCTGGCCTTCCATATTGGTGAGCATGCCGCCCGGCACCTGAGCGACGAGAATGCGCGAGTCGACGCCTTTGAGGTTGCCCTCGAACTTGGCGTACTTCTTCCGTACTTCACGGAAGTAGGCGGCGATTTCTTCGAGCAGCTCCAGATTAAGCCCGGTATCGCGCTCAGTACCCTGGAACATCGCCACTACAGACTCAGTCGGCGAATGGCCATAGGTCATCGACAACGAGGAAATAGCGGTGTCGACATTGTCGATGCCTGCTTCCACGGCCTTGAGAATGGCTACGGATGACAACCCCGCCGTGGCATGGCACTGCATATGTACGGGGATAGACAGGGTCGCCTTAAGACGCGTCACCAGCTCAAATGCGGTATAGGGCGTCAGAATACCGGCCATGTCCTTGATCGCCACCGAGTCGGCACCCATGTCTTCGATCTGCTTGGCCAGATCGACCCACATTTCCAGGGTATGCACCGGACTGGTGGTGTAGGAGATGGTGCCTTGGGCATGCTTGCCCAGCTGCTTGACTGCTTTGAGGGCAGTTTGCAGGTTGCGCGGGTCGTTCATCGCATCGAATACGCGGAACACATCGACGCCATTGAAGGCGGCGCGCTCGACGAACTTTTCCACCACGTCATCGGCGTAATGGCGGTAGCCCAGCAGGTTCTGCCCACGCAGCAGCATTTGCTGACGGGTGTTGGGCATGGCCTTTTTCAGCTCGCGAATGCGGTGCCACGGGTCTTCACCCAGGTAACGGATGCACGCATCGAAGGTAGCGCCACCCCAGGACTCAACGGACCAGAAACCGACCTGATCAAGCTTGGGCGCGATCGGCAGCATGTCTTCCAGGCGCACGCGGGTGGCCAGGATCGACTGGTGGGCGTCACGCAGCACCACATCAGTAATTCCGAGTGCTTTCTTTACGGCAGTCATACAGATGCTCCCTGTCGAACCTGGCTCACCCGCGGCGGGCGCGGTGCTGGTGAATAGCGGATTGGATAGCGGCTAGCACATCAGCACTCGGCTCGTCGGAGGCCGGCTTGACTGCTGATGGCACAGATACGGGAATGGGTGTTTTCGCGGCAAAGCGCTCGATAACCCACGACATCACGCGGATCATCAGCACCAATAGCATCAAGAATAGAAATACGGTGCCCAGGCCGAACAGCATGAGCTCGACACCCTCGAGGAGGAGTTCACTAGGGGTCATCTTGGCTCCATTACCAGCTACGTATGAGCTGCGTTAATTATTAGAGATAGGAGCGCCCGGGAGCTGATCCCGGGCAAAGCTGGCGAACCTTAGCGTGAAACGAGCGTTTGAAGCAAACCCAGAGCAGCCTAATGAGACATTTTCTGTAGAGAACGCGTCATCGACTTAGAGCAGGAACAGACTGGCCAAACCGAGGAAGATAAAGAAGCCACCGCTATCGGTTACCGCAGTGATCATCACGCTGGCGCCCAAGGCCGGATCACGCCCCATACGCACCAGCGTCATGGGGATCAACACCCCCATCAGCGCGGCCAACAGCAGGTTCAGCACCATGGCAGCAGTCATCACAACGCCCAGCGACCAGCTGTCGTAGAGCAGGTAGGCCACCACACCAATCACCCCACCCCAGACGATACCGTTGACCAGACCTACACCCAGCTCCTTGCGAATCAGGCGCGAGGTATTGCCGGTACTGACCTGATCCAGCGCCATGGCGCGCACGATCATGGTGATGGTTTGGTTACCCGAGTTGCCACCGATGCCCGCAACAATCGGCATCAGCGCCGCCAGGGCGACCAATTTCTCGATGGAGTCTTCGAACAGGCCGATGACGCGTGACGCCATAAAGGCGGTGACCAGGTTGATGGCCAACCAGGCCCAGCGGTTGCGCAGGGATTTCCACACCGAGGCAAAGATGTCTTCTTCCTCGCGCAGACCGGCCATATTGAGGACTTCGCTTTCGCTTTCCTCGCGGATCAGGTCGACCATCTCATCGATGGTCAAACGACCGATCAGCTTGCCGTTCTTGTCCACCACCGGCGTAGAGATCAGGTCATAACGCTCAAACGCCTGCGCGGCGTCATAGCCGTCTTCGTCCGGGTGGAAACTCACCGGATCGGTGGCCATCACTTCACTGACCAGCTTCTCCGGGTCATTGACCAACAGGCGCTTGACCGGCAGCACACCTTTGAGCACACCGTCGTAATCGACCACAAACAGTTTGTCGGTGTGCCCTGGCAGCTCCTTGAGGCGGCGCAGGTAGCGCAACACCACTTCCAGGCTGACATCTTCGCGGATGGTGACCATCTCGAAGTCCATCAGCGCACCGACCTGATCTTCCTCGTAGGACAACGCCGAACGTACGCGCTCGCGCTGCTGCGCATCGAGCGTCTCCATCAACTCATGCACGACATCGCGCGGCAGTTCGGAGGCCAGGTCGGCCAGTTCGTCGGCATCCATGTCCCTGGCGGCCGCGAGAATTTCGTGGTCGTCCATATCCGCGAGCAAGGTTTCACGCACCGCGTCGGACACTTCAAGGAGGATGTCGCCATCGCGCTCGACCTTGACCAGCTGCCAGACAGTCAGGCGGTCATCAAGCGGCAAGGCTTCAAGGATGTGGGCAACGTCGGCGGAGTGCAGCTCATCGAGCTTGCGTTGCAATTCGGCGAGGTTCTGCCGGTGCACCAGGTTTTCCACCCGGTCATGGTGCTGGCCTTCCTGACGATGGGTCAGGTCTTCGACCAGCTTGTGCCGATGCAACAGCTCGACCACCTGGGCCAGGCGATTTTGCAGGCTTTCTTGCGGCTTTTTTGCTTCTACTTCAGTCATGGCGCGCTCCACCCCCAGTGGCAGCGCACGCCACAGAGGATCAATCAGTCAACACGTGATTGCACAATCGAGATTCTGAGTAACTACTGGGTAAGTCCATGGTGGTTTTCCACAAGCCCCGGCGGGGCTGACGCGGCGAATGATACCACCGCCCAGGCGCTTTGCATGTGACAAAAACAATCCTAGAACAAGCGCTTGCACGACAAACTTAAGCACGCTTGCACATCTGTAACTGCGACGTGCCAGGCACTGGCAAAGGCACGCCTGGCACAGACAAAGACATCGACTACCCTTGCACATGGACCGTCACGGAGGACGCACCATGCATGGACTGCGCTGCGCAGCTTTCTGCGCCATTCTGCTTTGCCCCCTACCCACACTCAGCTCAACCGTATTTCGCTGCGAAGACGCCAAAGGCCACGTCACTTTCACCCGCCAGGGCTGCCCCAACGAACACAGCCAAAGCCTGCAGCAGGCCTACAACCCCACTCCGGGCAGTGGTAAACCGGTGCCATTGGCCAAACCGCGCAAGGCCGGCCGCGAGAGCAAGAAGAAAGATGAACATAAATTGACTGTGATCGGCGCCAAGCAGGACGGTTGCGGCAACCACCTGAGTAGCAGCGAGCGGCGCGCCGCCATCATCAAGCAGCAGATACGCCTGGGCATGAGCCGCAACGACGTCGAGAGTAGCCTCGGCAAGCCAGACAAGGTCACCGAACAAAACGGCCAGACGCGCTACGTCTACCAGGGCAAGAAAGGCAACAAGCGCAACGTCAGCTTCGATGAAGCCGGCTGCGTCAAAGGCAAGGCCAAACGAAAATCGGCGAGTAAAAAATGACCAACAGTCACTTTTCACGACGCACAACGACAACCCGCCGGCGGCAGCCATAAACGACGCGCAATAAAAAAGGGCCTGCATCGCTGCAGGCCCTTCTTGTTTGGTGCACTCAGGAGGATTCGAACCTCCGACCGCTCGGTTCGTAGCCGAGTACTCTATCCAGCTGAGCTATGAGTGCATATGGCGCTTTTTAACCAGATCACCGCTGGCTGAAACAAAATGGCTTGCATCACTGCAAGCCATTTCGATTTGGTGCACTCAGGAGGATTCGAACCTCCGACCGCTCGGTTCGTAGCCGAGTACTCTATCCAGCTGAGCTATGAGTGCAAATGGCGCTTTTTGACCAGATCACCGCTGGCTGAAACAAAATGGCCTGCATCGCTGCAAGCCATTCCTAGTTGGTGCACTCAGGAGGATTCGAACCTCCGACCGCTCGGTTCGTAGCCGAGTACTCTATCCAGCTGAGCTATGAGTGCATGTAACGCTTGCACTGCAGACTTCTAAATCAACGCCTACAGCACTAAATAATGGCGGAGAAGGGGGGATTCGAACCCCCGACACCCTTTTGAGATGTACTCCCTTAGCAGGGGAGCGCCTTCGGCCACTCGGCCACCTCTCCGCAACACGGGGCGCATGATAACCATGTTTTCCCCGTTTGCAAAGCCAAAATTTCGATAAAAATTAGTGGCTTGGTTCTTCGCCTTTCTCTTTCTGGATGCGCTGGTAAATTTCTTCGCGGTGCACGGCAACCTCTTTCGGCGCGTTAACGCCAATGCGCACCTGATTACCTTTAACGCCCAACACGGTGACAGTGACTTCGTCACCCACCATCAGGGTCTCTCCGACCCGGCGAGTCAGAATCAGCATTCCTTTCTCCTTACGGATATCAGTTCAGGACAACAGCAGTCTGCAAAAAAGAAAATGGTGGCAGCCCCGAACATCTCAAGCAGAGCCTTCACCCAAGTATTGACCAGTGTGAGCAGAAAGAAAGTTCCTGCTCATGCCAACCAAAAAGACAAAAGGCGCGGGATAAACCGCGCCTTTCGGATAATGCCTCAGTCGCCCTGACGGGCCGGAGCATCCAGTTCAAAAGCAGTGTGCAGGGCGCGCACCGCCAACTCCAGATATTTCTCTTCGATCACCACAGAGACTTTGATCTCCGAGGTGGAGATCATCTGGATATTGATATTTTCCTTGGCCAGCGCCTCGAACATGCGGCTGGCTACGCCGGCGTGGGAACGCATACCAACACCGACAATGGACACTTTGGCGATCTTGGTGTCACCGATGACTTCACGCGCACCCAGTTCGCGAGCCGTGTTTTCCAGCACCTCGAACGCCGCGGTGTAGTCATTGCGGTGTACGGTGAAGGTGAAGTCAGTGGTGTTATCGTGCGAAACGTTCTGCACGATCATGTCCACTTCGATGTTCGCAGCACTGATCGGGCCGAGAATTTTGAACGCCACGCCCGGGATGTCCGGTACGCCACGGATGGTCAGCTTGGCTTCGTCGCGGTTGAAAGCGATGCCGGAGATGATCGGCTGTTCCATGGATTCCTCTTCATCAAGGGTAATGAGGGTGCCCGGCCCCTCTTGGAAGCTGTGCAGCACGCGCAGCGGGACGTTGTACTTGCCGGCGAATTCCACCGAGCGAATCTGCAGCACCTTGGAGCCGAGACTGGCCATTTCCAGCATCTCTTCGAAGGTGATTTTTTCCAACCGCTGAGCCTGCGGCACCACACGCGGGTCAGTGGTGTAGACACCATCAACGTCGGTGTAAATCTGGCACTCATCGGCCTTCAGCGCAGCGGCCAGCGCCACGCCCGTGGTATCGGAACCGCCACGACCGAGGGTGGTGATATTGCCGTGCTCGTCGACACCCTGGAAACCTGCGACCACCACCACACGACCGGCCTTGAGGTCGGCACGCAGTTTCTGGTCATCAATCTGCAGGATGCGCGCTTTGTTGTGCGCGCTGTCCGTCAGGATGCGCACCTGGTTGCCGGTATAGGACACCGCCGGCACGCCAATCTTAATCAGCGCCATGGCCAGCAGGGCAATCGTCACCTGCTCGCCGGTAGAGACCATCACGTCGAGTTCACGCGGTACCGGCTGACCATCACTGACCTGTTTGGCCAGATCGATCAGGCGATTGGTTTCACCGCTCATGGCGGAAACCACAACCACAATGTCATCGCCGTTTTCGCGGAATTTCTTCACCTTCGCGGCCACCTGCTGAATACGCTCAACAGTGCCGACGGAGGTGCCGCCAAATTTCTGTACGATCAAAGCCATTTCAAAGCCGCCTCAGCCCGTGAAGGGCGCCCATTAAACATACAACTCAATACCCTGCCAAGGCCCGCCGGGCGTATACCGGGCCTTGGGCTATAGATCCGGGGAATCAGGCGTTTACAGACCCTGCTCGGCGAAAGTCACCGCCAACGCCAGCGCACCATCGAGGGCCGCCGCATCGACGCCGCCGCCCTGCGCCATGTCCGGGCGACCGCCGCCTTTGCCGCCGACGGCCGCAGCCGCCTGCTTCATCAGCTCGCCGGCTTTCAGCTTGGCGGTCAGATCCTGAGTCACACCAGCCACCAGCACGACCTTGTCGTCCTGAACACCGCCGAGCAGGATGACTGCACTGCCGAGCTTGTTCTTCAATTGGTCGACCATGGCCAACAGCGCCTTGCCGTCCAGACCGTCGAGACGCGCACTCAGCACCTTGATGCCTTTGACGTCGACAGCCGAACCAGCCAGGTCATTGCCCGCCGCGCTGGCGGCCTTGGCCTTGAGCTGCTCGAGCTCTTTTTCCAGCTGGCGATTGCGCTCCATTACACCAGCCAGCTTGTCCAGCAGGTTGTCGCGGCTGCCTTTGACCAGCGCCGCAGCTTCTTTCAGCTGTTCTTCCGCACCATTCAGGTAGGCAAAGGCCGCTGCACCAGTGACTGCTTCGATTCGACGCACACCAGCCGCCACACCGCTTTCGCTGATAATTTTGAACAGCCCGATATCACCGGTGCGCTTGACGTGAGTACCGCCGCACAGCTCAACGGAGAAATCGCCGCCCATGCTCAACACGCGAACCTGATCGCCGTACTTTTCACCGAACAGCGCCATGGCGCCTTTGGCCTTGGCGGTTTCGATATCGGTTTCCAGGGTTTCAACTTCGCTGTTGCCGCGCACTTCACGGTTAACGATGGTTTCCAGCTCTTTCAGTTGCGCTGGAGTGATCGCCTCAAAGTGGCTGAAGTCAAAACGCAGACGCTGGCTGTCGACCAGCGAGCCCTTCTGAGTCACGTGCTCGCCCAGAACCTGACGCAGCGCAGCATGCAGCAAGTGAGTGGCCGAGTGATTGAGCGCAGTGGCCTGACGCACACTGGCGTCCACTTCGGCCTTGACCGAGGTGCCGACACTCAAGCCGCCCTTGACCGCAACGCCGTGGTGCAGAAATGCACCGCCAGCCTTGGTGGTATCGCGCACGTCGAAACGCACGCCAGCGCCTTCAAGGAAGCCACAGTCACCGACCTGACCACCGGACTCGGCGTAGAACGGCGTCTGGTCGAGGACCACGACGCCCTCCTCGCCTTCACTCAAGCTGTCCACGGCCTGACCGGCCTTGAACAGCGCAATGATCTTGCCGCTGCCGCTGGTGCCCTGGTAGCCGAGGAACGCGGTGTCACTGTCGACCTTGACCAGGCTGTTGTAGTCCATGCCGAACGCGCTGGCAGAACGAGCGCGCTCGCGCTGCGCCTGCATTTCGCGCTCGAAACCTTCTTCATCCAGAGTCAGCTCGCGCTCACGGGCGATGTCGCCGGTGAGGTCCATCGGGAAGCCGAAGGTGTCGTACAGCTTGAAGATCACCTCACCTGGAATCACCGCGCCTTTGAGCTCAGCCAGATCCTGCTCGAGAATCTTCAGGCCCTGCTCCAGGGTCTTGGCGAACTGCTCTTCTTCGGTTTTCAGCACGCGCTCGATATGCGCCTGCTGCTGCTTCAGTTCAGGGAAGGCATCGCCCATCTCGGCGACCAATGCGGCAACGATCTGATAGAAGAAGCTGCCCTTGGCGCCCAGCTTGTTACCGTGACGGCAGGCGCGACGGATGATACGGCGCAGCACGTAGCCGCGACCTTCGTTGGACGGCGTCACGCCATCAGCGATCAGGAAGCCGCAGGAACGGATGTGGTCAGCCACCACCTTCAGCGAAGCCTGGCCCTCGTTGACGCAACCGATGGCCTTGGCCGCTGCATTGAGCAGGCTCTGGAACAGGTCAATTTCATAGTTCGAGTTGACGTGCTGCAGTACGGCACTGATGCGCTCCAGGCCCATGCCGGTGTCCACGCTCGGTGCCGGCAGCGGGTGCAATACGCCGTCAGCGGTGCGGTTGAACTGCATGAACACGTTGTTCCAGATTTCGATGTAACGATCACCGTCTTCCTCTGGCGAGCCGGGTGGGCCGCCCCAGATGTGCTCGCCGTGGTCGAAGAAAATCTCGGTGCATGGACCGCACGGGCCAGTGTCGCCCATGGTCCAGAAGTTGTCGGACGCGTACGGCGCGCCTTTGTTGTCGCCGATACGGATCATGCGCTCGGCCGGAACGCCGATTTCCTTGTTCCAGATATCAAAGGCTTCATCGTCCGTGGCGTAGACGGTGACCCAGAGCTTTTCCTTGGGCAGGTTCAGCCAGTTTTCGCCAGTGAGGAATTCCCAGGCGAAGTGGATGGCGTCGCGCTTGAAATAGTCGCCAAAGCTGAAGTTGCCCAGCATTTCGAAGAAGGTGTGGTGACGTGCGGTGTAACCGACGTTTTCCAGGTCGTTGTGCTTGCCGCCGGCACGCACGCACTTCTGGCTGGTGGCGGCGCGGGTGTAGGCGCGCTTTTCCAGACCGAGGAAACAATCCTTGAACTGGTTCATCCCCGCGTTGGTGAACAGCAGGGTCGGGTCATTGCCCGGAATCAGGGAGCTGGAGGCGACACGGGTGTGTCCCTTCTGTTCGAAGAAGCTGAGGAAGGCTTCACGGATTTCTGCGCTTTTCATAGGAATCTTCCAAAAACCAGCGGCCACGACAAAGCCGGCAAAGGGCCGCATTATATCGGGCCTGCGCTAGGGGGCTAGTGCCTTTATTGATAGAGGGCGACTATTCATCGCCTCAATACAATCAATTCCGGCGAAATTCAGCGAAGGTCGCCACCACCTGATCGACATCCGCAGCGGCAATATCCAGATGAGTGACCATGCGCATCCGTGGCGCAGCGGTGAGCTTGATCCCGCGCTCGGCGCAGAAGGCCTTCAGCGCGCCGGCCTGCTCGCCAACCTGGGCGTAGACCATATTGGTCTGCACCGGCTCCACCGTATAGCCCAACTCACGCAAGCCCGCGGCCAGGCGCTCGGCATTGGCATGATCCTCGGCCAGACGTTCCACCTGATGCTGCAAGGCATACAAACCGGCCGCGGCGAGCATGCCCGCCTGGCGCATACCGCCGCCGACCATTTTGCGCAAACGCCGCGCCCTGCCGATCAACTCGGCTGAGCCGCATAACACCGAGCCAATAGGTGCGCCGAGACCCTTGGACAGGCACACCGAGACCGAATCGAAGTACTGAGTAATCTCCCGCGCCGGCACGCCCAGTTTGACCGCCGCGTTATACAACCGCGCGCCGTCCAGATGCAGGGCCAGGCCACGTCGCGTGGCCAGCTCGCGTGCCGCTTGCAGATACGCCTGCGGCAGTACCTTGCCCTGCATGGTGTTTTCCAGCGCCAGCAGGCGGGTGCGGGCGAAGTGAAAGTCATCCTGCTTGATTGCCGCCTCGACCTTGGTCAAGTCCAGCGAGCCATCGGCTTCGCCTTCAATCGGCTGCGGCTGGATCGAACCCAGCACAGCCGCGCCGCCGCCTTCGTATTTATAGGTGTGCGCCTGCTGGCCGACTATATATTCGTCGCCGCGCGCGCAATGAGCCATCAGCCCGAGCAGATTGCTCATAGTGCCAGTGGGCACGAACAACGCAGCAGCAAAGCCCAGCTCGGCAGCCAGAAACCGCTCCAGACGATTAACCGTAGGGTCTTCGCCATACACGTCATCGCCCAACTCGGCGGCTTGCATGGCCTCGCGCATACCTAGAGTCGGCTGGGTAACGGTGTCGCTGCGCAGGTCGATAACGGGCATGGCGGGCAGTCCTTAGAGGGGGCTAAACCCCGATGCTAAAGCGCGCCCACCGGGCAAACAAGGTACAGATCAGGCGAGAAAACCCAGGACAGATTACGAGCCAGCCAAGTTAATTCAGGCCAGCTGCACGTCTTCGGCGGGGACGATAAGGATACCGGCGCGCAGGCCGTTCTTGACCTTGGGATTGGGGAAGATAATCCGCGCACCCGGTTCATCCACCACCCAGCGAGTATCCGCAAGATCCTCGGCCAGCAGGTAGCCAATCGGCAGTTCGCTAAAGTTCTCGATATCGACCGGCAAGTGCAGCTTGAAGGCGTCGCTGTGTTTGATTACTTCACGCGCTACGGCAAATAGCTTGAGCTCGCCTAGATCATCAGTGGCGCCTTCGGGCTCGCGGCCTTCGATCAGGGCCTGCAGATGCTGTTCAAGCAGGTCGAGGTTAACCAACTCGTTCTGCCCGAACGGTCGCGCCTTACCCAATTCCAGGGTGAAGGCTTCTGCACCCAGCTGGGTGTATGTGTAGGCGCTGAAGGTGATCGAGCTTTTGTTGTGCAGCAGCACCGCTTCGATCCCGGCTGCGCTCAAGCGCGCCAGTTCACGCTGGCTGCGCGGGCGGCCTTCCTGAAACGGATAAAGAGCAAATTGCTCGATCTTCGACGCGCGAATCGCTGTATGCAGGTCGTAATGCAGGCGGGGGCGATCCGGCTTGCTGAAGAAGGTGGCAGCCAGATGTTCCAGATCGCAGGCACGCAACGCCTCGGCACCGGTGTGCTGATCGTGGCGGCCATTGAACAGGCGGTTGATGTCCTGCTCGATATAACGCTCGCCGCTGCGCATGGCAGCGGGGTTACCGAACAGAAAGAGAATGCGGGCGCGGGGCTTCAACTGATTGCGGGCAATGCCCTGCAACAGGCGGTCGAGCAATTCGATAGGCGCGGTTTCGTTGCCATGGATGCCGGCAGACAGCAGCAGGTCCAGGCCATTGTCACTGGCCACCGGCGGCGTTATTTCCAACGCGCCTTCGGCCAGCCAACGAAAACGCGTGCCCTCGGGAGTCAGCTGAATCTTCGCTGCCGGTTCGTGGCCGGCCAGGGTCAGTTCAAGCAGTTTGCCGAGGGCGAGCATAGGCGTTTCCTCAGAGCGTCAAAGAGCTCTTAGTGGTTGCAGTCAGGGCCGTGTACGTGACCATCGTCTTCGTCCAGGCCAGCGGCTTCCATTTCCAGCTCCAAGCTGACCAGATTGGTAGCCAGCGGGCGCAGCAGCAGGTTGGCGTACTCGGCAGCGCCCTCCTCCACGTCCACACCGATCATCAGCTGGTTGTTACCCACCTGCTGGAACCAGATTTCCTGGCCCTGCCAGATCACGGCAAAACGTGTGCAGGAGGTTTCCAGCTGGGTGCCGTCAGTGTCTTCGAGGATCAGTTGCAGGGCGTCGGACATGGTAATAAGTACTCAATCAAGCTAATTGGAATGGATAAACCGCGCCCAGTTTAAGGATCTGCGTCAGTTCGTCCAAGGCCGTGCGGCATTCATTAAGCAATTGTGGGTCAGCCAGATCGTTTTCGCTCAGGCGATCGCGATAGTGCTTGTCGACCCAGACATTGAGGCTATCGTGCAGGGTCGGGGTCATGATCACGCCCTGATTGACCGCCGCCAGCTCGTGCTCCTTGAGCGCCACGCGCAAGCGCAGGCACGCCGGGCCACCGCCGTTCTGCATGCTTTGCTTGAGGTCGAAGACCTTGACCTCGCGAATCGGCCCGTTACCGCTGGTCAGCTGCTCCAGGTAGCGCCAGACATTGCCGTTGTTGCGGCACTCTTCCGGCACGATCAGCAGCATGCCGCCATCCGCGCGAGTTAACAGCTGGCTGTTGAACAGGTAGGACTTGACCGCATCCTCCACCGTCACCGCATCACGCGGTACGCACACGGCCTGGAAGTTGCCACCACGACGGGCGAGCTTGTCACTCAGCTCGGCCAGCACCTTGTCGGTGTCGAGGAAGGCGTCCTGGTGATAGAACAGCACCTCGCCATTGCCCACGGCGATCACGTCGTTGTGAAACACACCCTGATCGATCACGGCCGGCGATTGCTGGGCGTAGACCACGCCCTCATCGCTCAGGCCATGCAGGCGGGCAACCGCCTGCGAGGCTTCCAGGGTTTGCCGCGCCGGGTAGCGCTGCGGCGCCGGAAAGCGGCTGTCGAAGGCGCTGCGACCGAATACGAAGAACTCCACGCCGGCATCGCCATAGCCTTTGCAGAAGCGCGTGTGGTTGGCCGCGCCTTCATCACCGAACTGACCGACGGCCGGCAACGCTGCGTGGTGCGCGAAGTGCTGCTCGTTAGCGAACATCGCGCCGAGCACACGACTGGTGGTCGGGTGTTCGATCGAGCGGTGGAATTTGCAGTTGAGGTTGGCGGCGGTGAAATGCACGCGACCGTCCGCCGTATCCGCACTCGGGCTGACGGTACAGGCGTTGGCTGTCCACATGCTCGAGGCCGAACAGCTGGCAACCAGCAGCGGCATGGCGTCTTTCGCGGCCTTCTGGATCACCTGCGCGTCAGTCCCGGTAAAACCCAGGCTGCGCAGCACGGCGACATTCGGGCGTTCCTGCGGGGCCAGTACGCCCTGCTTGAAGCCCATCTCCATCAGGGCCTTCATCTTGGCCAGGCCTTGCTTGGCGGCTTCTTTCGGGTTGGACGCGGCCTGGCTGTTGCTCTGCGAGGCAACGTTGCCGTAGGACAGGCCGCCATAGTTGTGAGTCGGCCCGACCAAGCCATCAAAATTTACTTCGAATGCATTGCTCACAGGCTTACTCCGGGTGTCAGGGTGGCAGGCAGGCTCAGGCTGTCGGATTCCAGCGAGGCCACCGGGTAGGCGCAATAATCGGCCGCGTAATAGGCACTGGCGCGGTGGTTACCAGAGGCGCCCACACCGCCGAATGGCGCGGTACTGGCGGCACCGGTCAACTGTTTGTTCCAGTTGACGATACCGGCGCGGCTTTGCAGCCAGAACTGCTCGTAGCGCGCCTTGGAATCGGACAACAAGCCAGCGGCCAGGCCGTATTGGGTGTTGTTGGCCTCGGCGATGGCCGCAGCAAAATCGGCGTAACGAATCACCTGCAGCAGCGGGCCAAAAAACTCTTCATCCGGACGATTGGCGACCTCAGTCACATCAATGATGCCCGGCGTGAGCAAGGCGGCACCGGCCAGGGGCTGGGTCATTTCCAGCAGCGGCTTGGCGCCCTGGTTCAGCAGGTGCTGCTGCGCCTTGATCAGGTGCTGCGCGGCGGCCAGGGAAATCACCGAGCCCATAAAGGGCGCTGGCTGGGCGTCGAAACTGCCGACCTTGATACTTGCAGCAACTTCAACCAGACGCTCCAGCAGGCTATCGCCCCAAGCGCCTTGCGGCACCAGCAAGCGGCGCGCACAGGTGCAGCGCTGACCAGCGGAGATAAAGGCTGACTGAATGATGGTGTACACGGCTGCGTTGAGGTCAGCGACCTGATCGACCACCAGCGGGTTATTGCCGCCCATTTCCAGGGCGAGGATCTTGTCCGGGCGACCGGCAAACTGGTTATGCAACAGGTTTCCGGTGCGGCTGGAGCCGGTGAAGAACAAGCCGTCGATGCCATCATGGGCGGCCAACGCAACACCGGTATCGCGCGCACCTTGCACCAGATTGAGCACGCCCGCCGGCAGGCCAGCTTCGATCCAGCACTTGACCGTCAGCTCGGCCACTTTCGGCGTCAGCTCGCTGGGCTTGAACACCACGCAGTTACCCGCCAGCAGCGCCGGCACGATATGGCCGTTAGGCAGGTGACCGGGGAAGTTGTACGGGCCAAACACCGCGACCACGCCATGCGGCTTGTGCCGCAGCACGGCGGTGGCGTCGGCCAGCGGGCCGCTCTTCTCACCGGTACGCTCGCGGTAGCTCTGGATCGAGATGGCAACCTTGTTGACCATGCTGGTGACTTCGGTGGCGGTTTCCCACAGCGGCTTGCCGGTTTCTTCACCGATGCAGTGGCCCAAGGCGTCGGCATGGCCTTTCAGGGTGGCGGCAAACTGTTCGAGCACGGCGATACGTTCGTCCAGCGAGCGCGAGGCCCAGGCTGGGAATGCAGCACGGGCGGCCTGCACAGCGGCGTCAACCTGGGCCGCACTGGCCGCTTGACCTTGCCAGATGGCTTCCTGGCTGACCGGATTGAGCGATTCCAGGGCTTCACCCTGGCCTGCGTGCCAGGCACCGGCAATGTAATGAGTGCTCATTTTGTTTTATCACTCCCAGCAAGGTATCGACCCGGCTTGCGCCGGATCAGCAAATAGGAACAACGGCGCTCGGCTTAGCCGCGGGCGGAAACCGCGACCGCGCGCACCTGATCACCCGCCGACAGCCGCAGGCGCTTGGCGGTTTGCGCGTCGACCACCAGAGTGCCAGCGGCCAAGCGCGCCGGTGCGGCGGTAATCCGACAGTCTTCGCGCTTGCGGTTGTGGATCAGAAACTGCGGCGCGTCATCACCCGGAGTGCCGACGGCCAGCACCAATACCTGGCTGTCCTGCACGGCGCGAATTTTCGCGGTTTCGGCCTCGATGGCCGGGCCGGCGTCGAAGATGTCGACATAGCCCTGGTAGCTGAACCCCTCGCCCTTGAGCATGGCCAGCGCAGGCTCGGTGTCCGGGTGGACGCGGCCGATGATGTTGCGCGCGTCCTCGGAGAGGAAGCAGGTATAGAGCGGAAACTTGGGCATCAGCTCGGCGATAAAGGCCTTGTTGCCCACGCCGGTGAGGTAGTCAGCCTGGCAGAACTCCATCTTGAAGAAGTGCCGCCCCAGGCTTTCCCAGAACGGTGAACGGCCGCTCTCGTCGGACATGCCGCGCATCTCGGCAATCACCTTGTCGCCGAACAGCTCGCGGAACTCGGCAATAAACAGAAAGCGCGCCTTCGACAACAGCCGGCCATTCAGGCCGCTGCGCTGGTCGCTGCGCAGAAAAAGCGAGCACAACTCGGAGTTGCCGGTCAGGTCATTAGCGAGGAACAGCGTGGGGATCTGCCGGTGGATGTTCAGCTCCTGCGAGGCGCTGACGGTCAAGCCGACCCGGTAGTTGTACCAGGGCTCGCGCAGGCCAACGGCACCGGCAACAGCCGAGATACCGACCACCTCACCGTTGTCGTCTTCAAGCACGAACAGGTAGTCGGCATCGGCACGCGCGGCTTCACCACGGAAGGTTTTCTCGGCCCAGCCCACGCGGTGCGCCAGACGCTCCTCGTTGGCCGGCAAAGTGGTCAGGCCTGCGCCGGTGCTGCGGGCCAGCTGGAACAAAGCCGGCAGATCGGTGCTGCGGACGGGACGAACGATCATGCGCTAACTCCTTAAACCGCAACCAGGCGTACGCTGACGCCTTCGCCGACGCCCAGGGCCTCGGCGGCCGCAACACTCAGGGTGACCGGCTTACCCGGCACCCAATCCAGCTCCGCGACAATCGCGCGGAAATCCTGCAGCTGACCGTTACTGACCAGATACGGCCGCCCGCCTTTGCCAGGCTCACCGATGCGCACCGGCACCACACGGCTCTGGGCAATCGAGCGAATGCCCGAGGTGCGAGCGTGCAGGGTCGGACCGCCGTCGAAAATGTCGATGTAGTGGTCAGTTTCAAAGCCTTCGCGCATCAGAATGTCGAAGCTGATCTGCGCCCGTGGATGCACCTGGCCCATGGCTTCCTGCGCCTCATCCGGCAGCAGCGGCACGTAGATCGGGTAATGCGGCATCAACTCGGCGAGGAAGGTGCGGCTCTTCAACCCACACAGGCGTTCAGCCTCGGTGTAATTCATGTCGAAGAAGTTGCGCCCCACGGCATCCCAGAATGGCGAATCACCGCCTTCATCGCTGTAGCCAACAATCTCCACCACCACCGCATCGGCAAAGCGCTCCGGGTGATTGGCGAGAAACAGCAAACGGCCACGGGAATTGAGCTCCGACCAGGCGGTGTTCACCAACGGCCGCTCGACGTAAAAGCTGGTCAGCAGGCTGTTGCCGGTGAGGTCGTGGCACAGCGAGAGCACGTGGATCTTGTTATGGATCTTCAGCTCGCGGGAGTTGTGCACAAAGGTTTCGTTACGGAAGCTGTAAAACGGTTCGGAGTAGCCGGCCGAAGCGACGACGCCGGAGCAGCCGACCAGGCGACCGCTCTCGCTGTCTTCCAGCACAAAGAAGTAGCTTTCTTCACCGTTGAAGCTGACTTCGGCGGAGAACGAGGCTTCCGAGGCCGCAATCTTTTCGCGCAGACGATCAGCGTCATCCGGCAGTGAAGTCACACCAACCGGGCTGTCCGCGGCGAGACGCTGCACTTCAGTGAGGTCGGCCATTTGCGCGGGGCGCATCACCAGCATGGTGCCACTCCTTTTGATAAAAGCTCCAAGCTGCCCAACGCGGACGGCTCAGAGAAAACCGCAGCACAGCTGCGGCACACACAGAGACAGGCTTCCTTGCTGTTAGCTCAACCCATCCATGGGTCGAGCAGGCGCAGCCTGATCTGCCGCATTAACGACGGATCAGGCCGGCAATCAGGCTTGGGTCAGCTTGGCCACAGCACGTTCGAAACGCGCCAGACCTTCATCGATATCAGCGTCTTCCACCACCAGGCTCGGGGCGAAGCGCACCACGTCGGGGCTGGCCTGCAGCACCATCACACCTTCCACCGCAGCGGCGTCGAGAATCGCCTTGGCCTTGCCCTTCCAGGCATCGGACAGCACCGCACCGATCAGCAGACCGAGGCCGCGGACTTCGCTGAACACGCCGTATTGCTGGCCGATCTGCTCCAGCTTGGTTTTGAAGCGCAGATGCTTGGCCTTCACCCCGTCGAGTACCTCAGGCGTGTTGATGGTGTCGATCACCGCCTCACCGACCGCACAGGCCAGCGGATTGCCGCCGTAGGTGGTGCCGTGGGTGCCGACGGCCAGGTGCTTGGCCAATTCGCTGGTGGTGAGCATCGCGCCAATCGGGAAACCACCGCCCAGGCTCTTGGCACTGGAAAGGATGTCCGGAATTACGCCGTAATGCTGATAGGCGAACAACGAACCACTGCGGCCCATACCGCTCTGCACTTCGTCAAACACCAGCAGCGCGTTGTGCTTGTCGCATAGCTCGCGAGCCGCTTGCAGGTAGGCCAGGTCAGCCGGCAGTACGCCGCCCTCACCCTGAATCGGCTCCAGCACCACGGCGCAGGTCTTGTCCGATACGGCGGCTTTCAGCGCGTCGATATCGTTGTAAGGAATGTGGCTGATGCCCTGAATCTTCGGGCCGAAACCATCGGAATACTTCGGCTGACCGCCGACGCTGACGGTAAACAGAGTGCGACCGTGGAAGCTGTTGGTCGCTGCGATGATTTCGCACTTGTCTTCGCCGAACTTATCGAACGCCACGCGACGGGCCAGCTTGAACGCGGCCTCGTTGGCTTCGGCGCCGGAATTACAGAAGAACACGCGCTCGGCGAAGGTCGCATCGATCAGCTTCTTGGCCAGGCGCAGGGCCGGCTCGTTGGTGAACACGTTGGATACGTGCCAGAGGTTGCCGGCCTGCTCGGTGAGCGCCTTGACCAGCGCCGGATGAGCGTGACCCAGCACGTTGACGGCAATGCCGCCGGCAAAGTCGATCAGCTCGCGACCGCTTTGATCCCATACGCGCGAACCGGCGCCACGTACTGGAATAAAGGCAGCGGGTGCATAGTTGGGCACCATCACCTGGTCGAAATCGGCGCGTTGCACCGGGTCGTGCTGAACGGACATCTGAGCTCTCCTGACGAGGAACACCTGCATTCAATAGCAGGCGATGTGAAGGATTGTAGGGACTGATCCGGGGCCGGCATTGCCGCCATGCGACAACTTCTTATAGCGCCAACCCGAGGAAATCCGCTGCTTTCGCAAATGCGACAGAAAGCATCGGGAAGGCGCAGTTTAAATGCAGCCACCGGGCTTGGCGCGGTTTTCTCGGCCACGCGGAACAGGAATTTGGCTGCGCAGGCGGCCGGGATCAAACAAGAGGTAATGGTCTGGCTAGGCGGTTACCGGAATCACCGCCGGTACCGGCGGACTGTCCAGACAGAGAAATTCGATCAAACGGGCTTTCTGCGCCATGGCGTCCTGATAACCCAGCTCAATCAGCTCATTGCAGTAACCCGGTTCAAACAGCAGATAGCTCAGCACCCCGGCGCCGCTGGCCTTGGTCGCCCCTGGGCCACGCAGAAACAGGCGCAACGCCTTGGGCAGTTCATGGCGATGGCGCGCGGCAATCAGGTCCAGTGGCTGGCTGGGGGAAATTACCAGCACATCCACGGGCTTGAGTCCCAGACCACGCGGGTGATTTTCGGCAGGAATCAACCGGCCCATCTGGTTAAGCCGCTCAAGCAGCTCAATATCGCTTTCCAAGCTGTCAATAAAGGTGCTGTTGAGCATATGCCCACTGATCTGCGCCAGGCTCGGCGGCCGGCTTTGCTGCGGGCGCACCACCGGCAGCTGAGCCTGCGGCCCGGCAGCCGGATTGCCGCTAACGCCAACCACCAACACCCGCGTCGCCCCCAGGTGCAAGGCCGGACTGATCGGCGCGGACTGGCGCACCGCACCGTCACCGAAGTATTCGCGGTTGATTTTTACCGGCGGAAAAATCAGCGGGATCGAGGCACTGGCCAGTAAATGCTCAAGCGCCAAGCGGGTTGGCACACCGACCCGCCGATGGCGGAACCAGGGATCGATAGTGGCGCGGCCTTGATAGAAGGTCACCGCCTGGCCGGTTTCGTAACCGAAGGCCGTCACCGCCACGGCGCGCAGCTGACGATGGCGCACGGCGGCGGCAATCCCGCTGAAGTCCAGCTCGCGCCCGAGCAGCTCGGCCAGCGGCGAGCTGTCGAGCAGTGCCACCGGCACCTGACCACCCAACCCGAGCAAGCTGTGGCCGATAAAACGACTGGCCTGGCGCAACACGCCTGGCCAATCACTGCGGTACACCTGATGAGTATGAAAGCCCTGCCAAACGCTGGTCAGCCGGCGCACCGCTTCGGTGAAGTGCAACGCGCCGCAGGCGAGCCCCACCGCATTGATAGCACCGGCCGAAGTACCGACGATCACCGGAAAGGGATTGTGCGCGGCGTTGGGCAGCAAGTCGGCAATCGCCGACAACACGCCAACCTGATAGGCCGCCCGTGCGCCACCGCCGGAAAGGATCAGCCCGGTGACCGGCTGATTGGTTGAAGCAGTGAGCGGCATAGGCTGTTCCCTATTATTTTTCAGCCAGTATAGGAGCCAGTCAGGCGCACACGGAACAACTCAGCGCCAAGAAACCTCACTTCAGCGCAACAACCCGCCAATTGGATGGCGGCCCTAACGTTTCTTCTTATAGAGCTTCGGCTCGCCTTCGGGGCGCGTCTTGAAGCGCCGATGCGCCCACAGGTATTGCTCAGGGCATTGGCTGATTGCCTGTTCAATCCACTGATTGACGCGCAGGCAGTCGGCCTCTTCGCTGTCGGTGGGGAAGTCCGCCAGCGGCGGATGAATCACCAGGCGATAGCCCTGGCCATCGGGCAAACGCTGCTGAGTAAAGGGAATCACCTGAGCGCGGCCCATACGAGCGAACTTGCTGGTGGCGGTGACGGTGGCCGCCGGCACACCGAACAGCGGCACAAACACACTGCGCTGGGCGCCGTAATCCTGATCCGGCGCATACCAGACCACCCCACCCGCCCGCAGCAGCTTGAGCATGCCACGCACATCGTCACGACCAATCACCCCCAGCAGACGCTGCTCGCGGCCGCGACGCTGTACGTAGTCAAACAGCGGGTTCTTGTGCGGGCGGTACATGCCATACATGTTCTGCGCCATGCCGAGCAGGCCGCCGCCCATTTCCAGGGTGGTGAAATGCAGCGCCATCAGGATCACACCCTGACCGTCGGCTTCGGCTTGGCGCAGATGCTCCAAGCCCTCAATAGTGCCCAGGCGGCGCAGGCGCTCGGCGGGCCACCACCAAGCGATGGCCATCTCAAAGAAGGTGATGCCGGTGGAGGCGAAGTTTTCCTTTAATAGCGCTTCGCGCTCGGCGGCGGGCATTTGCGGAAAGCACAGCTCCAGGTTGCGCGCGGCGATCTTGCGCCGCGAACTGGCCAGGCGATACATCACGCTGCCCAGGCAGCGCCCCAGCCACAGCAGCACCTTGTAAGGCAGCTGGGCGATCAGCCACAGCAGGCCCAAGCCCAGCCACAACAGCCAGAAACGTGGATGCAGGAAATAAGCGCGAAATACTGGGCGATCCATAAAGCAGGTCCAAGGCACGCAATAAAGCGCGGCATTCTATCAGGAGTTTGTCCGCCGCCTGGTTTCGCGGCGCGCAACTTGCGAGCGCGCGGCGTTCTCGCTATAAGTCCGGCTTACTTTTCCCCCAGTTCCTAAATAAGGGCCGTATCAGGCAGACCATGAGCCAAGCTGATCTCCTCGAGCAAGACCCCGTATTCCAGCTTAAAGGCAGCATGCTGGCCATCACCGTGATGGAGCTGGCGCACAACGACCTCGCCCGCCTCGACCAGCAGCTCAGCGAAAAAGTCGCCCAGGCCCCGGCCTTCTTCAGCAACACCCCACTGGTGCTGGCCCTGGACAAGCTGCCCGAGGGCGAAGGCGTACTTGATCTGACCGAGCTGATGGCGGTCTGCCGCAAGCACGGCCTGCGCACCCTGGCGATCCGCGCCAACCGTGAGGCCGATATCGCCGCCGCCGAAGCCCTGGATTTACCCGTGCTGCCGCCCTCCGGCGCGCGTGAACGCTTGATCGACCTGGCGCCGCCAAAGCCGGAAAAGCCCGCCGAGCCGGAGTTCAAGCCGAGCAAAATCATCACAAGCCCAGTACGCGGCGGCCAACAGGTATATGCCCAGGGCGGCGACCTGATCGTCCTGGCCCCGGTCAGCGCCGGCGCGGAACTTCTCGCCGATGGCAACATCCATGTGTACGCCCCGATGCGCGGCCGAGCACTGGCCGGCATCAAGGGCAATCTCAAGGCACGGATTTTCTGCCAGCAGATGGGCGCAGAACTGCTCTCCATCGCCGGCCAGTACAAGGTGGCCGAAGACTTGCGCCGCGACCCGTTATGGGGTGAAGCGGTGCATGTCAGCCTGTCGGGTGACGTGTTGAACATCACCCGCCTTTAACGGATACTGCCGCCACTTTTCAAGGACACAGACAGGGCACCCGGAAGCCTGAGATAGGCCACGGAAACCTGCGTTTTTTCTACATTTTGGGGTGAATCACCTTGGCCAAGATCCTCGTTGTTACGTCCGGCAAAGGTGGCGTCGGTAAAACCACCACCAGCGCTGCCATCGGTACCGGCCTTGCCCTGCGCGGGCACAAGACAGTCATCGTCGATTTCGACGTCGGCCTGCGTAACCTTGACCTGATCATGGGCTGCGAACGCCGCGTGGTGTACGACTTCGTCAACGTGGTCAACGGCGAAGCGACCCTCACCCAGGCCCTGATCAAAGACAAGCGCCTGGAAAACCTCTACGTGCTGGCTGCCAGCCAGACCCGTGACAAAGACGCGCTGACTCAGGAAGGCGTCGAGAAAATCATCAACGAACTGCGTGAAAGCTTCGAATACGTGGTCTGCGACTCGCCGGCCGGTATCGAGAAAGGCGCGCACCTGGCCATGTACTTCGCCGATGAAGCGATTGTCGTGACCAACCCGGAAGTCTCCTCAGTACGTGACTCCGACCGCATGCTCGGCCTGCTGGCGAGCAAGTCGCGCCGCGCCGAGAAAGGCGAAGAGCCGATCAAGGAACACCTGCTGCTGACCCGTTACAACCCAGAGCGCGTGGTCAAAGGCGAAATGCTCGGCGTGGAAGACGTCGAAGAAATCCTCGCCATCCGCCTGCTCGGCGTGATCCCGGAGTCGCAAGCCGTACTCAAGGCCTCGAACCAGGGCGTGCCGGTGATCCTCGACGACCAGAGCGATGCAGGCCAGGCTTACAGCGACGCGGTTGACCGCCTGCTGGGCAAGGAAGTGGCACACCGATTCCTCGATGTGCAGAAGAAGGGATTCATGCAACGCCTGTTTGGAGGTCGTGAATGAACATTTTTGACTTCTTTCGTGAGCGCAAGAAAGAAACTACCGCGTCCATTGCGAAAGAGCGCCTGCAAATCATCGTCGCCCACGAGCGCGGCCAGCGCAGCCAGCCGGACTACCTGCCGGCCCTGCAGCAAGAGCTGGTCGAGGTGATCCGCAAGTACGTGAATATCGACTCGGATCAAGTACAGGTTGCACTGGAAAACCAGGGCAGCTGTTCCATTCTGGAACTCAACATCACGCTTCCCGACCGTTAATTGGTTGAGAGCATGCAACGGCGGCCCAGGCCGCCGTTTCTATTTGTGGAAAGCCCATGCCGTTGTCGAACGTCGAAATACTCCACCAGGACACAGCCCTGCTGGTGATCAACAAGCCCACCCTGCTGCTCTCGGTGCCCGGCCGCGCCGAGGATAACCGCGATTGCCTGGTCACCCGCTTGCAGGAAAACGGCTACCCGGAAGCGCGCATCGTCCATCGCCTGGACTGGGAAACCTCGGGGATTATCGTCCTGGCCCGCGACGCCGACAGCCACCGCGAGCTGTCGCGGCAGTTTCACGACCGCGAAACCGAGAAAGCCTACACCGCCCTGTGCTGGGGCCAACCCGCGCTGGACAGCGGCAGCATCGACCTGCCACTGCGCTACGACCCACCGACCAAGCCGCGCCACGTGGTCGATCATGAGCAAGGCAAACATGCCCTGACCTACTGGAAAGTGCTAGAACGCCACGCCGAACATTGCCGCGTCGAGCTGACGCCGATCACCGGTCGTTCGCACCAGCTGCGCGTGCACATGCTGTCCATCGGCCATCCGCTGCTTGGCGACGGCCTGTATGCCCATGAACAAGCCCTGGCCGCCTATCCGCGCCTGTGCCTGCACGCCAGCATGCTCAGCCTGACTCACCCACAAACGGGCGAACGCATGCGCTTCGAGTGCCCGGCGCCGTTCTAAGGACAGATCGCGTGGACAAGAACCGCTTCTACGCCGCCACCCAAGGAGCCCCTGCCCAACCCACCTTGCTGCGCGCCCTCGACTGCTGGCAACAGCCTCCCGGCCTCGCGCTGGATCTTGGCTGCGGTGCAGGGCGCGACACCCTCGAATTACTGCGCCGTGGCTGGCAGGTTGTGGCGATTGATAATGAACCCCGGGCACTCGAATGCCTGCATGCGCAAGTACCGACCGAGCACCGGGAAGCGCTGGAAGCCCATTGCGCCGCGTTTGAACACTTCAAGCTCCCCACTGCCAGCCTGATCAACAGCAGCTTCGCCCTACCGTTCTGCCCACCCGAGGCCTTCGCGCAGCTCTGGCAACGTATAAGCGATGCACTTCTCGGCGGCGGTTTGTTTGCCGGGCATTTCTTTGGCGAACGCGATGACTGGGCCAACAGCCCACAACTGACCATCCATAGCCGCGCACACGTGCAAAACCTGCTGCACGACTGGGAAATCATTGAGCTGGAAGAAATCGACCGAAGCGGAAAAACCGCAGTCGGCCGCAACAAGCACTGGCATCTGTTTTCGGTAGTCGCCCGCCGCTGACCCATCGCCCAACAGCGCTCTGATGGCTAACCCTGCTTGCGCGGCCAGATCAGACTAAAACAGGCACCGCCCAGCGCTTCGCTGCGGCTGATCTGCGCGCGGCCGCCGTGCCAGTAGGTGATGCGGCGCACGATGGACAGGCCCAGGCCATGCCCACCCGAAGCACGGGTGCGGCTGTCGTCCAGGCGCAGGAATGGTGTAAATATCCGCTCCCAGGCCTCTTCCGGCACGCCCGGACCGTCATCTTCGACATCCAGCCGGCAACGCTGCTGACCCACCTGATAGCTCACCCGCACCCGTGATTCGGCATGGCGCATGGCGTTGCTTACCAAATTCTGCAGAGCACGATGTAGGTAGCGCAGTTCTGCTTCAACACAGGCACCGCCGCCATCCAGGGCATCGCGTGACGGACCGTGCTCGACCCGCACGCTAGCGCGCAGCGGCGCCAGCTCGGTGATCACCTGATCAATCAGTTCGTTCAAACCGACCGACTGGAAGTTCAGCGCCGGCGCGCCCTGCTCCAGGCGTGCGTAGGTGAGCATCTCGTCGACCAGCTTGTCGAGGTCCTGAATATCGCTGTCCATGCCCTCCATATATTTACGCCGCGCTGCATCGGTTTCCGCGTCGCCGATCATTTCCAGACCAAAGCGCAGCCGCGCCACCGGCGTGCGCAGCTCATGGGACACCGCGCGGACCATCTCACGCTGAATACTCAGCGAGCGCTGCAAGTGCTCGGCCATGGCGTTGAAGGCTGCCGCCAAGCGCCCCACCGAATCGCTGCCACGGGTCGGCACACGAGCATCCAGCCGACCGCTGGCGATGCGCGTTGCTGCCTCTTCAAGGTCGCTCAGGCGCTGCTCCAGTGGCCGCACCAGCAGATAGACCATCAAGCCGATCAGACTCAGGCCAAGCGCGCCGATCAGCACCAGCCACTGCACCGGATACGGGTTCATCTGATACAGCGGGCCGATTTCCAGCACCCAGGGCGTGTCGACAATGCCGGAGAACACATGAATGCTGTCGCCGCCGCGACCCAGGGCCATCACTGTATCGCCCTCGTCCACGCGGCGGCGCTGATCAGGGTCGAGGTCAGCCTGGTCGAGGCGCACCAGACGCAAGTCGAAACCGAACTGTTTGTCCTTTTTCAGCGCAGCCAGCCTGCGCGGCTGTTCATCCCAGGGATAGCGCACCAGTTCGTCGATCAGCAGAAAGCTGGTAGCGCGGGCCAGCTGCTCACTGACCTGCTGCACATCGGCAATCAGCAGCAGCGGCTTCCCGTCCAGCTGGCTGAAGACGCGCGCGGCGTGCGGGCCGGTCTGCTGCACCAGCACCTGGCCACGCCGCAGGCTATTGCGTGCGCCGCTGTCCAGCCCAGCGCTTTCCAGCGTTTCGACACGCAGCGGAATGCCGAGCAAACGCCCCCACACCGTAACGGCGCGGCGCCGTTCAATATCCACCATTGGTGAGAGGTTATCGGCCATCAGGCGGAAGGTGCCCTGGGCCAGGCGCTCACGATATTGATCAACCCGCACTTCGTTAAGCAGCTGCAGCGCGCCGACGCCGAGCAGCGCCACCAGCACCAGCACCGCGAGCATGCCGCCATAGATGCGCAGGAAGATCGAGTTCATGGCTGTGAATTCATGTCAGCGCTTCAGCCGCTTCGGCCACAAACAGATAGCCCTTGCTGCGCACGGTCTTGATTAGCCGGGGGTGCATCGGGTCGTCGCCGATTTTCGGGCGAATGCGCGAAATGCGCACGTCGATGGAACGGTCCTGGCCGTCGTATTCGATGCCGCGCAGGGCGTTGAAGATTTCCTCGCGAGAGAGAATCCGCCCGGCGTTGGAGGTCAGCAGCCACAGCAGGTCGAATTCAGCACTGGTCAGCTCGATGCCCTGCTCACCCAGCCAGGCTTCACGCATGGCGCTGTCGATCACCAGCGGGCCGAACTGCAGACGCCGGCGCTCACCAGGAGCCTGCGCCTCACTGCCTTCGTGGCGGCGCAGCAGCGCGCGGATGCGCGCCAGCAACACGCGCGGGCGCACTGGCTTGCATACATAGTCGTCCGCGCCCATTTCCAGGCCCAGCACCTGGTCCATATCGTCAGTACGCGCAGTGAGCATCAGGATCGGCCCCTCGTACTGCCCGCGCACCTTGCGGCAGATCGACAGCCCGTCTTCGCCGGGCAGCATCAGGTCGAGAATCACCAGATCGGGCTGTTCTTGCAGAATGCGCGCAGCGGCCTGCGCACCGTCCATCTCGATGGACACATTCAGGCCATTGCCCTGCAGGTACTCACGGGTCAACTCGGCCAGGCGCTGGTCGTCTTCGACAATAAGAATGTGCCACGACTGCTGCTCCACAACGGACTCCTGACAACATGAAAACGGCCGGCATTGTATCAATGCCCCAGGCACTGCATAGCGCATGCCATATTTCTGTAAAAACACTAGATGTAGTATCGACCTGAGAGATAGGCCACGTCTGGGCAAACCGTGGAAAAAGCCTGATCAACACCGACGAACGGTACACCCCAGCAAGCATGCGGCCTTGCCGCCAATCGCGCGGTTTAACCCACAATTCACCCACAAGTTATCCACAGGTTGTTCTTGCTCTCTCGCCTTGCAATACCCCAGATAGCGCATTATCTTGTATGCCAATCGCGCGACACCCACCACATGTTGGGTTTAGCTTGGCAACCGGACACAAGAAGAATGACTCGCACACGGCCTGATCCCAGCCCGTCACCGGTCGCCTGAAAGACCTTTGCAGTACGCCTGCTCTACCGCAGCAGGCCACACTTCAGCGCAGCGCTCGGCGCGCCTGAAAAAGAATAAAGCGCCAACCGCACACGCGGTTGCACCACTAGATGTAGTAGTTGAGGCGCGAAAACGCCTTGACGTGTGACTTTTGAGCCAGGAGGGCGCTTTAGTCGTACCTTCCCTGCCCAATTTGCAAGTCCCCGTGTGCCCAGCCTCAGGCTGTGCCCATGGCATTGATGAAATGGAATGAACGAGCGTTCTTCGCAGTGATCGACAGTTAAAGCGTCCATCTAACAAATACAGAACATGGAGATCTTCATGCACACCGACACCTCCCGCGAGAACCCGCAGGCCAATGCGCCGCAGGCCACCGATGACAACCAGAGCCTGAGCGCCACCGCGCCGGGTCAACTGCGTGTGATCAAGCGTAACGGCACCGTGGTGCCCTACACCGATGACAAGATCACCGTTGCCATCACCAAGGCCTTTCTCGCTGTTGAAGGCGGCACTGCAGCCGCCTCGTCGCGTATCCATGAAACCGTCGCGCGTCTGACCGAGCAGGTCACCGCCACCTTCAAGCGCCGCATGCCGTCCGGCGGCACCATCCACATCGAAGAAATCCAGGACCAGGTCGAACTGGCCCTGATGCGTTCCGGCGAGCAGAAAGTCGCCCGCGACTACGTGATCTACCGTGAATCGCGCAGCCAGGCGCGCAAGACCGGCGCCGCCGAGATTGCCGAGCCGCACCCAAGCATTCGCGTCACCCACCTCGACGGCACTGTTGCGCCGCTGGACATGGGCCGCCTCAACACCATCGTTACCGAAGCCTGCGAAGGCCTGGCCGAAGTCGACGGCGCGCTGATCCAGAAAGAAACCCTGAAGAACCTCTACGACGGCGTAGCGCAAAGCGACGTCAGCACCGCCCTGGTGATGACCGCACGCACCCTGGTTGAGCGTGAGCCGAACTACAGCTACGTCACCGCCCGCCTGCTGATGGACAACATCCGCGCCGAAGGCCTGGGCTTCCTCGGTGTCGCCAGCAGCGCCACCCACCACGAAATGAGCGAGCTGTACGCCAAGGCGCTGCCGGCTTACATCGCCAAGGGTATCGAGTTCGAACTGCTCAACCCGGTGCTGGCCAGCTTCGACCTGGAAAAACTCGGCAAGGCGATCAACCACGAGCGCGATCAGCAGTTCACCTACCTGGGCCTGCAGACCCTCTACGACCGCTACTTCATCCACAAGGACGGCATCCGCTTCGA
>Ga0247831_1001404_pt1 | contig 45221 bp, 45 predicted proteins | sample LaCruzMarch2015__9_FD_192406 | JGI IMG/M metagenome (GOLD analysis project Ga0247831, IMG submission 192406) | Freshwater microbial communities from meromictic Lake La Cruz, Castile-La Mancha, Spain - LaCruzMarch2015_1m | ecosystem: Environmental > Aquatic > Freshwater > Lake | place: Spain...
GAGCAGTGTTTCGTGCCGCATCAAAAAATCCCAGTACAGCGTGGTGTAGGGACAGGCTCGTTCACCCTCTCGCAGCGCGGGGTCGTAGCGGCAACCTTTACAGGGCCCACCCATACGCTGGATGTATTTGCCCGTCGCAACGTAGGGCTTGCTTGCCATGAGGCCGCCGTCGCCGTACTGGCTCATTCCCAAGGTGTTAGGCAATTCCACCCACTCGACTGCGTCCACATAGACCGACAGGTACCATGCGTGAACCTGCTGAGGCCGCACGCCCAGCAGCAGGGCATAAAGGCCTGTGACCATCAGGCGCTGTATGTGGTGCGCGTAGCCGTGTTCAAGAGTCTGCGTGATGGCATCGCGCAAGCAGGCCATGTCTGTCTGACCGGTCCAAAACCATGCGGGTAATTTTTCCTCGGCATTCAGGGCATTGCGCTCGATGTAGCTGGGCATTTGCATCCAGTAAATACCGCGCACGTATTCGCGCCATCCCAGGATCTGGCGGATAAACCCCTCAGCGCTTTGAAGCGGCGCATGACCAGCCCTGTAGGCAGTCTCTACCGCATGAACGACCTCGCGCGCACTGAGCAGTTTGAGGTTCATAGCTGAGGACAAATGCGAGTGGTAAAGCCAAGGCTCGCCCGGCCACAAGGCATCTTCATAGCGACCAAAAAGTGGCAGACGTTCTTTAACAAAGCGCTGCAACGCTTGCAAGGCTTGGCTGCGTGTGACTGGCCAGGCAAAGCTATCGAGCGTGCCGGGGTGGTCGGCAAAGCGGGTGTTCACAAGTGCAATGACCTCTTGCGTAAGGGCGTCTGGCTCGAAGGTCGCGCGGGTCGGGACCTGGCCGGGGCCTTCAGGACCAAAGGCTTCGCGGTTGTCGGCGTCAAAATTCCACTGGCCACCCGTGGGCTTGCCGTCGTCCATCAGGATGTTGTAGCGTTGCCGCAGCTCGCGGTAAAAGTACTCCAGCCGCAGCGACTTGCGCCCACTGGCATGCGCTGCGAACTCGATCACTGTCGTAAAAAAGTGGCGGTCTTCGCAGACTTCCAACTTCAGCCCTGCAGCTTCGACCGTAGCCTTGAGTTGCTGGAATACCCGCCAATCACCCGGCGCAGTCATTACCACGCGCTGTGGTTTTAGCCTGACTAAGTCAGCTTGCAGCTTGGCCCCAAGACTGCCCTGATCGGCGACAGGGCCGATATCGTCGAGCCGGTGGTAGTGAAGCGGTCGGTCCGCGTCGCGCAGTGCTTGTGCGAAGTGACGCATGGCGCTCAAAAACAAGGCGATTCGCTGTTTGCTTGACCAAACGTGTGTGGACTCTTCGTGAGCTTCAGCCATCCACACAGCGTCTTGTGAGGGATCAAATCCGTCAAAGGCTGCAGCGTCTAAGTCGAGTTGATCGCCCAGCACCAAAATCAGATGTCTTACATGGTGCATGGAGGCTTTCAATGTTCGTAGTTTTAGTGGGCAGTGTGCGAGAAGGTGGCGATGTAGTTCACCTTTGTGTCCTTGCACCAAGAGGCTTTGTGCACAACAGGCAAATAGCGCATGCCGCGCAGGTTATTCATGTGTAATTTTGAAGGAGCCAAGGCGGACTGCAACTCTTCGGGACGCACGAACATTGACCACTGATGGGTTCCGCGCGGCAGAACTCGCAGCAGGTATTCAGCTCCAACGATGGCCACTGCAAAGCTCTTGAAAGTACGATCGATGGTGGAGACAAAGAGCATGCCGCCTGGCGCGAGACGATCAGCGGCGGCGGCCAAAAATTCGGGTACGTCACTCACGTGTTCGACGACCTCAAGTGCGAGCACCACGTTAAAACGCTCGTGTGGGGAAAGTACTTCGGCGAGTTCGCCGAGCCGATAGTCAACTGTGACGTTTTGCGCTTGAGCGTGCAGGCGAGCAGCAGCGACGTTACCTGGTGAAGCATCCACGCCAACGACATTAGCTCCGTAGCTAGCCAGCGCTTCAGACATCAAGCCGCCGCCGCATCCCACATCCAAAATTCTCAGCCCATTTAGCGCTTTGGATCTGTCTCGATTCAGATGCGAGGCAATTTGTTCGACTACGAAGTCAAGCCTCAAGGCATTGACAACGTGCAGGGGCCGCATGGGTCCACGGCTGTCCCACCAAGTGGCACTCAGGCGGTTAAAACGTTCGATTTCTGCTGCGATAGCTGTCATGTTTGCATCACTCAAATATGGCGGATCAAGGTCACCGCAGCTTTTGAGCCTGCGCCCACCATGGCGCACCAAGCGCGCAGCATCCAGCCTGACTGACTGAAGCCCTTAGAAGCAGCCGCCGCCTCATCGCGGTGAGCTACCTCGTCAGCTTGGCAATCGAGCAGGGTTTGACGCAGGTGACGAAATTCAATCTGCCGGGCCAGAGCAAGAATCTGTTCCTCGTAGTGGTGGTTGACAAAGGTCTCGACTGCCTCGATCGTTGCGTAGACCGCCTTGGGGCCGAATAATGCGGGCAAGGCGCCAGTGAGAAACCCTGCCAGTCGCCAGAGAAGGAGCAAGCGGCTGTACTGAGATGCAGGCAACCAGCCAGAGATGAGACGCAGGTGATTTTGCTCAGTGGCCAGGTGATGCTCGGCGAATGCGCGCAATTTCGGGTCGCGGGCGAATTGGAGCACGCCTTGATAAATACAGACTGCACCAACTTCACCTGCGTGGTCGGTCCGCAAATGAGCAAAAACCCACTCGGGAAGTATGTCCCCGGGAGCGAGGTAAACGCGGCTTGCGCAAAAGCCTTGTGCTTTGTCCGCGCCCGATAGCTGCACTGCGGCCGATTCAGCCACGATTAGCCTTTTTTAGCCCATGCACTGCACCAGCCTTTGCCTGCAACTTGCTTGCCAGCAAACAATGGGCAACCACCCCAGGCATCACTCGCTTTACCTTGATACAAAGCACAGTTGGTACAAACTTGACCGGCAGCGTACTTGGGGTACTTTTTGGTGTCGGTTTTAGTGGCATCTGCCACGTAACCCAATGCCACAGACTGTGGGTCTTTCTCGTCTGCCTTCGCTTGGGCGTGGGAAGAGGTGGCCAAAACTGAACCGCTAGCGGCCAGAGTCATGAAAAAGGTGCGTCGATTCGTGTTCATGAAAAATCCGTTTGAAGGCAAGCCTGAAAAATTCAACCAACACCAAGGGCTTGGGATCTTGGCGCTTGAAGACGTCAACAAGGAGGAGCGAGTTGTCAAAAGTCATGCCGGAACAAAAATGTTTGGTTCCAGCTTGACAAATGGCTCAGATGGTGAATTGAGTTGAACGTGAAACGCTATCGTAGCGTTTAAAAGAAAAAAATCAACTCAATCGATCAAAAAATGTGTGATAATCTAACTCAAATTTAACTCATTCGATAAAAAATGCCGCTTTCCAACACCGCAGGTACATCACAAGCACCTCAGCAAAACAAAACTCAGCCCACTTTTAGAGCTGGTGCTGTAGCGAGGATCGCGGGAATGCCCGTTGCCACGTTGCGCATTTGGGAGCAGCGCTACCAGGCTGTACGTCCCAACACTGCAGCATCAGGTCATCGGTTGTATTCGCCAGCAGATGTGGAGAGAGCTACCCTGCTGCGTCGGCTGACCGCGCAGGGGCATGCCATTGGGTTGCTTGCTTCACTAGAGACAGAACAAATGCGCGAAATGATGCGTGCCCCTGAGGTAAATCATGCTAATTGGGTTGAATCTCATTTGCAAAGTTCAATAAAGATTGTGGTGGTCGGGCATTCCTTGGCAAGCCGAGTACAGCGCTTGTTTTACCTAAAGCCCTTCGGGCTGAAGGTGCAACTGGTGGGAGTATTTGACAGTTTGAACGCATCAGCAAAAGCTGGAGGGATGTTGGATCAAGACACCGCCGACATGATCATCTTGCAAGCTGGAAGCCTTCAAACTGGCATTCACAAAGAACTAATTGAAGCCCAAGACGCATGGCGTGCCTCTTCAGCGGCAGTTTTGTATCGCTTTTCTAGCGCAGCAGCACGAGCAGAGTTAACGAATGCTGGGGTGGAAGTTTTATCAGAGCCTTCAGATGACAAATCATTACGGCAATGGCTAGCGACTTTGCAGAAAAACGATGCACAAGGAAGAAAAGCTACTGACGTTCGTCATTCAACTCCACCTGTTCCAGTGGGCTTTGGCGAACAAACAGTCTCACCCCCACAGTTTGACGATGCTGCACTGACTCAATTTGCTGGACTTTCAACGACGGTCGCATGTGAGTGTCCCAGCCACTTGGCAGAGTTGCTTCTACAAGTTTCATCATTTGAGAAATACAGCAGCGAGTGTGCCAACAGAAGCCCTGCTGACGCGCAACTGCATGCCTACTTGCAGCATGTCGCTGGCTCTGCTCGTATGCTTTTTGAAAAAGCACTCGAACAAGTAGCCATCGCAGAAGGCTTGCCTCTGCCACCTGCATCCAATCCCGCTTCGAATTAATTTGCTCGATATGACACACTCATTGGCAATATTGGTCACCGCGCTGTTGTTCGGCGGCATGACCCTGTACTCCTTTGGCTTTGCTGCTTTTTTATTCAAAGCACTTCCAGCCCCATCTGCTGGCGCTACGCTGCGGCTTGCTTTTCCTTGGTTCTATTTGTTTGTGGTGGCTACGGCGGCCGTTGCCGCTTTATTGTGGTGGTCTCACGACACTATGGCTGCAACTGTTATGGCGGCCGTTGCTTTAACGACCATCCCCGTGCGGCAGTTGCTGATGCCAGCAATCAATCGAGCCACTGACTCTGATGACCGGCTGCGTTTCAAATGGCTTCACGGCGCGTCTGTACTCGTGACGCTGAGTCACATCGCTTTGACTGGCTGGATCTTGGCACGCATTGTTTGAGAATTAGCTTGCAACACCCCGTACAAAAAGTTCTAAAGATGCAAGCATCTAAGCAATTCGTATCAGTCAATCAGCCCATCGCTTATCACCACACGAACCCACAACTTCACAGGAAATTTAAATGACTTCAGCTCTCAATTTATTCGAACTGGTTTTTCAAAAATTGCGCAGTCTTTTAGACCCAAACCTCAATCCTCTGAGGCACGCACCAGCTTTTATAAGGTACTTGGCCACCATACTGTTGGCCAGTTTTTGGTGTTTGGCTTTTGGAGTTTACTTTGGAGACATACAGAACATTGGCTACAACATGATGGGCCATGCAGCCGTCATCACTATGGCCTTCGTGACATGGGCTGTGTTCAAACAATCTAATCGAATTTATGGTCCTAGAAAAGGGACACAAGAATGGCTTCGCATGCCAGATCGAAGCAGTCGCTGTGATGAGATGACAGATGAGCAAAGACTTGAGAAAGCGAAAGAATTTAAAAATTAAGTTTTTAAACTCTCAGGCTTCTCTCAATAGTCTGTGTTTCCACTAAGCCGACAGACTCAACAAATTCATATTTAAACAAAATGCTAGAAACCATTTGTGAAACCTTAGTAGATGCCTACAAGCGTAACTGGATTACCAGCAGGGATGGTAATGTCAGCATCCGGCACCATGATCGTGACCATTTCTACATCACGCCCAGCGGTGTTCGCAAGCAAACTTTGCAGCCCGACCAGTTTAAAAAAATTAAGCTGCTTGAGAGTTCATGGGAAGAACTTGAATACACAGACATAAGCCGAAGCTTAAAACCTAGCGGTGAAATACCGTTGCACTATGGGCTTCAAAAAAAAATGGGGCAACACAGCAATGAAGTAAGGGTTGTGGTGCATCTGCATCCAACTTACTGCATTGCAGCAATGCACGCAGGCATTGACCTGAGCACAATCAGTGAATCATTCCCAGAGCTAAATCGCTACACACGAGTAGCCCCCAATGTTCTGGATGTTGAGCCAATCAGTCAACAACTTGCAGATCAATGCCACGCTAATTTGCAACTAGATGACAAGGGCTTTATTGGCTACGACATTGTTGGCATCAAAGGTCATGGCGTTGTTGCCATTGATGTGACACCTTGGCGAGCCTATGAACACATTGAACGGCTGGAACATATTTGCAAAATTGTTTTGGCATCTTGACCTTGCCCCCGAAAAACGTACTCCTTAGCTGATGGTTCAAAATCAGTTTTAGGAGACAAGAAATGAACGAGACGAAACGGGCGCGTTACACGCTGGAATTCAAGATGGAAGCGGTCAGGCTTGTCAGGGGCGGCCAGGTGGCTGCGGTCACAGCCAAGGTGCTGGGCATCCCTAAGCAGACGCTGGAGAACTGGGTCAGGCTCGATAGCAAAGGCAAACTCAAGGGTGCGGGCGACAAGCCCGTGAGCGCCGAGCAGATGGAACTGGCCAGGCTGCGCGCTGAGCTTGCAAGAGTCAAGATGGAGCGCGACATCTTAAAAAAAGCGACGGCGTACTTCGCAAGGGAATCCTCGTGAGGTACGCCTGGGTAGCGAGCAACAAAAAGCAGTGGCCAGTTTCCATGGTGTGCGACTTACTCGAAGTCAGCACCAGTGGCTACTTTGCGCACCTGCGCCGCCAGGGAGCGGACAAACCCTCCAAGCCAGGCGCCAACCGGCGCATCAGCAACGAAGCGCTGCTGGCCCACATTCGGGCCATCCACGCCGAAGTCAGGGGCGAGTACGGTTGGCCCAAGATGTGCAAAGAGCTGGTGGCACGTGGTATCCGAGTGGGCAAAGAGCGGGTACGACGCACCATGCAAGAGCATGGGATCAAGGCCAGGGGCAAAAGAAAGTTTGTCGTCACCACCGACAGCAAGCACGATTTACCGATTGCCCCCAACCTGCTGCAGCGCAACTTCACGGCAGGCCAGCCTAACCAGGTGTGGACAGGCGACATCACCTATATTGCCACCGACGAAGGCTGGCTGTACCTGGCGGTAGTGCTGGACCTGTTTAGCCGCCAGGTAGTGGGCTGGAGCATGCAGGCGCACATGCAAAGCTCGCTGGTGACGGATGCGCTGCGTATGGCGTGGTTCAGACGTGCGCCCGAGCCAGGACTGGTGTTTCACTCGGACCGGGGAAGCCAATATTGCGGGCACGAGTTTCAGTCGGCGCTCAAGGGTTACAAGATGAAAAGCTCCATGAGCCGCAAGGGTGATTGTTGGGACAATGCGCCCACCGAGAGTTTCTGGGGTCGGTTGAAGGTGGGCCGTCTGTATGGCCAACGGTTTGCAACACGCAGGCAGGCCATGGACGAGGTGATTGACTGGATGACGTTCTACAACCACCGCAGGATTCACTCGACATTGGGCTACGTCAGCCCGATGCAGTTTGAGAGAAGCTGGCTGGCGGCACAGCTTAGGAAAGCCGCATAATTCGCTGGCTAAGAGGTACGTCAAACAGGGGCAAGTTCATCTGGCAAGAATTCCAAGTAATCGGTCTAGGCACCTTCAGGAAATCCATGACATCCCTAAAAAATTTATTAGTGCTCTCTTTTATGCTTTTTTGCATGCAGTCCCATGCAGACGAAACTTCAGCAGACCTGCAAAAAGCTTGTGTAAATGAGCAGGTGGGCCTGCACAAAGGAATTAAAGGCAACGCAGTAGAAGCAAGCAACTTTGAAGATTACTGCAAATGTGAAACCAACTACATCGTAAGTAGAGCAACAAAAGAGCAGTTGAATCAAATTTCAAAAAAGCCAACTACAAAACCAAAATGGTTGGCCCAATTTAAATCCAACGCACTTAAAAGTTGCATAGCGCAAGAGAAACAAATAACAACTTGATGACGTTTCGCAAAGCTGCTGAGGTGCTCACCTCAACAGGGGTTTATTGACTTAAAAATATCAATGCAGCTTTCACCTCGTGACATTTCAATGAAGTCTACAAAAACCGAATTCCCTGTTCTGGCCTTTGTCGACATTGAGACGACTGGCGGCAATTCCGAGCGTGACCGAATCACCGAGATCGGTATCAAGACACTCGCTCATGGTCAAGAAACTGCCTGGGAGTGTTTGGTAGATCCCCAAGCCTTCATTCCTCAAAATATCCAGCGGTTGACAGGTATCACGCCAGAAATGGTGGCGGGCCAACCCCCATTCGACGAACTGGCGCTGCAAATCAAAAGAGAGCTTGAGGGCAAGATCTTTGTCGCGCACAACGCCCGCTTTGACTATGGATTCATCAAAGCTTCGTTCAAGCGATTGGGGATGGATTTTCGGCCCAAAGTGCTTTGTACCGTTAAACTTTCGAGACTGCTTTTTCCGCACCAAGCTAGGCACAACCTGGACACCATCGTCGCTGCGCATGGGCTAACGGTCAGTGCGAGGCACAGAGCCTTGGGTGATGCCGATTTGCTCCTTCAATTTTGGCGTGTTTGTGAAAAAACCTTTGGCCCAGCGCGCTTGCTCGAAGCGGTCAATGAGTTGCTGGGCAGTGTGAGCCTGCCGCCCAACATCAGCCAATCTGTTATCGACGCAATTCCAGACTCGCCAGGTTGCTATATTTTTTACGGCGAGCACCACGCCCCCTTGTACATCGGCAAAAGCATTTCGATGCGCAGCCGTGTCATGAGCCATTTCCAAAGTGCACTGACCGTTCGCAAAGAAATGAAATTGTCCCAACAGGTTCATCACATCGAGTGGATAGAAACCGGTGGCGAATTGAGCGCCTTGATATTAGAGGCCAAGCTCATCAAAGAGCGTATGCCCAGCGCGAACATCAAACTTCGTCGCTCCAAGGACTTGTGCGCATGGCAATTGAGTGAAGAACCCTCGGGCCTTCAACGCCCCACACTCATCACGCACAAGCATTTGCAGCCAGGATTTCAAGACAACTTGTATGGGCTTTTTCCGAATAAAAAAGAAGCGCTTGGTTACCTTGCCGCCGTCGCCAAAAAGTACCAACTGTGTGAGGCCTTGATGGGTCTCGAAAAAGTGGAAGAAGGAAAACCTTGCTTCGGCTACCAAGTCAAACAATGCCAAGGCGCATGCATCGGTAAAGTGTCTTTGGCGGTTCACAACTTGAAGTTACAAACGTCGCTTCAGCTTTACAAAGTACCGATTTGGCCATTTGAGGGAGCTGTGGCCATTAAGGACGGCCACAGCATGCTGGTAATCAACAAATGGTGTTACTTGGGTACCGCCAACGATCACGATGAAATGGAAGACATCGCTCGGTCTGAAGACTTTGACTTTGATCTCGACATTTACAAAGTCGTCAAAAAGGCCATGACTGGCTCCCATAAAAGTAGCGTGTTGAAGCTCGCCAATTCCCGGCGGGCGACCGTCCAGTTTGACGCGATTGATTGATCTTGGATCACCATGCCCAAACCTGTTCGATCCCGTATCAAAGCTTGCGAAAACTGCAAAGATGTGAGTTCAACGCTTTACAGGGTGGTGCCAGACGAAACCGGTGTTTGGACCTTGCTTTGCCAAGCATGCCGGACCAAAGTAGCGTTTCACCCCAGTTACCGATATGGCGGCACTTGGAAGGCCGATAAGCGGCACTGACAGTCACACCCTCTGTTGTACTTTTTAAAAAATGATTTCAACCAATAAAAAAAATGAGCGCCCTTAAATACCAAATTCTTTTTGTCTGCATGGGCAATATTTGTAGAAGTCCCACCGCAGAAGCTGTCTTTTACAAGCGGCTGGCAAATCAGAAACTCTTGCACAAAGTCAAAATTGACTCGGCCGGCACACACAATTTTCATCCTGATGCACCCCCGGATGAGCGTAGCCAGGTGCATGCGCTCAAAAGAGGGTATGACATGTCTCATTTAAGAGCCAGGCAAATTGTGGACAGTGACTTTGAAGAATTCGATTTGCTATTGACAATGGATTGGGATAACCGCGCGCTCTTAGAGGAGAGATGTCCAGCACAACATCTTCACAAGGTTCGGGGGTTGGCTGAATTTTTGCAAACATCGCAAGCCTCGGTCATACCGGACCCCTACTACGGTGGCGATCAGGGCTTTGAGCAGGTGTTGGATTTGATCGAAGAAGCTAGCGACGGTTTGATGAAATTTACTCTTCAAAAGGTTCAGATATGAAACCTACCAATTCAGCAGTCATCGAGTTGAGAGATTTGCATCTGAGAACAGACATCGGAACTTATGGTCCGTTGGACACCCGACCCGACATTCACCTCTTGGACCTGACCCTGGGCATCGGCAGCCATCGGGTACTAATTGCTAAAGATGAGATGGTGAATGTCTTTGACTATGACCCATTGATGGCGGAAATTGACCGGCTTGCTGAAGATGGGCACTACGAAACCCAAGAACGTCTCATGACACGTATCGCCCAAGCTTGCGTGGCTTACACAGACATCCTCAGCATCGACATCCGCCTGCGAAAAGCACCTGTTCGCAGGGGCAATGGCGTCCTGGGCGTTCGTTTGTCTCTCAACGAGGCCGCCACCCAGAATCTGCGTCATTCATTGCAAAATCCAATATAGACTGAATTTTCAAAAATGCACGAATTAACGCCTCACTACGCCCCACTTTCCAACCTGCCGGACCAGATGGCGCAGCACGCCTTCATCGTGCTTGATGCTGCAAGCGTTGCGCAGTGGGGCGCTTGCTCACTGGATGAGTTGAACGCCCTGTCCGCCGACTGGAACGACATGCCCCACGACCAGCACTTAAAGGATGGCGGCCGCTACCGACGCCGACGGCACAGCAGTTTTGTTCATGAGAGCGGCACATTGGCCCAGGTGTCGCACCGCGCCCACTGGCAATCGCTGGACTACAACGCACTGCATGGCGGGATGGCGCGTTGGTTCGAACCCATTTTGGACAGAACCCTTTATCAACCGGCCTGGCCCAAAATATTGTCTGCTTTGGCCACAACAGCGAATCAACTGCGCGGTATGGACACACGATGGTGCATCGAAGCGCACCAATTTCGCATCGACACGACAGACGGTATTGGCCGGCCCACGCCAGAAGGCGCGCACCGCGATGGCGTGGATTTCGTTGCCGTGTTTGTGGTTCACCGGGAGAGCATCAAAGGGGGCGAGACGCGCGTGTTCGACGCTCACGGGCCAAGGGGTGAGAGGTTCACCATGAAGCAAGCCTGGTCGTTGCTTTTACTGGACGATGCGCGCGTGATCCACGAAAGCACGCCGGTACAGCCGTTGGGCGCTCAAGGCCATCGCGACACGCTGGTGGTAACCTTGCGCGCCAACCATTTCCAAGACCCATCTGCTTGAAAATAAGCTTTTAATGGTAGCGCGTTAGTGACTTGAAGACTCGATCCGAGGATCATGAGCGTGTTGACGCCGGCCGAAAACCGACCATCTGGGGATGCTGCTAAAAACTTGGACTACTAGAAGGTAGCTCATGTATTCATACCAAAATCGAATCAAGGCTGTCCGGTTTTATCTGAAGCTAAACAAGCGATTCACTTTGTCGGCAAAGTGCTAGCGGGCTTAGCAATTAGGCGGGAGGCAGAGATCCTGCTGCTTTTTTGAGCAACTCGTTGTTCCCTTTTCTGCCGATCAAGATATCGAATTGCGCCTTGGGCAAGTATGGCACCAATGATGGCCATGGGACTTGGCTCGGGCCGTGAATCGATTTGTGCTTGTGGGTGAGATTGCATGCTGCGGGCTCCTTTGGGTTGATGAAGCCGCATGTTTGCTTCCATCCCTAAGAGCTATCAAGTCGATCCGAATTTTCAGTTACGCGGCCACACCAAATAGCTGTCTCAACATTTAGAATGCTGACTAAGACCCCAAGTGCTTAATCGGCTTGTTCTTGGGAAACTCAGGCGGTTTGTGATGAAGCATGTTCTGCTCCGCCAAAACTATTTCGAACTCATTCCAAGTCGTTCGAACAATTTACAACTCTTTCGGGGCCTCCTTGGGTGCTCTCCTTGAACACCTTCCGGATCAGACAGGCTTCTTCATAGGCCTCAATGTCTTTGAGCCGGTAAAAAACTTTCCCCACGATCTTCAAGTACTGCGGGCCCTCGCCGACGGTCCGCTAGCGCTGAAGGCGTGCGACTGAACACACCCAGCGCTCGGCAAGCATTATTTCGGTCAGTAGCTGGCGGGCAGGTTCGGCTGGAACCTCTGGAACCAAGAGTTTGGGCTCGAACTTGGGTTCAAAGGCAGCGGTTTTGGCGATGCCACTGGACAGGGCGTCCAGCACGTCACCCATTTTTTCAGCCCGTGGGTTCGAAGATGAGGTCTTGTTATTAGCCATGGCCCTGCTCCTTGATGCTTATATGCAGTGGTTTCATAAAGGTTCATACCGGTTGGCTGCTCGTTTTTCTCAGTGGGGTGCGTTGGTGCATCCCAAAGGATGGGCTGCTTTCGGCCAAAAGGTGTCGCTGGTGTGTTCTTCCTAAAGGTCCGATCCAGGCTGGGAGCGGTCGTCAAGTTCTGTGGTGCGAAAGTCAGAGTTCGCAAGACCGATCACTGGATTAAAGAGCCACCTGATCGAGGAGACCAAGCCCTTCGGACCGAAGGGCTTTCGTAAACGCCTGTTGCTCAAGCAGCCCAAGGGCGCGTTTGCCAACTCGCGCTCAGGTAGATCCGGGAAGTCAGCCCGCCGGCAGGAATATCAGGGGTACTGCGCAGTCGGGGTGATGCCCCGCACACCCAACCGATATGCCCGGGCCACAAGCGCGCTGAACTCAACCTCAGAGATGACCTGGGAACGGCTCAGGATGGATCCCGAGGTCCCGGTCGGGTCGCCGACGATCGCCCAACTGTAGTCCGGGGCGTAGTCCAGGATCCAGTAGTTGCCCGGCACGTTCCGGTTGGGCTCGCCGGAGAAGCTCACGTTGAGGCGGGTGTTGAATGCGTTGACCGGCACGGCCGACCCTGTGATGCTCCACTCCGGGCCGCTGGGTCCGACGGATTTGCCGGAATTCTGCACACTCATGCTGCCGTCGCTCTGGGACATGTAGACCGCTTTGACGTTGTAGAGCACATTGGACGGGTCTTTTTTCACGCTGCCCTGTTCGTACCAGGTGCCTGCATACTGATTGATATCAACGGGTGGCGGTGCGGGTAGCACGGTGACCCCCGCCTCGCCCATCAAGATCTGCTGGTTTGGGACGTAGGTGCCGTCGTTGGGGTCGCCGTAGATGCCGTAGAAGGGATTCGTCGGGCCAAACCTTCCGTCGTAGATGTCGTTGATCCAGCCGGTGGCGAGTGTGATCGCGGCGCTCGTGGCGTTGCCGTCATCGAGCTGAACACCGACGAACCGGTCGGGGTGGAGGGCCACGAGCTGATCCGTGGTGCTGCCCCAATGATTCCCGGTCTGCGGCGGCGAGGCGATCTGGTAGAGAGGTATGCCCAGGGAATCGAGCTTGGCGAGCGAAGCGGGGAACTGGTCCGGGCTGGCCACGCCGTCAAACATCACCACGCCCAGCAGATTTGCGGCGGCGCCGTTGTCGACGGTGCGTGCGGCCACCTCGGCGGCGAACCCGCCTCCCAGACGCTCTCCGGCAAGCAGGAACCTCTGGGGTAGCACCCCCTGATAGCCGGCGGCGGTCGCGCTCGTTGTGAGCGCCACACGGTCACCCAGCATCATGTCTGCTACCGCCTGCTGCATCGGCGCGCTGCCTAGATATCGCCCTGGCTGGGTCGGAATCTCGAAAGAACTGATCACAGGCACCACGACGATGCTGTTGGTCTGGCCTGAGATCTGGGCCGCCAACGCGGCCAAGGTCGCCGTGTCGCCGCGCTGGAGCCAGACGACGCCTTTGGCCCCAACCGTGCCGTTAGTCTGGGGCGGGAAGTACCAGTCCGCCGAGGTCACGTAGCCCTCGGGGCTATACGGAATGACGAGCGAAGAGCTGCGGGCTGTCACGCCGTTGTCGAATTGCTGAGCGACGGTCGCAGGCAGGCCGTTGCCGCCGCACCCGCCCAAAGCAAGACAGAGCACAGCAACGATTAGCAAGGAGAAAGATTTTAAAATGAGAGTCTCCTGTCTCGGGCAAAGCCGAGGGTAGCGGTATTTCCGAAAAAAAATAGTTTGTTTCTTTGGAGACCCGCCCTCAAGCCTCATAATTTTTGCTGAAATTATAGGCCACTCAAACGAAGGGGGTCTGCCAGTTGTGGCAGTGGAGCGTGCTCATCGGCGAAGATGACACTTAGCGTTTGACATGGTGCATTGGGATTACACATCAGTTTCGAATTCCGGAGCACTCAAAAATAGAGATCTAGAAAACTCTCGGTACGAGAAGATGTCTCAACATTTAGAATTATGAACTGGGCCCCAAGTGCTTGATCGGCTTGCTCTTGGGAATTTAGGCGGTTTGCGATCTGGTATCTTTTAGCCCGCCAGTACAAAGACCTCCAACCTGCTCAGCAGGCATTGAGGCAGCCTCAGGCCCCGCACCACGCGGGGCTTTTTGCTATGGGCTCCTGACGGCGGCCTGCGGCAGCAGCCCGGTCAAGGCGTCTCAAACCCCGTTTCCTGCCATGAGATCTTTTACATAAAATTTAGGACACCCTCCGGCCTCAGAGTCGGTGGCCACCCCGGGGGAATTTGAAGGATCGGCAAGCCAGCGCCGGTGGTAGCTGCGAATGGTTTTGCGGTCGATGCCGGTGATGCTGGCGATCTCGCGCTGTGGGGTGCTGCGCTCCAGTTGCGTGATGACGGTGGCGCGTTGGTTGGATTTCAAGACATTCACTCCTTGGCCTTCCTTCGAGGAAAGCCAGAACATGCGTCCTGCCCATAGGTGCCGACGGTGTCGGCGTTGAGACCCTGTCTCCGATCAATTCAGGTGGGGGAGTTTGAGGTGGCCATAAGTGGGTAGTTCGGGTGGCCATCTGGGTATAAACTGCTTGCTTGAATTAAAAGAATCTATCATGATGACTGGCTAAAAATAGTTTTGTCATATTCACCTATTTACTATCATGAACCTTCTCAAGTTTTACCAAATCGCGCTGGCATCAGCTTTCACATTCGTTGTCATCTCCAAGGCAGGTGCTCAGACTTGTCCTATTGCAACAACCAATACGATCTTCACTGGTACTTGTGAAACTGGAATCACTTGGATCGGCGGTAATCTCACATTAGGGACCACCACAAGTGGCAGCGTCACAGCAACAAGTTTGTCTGGCGATGCCATTTCCGCATCTGGCGAGTTAGGGACTTTAAACAATACAAGCAATTCCACAATTTCGAGTATTAAAACGGGAATTTTGAATGGCCCTACCGGAAATATTCAAAGCTTGATTAATTCTGGTTTCATAACAGGAACAGAATCTGGCTTATGGAGCTATGGAACGGTTAATAGAATTACAAACAATTTAGGAGCAACCATCTCCTCAACTGGAAGTGAGTCAGGTTTTCCAGGGATTTATTTGGAAAGCGGATCTGTTGGAACTATTTCAAATTACGGCACTATTTCTAGCAATAGTTATGTTGGGCTTTATAGCCTTAACGCGACGGTCGATCGCATTGAAAATAACGGTATCATTTCTGGACGACTTGGAGGATTAACTAGCAACGTTCGAATTGGTGAACTGGTAAATAATAATCTAATTACCTCCTTATCGAATGGTATAGAATTTGGCGGCGATTCATTTGTAGATTCCTTTAAAAATTTCGGTACTATTTATGCACCATGGGGACTTACTAACAGCGGAACAATTGTTAATCTAACTAACGTTGGATCCATGACTTCCGATTCAGGTTCGGGAAATTTATACAACAATCTTGGTCAAGGGGTCATCACAACGTTTAATAATCTCCAAGGGGGAAATGCTTCAAGCCCCTTAACGACAGCAATAAATTACAGCGGAATTCTTCCTGTCAACTACAACATTATTGTTCGGAGCCTATCTAATTACGGACAATTGGCAGTTACCTTCCCAAGCGGAAGCACCAATTTTGCCATTTATGGGGGCGGGGTTGAGGGTGTGAGTGCTTCTACGCTAACAAAAGGTACTTACAATAGTGTTTTTTCTGGAATTACAATCACTAACCTAAATAACACCTCGGGCTCCTTCAATGGATTTCGATGGAGTCTCGTTAACTCCTCGTCTGATATTTGGGATTTAATTGTCACCGGTGCTTCTACGGTCGACACCCAACAATCTATTGCCAACACCGCAACCGCTTTGACAAGCACCTTCGCATTAGAGAACGCCGTGATGGTCAACAGCTTGACCATTGATTGCTCTGTATTCGATATGAATGGGATCTGTGTGAATGCCGGCAGGCGTCACAGTTCGACGCATTCAAAAGAATTAAATAATGCCAGCGGCATCATAATTGCTTCGTATAGACTCAATCAGAACAACAGCCGCATTGGTGCATGGATTGACCAAAACTTATCGGTAAGTGGGTCAAGCATTGTCAAGTTAGGCAATAGCATCCCCATGATTGGTCTTTTTGGGCTGTGGCGCCAAGCGCCTGATGGCCTAGGAGTGGAAGTTAAAGGCTCCGCAGCCTATGCGCCAAAGGATATGACAATTACCCGCCAAGCCTTTGGCACCAGCGAACTTGGAAGCGGGGGCTCCCAATTGATTAGCCAAGGCGCACAAATGACAGCAAAGTATGGTTTTTCGGTAATGCCGGAATTGATTGTTAGTCCTTACATGGGTTTACGCTATACCCAAAATAAAATGAAAGGTTACACCGAAAGTGCATCTGTTTCTGTAACTGCACCGTTGACTTACAGTGCACTCAACACCAATGCCACGACTTTATTAGCAGGCGTAGGCATAAGCTATCGCTTAATGCCAAAAGCAATACTGTTTGCCAGTACGGGTTTAGAGACCGATACAGGCGCATACAATGGTACTTACTCAGCTACTGGCATTGATGGCATCAGCCCGCTTAACTTCAACCCTAATCCTAGAAAAAATAGAGTAACTGCAACTTTAGGTGCTAACTTTGAATTTGCTAAAAATCAACAATTAGATATCACGGCTATCTACCGTCAAGAAGCCCACCAAGCAGTATCGACAACGACTGTGTTTGCAAGATTCGCTGTAGGGTTTTGATGTTAATAGAAATATGCTCTAACAACCAACTCTGACCCAAATAGCTTTTCACTTTGAGCAGTGTGAAACATGCGGGAAACCAATTGGTCGTCCCTGAAAAATTCACTTTGACGCCAGCGCCAAGCCCGTGAGATTCGTCACACGGGCTTTTTTATTGGCCACTGCCCCTTGCCGCGGGGCAGTTTTCAGACCATCAATTCACCATCACCAGTTTGCCCTTGACGCTGCGTGAACCCATCAAGGCGTAGGCGGCTTTGATGTCGCTCATGGGCAGGGTGCGGTCCAGCACGGGTTTGATCTTGCCTTGGCTGTACCACTGGGCCAGCTCGCCCATCATGGCCGCGTTGGCTTGGGCTTCGCGTCTGGCAAAGTCGCCCCAAAAAACACCGACCAAAGAGGCGCCTTTGAGCAAGGGCAGGTTCAGCGGCAGCGATGGGATGGGGCCGCCCGCAAAGCCCACCACCAGGTAGCGCCCGCGCCAGGCGATGGAGCGGAAAGCAGGCTCGGCCAGATCGCCGCCCACGGGGTCATACACCACATCGGGGCCTTTGCCTTCAGTCAGGGTTTTCAGGGCCTCACGCAGGTTTTGGGTGCTGTAGTTGATGGTGGCATCGGCCCCCAGTGTGGTGCACAAGGCGCATTTCTCGTCGGTGGATGCCGCCGCAATCACTTTGGCCCCCATGGCCTTGGCAATCTGGATGGCTGCCGTTCCCACGCCACCTGCTGCGCCCAGCACCAGCACGGTCTCTCCAGCTTTCAATGCGGCGCGGTCGACCAAGGCGTGGTGCGATGTGGCGTAAGTCATGATGAAGGCCGCGCCATCGGTGGCCGGAAAACCAGCGGGCAAGGGCATGCACAGTTTGGCCGGGGCCAAGGTGTGGGTGCCAAAGCCGCCCGTGCCTGACAGGCAAGCCACGCTTTGGCCGACTTTGAGGTGCGTCACGCCTTCGCCCAGGGCTTGCACCGTGCCGGCGTATTCCGAGCCCGGCACAAAGGGCAACTCGGGCTTCATCTGGTATTTGTTTTGCACGATCAGCAGGTCGGGGAAATTCAGGCTGGCCGCCTCAATTTGAATGAGCACCTGGCCTGGCCCGGGCGTGGGGGTGGGCAGCTCTTTCCAGCTGAGGGCGTCTACGCCCGTGGGGTTCTCACAAAGCCAAGCATGCATGCCGTCTCTCCAAATGGAATCTGATTCAAAAAACGGTGATCTTAGGCAGTCAGGCCCGGCCCTTCATGTCCCCCTAGCGACCGCATGCCAAGTCTGGCCTTTTCGCTGCAAGCGGCCTGCCGTTCTCGCCCCGGGATCGCCCTACAATGGCCAATTCCTCAATCGTTCATCTATGAAAATCCTGATCTCCAACGACGACGGCTTTCGAGCTGAGGGCATCGTGGCTTTGCATGCGGCCCTTCAAGGCATTGCCGATGTCGAAGTGGTGGCCCCAGAGCACAACAACAGTGCCAAATCAAATGCCTTGACCCTGCACACGCCGTTGTATGTGAACCGGGCCGACAACGGGTTCCGGTATGTCAATGGCACCCCCGCCGATTGTGTGCACATCGCCTTGACGGGCTTGTTGGGTTACCGGCCCGACTTGGTGATTTCGGGCATCAACAATGGCGCCAATATGGGCGACGACACTTTGTATTCGGGCACCGTGGGCGCGGCCATGGAGGGGTATTTGTTTGGCATTCCTGCCATCGCGGTGTCGCAGATCGACAAAGGCTGGGCGCATCTGGATGCCGCGGCCCGCACCGTGCAGCGCATGGTTCAGCAAATGGTGCATCAACAGTTGATTGGCACGCAGCCTTGGTTGCTGAACGTGAACATTCCCAACTTGCCTTTTGAGCAGATCAAGTCGCCCAAGGTGTGTCGCCTCGGGCGGCGGCATGCGGCCGAGCCGGTCATCACCCAGGTTGACCCCAGGGGCCAGACCATGTACTGGATTGGCGCAGCCGGCGCGGCCATGGACGACAGCGTCGGCACCGATTTCCATGCGGCAAACGAGGGCCATGTGGTGGTCACGCCCTTGAAAGTGGATTTGACCGAGCACGATCACCTGCAGGCCTGGAGTCAGACCTGCGCGCGGCTTTGGTCACAGGACGGGGCATGAAACCCAGGCCCAGTTTTCCGGCCAAACTGCCGCTTGCGGGGGGGCGGGCTGCGATGGCGTTGAGCCCTCATTCGGTCCAGGTCCATCCAAGCTCCACAACAGGTCAGGGAACACATCAGGGGCTGATCAACCCAGCGGCGGGGCAAGCTTCGCCTTTGTCGTCCACTCCGGTGTCCCACGGTTTGGGGTTGGATTCGGGCGCAGTGCGTGCCCGCATGGTGGCCAAATTGGCCGAGCAGGGCGTGCTGGACCCTTGGGTCTTGCAGGCCATGGGCCAGGTGGAGCGGCACCGTTTCGTCGAAACCGCTTTGGCGGGGCAAGCGTACGAAGACACCAGCTTGCCTATTGGTTTGGGGCAGACCATCTCCAAGCCCAATGTGGTGGCCCGCATGATCGAGTTGCTGCGTCAAGACGCGCCGGGCAAACTGGGTCGGGTGCTGGAGATTGGCACCGGCTGTGGCTACCAAGCAGCCGTGCTCAGCCTCTTGGCGAGCGAGGTTTACAGCATCGAGCGCTTGCGCGGATTGCACGAAAAAGCCAAAAAAAATCTACTGCCGTTTCGCCTGCCCAATGTGCACCTGATGCTGGGTGACGGCATGCTGGGCTTCCCCAAAGGGGCGCCTTATGCCGGGATCATTTCAGCAGCTGGTGGCGATGAGGTGCCCTCAGTTTGGTTGGAGCAGCTGGCCGTCGGGGCCAGGCTGGTGGCCCCCACCGTCACGGCCGCGGGACATCAGGCGTTGGTGGTCATTCGCAGAACGGCCTCAGGCTTTGATCGACAAGTCTTGGAGGCGGTTCATTTTGTGCCTCTAAAATCGGGGATTGCATGATGGATGGGTACCGGATGATGTTTCGTGAAGTTTTTCGTTTGGGGTTCACCGCTTTGGCGCTGCTGGCATTGGCCGCGTGTACCTCTTCGCCCCGTACCCCGGCTCCGGTGGAAACACGCGGTTCCAGCCCCAAAGTGATTGCCCAGCCGGTTGCCCCTGCGCCCGAGACGGTGAAGGTGATGCCGGGCGCTGAAAACGCCGGCAAGCCTGGGTATTACACCGTGCAACGGGGCGACACCTTGACCCGCATTGCCTTGGATCACGGCCATTCCTGGCGCGATCTGGCCAGTTGGAACAGCCTGCCCAATGCCCACTTGATCGAGGTAGGACAGGTCTTGCGCGTGGCGTCTCCCAGCGCCACGGTGGAGTCCAGTGGCGTGGTGGTGCAGCCCTTGGGGGTCAGTGCAGAAGTGGCGACAGCGCCCAAGCCAGTCGCGGCGCCCACACCGACGCCTTCTGCCAACGACGAGGGTCTGGGTTTTGCCTGGCCCGCCAGCGGCAGCGTGATCGGCGGCTTTGACGAGGCCAAGAACAAAGGCCTCGACATTGGCGGCAAGGCGGGTGACCCGGTGCAGGCCGCAGCCGACGGACAAGTGGTTTATGCCGGTGCGGGTTTGCGCGGTTATGGCAACCTGATCATCCTCAAGCACAACAACACCTTTTTGACCGCCTACGCGCACAACCAAGCCTTGCTGGTCAAGGAGGACCAGAAAGTGCGCAAGGGCCAAAAAATCGCTGAAATGGGCAAGACCGACGCCGACCGCGTGAAGCTGCATTTCGAGATCCGCCGTCAAGGCAAACCGGTGGACCCGGCCAAATACCTGCCTGCGCGCTGAAGCGCAGAGTCGACCATCAACCCCACGGGTCCGAACATGACTTGGCCTGTCTTGGTGTTTGACATCGAAACCATCCCCGACATGGCGGGATGGCGCAGGCTCAACCCCAATGACCCGCAGTTGACGCACGCCCAAGTGCACGCGCGGTGGCAGGCCGAGCGGGCCGCAGAAGGCAAAAGCGACTTCATGCCCCTGTACCTGCAGCGCATCTTGTGCATCAGCTGTGTGTTTCGCAATGCCGAGGGTCTGCGCGTGCACTCCTTTGTGGACCGCGATGGACAAAGCGAGGCCAAGGTCGTGCAGACCTTCTTTCAGGCCATCGAAAAGCACGTGCCGCAGTTGGTCAGTTGGAACGGCAGCGGCTTCGATTTGCCGGTGTTGCATTACCGGGGCTTGATGCACGGCGTGGTGGCCGACAAATACTGGGACCTGGGCGACGATGACCGCGAGTTCAAGTGGAACAACTACATCTCGCGTTACCACATGCGCCACTTGGACCTGATGGACTTGCTTGCGAAATACACGCCCAAAAACAACGCCCCCATGGACGCGCTGGCCAAGTTGTGTGGCTTTCCCGGCAAGCTGGGCATGGACGGCTCGCAGGTCTATGCGCAATTCCAGGCCGGGCACACCGAAGACATCCGGCGCTACTGCGAAACCGATGTGATGAACACCTATTTGCTGTATTGCCGCTTTCAGCAAATGCGCGGCGGCTTCACCGAGGCCGAGTACGCGCAGGAAATGGCCTTTGTCAAAGTCCAACTGGGCAATTTGGCCCCGCAAGAGCCGCACTGGCAAGAATACCTGCAAGCCTGGGCCTGACCTTGCCTTGTCAAGCTGTGCGCTGGGCCCTCAAGGCAGGCCTCACATCCTGAGACAATCGGGGCATGAGCGATCCAGACATTTCCCTATCCCAAGCCCACGCCGACGAACCCAGCCACTCCAGCGCCGACCTGCCCGAGGGCTGGTTGCGTGTGGGTTCCCTGGACATGGACGCCCAAGGCATCGCCCGCCGACCCGACGGCAAAGTCGTGTTCATCGAAGGCGCTTTGCCTTTCGAGTTGGTGTCGGTGAACGTGCACCGCAAAAAGAACAACTGGGAGCAGGGCACCGTCAGCCAAATCCACCACGAGTCGTCGCAACGCGTGCGGCCAGGTTGCCCAAATTTTGGCCTGCACGCCGGGGCCTGCGGCGGCTGCAAGATGCAGCACCTGGAGGCTTCGGCCCAGGTGGCCGTCAAGCAAAGGGTGCTGGAGGACAACTTGTGGCATTTGGCTAAGGTCAAGCCCGAGACCCTGCTGCGCCCCATCGAGGGGCCGACTTGGGGCTACCGCTACCGTGCCCGCCTGTCGGTGCGGTACGTGATCAAAAAAGGCGAAGTGTTGATCGGGTTCCATGAGCGCAAAAGCCGCTACATCGCCGACATGAAAGTGTGCCCTGTTCTGCCGCCCCACGTCAGCAACATGTTGCTTCCTTTGCGTGCACTGATTGGCCAGATGCAAGCCCGCGAGACGCTGCCTCAGTTGGAGCTGGCCTGCGGCGACGAGGTCACGGCCTTGGTGCTGCGGCATCTGGAGCCCTTGAGCGAGGGCGACAAGACCTTGCTGCGCGCCTTTGCGGCCAAGCACCAGGTGCAGTGGTGGTTGCAGCCCAAAGGTCCGGATACGGTGCAGTTGCTGGACGAAGGTGGGACTCAGCTGAGTTATGGCCTGCCAGACTTTGGCATCACCATGCCCTTCAAACCTACCGACTTCACCCAGGTCAACCCCTTCATCAACCGCGTGTTGGTGGCCCGAGCGCTGCGACTTTTGCAAGCGCAAAAGACTGATCGGGTGATCGACTGGTTTTGTGGGCTGGGAAATTTCACCTTGCCCATCGCGACGCAAGCGGCCGAGGTGCTGGGCATTGAGGGGGCCGAGACCCTGGTGGCCCGTTCCCGTGACAACTGCGCCCGCAATCAGGCGGCACGACCCGAAGGCCAGGCCTTGGCCCCCACATCGTTTGTGGCGCGCAACCTGTTTGAGATGACGCCCGAGATGTTGGTGGCCGATGGCATCGCCGACAAATGGCTGGTGGATCCGCCCCGGGAGGGTGCCTTTGCTCTGACCAAGGCGCTGGCCGAGCTGAATGGAAACCAGGATTTGCGCCAGGGCTGGACACCCCCGCAGCGCATTGTGTATGTCAGTTGCAACCCCGCCACACTGGCCCGGGATGCGGGTATTTTGGTGCACCTTGCGGGGTACCGCTGCGTGGCCGCAGGGGTCATCAATATGTTCGCGCACACCGCGCATGTGGAAAGCATGGCGGTGTTTGAGCTGGTTTGACTTGCACAGAGCGTGTTTCCGCACCCGTCGAGAAAGAATAGGACAGAAAAAAGGCTCCCGAGGGAGCCTTTTAGGAGCATGAGAAACGAGGATCAGTCTTTTTCACCGCCCATGATGCCCAGCAAGGCCAACAGGCTTTGGAAGATGTTGAAAACGCTCATATACAGGGCCAAAGTGGCGCTGATGTAGTTGGTCTCGCCGCCGTCCAGGATGCGCTTGATGTCGTACAGCAAGAAGGCGCTGAAGATGCCGATGGCCAAGGTGGAAATTACCATCATGCCGACTGTGGAGCCCACAAACACGTTGACGATGCCGCCCACCATCAGGACCATGGCACCGACGAACAGCCATTTGCCCATGCCTGAGAGGTCACGCTTGATGACGCTGGCCAGGCTGGCCATGACAAAGAACACGCCGGCGGTGCCCGCAAAAGCGGTCATGACCAGGTCAGAGCCGTTCTTGAAACCCAGCACCATGGCGATCATGCGCGAGAGCATCAGGCCCATGAAGAAGGTGAAGGCCAACAAAACAGGCACGCCAGCAGCCGAGTTTTTGGTTTTCTCGATGGCGTACATGAAACCGAATGCGCCACCCAGGAAAACGATCAGGCCCATAAAGCCAGTCAGGGATTGGGTGATGCCTGTGCTCACGCCGACCCATGCGCCCAGCACGGTGGGCAGCATGCTCAGGGCGAGCAACCAATAGGTGTTGCGCAGAACGCGGTTGCGTGCGGCCAGGTCCACATGGCCCCACTCGGCGGAATTGAGTGTGCGTAAGTCGCTCATGGTGTATCTCCTTAACTCGCCTTGGATCAAGGCTGAGCAACATTTTAAAGGCCAGGCTTGGCAAGGTCGATGGGTTTCGGGATTTCCGACAGGTCATGGGGTTATCCGGGTGATTCAGTTTTGCCTTGGGGTGTGCAATAGCGGGTTTACGGCCGTGTATGCTTGGCACTTTAAACCCCTGCCTTTTGACCACCATGAAAACACAAGCCACTTTGGAACTGTCCGATGTGAAAGCCATCGCCGCTGCGGCCGAAGCCGAAGCACTGAAAAACAACTGGGCTGTCGGCATCGCCATCGTCGATGGCGGCGGCCATTTGTTGCATTTCGCCCGTTTGGACGGCGCGGCTCCGATCTCATCCCACATCGCACCCGCCAAAGCCCACACGGCCGCCCTGGGTCGCCGTGAATCCAAAGTCTACGAAGACGTCATCAACGGTGGCCGCACGTCCTTTTTGTCGGCCCCAACCATTCAGGGCATGCTCGAAGGCGGCGTGCCGATCATGAAGGACGGCTTTTGCTTGGGCGCCGTGGGTGTCAGCGGCGTCAAATCGACAGAAGACGCGCAGATCGCCAAAGCCGGAATCGCCGCCATCGGTCTGTGATCTCACCCGACCCGTGGCTGCTTGGCAGCCGCTGGGACGCAAAAAAGCCCGCCGAATGGAGCGGGCTTTTTTGTGGGACGCTGTATGTACAGCGTGGCCTTCGATCAATAGAGGTCGAGCACAGCCCCTTTGCTGGCGCTTGACGCATTGAAAGCGAACTTGGCCTGCACGCCTCGGGTGTAGCGCGGCGCAGGTGCTGTCCAGCCTTCGCGGCGGTGGGCCAGTTCAGCTTCGGGCACGTTCAGCTCAAGCACCAATTTGTGGGCGTCGATGGTGATGCTGTCGCCTTCATGCACAAAGGCGATGTTGCCGCCGGCTGCCGCTTCGGGGGCGACGTGGCCCACCACCATGCCCCAAGTGCCGCCGGAGAAACGGCCGTCGGTGATCAGGCCCACGCTTTCGCCCAGACCCGCGCCAATCAAAGCACCCGTAGGCGCCAGCATTTCGGGCATGCCGGGGCCGCCTTTGGGGCCGAGGTAGCGCAAAACCATCACGTCGCCGGCCACAATCTTGCCCGCCAAGATGGCTTCCAGGGCCGATTGCTCGTCGTCAAAAACCCGGGCGGGGCCGGTGATGACCGGGTTCTTCAGGCCGGTGATCTTGGCCACAGCACCTTCGGGCGACAGGTTGCCTTTGAGGATGGCCAGGTGGCCTTGCTTGTACATGGCGTTGTCGATGGTGTGGATCACGCTTTGCTCGGGCGGGGCGTCGGGCACATCCTTGAGCACCTCGGCAATGGTTTGGCCGGTGATGGTGATGCAGTCACCGTGCAACAAACCCGCGTTGAGCAAAATCTTCATGACTTGCGGAATGCCGCCAGCCACATGCAGGTCCACGGCCAAAGCTTTGCCGCTGGGCTTGAGGTCGCACAACACGGGCGTGCGTTGGCGGATGCGTTCGAAGTCGTCGATGGTCCACTCCACGCCTGCGCAATGCGCAATCGCCAGAAAGTGCAACACCGCATTGGTCGAACCACCGGTGGCCATGATCACGGCGACTGCGTTTTCAATGGCTTTGCGGGTCACGATGTCGCGCGGCTTGATGCCTTTGCGGATGGCTTCCACCAAAACGCGGGCCGACTCTTTGGCCGACTCGACTTTTTCGTCGTGCACGTTGGCCATGGTGGAGGAGTAGGGCAAGGAAATGCCCAGTGCCTCGAAAGCCGAGGACATGGTGTTGGCGGTGTACATGCCACCGCACGAGCCCGTGCCGGGGATGGCGCGCTTTTCGATTTCTTTCAGGTCAAAGTCGCTGAGTTTGCCCGCGGCGTTTTCGCCCACGGCTTCAAACACGCTCACGATGTTCAGGTCTTTGTTTTGGTAGCGGCCCGGCAAAATGGTGCCGCCATAAACGTAAATGGCCGGCACGTTGGCGCGCAGCATGCCCATCAGGCCACCGGGCATGTTCTTGTCGCAACCGCCGACCACCAGCACGCCGTCCATCCACTGGCCTTGCACGCAGGTCTCCACGCAGTCGGCAATCACCTCACGGGACACCAGCGAGTACTTCATGCCCTCGGTGCCCATGGCCATGCCGTCCGAGATGGTGGGTGTGCCAAAGACCTGGGCGTTGCCGCCAGCTTCTTCGATGCCCGCAATGGCGGCGTCGGCCAGCTTTTGCAAGCCGCTGTTGCAAGGGGTGATGGTGCTGTGGCCGTTGGCCACGCCCACCATGGGTTTGGCGAAGTCACCCTCTTGGTAGCCCATGGCGTAGTACATCGACCGGTTCGGGGCGCGAGACTTGCCCTCGGTGATGTTGGCGCTGCGGCTGTTGATGGGGGTGATCGGGATGATTTTGTCGCTCATGGTGGTGACTCTGTAGAAGCCCAAAAGAAGGTCGCCACATTCTAACGGGCGCTGGCTGCGCCTGGGTGTCCAGTTGGGGCCAGGTCCGGTGCACAATCCGGGCATGCTGATCCATCCTCAAATTGACCCCGTCGCCCTTCAACTGGGACCCTTGGCCGTCCATTGGTACGGCCTGACCTATTTGGCCGCCTTTGGCCTTTTTTTCTGGCTGGGCGTGCGGCGTCTGGGCCATGCGCCCTTCAAACACCTGCCGCAATGGCAAAAACGCGATGTCGAAGACATCCTGTTTCTGGGCGTTTTGGGTGTCGTGTTGGGCGGACGCGTGGGTTATTGCCTGTTTTACAAACCGGCCTATTACCTGTCCAACCCGCTCGAAATTTTCGCCATCTGGCAAGGCGGCATGAGTTTTCATGGGGGCTTGCTGGGGGTGATGCTGGCCATGGTCTGGTTTGCCCGCACCCGCCAGCGTCCGTTCTTGCAGGTTATGGACTTTGTGGCCCCTTGCGTGCCCACGGGCCTGGCCGCTGGCCGGGTGGGCAATTTCCTCAACGGCGAACTCTGGGGCCGCGTCGCTGATCCTGCCTTGCCCTGGGGCATGGTGTTCCGGGGTGCGGGCGATTTGCCGCGCCATCCGTCGCAGCTGTACCAAATTGCTTTGGAAGGCTTGCTGCTGTTTGTGCTGCTGTGGTGGTTTGCCCGCAAAGACCGTCCCGTGGGCCAGGTTTCGGGTGCGTTTTTGCTCGGTTACGGCTTTTTCCGCTTCGTGGCCGAATTCTTCCGTGAGCCCGATGCGCATCTGGGGCTTTTGAGTCTGGGCATGAGCATGGGTCAGTGGCTGTGCGTGCCGATGATGCTGGGCGGCATCTGGTTGATGCGCCGCAAGTCTGCCTGAAAACCTGGCATCGTTGATTCGAAACGAGCGCGCCGATTCAGCTTGCGTTCAGACCGTTTGATTTGGGCTGCAAGGTCTCGGACGGCAGTTCGCCGAACAGCTTTTTGTAATCCTGCGCGAACTGGCTGAGGTGCCAAAAGCCCCAGTGCGAGGCGATGTCCTGTATGGTCACGCCCGGGGCGGCCTGACGCAGGGCGCGGCGAACGCTGTTCAGGCGCAGTGAGCGCAGGTACTTGATGGGCGTGGTGCCCAGCACGTCCTGAAAACAGTAGTTGAGCTTGCGACGGCTCGTGCCCACGCGGCTGCACACCTCTAATATGGACAGCGGCTCGTCGGCGTGGCCCAACATCAACTCGCAGGCGCGGTCCACCAGTTTTTTGCGCCGCTCCAGGTTGGGCAAGTCGGAGGTGTCGACCTGCGAGGGCAGGGCTTCAAGCCATTCCATCAAGATTTCGTCGCGCAACTGGCGCAAGGCCTGCTCATCATGCTGACGGTTAGCCAGGGCGCTGGCCTGGTCCAGCACCGTGAGCTGCACATCCCGAAGGACCTGTGCCTTGATGTCGGTGGTGGTCAGTACCAGCTGCTTTTCGAGCCAATGGGCCAGGGGCTTTTGGTACATGCGCTCCCACAGCGGGTTGAGCAGACTGCGTTCGACCACCAGCGCGACCAGGGTGAAGTGGGGCGGGGTGGTCAAGTCCACCTCGTCGCCTTTGCCACACATGATGGCGTGGGCGGGCACCCGTTGGCCGTTGAAAAACAAATCCGGCGAGTCTTGCAGCGCCATGGCAAAGCCGTACACATTCTCATGCAGCCGCCCGCGTTGGCGCAGCGCAATGCTGGTGTCTTCGCGCAGCAGGGTGACTTCGGGCAGTTGCACTCGGTGAATTCGTCCCTTGAACTGCCCTGGCGAGAGCTGCTCATACTGCAGCGCCCAGCCGTTCTGAGCCAGGGCGTGCTGGTCTATGTCCTGGGTGTCCAGCACCTGGAGCCAGGGTGAATCGGGGTGGTGATGGGGGGCGGCTGTGCTCATCTAAGGCAGAAAACGCGGCGTAAATGCATGTTCTAGAGTGTGCCTGCTTCTGAAGCGCAGGCTTTTTCGTGAAAACCCGGGGTCCTCGGTGCCCAAACTTGATAGCGCTGCGTACGCCTTGTGCATAGCATGGACAACAGCTTGAAAGAGTCCCGATGACACGACGCATTGCCGTTTTACTGACCAACGACGACACCTCGGCGTTTGCCGCGCATTTTCCGGACGACGGCCAAAAGGTGGTGCAGCTGCTGCAACCCCTGCGGCCGTATTGGTTTTTTGAGGTGGTACCGGTCAAGGACGGGGTGCTGCCCGCCAGCCCCACAGATTTTGACGGCTATGTCATCACCGGCAGCCCGGCTTCGGTCAACGACGACCACCTGCCCTGGGTGGGTCAGCTGCTGGATTTCATCCGCGCCTTGCACGCCGCACGCCAGCCGCTGGTTGGCCTGTGCTTTGGCCACCAGGCGGTGGCCCGGTCGCTGGGTGGGCTGGTGGCGCGCAACGCCGCAGGCTGGGGTCTGGGCATTGCGCCCACGAACTGGCACTTACAGCGCCCCTGGATGACCCCACCGTTAACCACCACCACCTTGATGGCCGCGCACAACGAACAGGTCATCCGCATGCCTGAAGGCGCGGTGTGTCTGGGCGGCAGTGACTTTTGCCCCATCGGCTCGATGCAGATTGGCCAGCACATCTGGACCACCCAGTTTCACCCTGAGATGCCACTGGTGTTCATGCAGGCTTTGCTGGGTTACCTGGCCGACAAGCTCGATGTCGACACCCTGGCCCGCGCCCACGCCAGCCTGGCCAACGCTGCCGATGTGCCGCTGTTTGGGCAGTGGATGGTGCAGTTTTTTGATGAATGTTTTGAAAGAGCGCAATGACGGTTTGGAACCCCACCGACGATGGACATGCCGATTTGTCGGACCACGACAGCTATGTGAACGGCACGCCGCACAACACCTTCCAGCGCCTGCGCGACGAAGACCCCATGGCTTGGTGCAACTGGGCCGATGGCAAGGGCTTTTGGTCGGTCACGCGGCATGCCGATATTTTGGAGCTCAACCGCAACCACCAGCGCTTGTCCTCGGCCCAGGGCATCCGCATGGAAGACCAGTCGCATGAAGAGTACATGGCGCGGCGGACCTTTCAGGAGACCGACCCGCCCGAGCACACCCGCACCCGCATGCTGGTGGCCAAGGCCTTTTCCAAGCCCATGATGGCGCTCTACGAAGACCAGATTCGCGAGCTGTGTGTGGGCATCCTTGACCAGGCCCTGGCGCTGGGCGAGTTTGACGCCACGCACCAGATTGCCCGCCAGTTGCCCATGCGCATGCTCGGGCGCATCGCGGGCCTGCCCGAGGAGGACCTGGATTGGCTGGTGGACAAGGGCGATGCGCTCATGGGCAACACCGACAGCGATTTCACCAGCCATGTGGTCGACAAGATGGACACCGAGGCCTACCGCTTCATGCCGTTTCGCTCGCCCGCCGGGGTCGACTTGTACGACTACGCAGCCCAGTTGATGGAAAGCAAGCGCAGCGCTGGCGAAACCAGCGGCGTGCTGCACCTGATCACCCAGGCCGATGCGCAGGGCCATGTGATCAGCGACACCGAATTTCGCAACTTCTTTTGTCTGCTGGTGGCGGCGGGCAACGACACCACACGCTATTCGATCGCTGCCGCTTTGCACGCGCTGGCCAACCAGCCCGGCCTGATGGCGCAGCTCAAGTCGGTGCAGGGCGAGGCCGCCTGGGAGGGCGTGGCCGACGAGTTCATCCGCTGGGCCTCGCCCGCCACGCACTTTCGCCGCACCGCGACCGAGGACTTCGAGTACCACGGCAAACAGGTCAAGGCAGGTGACAAGGTGCTGCTCTGGTTCATCTCCGGCAACCGCGACGAGCGGGCCTTTGACCGGCCGTTCACCGTCGACCTGAGCCGGGGAGTGAACCGCCACCTGGCATTCGGGCAGGGCGGGGCGCATGCCTGCTTAGGCATGTGGCTGGCCCGGCTGGAGTTGCGCGTCTTGATGCAAGAGCTAATCAAGCGGGTCGACCGCATCGAGCAAACGGGTGAGCACATCTTTTTGCGATCTAACTTTGTCTCCGGTATCAAACGCTTGCCCGTGCGCATGCACCTCATCTGAAAGGAACCACCATGTCAAATGTTCAAGAACGCCTGCGGGTGCTGTTTTGTGACCACCTGGCCATTGCGCGCGGCAAATACGTCACGCTCAAGCCGGGTCAGGGCGGCGGTGCCCGATTTTGCCGGGGCACTTTTGGCGTCACTTACGAAAAAGAGCTGATCCCGGCCCCGGGTGCGATGGTCATGGAAGGCCTGCCCGACATGGAGGCCGTCTACACCCCTGAGGATATCCGCCCCGGCTGGCAGCCCTTCACCCAGGTGGCGATCGGTGACCTGAAGGCCAACGACGGCACGCCGCTGCCCATGTGCGGGCGCAGTGCCTTGAAGCGCGCCGTGGCCGACTGGCAGGCCATGGGCTACGACCCGATGGTGGGCATCGAGCTCGAAGCCTTTGCCTTCCAGATCGAGTCCGACGGCTCGCTCAAGCCTTATGACACGCCTGCGGCCCATGTGTATTCCACAGGTCCATTCTCCGACCCGAGGGGCTTCACCGACGCCCTGTGGGCGAAAGCCACAGCAGCGGGCTTTCGCATCGACAGCATGAACACCGAATACGATGCGCCCCAGTTCGAGTTCACGCTCACCTACGACCGCGCCGTCAAGGCCGTGGACGACATCTTCTTGTTCAGATTGCTGGCACGTGAAGTCGCTTTCCAGCACGGCATCGTGCTGACCTTCATGCCCAAGCCCATCCTCACAGTGGGTGGCAGCGGCGTGCACATCAACTTCAGCCTGCGCGATGGTCAAGGCCATAACGCTATCTCGGGCGGGCACGATGCCAGCCAGTTCAACGCCCTCACCCTGGGCTGCACCGCCGGACTGATGCACCACCACCAGGCGCTGGCGGGCTTGTTGGCCCCCAGCACCAATTCTTACCAGCGCCTGCAACCGGCGAGCCTGTCTGGCTTTTGGCAAAACTGGGCCGTGGACCACCGGGGCGTCACGGTGCGCTTGTCGGCCGAAACCGGACCCAGCGCGCGCATTGAGCACCGCATGGGCGACGCCGCCGCCAACCCCTATACCCACACCGCCGCAGTCTTGCAAGCGGCGCGTCTGGGCGTGGTCCATGCTTATGCACTCCAGCCCTTCGAAACGGGTGATTGCCTTGAAAACAAGGACGCCACCCAAAGCGTGCCCGAGACGCTGGCGGGGGCCCTCGCTGCGCTCGAAGCCGACACGGCCCTCACCCAGGCGCTGGGCGAAGTTCTGGTGGCCAACCATGTGGGCATCAAACGCCACGAGATCGAACGCACCGCAGGCCTGCAAGGCGATGCGCTGCGTGATTACTACATCCGATTCATCTGATCTGAAAGAACCCACCCCATGCCCCAAGTGCACTGGATCATGCGCAACGGCGACCGCGTGAGCGACGACGTGAACGACGGCACCAACCTGATGGATGCGGCGCAGATGAACGGCATTCCCGGTGTGGCGGGCGAGTGCGGCGGCTGCCTGTCGTGCGCCACCTGCCACGTCTATGTGGATGAAGCCTGGCTCGCAGCTTGCCCGCCGATGGATGATGTTGAAAACAGCATGCTCGACATCGTCATAGCGCCCCGCCAAAGCGGCAGTCGCCTGAGCTGCCAGCTGATCGCGTCGAGTGCGCTCGACGGCATCGTGTTGCATGTACCGGATTGAATCTTGATGGACCATTGATGCCTTGAACGGTTGGAGAAAAAATTGAAACAAGAACACATTGACGCGCTGCGTCACCAAACCATCCCTGATCAGGGCTTGTTGATCGACGGCCAGTGGGCTACTGCGGCATCGGGGCAGACGATGCCGGTGGTCTCGCCCATCGACGGGCAGACCTTGTGCACCCTGGCCGCCGCAGGGACAGAAGATGTCGACCGCGCCGTACAGGCTGCTCGGCGCACTTTTGAGCAAGGCGTGTGGTCGCGCATGGCGCCTGCCGAGCGTAAGAAAATTTTGCACCGCATTGCCGACCGCATTGAGTCGCACCACGCCGAGCTGGCGGTGCTGGGTGTGCGCGACAACGGCACCGAGATTGCCATGGCCTGGAAGGCCGAGCCGGGCAGTGCGGCGGGCACCTTCCGCTACTACGCCGAGTGCGTGGACAAGATCAACGGCGAGATCGCGCCCACGCCTGAAGGCACGCTGGGCCTCATCCACAAGGAGCCCGTGGGCGTGGTTGGGGCCATCGTGCCGTGGAACTTTCCGCTCATGATCGGCGCCTGGAAGATCGCACCGGCTCTGGCGGCGGGCAACTCGGTGGTGCTCAAACCTTCAGAAGACGCATCATTGTCTTTGCTGCGCCTGGCGCAGCTGTGCCTGGATGCGGGATTGCCCCCGGGCGTGCTCAATGTCGTCACCGGCACCGGCGCAGAGGCGGGGGAGGCGCTGGCGCGGCACATGGACGTGGACATCCTCACTTTCACTGGCTCTGGCCCGGTGGGACGCTTGCTGCTCAAGGCTTCGGCCGAGTCCAACCTCAAGCGGGTGTATCTGGAGCTGGGCGGCAAGTCCCCCAACATTGTTTTTGACGATGCGCCCGATCTGGCGCAGGCCGCCAAGGTGTCGGCCATGGGCATCTTCCGCAACAGTGGGCAGGTGTGTGTGGCGGGTTCGCGCCTCTTGGTGCAGCGCTCGGTGCACGACGAATTCGTGGAGCGCTTGCAAAACATCGCCTCTAGTTTGCGTGTGGGGGACCCGTTGGATGTGACGACCGACATTGGTGCGGTGAGCAGCGCCCGCCAACTGGCCCGCAACCAGAGCATGCTGACGCGTGCGCTGGCGCAGGGTGCGCGACTGCGCACCGGCGGTCAAGTGATTGCGCCTGTGCCCGGTGGCCACTACATGAGCCCCGCCGTGCTCGATGGCGTTCAGCCCGAGATGGAAATCGCCCGACAGGAGGTCTTTGGCCCGGTGCTGGCCGTCATGCCTTTTGATGATGAGGCCCATGCTGTGCGCCTGGCCAACGGCACCGAATACGGCTTGGCAGCAGGGGTGTGGACCGGCAGCCTCTCGCGTGCCCACCGCATGGTGCGCGCCATCAAGGCCGGGCTGGTGCATGTCAACACCTATGGCGGCCCGGACATCACCGTGCCACTGGGCGGCGTGCGGCAGTCGGGCAACGGGCACGACAAATCGATGCACGCGCTGGACAAATACCTGGACCTGAAGACCGCTTGGATTCAGCTCTGATTTTCAAGGAAAAAAGTGAATAACAATCAACTCAAGGCCGACAACGCCCAATACCTCTGGCACCCGATGGCCCATCCTGGCGCCATGAAGAAAACGGCCCCCGACATCATCGCCAAGGGAGAGGGTTGCTGGATCTGGGACGTGGACGGCCACAAGATGCTCGACGGCGTGGGGGGCCTGTGGGCCTGCAACCTGGGTCACAGCAACAAGCCCGTGCGCGACGCCATCGTGGCGCAGATGGACGAGCTGCCCTTTTACAACGTGTTTCGCGGCACCACCCATGTGCGGGCGATCGAGTTGTCCAAACGCCTGGTGCAGATGATGCAGCCCGAGGGTGTGGCCACGGTCATGTTTTCCAACGGGGGCTCCGACGCTGTGGAAGGCGCGCTCAAAGTGGCGCGTCAGTACTGGAAGCTCAAGGGTCAGGCCGACCGCTTCAAGTTCATCAGCCTGCGCCAGGGCTACCACGGGGTGCACTTTGGCGGCATGAGCGTGAACGGCAACACCAATTTCCGCCGTGCTTACGAGCCACTCCTGCCCGGATGCTTCCACGTCGACACGCCCTGGCTTTATCACAACCCCTACACCGATGACCCGATCCGTTTGGGCGAAATTTGTGCCGAAATGCTCGAGCGCGAGATCGTGTTCCAGGGGCCGGACACGGTGGCGGCTTTCATTGCCGAGCCGGTGCAGGGCGCGGGTGGTGTGATCGTGCCGCCCCCCAATTACTGGCCGCTGGTGCGCCAGATTTGCGACAAGTACGGCGTGCTTTTGATCGCCGACGAAGTGGTGACCGGCTTTGGCCGCAGCGGCGAGCTGTTCGGCACACGCCTCTGGGGGGTGAATGCAGACATGTGGTGCCTGGCCAAAGGAATTTCCTCGGGCTACATCCCCTTGGGGGCCACGGCCATCAACCACCGCATTGCGGACGTGTTTGACGCCGACACCACGGGCACGGCCTCGGTCTCGCACGGCTACACCTACAGCGCCCACCCCGTTGCAGCTGCGGCGGCGCTGGCCACGCTCGACCAGATCGAGGCGCTGGACATTCCGGGCAACGCCACCCGGGTGGGCGCGCCACTGCAGGCCCGCTTGCGCAAGCTGGTCGATACCTGCAGTTTTGTGGGCGATGTGCGTGGCGTGGGCCTGATGCTGGGCATCGAGATGGTGAGCGACAAGGCCCAACGCACCCCGATGACCCGCAGCAGCGACATCCCGGCGCGGGTGGCCAAAGCCGCCTACAAGGCGGGCCTGATGGTGCGCATTTCGGGGCCCAACCTGATTTTGTCGCCGCCTCTCGTCATCACCCGCGATGAGGTCGACTTCATGTGCGACGTGCTTGAAGCCGCATTTGCTGCTGTTCAAGAAGGCCGCGCATGAAGAGCCCCGTCATCCTGATCGTCGGCACGGTGGACACCAAGAGCGACGAGATCGGCTTCATGCGCGAGCAGGTGCTGGCCGCTGGCGGTCAGGCACTCATCATGGATGTGGGCGTGCTGGCCAAGGGGCAGGTGGTCCCGGACATCGCCAACACCGAGGTCGCGCAGGCGGCGGGCGTGACGCTGCAGCAAGTGATAGACAGCGGCGACGAAAACAGCGCCATGGCCTTGATGGCGCAAGGCGCATCAGCCCTGGCGGCCCAATTGCATCGCGCGGGCCGCATGGACGGCCTGCTGGTGCTGGGCGGCACCATGGGCACCGACCTGGCGCTGGACGTGGCCAGCAGCTTGCCGCTGGGCGTGCCCAAGGTGGTGCTGTCCACCGTGGCGTTTTCGCCCCTGTTGCCGCCCGAGCGCATGCCGCCCGATTTGATGATGGTGCTGTGGGCCGGGGGCTTGTATGGCCTCAACAGCCTGTGCCAGTCGGCCTTGGCGCAAGCCGCAGGTGCGGCTGTAGGAGCGTGCCTCCTGGCGCGAGCGCCGCGTTTTGCGCGGCCCGTGGTCGGCATGACCTCGCTGGGCTCGAGCTGCTTGAAATACATGGTGCAACTGCAGCCCGAACTCGACCAGCGCGGGTTTGACCTGGCCGTGTTCCATACCACGGGCATGGGGGGCAGGGCATTTGAATCGCTGGCCGCGCAAGGCCAGTTCGCCTGCGTGATGGACTTCAGCCTGCAGGAAATGGTCAACCAAATGGGCGGCTCGGTGGTGAGCGCCGGACCTGACCGCTTGATGGGCGCGGCTCTGAAAGGCGTGCCGATGATCGTGGCCCCCGGAGCCACCGACCTGGTGGACTACCCGGCTTGGGGGCAAATGCCCGAGCGTTTTGCCGGGCGCCCCTCGCACGACCACAACCGCTTGATTGCTTCGGTGGGCATCGACGCCGAGATGCGCCGCGAATTTGCCCGCGAGCTGGCCAGCCGCTTGCGCCAGGCCCGTGGCCCAGTGCACCTGGTGCTGCCCCTGCAGGGCATCCAAGAGTGGGACCGGGCCGGCGCGCCGCTGCACGATCCCGAAGGCCTGGCGGCCATGATGGACGAATGCGGCCAATGCGACTGGGGCTCGGCCGAAGTCTCGCGCATCGACGCGCACATCAACGACGCGGCGTTTGTGCAGCAGGTGCTGCAGGTGTTTGACGATTGGCTGGCCCGTGGGCGGGTGGCGCCCGCTACTGGCATGAAAGCCGCCCATGTTTGATGCGGTCAGACCCGAAGACAAGGCCTTGATTTTGGACTTTGGTGGCGTCATCAGCCGCACCCTGTTTGAAACCCACGCCTTGAGCGAGACCGCTTTGGGCTTGGCTGCGGGCACGCTCACTTGGCAAGGCCCGTTTGCGCCTGACACCGATGCGCTTTGGCAAGCCATGCAGGCCGAGCAGATCAGTGAACGCGATTACTGGATACAACGCACCCGCGAGGTGGGGCGCTTGTTGGGTGAAGACTGGGGTGAGATGCAAACCTTTGTCCGGCGCGCTCGGGGGGCGGACGTGCAGGCCGTGATCCGGCCTGAGGCGGTGGCGGCCATCCACCAGGCCAAGGCGCAAGGTTACAAGCTGGGCATTTTGTCCAATGAGCTGGATCTGTTTTACGGCGCGGATTTCCGCGCGCGTTTGCCCTTGCTCCAGCAGTTTGATGTGATCGTGGACGCCACTTACACCCAGATCCTCAAACCCGATCCACGCGCTTACCAGGCTTGTTTGCAGGCCTTGGGGGTGCCGGCCGAGCATGCGGTGTTTGTGGACGACCAGCTGCGCAACGTGGCGGGAGCGCAGCGCTGCGGCTTGGCCGCAGTGCATCTGGATGTCTGCCTACCCGGTGCCGGTTTTGCCATCGCCCTGCAAATGCTGGCGGCGCTGTGATGCCGTGTCAAAGGGTTCGGGGCTGAGGGGGCTGTGACTCCCCTGTGCAGGGCTGAGTTTGCAAAAACTTTATGATGATGACTCTGAACAAAACCAGGAGACACGACATGAACGACTTGAACGCATGGGGCCAACGCCGCGCTTTTTTGAAGGCCATGGCCGCCGTGACGGGCTCACTGCCCCTGTGGGCCCAAGCCCAAAGCACGTGGCCTACCAAACCGGTGAACCTGATCGTGCCTTTTCCGGCGGGTGGCGGCACCGATGCGTTTGCTCGGCCCATGTCGGCCCAGTTTGCCAAGCTGACGGGCAAACAACTCATCATTGACAACCGGGGCGGTGCCGGTGGCACGCTGGGCGCGGGCATTGCGGCCAAGGCTGCGCCGGATGGCTACAACCTGTTCATGGGGGCGGTGCACCACACGATTGCGCCCAGCATGTACCCCCGCCTCGACTATGACCTGGAACGCGACTTGGTGCCCTTGATCCAGGTGGCCAGCGTGCCCCAGGTGTTGGTGGTCAATCCCAAAAAAGTGCAGGCGGCCGACTTCAAGGCCTTCCTCGATTTAGTGAAAAAGAACCCCGGCCGACTGAACTATGGCTCTGCCGGGGGCGGCACCTCGCACCACTTGGCGGGCGAGTTGTTCAAGCTGCAGACCCAAACCTTCATCACGCACATTCCTTACCGGGGTGCTGGCCCGGCCCTGCAAGACCTGATCGCCGGCAACGTGGACATGATGTTCGATGGCCTGGGATCATCAGCAGCGCACATCAAGGGCGGTCGCATCAAGGCCTTGATGGTCTCGGGGGCCAAGCGCAGTCCGGCTTTTCCAGATGTGCCTTGCTCGGCCGAGCTGGGTTTGCCCGATTACACCGTCTCCACCTGGTACGGCGTGTGGGCCCCTAAAAGCACGCCCGCCGATGCACAGGCCAAGGCCATCGAAGAGCTGCGCCGCTCTTGCCAAACCGACGAGGCCAAGGCTGTGTGGTCCAACCAAGGGGCTGAGTTTCCCAACCTCACGGGCGGGCAGTTTGATGCGTTCATCAAAAAAGAGCTGATCAAATGGGCCCAGGTGGTCAAAGCCTCAGGGGCCAAACTCGACTGAGTCGGCCCATCGGCAGCTTGGGGCCCTTGCATCTGCGGTGTGGCGGGCCTTTTTTTCTCGTTTGCATTTTGAAACCATGAGCTCCAACAACTTGTTTTCTGCCCTGCGGGCTGCTTTCCCTGCCGATTTGACGGCGGTGGCGGTCGAAACGGACGAAGGCCTGCGCTACAGCTGGCAAGACCTCGACCGCGCCACAGCCATGATGGCCAATTTGCTGCAGTCCCTCGACTTGCCCGAAGGCAGCCGGGTGGCGGTGCAGGTCGAAAAATCTGTCGAAGCCATGATGCTGTACCTGGCGACGCTGCGCGCTGGCTATGTGTTTTTGCCACTCAACACCGCTTACCAAAGCGCCGAGATCGATTACTTCATTGGCAATGCCGAGCCTGCCGTGGTGGTGTGCAGTCCGGCCAATTTTGGCTGGGTCAGCAAGATTGCCTTCAAGGCGGGCACGCAGCATGTGTTCACGCTGGGCGATGACCGCACGGGCAGCTTGCTCGAGCGGTCCGCGCACCACAGCGACCAGCACACACCTGCGGCGCGCCAGAGCGATGATCTGGCCGCCATTTTGTACACCAGCGGCACCACCGGCCGCAGCAAAGGGGCCATGCTCACGCACGGCAACTTGCTGAGCAATGCCGTCACGCTCAAGGATTACTGGGGCTGGAAATCAACCGGTGGGCCTGAAGGCCGTGGCGATGTGCTTATCCACGCCTTGCCCATCTTCCATGTGCATGGTTTGTTTGTGGCCATCCATGGCGCCTTGATCAACGGCAGCAAGATGATTTGGATGGCCAAGTTCGAGCCGAAACGCGTCATCGCCCGCATGCAAGAGGCCACCGTGTTCATGGGCGTGCCCACGCTGTATGTGCGCATGCTGGCCGAGCCTACGCTCGACAAGGCGGCGGTGAAAAACATGCGCCTGTTCATTGCCGGGTCCGCCCCCTTGTTGATCGAGACCTTCACCGAATGGCAGCAGCGCACAGGCCACACCATTTTGGAGCGTTACGGCATGAGCGAGACCGCCATGCTGACCTCCAACCCCTATGCCGCCGACAAGCGTTATGCCCAACAGGCCGAGCGGCGTGGCGGCACGGTGGGCTTTCCTTTGCCGGGCGTGTCTTTGCGGGTGTTGGGTGACGATGGGCAAGCCTTACCGGTGGATGAGATCGGCGGCATTCAGGTCCAAGGACCCAATGTGTTCAAGGGCTACTGGCGCATGCCCGAGAAAACGGCCGAAGAGTTCACCACCGACGGTTTCTTCAAAACCGGCGATGTGGGCAAAGTGGATGAGCGCGGTTATGTGGTCATCGTCGGCCGCAGCAAGGACTTGATCATCAGCGGCGGCTACAACGTGTACCCGGCCGAGATCGAGGGCTACATCAACGAGTTGAATGGGGTTGCTGAAAGTGCTGTTGTGGGCGTGCCTCACCCGGACTTTGGTGAGGTGGGGGTGGCCGTGGTCATTGCCAAGCCTGGGGCCACTGTGCAGCCTGAGGCCATCCTGGCCGAGCTCAAGGCCAAGCTGGCAAATTTCAAGATCCCCAAGCGCTGCTTTGCGGTGGCCGAGTTGCCACGGAACACCATGGGCAAGGTGCAAAAGAACCTGCTGCGCGAGCAACACAAAAACCTGTTCTTGGCCTGAGGGGACTTTAGGATTTAAAGGTCCAGAAATCATGCCAAAAGTTGATGCTGGCGCGGACCTGAGTCCTCTCAGGGACGTTCACGGCCCAAATGGCAGGGGGTCAGCGCAAGACCAGTACCGGAATATGTGAATGCGTCAGCACCTGTTGGGTTTCGCTGCCCAGCAGCAGGCGTTTGATGCCTTTGCGCCCATGTGACGCCATCACGATCAGGTCGGCTTTGTGCTTTTTGGCCGCTGCAATGATGGCGTCAGAAACGACGTCGGATTTGACCGTGATGGTTTTGGCGCTGACGGCTTTGGCCTTGGCGCTTTTTTCGACTGCGGCCAACTGGACTTGTGCGGCTTCGGTCCACTGGCTTTCCAAGCGGGAGATTTCATCGCTGGACAGGGGGATGCTGCCTTCAAAGTAAGCCTGTGGGTAGCGCGGCACCACCTTGATGGCGATCAGCTCTGCGCCACAGGTGGCCGCCAGTTCGATGGCGCTGGCCACGGCTTTTTTGGACAAGGTGGAACCGTCGGTGGCCACAAGGATGCGTTTGTACATGAGGTGCTCCTGTTGAAAAGATGACAAAAACCCAGCTTAAAAGAGCCGCAAATGGGGGCGCTTGATGTACATCAAGCTTTGATCGGGCAGGCTGTCGTATCTTCAAAACATGACCCAAGTCAATGTTTTGCTAGGCCAGCGACCCGCTTCTCCCCAAGCGTTGGAATCGGCTGCGCCTGAGCTGACACAGGCCCATCGCGACACCCCGCAGCAGCGGCTGGCGCTGCTGGATGCGCCTGAGGAGTGGGCGGCGTTCAGCTTGCCCGAAAAAACTGAGTCGGGCTGCTGGCGCTCCAGCGTCGTGTTCGAGGGCATGCATTGCGCGGCCTGCGCCATCACTCTCGAAGATGCTTTGCGCGCCGTGCCGGGCGTGCGGTCGGTGCAGATCAGCGGTGCCAGCCACCGGGGCCAGATCGTCTGGTCGCCCGAGCTGACCCGCCCCTCTGAATGGATGCGCTCGGTCGAGCGCCATGGCTACAAGGCCTTGCCCGCGAACGACGCCCATGCCCATGCGCGCAGGCGTGAAGAGGCCCGCCGCATGGTCTGGCGCTGGTCTGTGGCAGCCCTGTGCATGATGCAAGTCATGATGTACGCCACGCCAACGTACCTCACGCAACCAGGCGAGATTTCAGACGAAGCCTTGCATTTGCTGCGCTGGGCATCGTGGGTGTTGTCCTTGCCGGTGATGTTTTTCTCCTGCACGCCATTTTTAAGCAACGCCTGGCGCGACCTGCGCGAGCGCCAGATCAGCATGGATTTGCCCGTGGCCCTGGGCATGGTGGTGACGTTTGTGGTCAGCACGCTGGGCACCTTCGAGCCTCAAGGTCCTTTTGGTGCCGAGATCTTTTTTGACTCGTTCACCATGTTTGTGTTCTTTTTGCTCACGGGCCGCTGGCTGGAGCTGCGCATGCGCGACCGCACGGCCGGGGCGCTGGAGGCGGTGCTCAACCGCTTGCCCGACAGCGTGCGCAAGCGCCAGACCGATGGCACTTGGGCGCTGATGTCCATTCGCCGCTTGCAAGTTGGTGATGTGATCGAGGTTTTGCCCGGTGAGGCTTTTGCGGGCGATGGCCTGGTGTTGGTGGGCCAAACCCAGGTGGACGAGGCCTTGCTGACCGGTGAGTCGCGCCCGTTGGCGCGGCGTGCAGGTGACCGCGTGATTGCGGGCAGCCACAACCTGAGCGGCACGCTGCAGGTGCAGATCGAGCAAATTGGCGCGGCCACCCGCTATGCGCAAATTGTGACGCTGATGGAAAGCGCCTCGGTCTCCAAACCCGCCATGGCGCTGCTGGTGGACCGCTGGGCCAAGCCCTTTTTGGTGGTGGTGATGTTGACCTCGTTGGCCTCGGCCATTTATGGGTGGCCGACCGACCCCGCGCACGCGGTGATGGTGGCGGTCGCCATGCTGATCGTGACCTGTCCTTGCGCTTTGTCGCTGGCCACGCCTGCCGCCATGTTGGCCACGGCCGGGGCCTTGGCGCGCAGCGGCGTGCTGGTGCGGCGCCTGAGTGCCCTGCAAAACCTGGCCCTCATTGACACCGTGATTTTTGACAAGACCGGCACCCTGACACGCGATGCCTTCGAAGTGGCCCATATTCATACCCGCGACGGTGTGAGCCATTCCCAGGCCCTGGACTGGGCAGGCAGCCTGGCACGGCATTCACTGCACCCGGTCTCGCGCGCCTTGTGGTCCGAGGCCCGGCGTCGCGCCGAAGCCGCTGGACGTTTGGACGCGCTTGAAGCATTGACTGCGCACGACGTGAACGAGCTGGCAGGGCAGGGGGTGCAAGGCGTTTTGACGCAGTCAGGCCAAGAGCCCCAAGCCTTGCGTTTGGGCTCGGCCGCTTTTTGCGCAGCGCCTTCACGCGCCGGGCACCACCTGCAGGTCAGCCTGGCCGATGCGTCAGGCTGGCTGGCCAGCTTTGAGTTGGCCGAGCAAGTGCGCCCCGAGGCCTCGGGTGTGGTGCAGGCCTTGGCGCAAATGGGTTTGAGCCTGAAGGTCTTGTCCGGCGACGGCCCTGCTGCAGTGGCCCAGGTGGCCCAGGCCGTGGGCATTGCCGATGCGCAAGGCGGCTGCAGCCCCCAGCACAAATTGCAAGCGCTGCAGGCTTTGCAGGCTCAGGGTCACAAAGTGGCCATGGTGGGCGACGGCCTGAACGACGGCCCGGTGCTGGCCGGGGCCGATGTGTCTTTTGCGTTGGGCCAGGCGGTGCCGCTGGCGCAGGCCCAATCCGATTTCGTGCTGATGGGCGGGCAACTCGCTGTGTTGGTCAGCACCTTGCAGCGCAGCCGTCAAACCATGCGCATCGTGCGGCAAAACCTGTGGTGGTCGGCGGCCTACAACGCCACTTGTGTGCCACTGGCCCTGATGGGCTGGCTGCCCGCCTGGGCCGCTGGCCTGGGCATGGCGCTCAGCTCTTTGCTGGTGGTTCTCAATGCCTTGCGCCTGTCTCAGGCCTTGCCTGATTCGCTGCAGCAGCAGGCGCTGGTCCTTCAATCCGTTTGAGAAAACAGCATGGACATCTTGTATTTGCTGATCCCACTGTCTGTGGCCTTGGTGTTTTTCATCCTGGCTGGGCTGTGGTGGGCGATTGACCGAGGTCAGTTCGAAGACATCGAGTCCGAAGGCGAGCGAATTTTGCGTGACGATTGATTTTGATCAAGTCCTTGCAATGTGCGCCCGTGCACACTCGGTTTGAAGATTTAAAAACAAGAGGTAAACATGAAATTTGCCAATATGCAGGCGACGTCTTACAACGACAAAGTGGTCAGACAATTTGCCATCATGACGGTGGTCTGGGGTGTGGTGGGCATGCTGGTGGGCGTGATCATCGCGGCCCAACTGGCGTGGCCGGAGCTCAACTTCGGCATTTCTTGGCTCAGCTATGGCCGCTTGCGCCCATTGCACACCAACGCGGTGATTTTTGCGTTCGGGGGTTGCGGCTTGTTCGCTGCCGCTTATTACGTGGTGCAGCGCACCTGCAATGTGCGCTTGTTCAACGACAAACTGGCCGCTTTCACGTTTTGGGGTTGGCAATTGGTCATCGTGCTGGCCGCCATTTCCTTGCCCTTGGGTTTCACCCAAGGCAAGGAATACGCCGAACTCGAGTGGCCCATCGACATCTTGATCGCGCTGGTCTGGGTGGCCTTTGCGGTGGTGTTCTTTGGCACCGTGGGCACCCGCAAGGTGCGTCACATTTATGTGGCCAACTGGTTCTTTGCTGCGTTCATCATCGCGGTGGCCTTGCTGCACATCGTCAACGCTGCGGCCTTGCCTGTGGGCTTGATGAAGTCCTACTCGGCCTATGCGGGTGTGCAGGACGCGATGGTGCAGTGGTGGTACGGCCACAATGCGGTGGGCTTCTTTTTGACGGCAGGTTTTCTGGGCATGATGTATTACTTCATCCCCAAACAGGCCGAGCGACCCGTTTACTCGTACCGCCTGTCGATCGTGCACTTTTGGGCGCTGATTTTCACGTACATGTGGGCTGGCCCCCACCACCTGCACTACACCGCCTTGCCTGACTGGACACAGTCTGTGGGCATGGTGTTCTCGCTGATTTTGTTGGCCCCCAGTTGGGGCGGCATGATCAACGGCATCATGACTTTGTCGGGTGCCTGGCACAAACTGCGCGACGACCCGATCCTGCGCTTTTTGATCGTGTCCTTGTCTTTCTACGGCATGTCGACCTTCGAAGGTCCGATGATGTCCATCAAGACTGTCAACGCCCTGAGCCACTACACCGACTGGACCGTGGGCCATGTGCACTCGGGTGCTTTGGGTTGGGTGGGCCTGGTGACCATGGGCTCGATGTACTACCTGATTCCCCGCCTGTTTGGCCAAAAGCAGATGTACAGCGTCAAAGCCATTGAGATCCATTTCTGGACCGCCACCATCGGCATCGTGATCTACATCGCCGCCATGTGGATTGCCGGGGTCATGCAGGGCCTGATGTGGCGCGCCATCAACACCGACGGCACCCTGACCTACACCTTTGTGGAATCGGTCAAAGCCACTTACCCGTTCTACGTGTTGCGTTTGATCGGTGGTTTGCTGTACCTGACGGGCATGGTCATCATGCTCTGGAACACCATCAAGACCGTGACCCAAGGTCGTTCGGTTGAAGTCCGCATCCCCACACTCGCCCCCACACTCGCCCCCGCACTCGCCTGAGGAGAAATACAACATGGCTGAAACCCCAAAAACAGGCGGTCTTTCGCACGAGAAGGTCGAGACCAACAACTTCCTGATGATCGTGCTGATCCTGGTGGTGTTGCTGGTCGGCGGCATGGTTGAAATCGTGCCCTTGTTCTTCCAGAAGTCCACCACCGAGCCGGTGCCGGGCCTCAAGCCCTACACCGCGATGCAAGTGGTGGGGCGTGATATTTACGTGCGCGAAGGCTGCTACAACTGCCACTCGCAGATGATCCGTCCCTTCCGTGCCGAGACACTTCGCTACGGCTCTTACTCGCTTGCCGGTGAATTCGTCTACGACCGCCCCTTCCAGTGGGGCAGCAAGCGCACGGGGCCCGATTTGGCTCGCGTGGGCGGTCGTTACAGCGACGACTGGCACCGCATTCATTTGACTAACCCGCGTGATCTGGTGCCCGAGTCCAACATGCCCGCGTACCCTTGGCTGGAGAAATCATCCGCAAACGCGGCCTCCATCCAGGCCCACATGAACGGCTTGCGCACCTTGGGTGCCCCTTACAGCGACGAAGAAATCGCCAAGGCACCGGAAGAAGTCAAGGGCAAAACCGAGCTGGACGCCGTCATCGCCTACCTGCAGGTGCTGGGCACCCACCGCAAATAAGGAATGGTCATGGACATCAACACCCTGCGATCCATCGTCACCTTGCTCGCCTTTTGCTGTTTCATCGGCATCGTGGTGTGGGCTTGGTCGCGCCGCAACCAGACCGATTTTGACGAGGCAGCGCAACTGCCGTTTCGTCAGGACGACTGAGCCGTCCTCCTGCACTTAAAACAATACCAAGGAATCTCCATGAGTGACTTCATCAGCAATTTCTGGCACTTGTACGTGGCCGGCATCACGCTGGTCAGCATCATCGCCTGCTTGGCTTTGCTGTGGTTCAGCGGCAAGGCCAAGGCCATGACGGCCAACGACAACACCACCGGCCACGTCTGGGACGGTGATCTGCGCGAGATGAACAACCCGCTGCCACGCTGGTGGGTGGGCTTGTTCATCATCACCATCAT